>Ga0134126_10002070_pt1 | contig 25490 bp, 28 predicted proteins | sample KB31752_FD_96881 | JGI IMG/M metagenome (GOLD analysis project Ga0134126, IMG submission 96881) | Terrestrial soil microbial communities with excess Nitrogen fertilizer from Kellogg Biological Station, Michigan, USA - KB3-175-2 | ecosystem: Environmental > Terrestrial > Soil > Unclassified ... | reverse complement strand
GTGACCTGACGATCACGATCACCGCGCCACCGCCGGACGCCAGGGCAATGAGTCCGTTCTGCTCATGGCCCGTGGCCAGTCCAACGACCCCCACGACCATGACGGCTCACCCTCCTGCAGACCGTAGAACCACGTTACGCCCTACGCTCTGTAGTGCCTGAACCGGCCGAGCGCGACGGGCGAGTCAGCCTGTAGGCCGGGTTCTGTGCACCCGCTTGCGCGGGCCGGCGGTCATCCATCTCCGGCTGCCGTTGCCGACAGTCTCCTGCGGTCTACCCGCGAGCTCGGGCGGGCCGCCCTCAGGCGCTCGCGACGAGCCCCGCTGCGCGGGGCCCTATCTTGACCTTGCTCCGGGTGGGGTTTACCTAGCCGCCACGGTCGCCCGCGGCGCTGGTGGTCTCTTACACCACCGTTTCACCCTTACCGCCGGCCAGGCCGGCGGCGGTCTGTTTTCTGTGACACTATCCCGCGGGTCACCCCGGGTCGGTGTTACCGACCACCCTGCCCTGCGGAGCCCGGACCTTCCTCGGCGCCGCCCGTTGCCGGACAGCGACGCGACCGCCCGGCCGACTCGCCCGTCGCTAGATCAAGAATAAGGGCAGAAGCCACGCACCGCCCACCGCGACACCGCCCATCCGGCCACCCGGAACCAACATTCCGCCCGCTCACAATCGACCCGTCCATGATCATGGGGGGTTTTCGGTGCTGGCACCCCGAAAACCCCCCATGATCATGAAGCCACCCCCCGCGAAGCGGCTGCCCGGCACAACTCCTGAGGCAGGTGGTGCCAGTGAGGCTCGTGCGCAGCTCCTCACCGCCCGATTTTCATGATCATGGGGGATCAGGGGCCACCGGTGACCCAGATCCCCCATGATCATGAAACAGCACGCGCCCAGCCCCAACCGCAGCCGGCGCCCCGGCCGAGGCCGCAACACGGCATGATCCCGGAGGCGGCGGCCAGGCGTGGCCCGTCGTCCTCCGGGATCATGAACCCGCTCCCCCAGGAGCGGCGGCTGCGCTAGCGGATCAGGCCGCCGAGCAGGTCGCCGTACTGCTCCTCGCGCGACGTCGGCGTCGGCGAGGGCGTGGACACCGGCGTCGGCCGGCGGGTGGCCGTCGACTTGGGCCGGCTGGAGCTGGGCCGCGAGGCGCTGCGCCGGCTGGCGCCGGGCCGGGTGCTGGCCTTGGACGCGGTCTGCGGCTTGGAAGCGGCGCCGTTCCTGGTGGTGCCGTTCTTAGCCGGGCCGTTCTTGGCCGAGCCATTCCGGACCGTGCTGGCCTTGGCCGTGCTGGCCTTAGCGGTGCTGGCCTTCGCGGTGCTGGCCTTCGCGGTGCTGGCCTTGGCCGTGCTGGACCTGGCGGTGCTGGACTTGCCCGCGCTGGTGGCCGGCTTGGCCGCGGTGCCCGTCCGGGCCGCTGCGCCTGAACGGGCCGACGTACCGGTCCGGGACCGCGAAGTCGAGCGGCTTGTGCTGGTCCGGGACCGCGAGGAACTCGCGGGCGGCCGGGATGACGAACTGCGCGACGCCGACCGGCTGCCGCTGGTCCGGCTGGTGCCGGACTTGCGGGCCGTCGACGTCCGGCTCGCGGCCGGGCGGGCCGGCGCCGCGGGCTTGGCCGTGGACATGGTCTTGGCCGCTGAGGTCAGCGCCTTGGCCGCGGTGGTCATGGCCTTGGTCGCGTTGTTCATCGCCTGCATGGCGGTGGACATGGTCTTGGCCGAGGTGTTGGCCTTGGTCGCGGCCTGGGTCATCTTGGTCGCGGCCGAGGTGACCTTGGTCGCCGCCGAAGAGACGGTCCGGGCCGCGCTGGCCGGCGTCGCCGACGAGCTGCCCGAGCGGCGGGTCGTGGAGCGGGTGGTGCTGCGCCGCGCCGAGCTGCCCGTGCCGCGCGAGGCGGTGGTGCTGCGCGACGCCGTGCTCCGCGACGTGGTGCTACGTGACGTGCTGCTCCCGCTGGCCGAGCTGCGCGCCGTGCGGCCGGACGATGACTTCGCGGTCGCGGCGCGCGCGGACTTCCTGGCCCCGGTGGCGGCGGGCCGGGCCGAGCGCCGCGAGGCGCTGGTGCTCGCCGACCGCGTGCTCCCCGAATTCGCCGGCTTGCGCGAAGCGGCCGTACGGGTCGTGGTCTGTACAGGCACTGAATTCCCCCCGTCGTGATCAATTACGGAAGTGCTATTCCACGGGTGACCAGGTCTTACACACTTCGCAGCCGCGCATCCGGAGAACATTGAACTCAAGCGGAACTAAAGCAGACATGATTTCGCGGAATCGGCCGGCAATTCGGCGGCGCGGACTCAGAAACGCGACGTGTTAGCGAAGGTGCGCGGTGTCGTTCATCGACCGCACGACCGCGGGCCCATCCGCGAACCAGTCGACCTGCGACAGCGACGCCACGTCGAGGTGAATGCGGAACAGCGTCGCCGTCGGCGCGAGCAGCGCGCGGCACAGCAGCGTCTTGATCGGCGTCACGTGACTGACCAGCAGCAGCGTGCGCTCGGGGTAGGTCGCCAGCAGCCGGTTCAGCGCGCGGTGCACGCGCTTGGCCACGTCGGCGAAGCTCTCACCGCCCGGCGGCGCCGCGTCCGCGTCGCGCAGCCAGGCTGTCATCTCCTCCGGCGACTTCGCGCTCGCTTCCGCGAACGACAGTCCCTCCCACGCGCCGAAGTCCGTCTCGACCAGGTCGTCGTCGGTCACCACCGGCACGCCCGTCGCGGTCGCCACCGCCTCCGCCGTGTGCCGCGCGCGCTGCAGCGGCGACGACACGATCACGTCGATGCCGCCCCGCTCGCACAGCCGCGCCGCGGCCGCCGCCGCCTGCGCGCGCCCATCGTCGGTCAGCGGGATGTCACCGCGCCCCGCGAACCGCCGCTCCGCCGACAGCGGCGTGGCCCCGTGCCGCAGCAGCAGCGTGGTCGTGGCCTGCCCGCGCGCCTGCCCCCAGCCTCGGCCGCCCGCCTCGGCCGCGGCGGCCCCGCTCGCCGTCCGGGGACTGGGCGCAACGGTACTCGGTTCTTCCGGCCGCCCCCGTTCACCATCCTCATCCGCTCCGGCCTGACCCAGGGCGCCGTTGCCGTCGCCCCGAGCCGCGTCCATAGCCTGATTGGCCAGGCGGTCGGCCCGCTTGTTGCTCGATCTGGGCACCCAGGTGTAAGTGATGCGGCCCAGCCGGCCGGACGCCTGGCGGGCCTTCTCCGCGAGCTCGCGCAGGCCGGCGTCCTTGATCTTCCAGCGGCCCGACATCTGCTCGACGACCAGCTTGCTGTCCATCCGGACCTCGACGTCGGCCCCCGGTGCCAGGTCGCCCGCGGCCCGCAAGCCGGCCACCAGCCCGGAGTACTCGGCCACGTTGTTCGTGGTCGTGCCCAGGGAGTCGTGCAGCTCGGCCATCACCTCGCCGGTCTGCGCGTCGGAGACCAGCGCCCCGTAGCCGGCCGGGCCCGGGTTGCCGCGCGAGCCGCCGTCCGCTTCGACGACGAGGCGCCGTGTCACAGCCCGGTCACAGCCCTGGTCACAGCCCTCGTCACAGCCCGGACTCGTCGGTCCGGACCAGGATCCGGCGGCACTCCTCGCAGCGCAGCACCTCGTCGGCCGCGGCGGCGCGGATGGCGTTGAGGTCGACGGTGTTGAGCGACAGGTGGCAGCCCTCGCAGCGGCCCCGGCGCAGCGCCGCGGCGCCCACGCCGCCGTGCTGGACCCGCAGCCGCTCGTACAGGCTGATCAGGTCGGCCGGCTCGTCGGCCACCACCGCCGTGCGCCGGTCGGCGGCCTTGCCCGCCTGCTCGCCGATCTCGCCCAGCGCCGCGTCCCGCCGTTCGGTGACGGTGGTCAGCTGGGTGCCGATGCCGGCCCGCTCGGCTACCGCCGCCTCCTGCTGACTCTGGGTCGTCTCCTGGCGCTCCATCACGTCCAGCACGATCTCCTCCAGATCGGACTGGCGGCGGTGCAGCGACTCGACCTCGGACTGGAGGTTCTCCAGCTCCTTGGGCGAGGACACCTGGCCGGCGTCCAGGCGGGCGCGGTCCCGGTCGATCCTGGTGCGCACCTGATCCACGTCCGCCTCGGCCTTAGCCTGCTCCCGCTTCAGGTCCCCGGCCCTGGCCTCCAGCACGGCCAGCTGATCCCGCAGCTCGCGGTCGCGCTGCTCGAGCGTGCTGATCTCTTCGTGTTCGGGTAGGGAGCGCCGGCGATGCTCGAGCCTGGTCAGCTCGGCGTCGATCTCGGCGAGCTCCAGCAGCCTGCGCTGCGCCTCGGGAGATGCTTTCACGGGGCCACGTTAGCCTGCCTGGTGCGCTGTGTCGCCCCGGGGTGTATCAGCGGCCAACGCCAGGAAAACGCAGCGGCCCGCTTACTCCGGCTGACACTTGGCCAGCCGCTGCGGTAGACCATGCCAATGGAGAATCCCGAGATCAGCCGTCCCTATATGCCGGGCTACGGGATCGCCGGGCCGGCCGAGGGCAGCGGGCTGCTGCCCTGGTCCTGGGCGGCGGAGCGGCTGACCAGCGCCCGGAACTACTGGGTCACCTCGGCGTGGCCCGACGGGCGCCCGCATTCGACGCCGGTGTGGGGGATGTGGGACGACACGGTGCTGTGGTTCACCTGCGCGGTGGGATCGCGCAAGGCGGTCAACCTGCGGGCCGAGCCGCGCTGCGTGGTCACCACCGAGGACGCCGGCGACCCGGTCATCATCGAGGGCACGGCCCGGATCGTGACCGACGACAAGAGCATCCGCCGGGTGCTGGACCTGATGAACGACAAGTACCACACCGATATCGAGATCAGCTTCCTGGACCCGGCCCGCAACGCCACCATCGCGATCCGGCCGGGCAAGGTGATCGGCATGCGCCACGGCGACTTCACCGGCTCGCCGACGCGCTGGACGTTCGCCAGCTAGTCCCGGCTTAGCGGCCTTCCGGCTTACGGGCTTGCCGGCTGTCCGGCCTAAAGGATCAGCATCAGGATCGGGGCCGAGGTGGGCTGCGGGGAGCCGCCCGCGGGTTCCACGGTCAGGCCGACGGCGTCGCCCGGCGCCAGGCCGGAGACGACCATCGGCCCGGTCATCCCGTTGCGCGCGGCCGGCAGCACCCCGATCGAGCGGCTGCCCGACGGGCCCATCAGCCACAGCTGGTAGGCCCGCGCCCGCGGCAGCAACCGCAGGTCGGCGGCGGTGAACACCAGCTCGCTGGCCCGGTGCGACATGACCACGGTGGCGCTGCCGCCGGTGCTGACCCGCCCGGTCATCATCTTGGCGTCCGGGGCGCCGAGCACGTTAGCGATCACGTGACTGCGGCTCTGGGCCATGTTCAGCCGGTGCTCCGCGCCGTGCATCGCGTACCCGAAACCGGCCGCCACCAGCGCGAACACCGCCGCGATGCCGATGGCCAGGCGGGGCAGCCAGCCCCGGCCGCGCCGACCGCGGTGGGTGCCGGCGGCCGGAGTTCCCTGGGCTGGGACCGCCTGCGCCGGGACCGCCTGCGCCGGGGTTCCGGACCGGGCGCGGCGCCACCGGGGCGCGGCGCGGTCCGGGCTCTCGGCGCTGGCCGGGGGCAGCTGGCGGATCTGCGCCGCCGCCCGCACCGTCTGCTCGCGCAGCTCGGCCCGTGGCCGGACCTCGGCCGCGGCGGCCAGCCGGGCCGTGGTCTCCCGCAATCCGCGCAGCTCGGCCTGGCAGGTCTCACACCCCGCCAGGTGCTGCTCGAAGCGGGCCCGGTCGTCGTCGGTCACCGCGTCCATGGCGTACGCGCCGGCCAGCGTGTGCGGGTCGGCGCCCCGTGCGCGCCGCCGGCCGGGCCCGCGGTGCCGGTCGGACATCACTCCACCCCCAGGCAGTCGCGCAGCCTGATCAGGCCGTCGCGCATCCGCGTCTTCACCGTGCCCACGGCCACGCCCAGCAGCCCGGCCACCTCGCGGTAGGTGTAGCCCTGGTAGTAGGCCAGCGTCACGGCCTCGTGCTGCAGCTCGGTCAGCGAGGCCAGGCAGCGCCGCACCCGCTCGTGCTCCAGGGTCGTCTCCACCGCCTCGGTCACCTCGTCGTAGTCCACCCGCGCCACAGCCACCCGCAGCTCGCGCTGCGCGGCGCTGTGCTCCGACCGGACCCGGTCAACCGCCCGGCGGTGGGCCAGCGTCATGATCCAGGCGCTGGCCGAGCCGACCGCAGGGTCGAACCGCGCCGCCGTCCGCCAGACCTCGAGCAGCACCTCCTGCATGACCTCCTCGCTCTGCGCCGGGTCCCTGATCACCCGGCGGGCCACCCCCAGCACCTGCCCGGCGGCCTGGTCGTAGACGCCGCGGAACGCGGCCTCATCCCCCCTGGCCACGCGGCCGAGCAGCGTCGCCAGGTCGGCGCCGGGCGGCGCGGCGGGCTCGGCGGGCCCGGGCCGGCCAGGCGGCGAGCCAGCGGGCTGAGGCCCGCCGGGCCGGCCTGGGCCGTTGTGCGAGACGTCCACGTAGCTATATTCGTAGCGGCGAGCCCGATCGGCTTGCCCATCCGGCAATCCAGCCTTCACGGCGCAACGAATTACTACTGTGACTATTGACAACCAACGTCCCGCCAGGGTCCTTGTCCGCGGCGCCATCGCCGGGATCCTGGCCGGCGGCCTGGCACTGGGCGTGGCCCAGCTTGTCGCCGGGCTGATCAGCTCCGACAGCTCGCCCGTGGTTGCGGTCGGGCAGCTGTCCATTGACTTCACCCCGCCCCCGGTCAAGAACTTCGCGATCAGCGCCTTCGGCGCTCACGACAAGGGAGTGCTGGTCGGCGGGATCCTCGTCGTGCTGGCCATTTTCGCCGCCGTCGTGGGCGTGCTCGCGATGCGGCGGCTGGCCTACGGCATGACCGGTCTGGGCGTCTTTGCCCTGGTCGGCCTCATCGCCGCGATCACCAGGCCGGGCGCGTCGGCGGGCGACACCCTGCCCACCCTGGTCGGAGCCGCGGCGGCGGTGCTGGCCCTGCGCAGGCTGGTCCTCGCGGCCCGCCCGGCGTGGGCCGTGGCCCCGCCTGCCCGCGCCGCTGGCCCGGCCCGGCCTTACGGCTCCCGCGGCTCAGGTCCGTCCGGGCCGGCTGGTGCAGGCGACCCGGCGGGTGCGGGCGGCCAGGCTAGTTCAGGCGGCGGGTCTGGCCCAGGCGGCCCAGCCGGTGCCGGCGGTCAGGCTGGTGCGGGGGGCTGGAGTGGCCCCGGCGGCGGCCCGACCGGGCCTGGTGGGGCAGGTCCTCGCGGCGGCTCAGGGGCTGGCCCGGCCGGGCCGGGTGGCCCGGCCGGGCCGGGTGGCCCAGCCGACGGCAGCGACCGACTGGGTCCCGGCCAGTGGACCCCGGGAAGCCCGGTCCGCGGGCCCGAGCCCGTCCGCCCGAGCCCGCCGCGCCGCTCGTTCATCACCACCGGCGTCGTCGTCGCGGGCGCGGCCGCGGTCGCCGGGGTCGGCGGGCGGCTGCTCGGCGAGCGGGCCAGCGTCAGCACCGCGCAGCGCACCCTGCGGATCCCGCCCCCGGTCCGGTCCGCGCCGCCGCTGCCGGCCGGGGTGAACCTCAAGATCCCCGGCCTGAGCTCGTTCATCACCCCGAACTCGCAGTTCTACCGCGTCGACACCGCCATCGTGCTGCCCGAGATCCCGCCGTCCACCTGGCAGTTGCGGGTGCACGGCATGGTCGACCGGGAGCTCACGCTGACCTTCAACGACCTGATCAGGCGGCCGCTGATCGAGGACTACATCACCCTGTGCTGCGTGTCCAACCCGGTCGGCGGCCCCTACATCGGCAACGCCAAGTGGCTCGGCGCCAGCCTGCGCAGCCTGCTGCAAGAGGCCGGCATCAAGGCCGGGGCCGATCAGCTGCTGTGCACCTCGTCCGACGGCTTCACCTCGGGCACGCCCGTCGAGGTGACCATGGACGGCCGCGACGCCCTGCTGGCCGTGGCCATGAACGGCACCGTGCTGCCGGTCGCGCACGGCTTCCCGGTCCGGATGGTGGTGCCCGGCCTTTACGGCTACGTGTCCGCGTGCAAGTGGATCACCGACATCGAGGTGACCAAGTTCGCGTCCAGCCACGCCTACTGGACGACCAGGGGCTGGTCCCAGCAGGCGCCGATCAAGACCGAGTCGCGCATCGACGTGCCCGGCGGCTCGGGCCCGGTCAAGGCCGGCCCCACGGCGGTGGCCGGCGTGGCCTGGGCCCAGCACAAGGGGGTCGAGGCGGTCGAGGTCCGCATCGACCACGGTCCGTGGCACGAGGCCCGGCTGGCCACGGTGCCCGGCATCGACACCTGGCGGCAGTGGACCTGGGACTGGCCCGCGACCGCGGGCACCCACCTGATCGAGTCCCGCGCCACCGACCGCACCGGCTACACCCAGACCGCGCTCCAGGCGCCACCCGAGCCCAACGGCGCCAGCGGCTACCCCCAGGTCCTGGTCAAGGTCAGCTAGCCGCCGCCAGGGGTCACAGCAGATTGTCGCGCACCTGGCCGTACATGTAGGCGCCGAGCCAGCGGCCCATCTCGTCGAAGAACCGGGCCCGGTCCTCGGGGCGCTGGGCGTCGGGGCGGGCCTCGCCGTCGGTCGGCCGCAGCCAGGTCACGTGGCGGCCCAGGTCGACCGTGCCCGCGGGCTCGGGCCGCAGCGACCGCCCGCCGCGGACCTGGGCCAGCGGGCCGCCGATGACCAGCACCGGGCAAGGGATGTCCAGGCCCCGGCGCAGGCTCCCGCCGAACGCCGGCGTGTAGAGGATCAGCGCGTCGGCCCGGCCGCCGGGGCGCTGGATGTCGTATCGCTCCGCGTCGCCGCGCTGGGCGTCGCACCACAGCGCGGCGGCCAGCGCCCCCTCGCCGTGCGCCGTGACGATGACGTTGTCGATCCCGTCGGCGGTGCGCAGGTGCGCGCAGCGCGCGTCGATCTCGGCGAATCCGGACAGCAGCGCCGCGCCGGGGCGCTGCCAGGGCTTACGGGACCCGGCCGGCCAGCGCAGCGCGGCTACGTAGAAGTGGAAGCCCCGTTCGGTGAACCAGCGGGCCAGCTCAGGCGGGGCCGAGGCGTCACGGGCGGTCTGCAGGTGCAGCACGGCCCGGCGGCTGGGGTGCGGCGACAGGCGGCGGAACATGGCCGCGCCCGGCTGCGGTGCCGTCGCCAGGTCGGGCCTCAGCGCTACCGGCTCATACCCGTCGACAGCACCGCCCTGGCCGGCCAGCAGGCCCATGAACACCCCCGTTCACGTGTCGTTCTCAGCCGGGAGGTGGTGGATCGTCCCAGCTTGCGCGGTCATCCAGCGCGGAGCGTAACGGACAGTGTCGCACCGTGACGGGACGAGCGCCCGGAAAACACGCCAGCATGCGCGGTCAGATCCCCGCGCGATCTCGGACCGCGGCCAGGGCGCTGGCCACGCAGCCCGGCCGCTCGTGCCACGGCAGGTGCCCGGCCCCCGGCACCACCACGACCTCCGCGTCCGGCAGCAGTGCCGCGGTCTGCTGGTTCTGGCTCAGCGGCATCGGGCTGTGCTCCCCCAGCACGAACACGGTCGGCACCCGCACCGCCGCCAGTCGGTCCCCGAATCCCCCGACCAGGCTGTCGCGCACCGACGCCATGGCCTCCTCGTTCCCGCCCCGCCGTCGGGCCCGGTCGCCCCGAGCGGATCGACCAGCACCAGCCCGGCGACCCGCTCCGGAGCGGCGACTGCCAGCCGCAAGGCCAGGTAGCCGCCCCAGGAGTGGCCCAGCACCATTGCCTCGGGCACGCCGGCCGCGTCCAGCACCGCCACTGCGTCGGCGGCGTGCCGGACGTCGGTAAAGGGGCCGCCGGTCGCCGACGGCGCGATGCCCCGCTGCTGGTACCCGATCGACCGCCAGCCGGCCGTCTCCGGGCCCAGCAGGCTCATGTAGTCGCTGAGTCCGGGGCCGCCGTGCAGCAGCAGGAGCGGCGGACCTTCGCCCGCCTCCCAGCCGGCGAGTAGCCCCGCCCCCGTGTCTGCCTCGAATGTCTTCTGGGGCATATCGTGACCATATCGGCCGACTTGCCAGGCGGCCGCTGTTTGCCGGGGACCGGGGCAGGGAAACACCCGGACTGGCGAGTAAAGCACGCCGTACCGTACGGCGTGCTCTGTTACCCCGCACACAAAAGGACGAGGCCCCTCCATGTATGAGATGGAGGGGCCTCTCCTCGCCGTCGCGGCCCTGGCCTGCCGGCTGCCCGGCTGCCGTGCGCCACGTGGCTGCCACCGGTCGCGTGCCGCTGCGGTAATCTCCGGTGACCCGGGGATCGGCCGCCTCCCGGACCTTCCTCCGGGCGGAGCACGTCTTCAGTGGTGAAGCAGTTCTACTGCCTGCGCGGCGCGCCACACAAGGCCTTTCCGCGGGCTCCTCCAAGATTCTTTTGTCGTCCACAGGACATCTGCCGTTTATCCCCTGTGCGCCTGAGCTTTCCACCGCACTGTCCACACAGTTATCCACAGCCTGCGGATGACCGTAGCCCCGAACCGTGTCTCTGAGCGGTCCGGCAGCCGGCACAGAGGAACCTGAGAGCTGGGCCGGCCAGGCTGGCGGACAGCAGCGGTCACCGGGGCCGCGCCAGAAGGAGGATCCCGTGGGCACCGAGCGCAGCCGAGTCCGGGCGGCCATCGCGGCCAGGGACCGCGACCAGGGACGGATCCGCGCCATCACCGCCGCCGTCGGCGCGGCCAGCATCGTGGCCGGCGGCGCGGTGGCCTACGTCCTGCCCGGCGCGGCCAGCGCCCAGGCCTCGTCCGCCTCGCACAGCACGGCGCAGCACTCGAGCACGAGCGGCACGAGCTCGTCGGGCTCGGGCCGCACCAGTTCAGGCTCGTCCAGCTCGAGCTCGCACAAGTCCAGCTCATCGCACAAGTCCAGCTCGAGCTCGTCCAGCTCCGGCTCGTCCGGCTCCGGCTCGTCCGGCTCGGGCCTCAGCTCCGGCTCAGGCCCGTCGTCCAGCTCCGGCTCCGGCCAGGTCACCAGCGGCGGCTCCTAGCCCAGGACAGCCTCCCAGTAACCAGGACGGCCTCCCAGTAACCAGGACGGTCCCCCAGTAACCCCAGGACAGCCCCCAGTAACCCCAGGACGGCCTCCCAGTAACCCAGGACAGCCCCCCAGCAACCTAGGTCAGCCCCCCAGCAACCCAGGACAGCCCCCAATGGCCCAGGACAGCCCTTCGACTAGCCCACGACAGCCGCTTCGAACGACGTGGTTGTTGCTCTCACGCCGTTCCAGCGGCGTGAGAGCAACAACCACGTCGTTGTGGGCGCGCGGGCCTCAGTGCGGAAGTGGTGTGTGTTGCTGACGGGGCCAGTGGTGGCAGCGCGGGCGTCGCTGGCTGCGCGGCGAACCTGGGCGGCGGGGCGGGTCTCGCTGCCGGGCCGCGGTCGACCCGGCCAACGTGGCTGCTGGGGCTGATGGGGCTTCCGCATCGGCGGGCGGCTCCGGCCGGGGGGCGTGTTAGGTTCGGGCGGTGGCTGGCAGTGAGATCGACGCGGTCGTGTTCGACCTGGGCGGGGTGCTGATCGACTGGAATCCCCGGTACTTGTACGGCCAGCTGTTCGACGATCCCGAGGAGATGAGCGACTTCCTCGCGCGGATCTGCACCACCGACTGGCACCGGGCCCATGACCTCGGCGTGGACACCACCCAGTCGTGCGAGCGCCTGGCCCGGCAGCACCCCCGCTACGCCGACCTCATTATGGCCTGGGCGCACCGCGGCGAGGAGATGATCCGGGGCCAGATCGACGGCACCGTCGAGATCCTGGCCGAGCTGCGCGCGGCCGGGACGCCGTGCTTCGCGCTCAGCAACATGGAGCCCGACCGGTACGTGCTGCGTCGGGACCGGTTCGCGTTCATGCGCTGGTTCGACGGCGCGGTGATCTCCGGGATCGAGGGCGTGGCCAAGCCCGACCGGCAGATCTTCGAGATCCTGCTCGACCGTCACGACCTGGACCCTGGCCGGACGGCGTTCATCGATGACTCGCCGGGCAACGTGACCGCGGCGCGGGACCTTGGCATCGAGGCCCTGCGCTTCGTGACCCCCGAGGACCTGCGCCGCGATCTGCGCGGTCTCGGCCTGGCGGTCTGAGCCGACGCCCGCGTACGCGGGCGAGCGTGGCTGCTGGGCTCCCCCGGCCTTGTGGTGCAGCATGGCGGGCGTGGGGGACTACACGAACTTCTTCTTGTCCAGCACGACGGTCGCGGGGGCGCTGACCGGGCTGCTGTTCGTCGCGGTGTCGCTGGCCCGGACCGGCTGCTGGGCGCGCAGGCGTCCGAGCAGCTCCGGACGGTGACCGCGACGGCGTTCGCGGCGCTGCTGGACGCCCTGTGGATCTCGCTGGTCGGCCTGCGGCCGGGCAACGGGCTGCCCAAGGCCAGCCTGGTGCTGGGCCTGCTGGGGACGGCCAGCACGGTCGCGCTGATCGTCCGGCTGTACCAGGCCCGGTCGCGGGAACGGCTGAGCCGCCGGTGGCCGTTCCTGATGGGGTTCATCGTCGCGATGTACGGGGCCCAGGTGGTGACGGCGTTCACCGCCAGCAGCCCGGCGCAAGCGCCGTCGGCGGCGGCCACGCTGGTCATGGTGCTGTTCGGCGTGGGCATCGCGCGGTCGTGGGAGCTGCTGGGCCTGCGCAGCGGCGGGCTCGGCAGCCAGCTGGCCGCGCACGCCCGCCAGGTCGTCCGGTCAGGTGGCGACGGCCGGCCCGCCCCGGACGACGCCGGCTGAGCGGGCCGCCGGGACGGCGGCCCGCTCAGCCGAAGCAGTGGCTCAGGCGGGCTGGGTGGCGCCGTCGACGGTCAGGTTGGCGCCGCGCTCGGTCCAGAAGCACATGAGTCCGGCGATGCCCGCCGCCTCCGGGATGGGCGAATCGTAGGCCCACACGATGTCCTCGTGGACTTGGCCGCCGACCTCGGCCGACCAGTAATTGGCCTGGCCCTTGTACGGGCAGGTGCTGTGGGTCGCGGTCGGCCGCAGCAGCTCGGTGCGGACATCCTCGCGGGGCAGGTAGTAGCGGGCCGGCAGGCCGGTCTCCTCCAGGATGACGGCGCGGCTGGACTCGGCCAGCTTCTCGCCGTCAACGGTGACCTCGATGTGCGCGTTCGCGGGCGTGATCGTGATCTGGTGTCCTGACGTCATGCTGGTGGCAACCCACGGGCGGCCGTCGTCATTCCGTCGCCGGCGGGCGTGGGCGCGTCCGGCCCGGCCCGCGCCGCCCGTGCCCGGGCCAGCCGGGCCGTCACCGGGTCCACGACCAGGGCGGTAGCCAGCACCGTGCCGATGCCCACCACCACTCCCCCGATGGTGTCGGAGAAGTAGTGGAAGTGCACGGCGACCAGCGCCGGCGACAGGGCGACTACCGCGGCCGCCGCCACCGCCATCAGCAGCCAGCGCAGCGCGGCGGGCAGCCTGGGCCGGGCGGGCCCGGCCAGCACCACGATGACCGCGACGGCCATGGATGACACGCCGGTCTCGTGGCCGCTGGGGAATGACAGCGCGCCGCCCAGCGTCCGGCCGAACAATGGCTTGAGCACGTTCTCGGTGAGCCCGCCGGCGACCAGCACCGACACCACGATCAGCACCGCGCCGCGCGGCCGCCGCAGGGCCAGGCAGGCCAGCACGAGCACCGCGCAGATGATCGTGACCGTCATCTGGTTGCCCAGCTCGACGACCAGGTCGGCGGCGTGCATGTGGGCGACCAGCCGGGCGATGATGGCCGCGTCGATGCGGGCATCGACCGAGTTGGCCTGGCTCTGGTGCGCGGTCAGCGAGCCCAGGACGGCGATGACGATCGCGCACAGCGCTATCAGCCCGCCGGCCGGCCAGCGCGCGGACGCGGCCAGCAACGGCCGTCCCCGGAACGTCGGCCAGCGCACCGCCATGGGCTCCCCTCTCCCGAAGCGGCCATTGTAGGTGCCCAGGGCGGGGAAACCGCGCGGTCAGCCGCGCCGGCGCGATCCTACGTGTCGGCCAGCGCCGTCTGCCGCTGGGCCGCCGGGCCCGGCTTGGCCGTGCCATCAGGCTTGGCCGTGCCGTCAGCCTTGGCCGTGCCATCAGGCTTGGCCGTGCCATCAGGCTTGGCCGTGCCGTCAGCCTTGGCCGCGCCATCAGGCCTGGCCGTCGCGCCCGGCCCGGCCGCGGTGCCCGTCTTCGCCCCGCCCGCCGCGCCGGCCTTGGCCGTCTTGGCGGAGCCCAGCTCGGGCAGCCCGGCCAGGATCCGCCGCGCGATCTGCGGCGGCGTCGAGGCGACGGTATCCACGACCAGGTCAGCCATCTCCGCCATCCAGGGCCGCGCCGCCTTGTACTCGTCCAGGTGGTCAAGCCGCCAGGCGCTGGCCTCGTCCGCGCCCTCGATCCGGCTGCGCAGCACGGCCTCGTCGGCGTCCAGCAGCACCTGGAACACCTCAAGTCCGGCCACCCGTAGCGGGACCAGGACCTGGTCCAGGTGCTCGCGCTTGAGCACGGTCTGCGGGGCGATGACGTTCTGGCCCGTCATGCGGGTGATCTCGATAAGGGCGGCCGCTACCAGCGGCGGCCAGGCCGGCCAGTCCTGAAAGTCAGAGACCGGGCGGTCGGCGAGATTGGCCCTGAGCATGGCTCCGACCGTCTCGGGGTCGAACACGCGGCCGTCAGGAATCAGGGCCGCGAGCCGATCCGCCGTTGATGTCTTGCCAACGCCGAAGGTCCCGTTCAGCCAGATAATCACCTGTTAATCGTAGAGGTGCGCAGGCCGCCGTACATGCCAGTTGGCAAGCAGGGCCGCTGCGGATCTGCGGCGTTCAGAGGAAGCACAGAGGTCGCCCAGATCTCCTCCAGCGTCCGGGCAGGCATGCTCGCAGTCACAGAAGGCGGGCCGCAGGCCACACCCAACGCAGGCCACACCCAGGGCGGAGAAGCACTGGTGAACGGAATAACGTCAAGCACAGCACTCTGGTACGCGAGCCGGGCCACCGGCGTCGTGGCCCTCTTGCTGCTCACCGCCGTGATGGTGCTGGGCATCGTGGTCAACCGGCAGGGCCGCCTCCCCGGCCTGCCCCGGTTCGGCGCCACCAGCCTGCACCGCAGCGTCTCGCTGCTGGCGGTGGTGTTCGTCGCGGTGCACGTGGCCACGGCCATCGCCGACCCGTTCGTGTCCATCGGGATCCTCGCCGCCGTGGTGCCGTTCGTGTCTCACTACGAGGGGTTCTGGCTCGGCCTGGGCGCGGTCTCGCTGGACCTGATGGCCGCGCTGATCGTGACCAGCCTGGTCCGCGGCCGCATCGGCCGCCGCACCTGGCGCGTCGTGCACTGGCTGGCCTACCTGACCTGGCCGGTGGCGTTCGCGCACAGCATCGGCTCGGCCACCGACATGCAGGGCGGCCTTCTGCTGTACCTGGGCATCGGCTGCGCCGTCGCAGTAGCGGCCGCGGCGGCCTGGCGGGTGACCGCCGCGCGGCGGGCCGTGCCGCCCGCTCAGCGCGCCGCGCGGGTGCTGGCCGCGGCCAGCGCCAGCCGGCGGCTAGACCGGGATCGGCACGCCGGGGCGGGTGCCCGATGAGCGTCGGCTACCTGGCCGCGGCGGGCACGCCGCGGGTGACTCCCCCGCCCGGCCTGCCCCGGCTGATCCCAGCTGACTGTGCGGCTGGCCCTGAGGCGGACCACGGGTTTGGCCAGCAGAGCCTGGCTGGCCACCTGGCCCGCCTCGGGCCGCTGACCTACCCGGCCCGGCCCGGCGGCCTGATCGCCGAGGCCGAGGCGGCGGGCCTGACCGGCCGCGGCGGCGCGGCGTTCCCCGTGCACCGCAAGCTGGCCGCGGTGGCCGGCCAGGCCCGCGAGCGTCGCCGGGCCGTGGTGGTGGCCAACGGGGCCGAGGGCGAGCCCGCCAGCGGCAAGGACGCTGCCTTGCTGTGGGGCGCGCCGCACCTGGTGCTGGACGGCCTGCAGCTGGTCGCGCAGGCCACCGGGGCCACCGAGGCGTTCCTGTACTCCCGCCGGGGCGAGGAACTGTCCCGCCGGCTGCTCGGCGCGCTGCGCCAGCGGGCCGCGGCCGGCCTGGACCGGGTCCAGGTGGAGCTCGTGCAGGCCCCCGACGCGTTCCTGGCCGGCGAGGAATCGGCCCTGGTCAGCTGGCTCAACGGCGGCCCGGCCCGGCCCGCGTTCAAGCAGCCGCCGGTCTGGCAGCGCGGCGTGGCCGGCCTGCCCACGCTGGTCCAGAACGTCGAGACCCTGGCCCACCTGGCCTTGATCGCCCGGTTCGGCGCGGGCTGGTTCCGGGCCGAGGGCACCCCGGCCGAGCCCGGCACCATGCTCGTCACCGTGCATCGGGCCGACGGCGGCAGCTACATCACCGAGACCGGGGTGGGCACCCCGCTGGCCGCGCTGCTGCCCGCCGAGCTGGGCGCCCCCGGCGCCCGCACCGCCCCCGACGCTTCCGGCGGCATCCAGGCCGTGCTGGCCGGCGGCTACCACGGCGCCTGGCTGGACCCCGGCCGGGCGGCCGGCCTGACGCTGAGCAACGCCTCGCTGCGCCCGGCCGGCGCGTTCGCCGGGGCCGGCGTGCTGGCCGCGCTGCCGGTTGGCCGGTGCGGGCTGGCCGAGACGGCCAGGGTGGGCCGCTACCTGGCCCTGGAGTCGGCCGGCCAGTGCGGCCCGTGCTTCAACGGGCTGCCGCACATCGCCGGCGCGCTGGACGAGCTGGCCGGGCCGCGGCCCCGGCGGCAGGCCCTGGCCGACGTGCAGCGCTGGGCCGGGCTGGTCGCCGGGCGCGGCGCCTGTCACCATCCCGACGGCTTCGTCCGGTTCGTCCGCAGCGCGCTGAGCGTCTTCCGGGCCGAGCTCGACGCCCACGGCCGCGGCCGGTGCACCGCCACCGACCCGGCCCCGTTCCTGCCGGTGCCCGCCGGCGCACCCACCGGGAGCTGAGATGAAGGACAACCTGCGGCTGCTGGTCAACCCGGCCGCCTGCACCGGCCACGGCAACTGCGCCGAGTTGCTGCCCGAGCTGATCACCCTGGACGAGTGGGGCTATCCCCTGCTGCCTGAGGGCGGCGTGCCCGCCGGGCTGAGCCGCCAGGCCCGGCGGGCGGCGCGGGACTGCCCGGCGCTCGCCCTGATGATCTCCGGGGAAGCGCGGGAAGAACATTCAGAGGAAACCCAGAAGTTCCGCAGAAGGCCCGCGTAGCCAGGTCAGGCAGGGTGGCAGCATGATGAGCGTCATGGAGCGGTCCCCCGACGGCCGGCCCGAGTCCGGGCCCAGCTTCCAGCGGCCCGACGGCAGCCCCGTCCGGGTCCTGGTCGTCGACGACGAGCCGAGCCTGGCCGAGCTGCTCGGCAGCGTGCTGCGCTACGAGGGCTGGGAGATCCGCACGGCCGGCGACGGGGCCAGCGCGGTCCGGGTGGCCAGGGAGTTCGAGCCCGACGCCGTCGTGCTCGACGTCATGCTGCCCGACTTCGACGGCCTGGAGGTGCTGCGGCGGCTGCGGGCCGTCCAGCCCGGCATCTGCGTGCTGTTCCTGACCGCCAGGGACTCCGTCGAGGACCGGGTCAAGGGCATCACCGCCGGCGGCGACGACTACGTGACCAAGCCGTTCAGCCTGGAGGAGGTGCTGGCCCGGCTGCGCGGGCTGCTGCGCCGAGCCGGCATCAGCCAGGCCCGCAGCGGCACCGAGCTGGTCGTCGGCGACCTGAGCATGGACGAGGACGCCCGCGAGGTGCGCCGCGGCGGCGACCTGATCGAGCTGACCGCCACCGAGTTCGAGCTGCTGCGCTACCTGATGCGCAACCCGCGCCGGGTGCTGTCCAAGGCCCAGATACTGGACCGGGTGTGGAACTACGACTTCGGCGGCCAGGCCCACGTAGTCGAGCTGTACATCAGCTACCTGCGCAAGAAGATCGATACCGGCCGTGAGCCGCTGATCCACACCGTTCGCGGCGTCGGGTACGTGCTCAAGCCGTCGGCCTGACCATGTCCGCCACCGGGAAGCCCGCGCACGGCGTGCCAGGCGCGCCGGGCCGCTGGCTGGCCCGGCGGACCCTGCGCGGCCGGCTGATCGCGGGCCTGCTGGCGACCCTGTTCGTGGCCTGCGCCGCGGTCGGCGCGGTCACCTACACCCACCTGCACAACGTGCTCATCACGCAGCTCGACGTGCAGCTCACCGCGGCCAGCAGGCGGTACGCCGAGTGCCTGCACCCCGGGGCCGTGCCGCAGCCCCCCGACGCCGAGCAGGACCACGACGGCCGCGACCACCGCCCACCGCCCGGCACACCGGAGAAATGCGCCCAGCAGCAGGCCGGAGGCACGGTGACCGCCACCGCCTACACCACCGCGAGCGACCCGTACCAGATGGATTCGGTCCGCAAGCCGCGGCTGGCCGGGGCGGTCGACGGCCTGTGCCGGCTGACCGCCGCCGACCAGCGTGAGCTGAGCGAGCTGCGCGTCAGCGGCCAGGCCGAGGACATGACGCTGACCCACTACGGCCAGTACCGGTTCATGGCCAGCTCCGGCCCGGACGGGGCCATCATCAGCGGGATGCCGCTGACCTCGGTCACTAACACACTGCATGATGTCGCGCTGGCCGAGATCGCCGTATTCTCGGCCGCCCTGCTGCTGACCGGCCTCATCGGCACCCTGTGGGTCCGGGTGTCGCTGCGGCCGCTGCGGCGGGTCGCCGCCACCGCGACCAGGGTGACCGAGCTGCCGCTGAGCAGCGGCCGGGTCACCATGCCCGAGCGGGTCCCCGACGCCAACCCGGGGACCGAGGTCGGCCAGGTCGGTGCGGCCCTCAACCGCATGCTCGGCCACGTCGAGGAGGCGCTGGCCCGCCGCGAGACGAGCGAGAACCGGCTGCGCCGGTTCGCCGCCGACGCCAGCCACGAGCTGCGCACCCCACTGGCCTCCATCCGCGGCTACGCCGAGCTGGCCCGACGCAACCCCGGCCCGGTGCCCGACGACGTGGCCCACGCGCTGAGCCGGGTCGAGTCCGAGTCCGCGCGGATGAGCGTGCTGGTCGACGAACTGCTGCTGCTGGCCCAGCTCGACGCCGGCCGCCCGCTGGCCAGCGAGCCGGTCGACCTGACCCGGCTGGCCATCAACGTGACCAGCGACGCACGCGCCGCCGCCGACGGGCACCGCTGGCAGCTCGAACTGCCGGACGAGCCCGTCTGGGTCCGCGGCGACGAGCACCGGCTGCACCAGGTGCTGGCCAACCTGCTCAGCAACGCGGCCCGGCACACCCCGGCCGGGACCACCGTGTCGGTGGCACTGGCCACGGCGCCGCCCCCGCCGGGGTCAAGGCCGCCTCCGCCCGGGTCACCGGCGGACGCGCCGGAGGCGGTCCAGGTCACGGTGACCGACGACGGCCCCGGCATCCCGGCCGAGCTGCAGCCAGCCTTGTTCGAGCGGTTCGTGCGCGGCGACAGCTCCCGGTCCCGCGCTGCCGGCAGCACCGGCCTCGGCCTGGCCATCGTGGACGCGGTCACCGCCGCGCACCACGGTCAGGTCGCGGTGACCAGCGAGCCCGGCCGCACCCGGTTCACGATCACGCTCCCGCGGCTGGCCGAGCCCGACCCGCCGGCGCCTTAGCCCCGCCCGAGCCCTGCGGGTGGAGCAGGATGTCGATGCTCAGGGCCAGGATCCAGGCCGGGAACAGCAGCTCCACCCAGGGGCTGGCGGTGGCGACCAGGAGTGCGATCGCGACCAGCGCGCCGGCCATCCACAGCCAGCGGTAGACGATCTGGGTCTGACGGGCGATGTTGACCGTGGTCAGCGTGAACACCGCCGCCATCCGCATCGCGTAGACGTTGAGCAGGATCGACGTCGAGTCGTGACCGAGCGCCAGCGTGCCCTTGGCCGTCGACGGGTGGGCCGTGGCCGCGTCGACCAGGCCGCCGGCCAGCGCCGCGGCCACGAAGAACATCCCGATAAACAGCAGGCCGCTGCCCAGGAACACGGTCGCGAAGAACCGGTCCTCAAGCTGGCCGACCCGGTCCCGGACCACGCCCACGAACCACAGGAACGCGATGCCCGCGAACGGGACCAGGTTGAGGGCCACGTCCACCGCCTTGCGGCCGCTGTCGTCCGACAGCCAGGCACCGGCCTGGCCCGGGTCGGCCGGGGCCGACAGCCGGATCAAGATCATCGCCGCGGCGGCCAGCACCGCGAACACGATCCCGGCCCAGGCCGCCGCCCTGGGTGTCTTGAGCGGGCTGGCCGTTAGGTCATCGCCCCGGCCGGCGGCGCCGTCCGCTCCCGCGGACCCCCCGGACCCGGCCGAGCCAGCCGAACCCGCCGAACCCGCTGAACCCGCTGAATTAGCCGAGCCAGCAATGCTGTCCTCCCCCTGGACCATGCCGGTACCTTACTGCGACGTAGCGATCACGCCACGCGACGTGCCGGCGCGGGATCCCTGGGCATATAGGCAGGCATGGTGAACGACGTGACCCGGGATCTAGCCATTTACCACGCCCTCAAGGCGGCCGACGAGGTCGCCGCCGCCCTCCAGGCGCACCTCATCGAGGCCCACGGAGCCGATCCGGAGCGCCCCGGCAACAACGCCGTGGCCGGCGGCAACTCGATCAAGCTGCTGCGCCAGGCCCGCGAGCGCCTCGGCGAGGGCCTGCGGGCCATCGAGGCCGACACCATCGCCGTGACGGACCCGATCTCCCTGCGCAACGACTAGTCGAGGGCGGCGACCACGTCGATCTCGACCAGGATGGCGGCCAGGTCCGAGCCCACCGTGGTCCGCACCGGGTAGGGCGCGGTGACGAAGCCCTCGTAGACGGCGTTGAAGCCGGGGAAGTCCCGGTGCAGTTCCTGCAGGTGCACGGTGGACTTGACGACGTGCGAGAAGTCCAGGTTGTGCTCCGCCAGCACGGCGGCGATGTTGCGCATCACCTGCGCGGTCTGCTCCTCGATGGCGTTGCCGACCACTTCACCGCTGACTGGGTCGTGCGGCCCGAACCCGGCCGTGTAGAGGAACCCGCCGGCCACGATGCCCTGGGAGTAGGCCCCCTTGGGCGACGGCGCGCTGGCGGTGCTGACTTGGCTGCGGGACATCGGTTTCCTCCGGGTTGGTATCGGCGGATGAATATCAGCGGATGACATCGTCGGGAGCGTCGAGCAGGTCTAGGTCCGGCCGGGTCGGCAGGCCCTCCCAGTCGCCGCTGACCGTGACGGTGAAGGCGCCGGCCGCGGTGGCGGTCGCGAGCCGGACTTCTGCAGGCTGCCCGGCTAGCAACTCTGCCAGGTAGCCGGCCACGAACGCGTCGCCGGCCCCGACCGGGTCCACCGCCCGGACCGGGATGGCCCGCTGCTCGTGGACCACGCCGTCGACCCAGGCCACGCAGCCGCGGTGGCCGCGCTTGATAACGACCTGGGCCGGGCCGAGCACGGCGATCTGCCGGGCCACGGCGGCCGGCTCGCCGGCCTCGGCCAGCAACTCGGCCTCCTGCTCCCCGGCGAACACGATGTCGGCATCGGCAGCCAGGTCGCGCAAGGTGGTGGCAGCCAGGCTCCGGTCCCACAAGGCCGAGCGATAGTTGATGTCCAGCGACACGATTCCTTTGTTAATCCTCGCGATCTCGATGGCCGACCGGACCGCGGCCGCCGGCCCCGTGCCGAGCGCGGGCGTAATGCCGGTGACGTGCAGCACGCCCGCCCCGGCGATCGCGCTCTCGTCGAGGTCGGCGGGGCACAGCCGGGATCCGGCGCTGCCGGTGCGGTAGTAGCTGACCCTGGTCACGCCGGCCGCGCGGGCGGTCTTGAGCATCAGGCCGGTGGGCGCCGGGTCGCGGATGGCGTGCAGCGTGACGTCCTCGGCCCGCAGCTCGCGCAGGATCAGGTCGCCGATGTCGTCCGGTCCGACCCGGCCGATCCAGGTCGCGGCGCCGCCCAGCCGCCGCACCCCGATGGCCACGTTGGACTCGGCCCCGGCGATGCTCAGCCGCAGTCCGGCGCCATGGTGCAGCGGGCCGGCCGCGGCCGGGGTCAGCAGCCCCATGGTCTCGCCCAGGGCGACGAGTCCGCGAGGACGCTTCTTGCTGTTATCAGCGATCTCGGTCACCGGCGGGCGCCCGACCCGCGTGGCCGCTTCTTGCTGTTATCAGGCATCTCGGTCACCGGCGGGCGCCCAGGCGGCGGGAGATCTCGTCGGCGGCCGCGATGACCAGCGCGCTGACCTGGGGCACCTGGCCGAGGCCGAGGCGGGTGGCGGGCGCGGACACGCTGACCGCGCTGCCGACGGCGCCCTCGTGGTCGTAGATCGGGGCGGCCACGCAGCGGATGTCCGGCTCGTTCTCGACGTCGTCGACGGCGTAGCCGCGGACCCGGATCCGGGCCAGGTCGGCGCGCAGCGCCGCGGCGGTGGTGTGGGTGCGCGGCGTCCGCGGCGGCAGCCCGGCGTCGATCACGCGCTGCACGGCGGCGTCGCCGGCGTGGGCCAGGATGGCCTTGCCGACGGCGGTGCGGTACGCGGGCTGCCGGGTGCCGATGCGGGAGAACATGCGCACCGGCTGCGGGCTGTCCACCTTGCCGACGTAGACCACCTCGGGCAGGTCGGCGATCGTCAGGTGCACGGTCTCCCTGGTCTCCTGGTTGAGGCCGCGCAGCACGTCGCGGGCGGTGGCGGGCAGGTCGGCCTGCTCGAGGTAGGCCGAGCCGAGCTGGGCGGTGCGCCAGCCGAGCCGGTAGCGCCCGGTCTCTGGCACGTGCTCGACCAGGCTGGCCTCGCACAGCGGGGCCAGCAGCCGCAGCAGCGTGCTCTTGTTCAGGTCCAGGTCGCTGGCCAGGCCGGCCAGGGTGTGGCCGCGGCCGTCGGCACTGTCCTCGCCAATGCGCAGCAGGATGCCCAGCGCGCGGCGCAGCGAGGCGGAGTTGTTGCGCACGCCCGCTTCCGGGCTGGCCACGCCCATCAGGTCTCCTGCCCGCGGCGCAGGGCCCGGCCGGGACGGGCGCCGGCCAGCTCGCCATCGCGCAGCGCGAACTGGCCGCTGACCAGCACGTGGTCCACCCCCTCGGCCAGGCTGCGGGGCCGGGAGTAGGTGGCGGTGTCGGTGACCGCGGCCGGGTCGAGCACGACCACGTCGGCCACGTAGCCGGGCCGCAGCAGGCCGCGCCCGGCCAGCCCGAACCGGCGGGCCGGGTGCCCGGCCAGGTGCAGCGCGGCCTGGCCCCAGCTCCAGTCGCCCAGCTCGCGGGTGTGCCGGCCAAGCAGCCGGGCGAAGGTCCCCCAGGCCCGCGGGTGCGGCGCGCGGCCGAGCAGGATGCCGTCGGACCCGCCCAGGTGCGCGTCGTGGCGCAGCATTGCGCGCAGGTCGGCCTCGGTGTTGGTGGGCGGGTGGCCGAACACGCAGCCGGCCCCGGTGTCGCTGGCCGCGACGAGCTCGCAGACCAGCTCGCCCGCGGCCAGGCCCGCCTGACGGGCGGCGGCGGGCAGGGTCAGGCCCTCGGCCCAGGCCCAGTCGGCCGACCCGATGTAGGCCAGGGTGACCCGGTCGAGTTCGTCGGTCACGGCCGGGAACCAGTCGCGGGCCAGCCCGGCCCGTACGGCCGGGTCGGCCAGCCGCTGGCGGAGCTGGGCCGGGTCCCCGGCGCGCAGCTCGGGCGGCAGCGCCACCATGGCCAGGATGCTGCTGCCGCGCTGGTAGGGGTAGCTGTCGAAGGTCAGGTCCAGGCCCTCGCCGCGGCCGGCGTCGATCAGGCCGGCCAGCATGTTGGCCGGGCCGTGGTAGTGGGAGGCGTGGGCCGCCACCCCGCTGTCGCGTGCGACCTGGGTCAGCTCGGCCATGCCGCGCCAGGCGTCGGCCTCGTAGCCCCGGATGTGGCTGACGTAGGTGGCGCCGGCCTCGGCCACCGGGGCGCACAGCCCGGTCATCTCGGCCGCGTCGGCGAACCGGCCCGGCTCGTAGTCCATGCCGCTGGACAGGCCCAGGGCCCCGTCGGCCAGGGCGGCCTCGACCAGGCGGCGCATGGCGGCCAGCTGGGCGGCGCTGGCCGCGGCCGGGTCGTAGCCCATGACCTCGGCCCGGATGGTGCCGGCCGGGGCCAGGTAGCCGACGTTGACCGCGGTCGCCCGGTCGTAGTGGCTGAGCAGGTCGGCCACCGAGCAGCCGCCGGCCAGCTCGGCCGGGCACGGCCCGTTGACCGGGCCGAAGTACTGGCTGACAGCGCGGATGACGGCGGCCGAGGCGGGGGCGAAGGAGACGCCGTCCTGCCCGAGCAGCAGCGTGGTCACGCCCTGGCGCAGCGCGGCCAGCTGCGCGTCCGCGGTCGCGGCCAGGGCGTCGGCGTGCACGTGGGTGTCGACGAAGCCGGGCATCAGGTAGCGGCCACTGGCATCGACCTCGCGGGCCGCGGTGCCGGGGGCCAGGCGCCCGATGGCCGCGATGCGGTCCCCGGTCACGGCCAGGTCGGCCCGCCACGGCGGTGCGCCGCTCCCGTCCACCACCCAGCCGCCGCGCAGCAGCACGTCAAACACGAGGCGCTCGCCCTCCCGGGTCGACCGACGGCGGGGTCCGGGCATTGACACCCGTGACCCTCGTTGCTACGTTTCCTGCACCGCAAAGCTTTATATTGCATTGCAAAACTACCTGTCAAGAGGTCACGGGATCACCGTGCCAGGTGGAGATCGTGGTCCCGGTCAAGGACGAGGAGACCGACCTGGCCCCCAGCATCCGCCGCCTACCTGTCTTGGCGGCTTCCCGCTGAGCTGGCACATCACCATCGCCGACAACGGCAGCCGGGACCGCACCTGGGACATCGCCCGCCGGCTGACCGCCGAGCTGAGCGGGGTCAGCGCGATCCGGCTGGAGCAGCCCGGCCGCGGCCGGGCCCTGCGCTCCATCTGGTCGCAGAGCGACAGCGAGGTCCTGGCTTACATGACCGAGTTCAAGCGGGTGGTCGCCGAGCACAAGATCCACTACTTCGTGGGCGCCGACTCGGACAGCTTCGGCGGCGGCTCGGGCGGCGCGGCGTCGATCACGCGCTGGGTCGCCGCCCAATTCCGGTCCCAGACCGTCGGTGGCGACACCGTGTACAACCTGACCGACCCCCGCTAACCTCTCGCCCGCCACCCCGCCACCCCATCCGCACCGCCCTCGGTCGGCCCGCCACCGGCCTTGCGTCGTCTGAGGCCAGAGCGGTCCGTGGAGCGGATGGGGTCGCAGCAGGCGGCGTGGGCCGGGCGGCGCCCGTGTGGATGCTGACTTACCTACACCCCGCTGTCGCTAACTAAGCATCCACGAGCCGGAGCCGACGCGGAGCGGCCCGCGCCCAGGGGCGGCTGGTGCGGCCGGGCCGGGTGAGGCCGCTGTGTGATGGCGCGGGCCGCCGCCGGGGCACAACCCATCGTGGATGTCCCGTTGGGTACCTCCTGAGGTACCCAACGGGACATCCACAGTCGATCTTGTGGTCGGCTGGGGGCGTTGAGGCGGGTGGGGTTGGACACGCGGCTGGGGCTCGGCTCGGGCGGGGTGGGCGGCCTAGGATCGGGGTCATGGCTCATCGCAGCCGGGCGCCGCAGTTAATCAGCACGACGGTCGCCCCGGAGCCGC
>Ga0134126_10002069_pt1 | contig 25508 bp, 25 predicted proteins | sample KB31752_FD_96881 | JGI IMG/M metagenome (GOLD analysis project Ga0134126, IMG submission 96881) | Terrestrial soil microbial communities with excess Nitrogen fertilizer from Kellogg Biological Station, Michigan, USA - KB3-175-2 | ecosystem: Environmental > Terrestrial > Soil > Unclassified ... | reverse complement strand
GGTCAACGACGCCGTCCGCGGCGACGGGTCGTACGCGTCGGCCCGCCGGGCGATGACCTACCTGTCGGAGGCCGGGTTCTCCGGCTTCAAGGTGTCGGTGGTGGCCACCCGCCACAACCTCGACCAGCTCGACCAGTTCCTAGCCATCGCCGACGAGCACGACGCCCAGCTCCGCATCACCCGGCTCCGGCCGTCCGGTCGCGGCGCCGACGCCTGGGACGACCTCCACCCCACCGCCGACCAGCAGCGGCAGCTGTACGACTGGTTGCTCGACCACGGCGAGCGGGTGCTCACCGGCGACTCCTTCTTCCACCTCGCCGGCTACGGCCAGTCCCTGCCCGGCCTCAACCTGTGCGGGGCCGGCCGGGTGGTCTGCCTCATCGACCCCGTCGGTGACGTCTACGCCTGCCCGTTCACCATCCACGACGACTTCAAGGCGGGCAACGTCCGGGACGACGGCGGGTTCGCCGGCGTGTGGGCGACGTCGCCGTTGTTCGCCGGCCTCCGCGGCTCCCAGCCCGGTGGGGCCTGCACGAAGTGCTCGGCCTACGACGGCTGCCGCGGCGGGTGCATGGCCGCCAAGTACTTCACCGGCCTCCCCCTCGACGGGCCCGACCCCGAATGCGTGAAGGGGCACGGCGTCGCCGCCCTGGCCGCCGTCGACCGGGATGCCGCCCCGCGGCCGTCGGCCGACCACTCCCGGGTGCCGGTGACCCTGAAGACCCCGGTCACCCTGAAGGAGTCCGCCCGGGCGTGCGACCCGTCGCCACTGGCCGGGTTCCGGCTGGCCGACGCCGGGAATTAGATGGCCAGCGACTGGTTCGAGACCGTCGCCGAGGCCCAGCGGCGGGCCAAGCGACGGCTGCCCAAGTCGGTCTACGACGCCCTGCTGGCCGGATCCGAGCGAGGACTGACCGTCCAGGACAACGTCAACGCCTTCGGCGAGCTCGGCTTCGTCCCCCACACCGCCGGCCTCCCGCCTGAACGGGACCTGTCCACCACGGTGATGGGCCAATCGATCTCCCTGCCGGTGATCATCTCGCCGACCGGCGTCCAGGCCGTCGACCCCGACGGGGAGGTGGCGGTGGCCCGGGCGGCCGCCGCCCGTGGCACCGCCATGGGGCTCAGCTCGTTCGCCTCCAAGCCGGTGGAGGAGGTGGTGGCGGCCAACCCACAGACGTTCTTCCAGATCTACTGGTCCGGCACCCGCGACCAGATCGCCGCTCGGGTGGAGCGGGCCCGGGCCGCCGGGGCCGTCGGCCTCATCGCCACCCTCGACTGGTCGTTCTCGAACGGCCGCGACTGGGGCAGCCCGTGGATCCCCGAGCGCCTCGACTGGAAGACCCTGGTGAAGCTGGCCCCCCAGGGCATCATGCGGCCGGGGTGGGTGGCCCGGTTCGCCAAGGCCGGCCACCTGCCCGACCTGGTGGTCCCCAACATGGCCGTCGGCGGTGAGGCGCCGCCGACGTTCTTCGGGGCGTACGGCGAGTGGATGCAGACCCCGCCGCCGTCCTGGGACACAGTCCGCTGGCTCCGAGAGGAGTGGGGCGGCCCGTTCATGCTGAAGGGGGTCATGCGGGTCGACGACGCCCGCCGGGCCGTCGACGCCGGGGTCACCGCCATCTCGGTGTCCAACCACGGCGGCAACAACCTCGACACCACCCCCGCTTCCGTCCGGGCCCTGCCGGCCGTCGTCGCCGCCGTCGGTGCCGACGTCGAGGTGGTCCTCGACGGCGGGATCCGTCGGGGCGGCGACGTCGCCAAGGCCGTCGCCCTCGGCGCTCGGGCCGTCATGATCGGCCGCGCCTACCTGTGGGGGCTGGCCGCCAACGGGCAGGCCGGGGTGGAGAACGTCCTCGACGTCCTCCGCGGCGGCCTCGACTCCGCCCTGCTCGGCCTCGGCCGGTCGTCGGTCCACGACCTCTGTCCCGACGACCTCGTCGTCCCGTCCGGGTTCGGCCGGGTGCTCGGGGCGGGGTGACCCATTTGTCCGGCCTGGCCACTGCCGGCCCGGAGCCGGCGGGTTCGGTCACGGTCGGCCGGGAGCTGGCCCAGTTGACGTGGCCGGAGGTGGCCGACCTCGGCGACGGCGTGGTGCTGGCGGTGCCGGTGGGGTCGACCGAGCAGCACGGCCCCCATCTGGTCCTGTCCACCGACACCGACGTCGCCGTCGCCCTCTGCGCCCGCCTCGCCGCCGCCCTTCCCCAGGTGCTGGCCGCCCCGCCGGTCTGCTACGGGTCCAGCGGCGAGCACCAGGGGTTCCCCGGCACCCTGTCCATCGGCCAGGACGCCCTCGAACGGCTGCTGGTCGAGCTCGGCCGGTCGGCCACCTGCACCTTCGTCGCCGTCGTCTTCGTGTCCGCCCACGGCGGCAACGCCGCCGCGGTCGCCGACGCCGAGCGCCGCCTCGCCGCCGAGGGCAGGGCCGTCCTGGCCTGGAGTCCCCGGTGGGACGGCGACGCCCACGCCGGCCGGACCGAGACGTCCATCCAGCTCGCCCTGGCCCCCGGGTCCGTCCGGCTCGGTCGGGCCGAAGCCGGCGACACCCGGTCCGTCGCTGACCTGCTCCCGGCCCTCCGGGCCGGCGGGGTGGCGGCGGTGAGCCCCAACGGCGTCCTCGGCGACCCGGCCGGGGCGTCGGCCGCCGAGGGCCGGGCGGTGGTCGACTCGCTGGTCGACGACCTCGTCGGGCAGGTCGACCGGTGGCTGGCCGCCGAGGCAGGCGGCGGGGCCGCTGGTGCGGCCGTCGATGTGGGGGACGGGTGACCGACCGGGTGGCGGTGGTCACCGGGGCCGCTCGGGGGATCGGCGCCGCCACCGTCGCCGGGCTGGTGGCCGCCGGTTGGTGCGTGGTGGCGGTCGACCGCGGGGGCGACGACCCCGACGTGCCGTACCGGTTGGGGCAGGCCCACGAGCTCGACGCGGTGGTGGCCGAGGCCGAGGACCGCGCCGTGGCGGTGACCGCCGACGTCCGCGACGTGGCGGCCCTGGCTTCGGCGGTGGCCGAGGCCGAGAAGCGATGGGGCGGCCTCGACGCCGCCGTCGGCGCCGCCGGGGTCATCGCCGGCGGGGTCCCCGCCTGGGAGGTGCCGACGGCCCAGGAGCAGGCGGTCGTCGACGTCGACCTCGGCGGGGTCCTCAACCTCGCCCGGGTGGCCGTCCCGGCGCTGCTCCGCCGACCCGAGCCCCGCCGTGGACGGTTCGTGGCGGTGGCGTCCGCCGCGGCCAGCAAGGGGTTGCCGATGCTGGCGGCGTACTGCGCCGCCAAGGCCGGCGTGGCCGGGTTCGTCCGCGCCCTCGCTCTCGAGCTCGCCGCCACCGGGGTCACCGCCAACGCCGTCAGCCCCGGGTCCACCGACACGGCCACCCTGGAGGAGAGCGCCCGGCTCTACGCCCTGGAGGGGTCGCAGGCGTTCGGCGCCCAACAGCCCATCGGCCGGCTGCTCCACCCCGACGAGGTGGCGGCGTTCATCTGTTACCTGGTCGGCGACCACGGCGCCGCCATGACCGGGGCGGTGGTCCCGGTGGACGGCGGCCTGGCCCTTTGACGGTCGTCGGTCCGCAGGCGCTGGGGGTGTCGCCGAGGGCGGCGATGCCCGTAGGGATGTCGGTGGTGCTGGACCCGGCCACTCGGCAACTGACCGACGACGTCCTGTTCGGCGCCGGCCGGTTGCTGCGGCTCAACGCCGCCGGCGTCGGCGCCCTGGCCGAGCTGCGGGCGGGACCGATCGGGTCGCCGGCCGCCGCATCCCTGGCCCGCCGCCTCACCGACGCCGGCCTGGCCCACCCGGTCGCCGCACCGCCGTCGGCCGACGTGGACGTCACCGTGGTGGTGCCGGTCCGCGACCGACTGGCCGACCTGCAGGACTGCCTCGGCTGCCTCGGCGCCGACCATCCGGTGGTGGTGGTCGACGACGGGTCCGCCGATCCCGACGGGGTCGGCGACGTCTGCCACGCCCACGGCGCCCGGCTGATCCGCCGGCCGGTCTCCGGCGGTCCGGCCGCCGCCCGGAACACCGGGTTGGCGGCGGTGGACACCGACCTGGTGGCCTTCGTGGACTCCGACTGCCGGACCGTCCCCGGGTGGCTGGACGGCTTGGCCGGCCACCTCGCCGACCCCCTGGTCGTCGGGGTGGCCCCCCGGGTGGCCCCGGCGGCCCCGTCGTTGCTGGGGTCGCCGTTGGACCTCGGTGACCGGCCGGCCGGGGTGGTCCCGCTGACCAGGGTGGCCTACCTGCCGACCGCTGCCCTGGTGGTCCGCCGCCGGCCCCTCGGCGACGGCTTCGACGTCCGGTTCCGCTACGGCGAGGACGTCGACCTGGTGTGGCAGCTCGTCGACGCCGGCTGGCGGCTCCGCTACGAGCCGGCCGTCCGGGTCACCCACCGGGAGCCGGCGTCCACCGGTGACCTGCTGGTCCGCCGCTTCCACTACGGCACCTCCGCCGCCCCGCTGGCCCGCCGCCATCCCGGCCACCTCACCCACCTGGTCGCTTCCCCGGCCCCCACTGCCGCCGTCGCCGCGGTGGCCGCCGGACACCCGGTGGCGGCCGTCGTCCCCTTCGCCGTCGGTGCTGCCGGCCTCGCCGCCCGGCTTCGGCCGTTGGGTGTCCCGGTGGCCACCACTGTCGCCGCCTCGGCGGGTGGGGTCTGGCAGACCTGGCTGGGGTTCGGGCGGTGGACCCAGCAGTTCGCCTGGCCGGCCGCCGCCGTGGCCGTCGCCCTTCCTGCTCGTGGTCGGCGCCGGGGCCACCGGCCGGGTGGTCGATGGGGCCGTCGGGGCCGCTGGCCGGGCCGTCACCCGGGCCGTCACCCGGGCCGGCGGAGCGTGGCCATCGCCGCCCTGCTGGTCACCCCTTCGGTCGCCGGGTGGTGGCGCCGGCGGGCCGCCGGGGATCTGCCGGAGGGGGCCGGCCCGGTGCGCTTCGTCGCCACGTCGGTGGTCGACCAGGTGGCGTACGGCGCCGGGGTCTACGCCGGGTGCTGGCGCAGCCGGACGGTGGCCCCCCTCATCCCCACCGTCGCCGGCCGGTTGGACACCGGGCGGACGACCGGTACGCCGCCTGACGACCATCGTTAGGGGGAGGGCGGTCGATCGTCGGCGAGCGGGACGAAGGGGGAGTGTCTAGCCTGCCGGTCATGGACGACCGCGACATCATCGAACAGATCGGCCGGTTGGCCGACGAAGAACGGCAGCTCGAGGAGACCCACGCCGGCGACGGCCTGTCCGACGACGTCCAGAAGCGGTTGCGGCACCTCGAGGTCACCCTCGACCAGCTGTGGGACCTCCTCCGGCAGCGACGGGCGCTCCGCGACGCCGGGAGGGACCCGTCGGCGGCCCACGAGCGGCCGGCCGGCACCGTGGAGGGCTACCAGCAGTGACCTGGTCGCGGGGGGAGCTGCAGCAGGCCCACGACCATTACGTGGCGGTGGCCAAGGATTGCGCCTCCCGCGGGGAGTGGTCGGCCTGGGCCGACCTGTTCACCGACGACGCCGTCTATGTCGACCACTGTTTCGGCAAATTCAACGGCCGCCGGGAGATCCTCGACTGGATCACCGCCACCATGGCCGAGTGGCCGAACCGAGAGATGACGTCGTTCCCGCACGACTGGTGCCTCTGCGACACCGATCGCGGTTGGTGGGTCTGTCGCGTCCTCAACCGCATGGCCGATCCCGGCGACGGTCGGACCTACGAAGAGGGCAACCTGACCGTCCTCCACTACGCCGGCGGCGGCCGGTTCTCCTACGAGGAGAACGCCTACAACCCCGCCAACTTCGGCCCGATGATCACCGCCTGGGGTACCGCCCGGAAAGCGGCGATCGCCGCCCGGGAGGCGGCCGGTGGTGCAGCCGCCCGGGAGGCGGCCGGTGGTGCAGCCGCCCGGGTTTCAGCGGAGTAGGCCGGTGACCAGCGGGACGTAGTGGTCGAGGTCGGGTACCCGGGCCCCCGGGACCTTCGCCCGGTCGTCGTAGCGGCGGAGTCGGATGGCGTCGTCGGCGTGGGGGTGGGCGGCAAAGGCCTCCCGGGCCGCTTCGTCGAGGAGGCCGCCCTGGCGGCGCAGCGTCCGGACGGACCCCTCGGACAGCACGGTGCGGTAGTCGGGGTCGATGGTGCACAGGTACCGCTTGGCCACCACGTGCAGCCGGACCGGCTCGGTGACGTCCGGGCCGAACAGGGTGGACAGGTGGTCGGCGCCGCGGACTTCGTGCCGGCGGGACCCCGACCGGAGGAGCCAGCCGACGTCGTGGAGGAGGGCGGCCACCACCAGGGCGGGGGGAGCACCGTCGAGCTCGGCGGCCTGGGCGGCCTGCAGGGAGTGGTCGGCCACGCTGACCGGTTCGCCGGCGTGGGCCTCGTGGCCACGGGTCACCAGCAGGTCGAGGACCCGGTCGGCCATGCCTAACGGTAGGCGACTTTTGGGTATACCGGTGCGGTGGAGTCGGTCGGCTTGCTACCGTGACCACGACCGAAGGAGGGAGCGATGGCGGAGAGCGCTGGACTGCACGAGCCGGGGGACAAGCTGTCGCCGCAGACCGTGGACCGGCACCGGGCCGTCGCCTCGATCCAGGAGGAGCTGGAGGCGGTCGACTGGTACGACCAGCGGGTCGACGCCACCGACGACGCCGAGCTGGCGGCGGTCCTCGCCCACAACCGGGACGAGGAGAAAGAGCACGCCGCCATGACCCTGGAGTGGTTGCGGCGACACGACCCGGTGCTGGACCAGCACCTGCGCACCTACCTGTTCACCACCGATCCGATCACCGAGATCGAAACCGAGGCGGCAGCCGACGAGACCGGGGGTGACGGTTCCCTGGGCATCGGCGGCTTGAAGGGAGAGACCCGATGAACCACCTGCTGCGTTCCCACGCCCCCATCACCGAGGAGGGGTGGCAACAGCTGGACGACGAGGCCAAGGAGCGGCTGGTGCCGGCCCTCGCCGCCCGGAAGTTGGTGGACTTCGGCGGGCCGCAGGGCTGGGACCATTCGGCGACCAACCTGGGCCGGACCGACCCGGTCGAGGCCGCCGAGGGTTTGGAGGCCCGTCGCCGGAAGGTGCTCCCGCTGGTGGAGCTGCGGGCCCCGTTCAAAATCTCTCGTGACGACCTGATGGACGCCGCCCGCGGGGCCGTCGATGTCGACCTGGCCCCCCTCGACGAAGCCGTCCGGCAGGTGGCCCTCTGCGAGAACCTGGCGGTGTTCCACGGGTGGTCGGCCGCCGGCATCACCGGGATCACCGAGGCGTCCCCCCACGACGCCATCGAGCTCGGGGAGGCATACGCCAACTACCCGAGCCGGGTGGCCAAGGCGGTGGAGGTGCTGCTGACCGACGGGATCAGCGGCCCCTACGGGCTGGCCCTAGGGCCCGACGGGTACACCGGGGTGGTGGAGACCACCGAGCACGGCGGGCTGGTGGTGTTCGACCACCTCCGCCAGATCCTGGGTGGCCCCATCGTCTGGGCACCCGGGGTGGAGGGGGCGGTGGTGGTCAGCCTCCGGGGCGGCGACTTCCTGTTCGAGTCCGGCCAGGACCTGTCCATCGGGTACGACCACCACGACGCCGACCGGGTGGCGCTGTACTTGGAGGAGACCTTCACCTTCCGGGTGGCCACCCCCGAGGCCGCGGTGGCGATGACCCCGTGACGCGCAGCCAGCCGGATGACGACCGCCCGGAGGGCGACGACGACGTCGAGGAGGCCGACGAGGAGTCGTTCCCGGCCAGCGACCCCCCGGCCCACTGGGCCGGAGGGTCGGCCTAGAAGCCGATCCCTCCGACGATCGGGCTGACCAAGCTGATACCACCGAGCGATCCGAGGAACGGGGCATCCCCGTAGGCGAACACCCCGCCGTCGGTGGCGAAGAGCCAGTACCCGCCGGCCGTCGTGGTGGCCACCCCGAAGACGATGGGTGCAGAGAGGGTCTGGTTGGCGGCGTTGCCATAGCTGACGGCGTCCCCGAAGGGGTAGACGGCGCCGTTGGCGCCGAAGACCCAGTACCCGTTCCCCGAGGAGGTCTCGGAGATCGAGACGATGCCACTGGCCGCCTGGGCTCCGAGTGAGCCTTCGTAGAGGGCGTCACCGAAGGTGAAGACGCCGCCGTCCGCGGCGACCAACAGGTAGCCCTGGCCGACCGGCGCCGACACGGCGGCCACCACCGGCTTGTTCGGGACCACGCCCAGCGCGGGCAGTGAGCCGGCGTAGGCGGCGTCGCCGAAGTCGAACACCCCGCCGTCGGCGGCGAACATGCGGTAGCCGTGGCCGTCAGGGGTGGCCTCGGCGGCGACGATGGCGCCGTTGAGGGTCCGCCCTTGCGGATCGAGCACGCCGGGCACCGATCCGTAGAAGTGGGCGTCCCCGAAGGCGAACACCCCGCCGTCCTTGGCGAAGAGCCAGTACCCCTGATGGTCGGGGGTCTCCGCCATGGCCACGATCGGTTGGTTGAGCGGCTGTCCGCCCATGGACCCGTAGAACTTGGCGCCGCCGAACGAGAACACGCCGCCGTCGCCCGCCACCATCCAGTAGCCCGGTTCGACGTAGGTGTACTCGGTCGGCGACGTCGAGGCGCCTCCGGCCGTGGTCACCACGACGGGGACCACACCCTCACCCGCCGGCGCGGTGACCGTCAGCGTGGTGCAGTCGCTGCTGACCGTGAGCCCCGTCGCCGGCGTGCCCCCGAACGTGACCGAGACGACGTTGCACAGGTTGGACCCGACGATCGTCACCGGGTTCCCTCCGGAGGGAACCCCGCTGGACGGGGTGATCCCCGACACCGTCGGGGCCGGGGGCACTGTGGTTGTGGTGGTTGTGGCGTAGGTGAAGGTGCCGGCGGCGGCCGTCCCGCCGGGGGTGGTGACGGTGACGGGGACCGCCCCGGCGGTGCCCGGCGGGCTGGTCACGGTGAGGCTGGTGGCGGTGTCCGAGACGATGGTCGCCGGGGTGGCGCCGAAGTCGACGGCAGTGGCCCCGGCGAGGCCGGTCCCGGTGATGGTCACGGTGGTGCCCCCGGTAGTCGGGACACTGGTCGGCGTGAGCCCTGTGGCGCCGATGACCGGGGTGGGGGGAACGTAGGTGTACTGGTCGGCCGGGCTGGTCGGGCTGGTCCCGAACGGGTTGGTGGCGGTGACGTCGACGACACCGGTGCCGCTCGGCGCGGTCACGGTGATGCTGGTGGCCGAGTCGGCGGTGATGGTGCCGGGGTTCCCTGGGCCGAAGTCGACGGTGGTGACGCCAAGGAGGCCGGTCCCGGTGACGGTCACCGTGGTTCCGCCGGCGGCCGGGCCGCTGGCCGGGGTGACGCCGGTGACGGTCGGCACGGCGTCGATGTCCGGACCGGCGGCGCCGCAGGCGGCGTGGCCGATGTCGATGGTCGACCCGAGCAGGCCGCCGAGCAGAGTGATCTGCATCGCCGTGGTGCTGATGCCGGTTGTCGCCGGCTGGTTCGGGTTCGGCGGCGTCTGGACGTTGAGGGTGATTGTGGCGACCGGGCTCAGGATGGCCTGCAGTGTCGACGAGAGGAGGCCCAGTAGGGGGGTGTTGGGTGGGATGGTCGTCGGCAGGGTGACTGTCGTGCCGTCGATCGACAGGCCGGTGATGGTGATGGCCGCCGTCGAGCCGAGGTTGGTCGACGTGCAGCTGGCACCGACCGCATCGGCGGCGAGCACCGGTGGGGTCAGTGTGAGGGACGCGGGGAGCAGCTTCAACCCGGTCAGCCCACCTGAGCTGTGCACCACCTCGGCGGCGGTGCCCACACCAGTTGCTGTGGTGTGGGCGGTGAGGACCCCGGTGTTGAGCACCAGCGGGACCGCCACGCCCGCCGCTGTGGCCGTCTGGGCGGCCCCTGTGGCCGGAAGGGTCACCAACGGCGACTGCCCGGTTGTGAGGAGCCCGCCGACGATGCTGGCGTCGATGCCGTAGGCGCTCCCGCTCACCGTGTCCGCTGTGGCCGCCGAGGCGGGGTTCGTCGCCCCCAGTACGCCCGCCATCAAGACCAACCCTGCCGCCGCCGCCGAAACCTTACGGATCACCACAACCTCCTATGCCGCCGATGCCCTCACATGATCTGCGCAATGTTGGCCGCTGTCAACCGAATTGCGACCTTTTTGCAACCAAATCGAACCCTGAGTGACGGAAAGGCCTACGCCGCCACCTCGGCGAGCTGCATCGCCGCCAACCCACCGGCCCGGCGGCGGGGGAGAGCGATGAAGGCCGCCACGGCTCCGGCCACCGTCACCGCGGCGGCCACCCGCATGCCGGTGGCCATGCCGTTGACGAAGGCCAGGTGGGCGGCGCCGGCCAGCTGTGACCCGACGGTGCCACCCAGCTGGTGGCCGACGGCGTCGGCGGCGGCCACCGATCCGGTGGCGGCCTGGGTGACGCCGGCCGGGGCGTGGTGGGCGGCCAGCACCGGCCCGAGCTGGTGGGCGTAGACGGCGCCGGCCAGGCTGCCGACCACGGCGACGCCGAGGGCCCCGCCGACCTCCCGGATGGTGTCGTTGACGGCGCTGGCCACCCCGGCCCGGGCCGACGGGACGCTCCCCATGATGGTGGTGCTGGCCGGGGCCATCACCAGGCCCATGCCGGCCCCCATGACGGCGACGAAGAGGGCCAGCGGACCGTACGGGGTGTCGACGCCGACGGACGACAGCACGAACAGGCCGACGGCCAGCAACAACAGGCCGGCGGTGATGACCACCTTGGACCCCAGCCGCTTGGCCAGCGCCGTCGACATCGGGGCGGTGGCCGCCATCGCCCCGGCGAACGGCAACGCCCGCACCCCGGCGGCCAACGGGCTGTAGCCGTGGACCAGCTGCAGGTACTGCGTCAGCACGAACAGGCTGCCCATCAGGGCGAAGAAGATGACCGTCACCGAGCCGACGGCGGCGGAGAACGCCGCCGACCGGAACACCCGGAGGTCCATCAGGGGATGCTCGGTGCGGAGCTCCCAGCGGACGAACCCGGTGAGCACCACGGCGGCGACGGCCAGTTCGACCACGGTGACCGGCCCGGTCCACCCCCGGCCGGGGGCCTCGATGATGGCGTCGACCAGGGCCACCAACCCGACGGCGGCCAGCACGGTGCCCACCACGTCGAGGCGGCCCGGCGTCGGGTCGGCCGACTCGGGGACGATCCGGGCCACCCCGACCAGGGCGACGGCGACCAGCGGGAGGTTGACCAGGAAGATGCTGCCCCACCAGAAGTGGGACAGCAGCAGGCCGCCGAGGGTGGGGCCGACGGCGACGGCGGCGCCGCCGACGGCGGACCAGGCGGCGAAGGCCTGGGGACGCTCCTTGGCCGGGAACACCGCGTTCAGGATGGACAGGGTGGACGGCATCACGAACGCCGCCCCCACCCCCATGACCACCCGGGCGCCGACGAGGACGGCGCTGGTCGGGGCGAAGGCGGCGGCGAGGCTGCCGACGGCGAAGACGATCAGCCCGCCGACCAGGGCCCGGCGTCGGCCGAACCGGTCGCCGACGGCGCCGGCCGGGATGAGGAGGGCGGCGAAGCACAGGGTGTAGGCGTCGGTGATCCACTGCAGCGCCCCGGTGCCGGCGTGGAGGTCCCGGGCGAGGGTGGGGAGGGCGGTGTTCAAGATGGTGTTGTCGATGCCCACCACCAGGAGGCTGAGGCAGAGGACCAGCAGGATGGCCCGGCGTCGGGGATGGCCTTCAGTTGTCATCTGACTGGTCCCTTCTGAGTACTTACAGCAGTTCGCTTACAGATGTAAGTGTAGACAGATGGGCTTACAGATGTAAAGTTAAGTTCGTGCGACAACGGAACCCGAGGGGCGAGGGGTCGAAGCTGGCCAACGACATCGTCGCCGGCGCCGCCGCCATCGTGGAGCGGACCGGCACCGACGAGGCGGTGACCCTGCGGTCGGTGGCCCGGGAGGTGGGGATCGCCGCCCCGTCGATCTACGCCCACTTCGCCGACCGCGACGCCATCTTGTGGGGGCTGGTCGGCCGGGTGTTCGACGACCTCCGGGTGCAGGTCGGGGCGGTGCTCGACGGCTACGACGACCCGGTGGACCGGCTGGTGGCCGGCTGCGAGGGGTACGTGGCCTACGGCCTGGACAACCCGGCGCTGTACCGGGTGCTGTTCGCCCGTCAGTTCCCCGAGGAGGACGCCCCGGCGGAGGGACTACCGGTCGGCGGGGAGGCGTTCGGGCTGCTGGTGGAGGCCATCGAGCGGTGCGTGGCCGCCGGCCGGTCGGTCAGCACCGACCCCTTCGCCGACGCCACCGCGGTGTGGGTGGCCCTGCACGGGATGGTCAGCCTGTGGTCGACGGTGTGCGACTTCCCGTGGCCGGAGGACCGGCACCGGTTCGTCACCCGGCTGGTGCTGCCGCTGGCGCAGGTGCCGGTCAGCAGTACGGGTGGGCGAGGGTGAGGGCGAAGTCGTCGCCCCACTGACCGTCGACCACGAACCCGGCCGCCGCCAGCTCGTCGCCGAGGCGACCGGGGGTGAACTTGGCGCTGATCTCGGTCAGTAGGTCCTCGCCGGCGGCGAAGGCGACGGTCATGTCGAGGTCGGCGATCGCCACCGTCTGGTCCACGGTGGACCGCAGCCGCATCTCGATCCACGACGCCTCGGGGTTCCACAGGGCGACGTGGGCGAACCGGTCCAGGTCGAAGTCGGCGCCGAGCTCCCGGTTGAGCACCCGGAGGACGTTGCGGTTGAACTCGGCGGTGACCCCGGCGGCGTCGTCGTAGGCGGCCACGATCCGGGCGGTGTCCTTCACCATGTCGGTGCCGATGAGGAGGTGGTCGGTGGCGTCCATGGTGCAGTTCAGGTCGAACAGGAACCGCTGCCGTTCCGCCGGGGTCTGGTTGCCGATGGTGCCGCCGAGGAAGGCGATCAGGCGGCGGCCGCCCCGGGGGAGCTGGTCGAGGTGGCGGTGGAAGTCGCCGACCACCGCGTGGACGGCCAGGCCGGGGTAGTCGTCGTCGAGGCCGGCGGCGGCGGCGCGGAGGAACTCGTCGGAGACGTCGAACGGGACGTACCGGTCGAGGGGGCCGCGGAGGGCCATGGCGTCGAGGAGGAGGCGGGTCTTGTCGCAGGCGCCGGCGCCGAGCTCCACCAGGGTGTCCGCCCGGGCGATGGCGGCGACGTCGCCGGCGTGGGCGTCGAGCAGGGCCCGCTCGGCCCGGGTGGGGTAGTACTCGGGGAGGCGGGTGATGTCGTCGAAGAGCCGACTGCCGACCTCGTCGTAGAACCACACCGGCGGCAGGGTCTTGCGGTCGCCGGACAGCCCGGTGCGGACGTCGTCCTCCAGGGCGGTCCGGAGGTCGTCGGGGCGGAGGTGGACGTCAACCTTCATCGGGGCTCCCTCGTCACAGGTCGCGGGCGAGTCGGACCCCGCTGAACGCCCAGCGGGCGCCGGCGGGGAAGAAGTTGCGGTAGGTCGGCCGGATGTGGTCCGGCGGGGTGCAGCAGCCGCCGCCGCGGAGGACGTACTGGTTGACCATGAACTTGCCGTTGTACTCCCCGACGGCCCCGGCGGCGGGGCGGAAGCCGGGGTACGGGGTGTACGACGACGCCGTCCACTCCCAGACGTCCCCGAACCACTGCCCGGGGCCGCCGGCCGGGTGCAATCGGGGGCCGAGGAGGTTGCCGTCGGCGGCGGGGACGTCGGCGGCTTGCGCCGCATCGGCGGCTCCCGCCGCCACGGCCTCCCACTCGAACTCGGTGGGGAGGCGGCCGCCGGCCCAGCGGGCGAAGGCGTCGGCCTCGTAGTAGTCGACGTGGCACACCGCCTCGGCCGGGTCGACCGGGCGGTGGCCGGCCAGGGTGAACAGATGCCACCGGTCGTCGCCGGCGGGGGGGTGATGGCCGTCGGGACCGGACCAGTACAGCGGGGCCGTCCGACCCTGGGTCTGGACGGCGGCCCAGCCGTCGGACAGCCACAGCTCGGGGCGGTGGTAGCCGCCGTCGTCCATGAACGCCAACCACTCCCCGCAGTTGACGGTGCGGTCAGCGACGGCGAAGGGGACGAGCTGGGTGCGGTGGCGGGGGAATTCGTTGTCGTAGCCGAACCGGCCGCCGGGATGGCCGACGTCGACCGGCCCGCCCTGGTGGTCGATCCAGCCGACCTTGTCGGCGGCGGGGGCCGGCGGGGCCGGCCGGTCGACGTAGGCCGGGAGGAGGGGGTTGCGGGAGAGGACGTGCTTGATGTCCATCAACAGCAGCTCCTGATGCTGCTGTTCGTGGTTCAGCCCGAGGACCACCAGGTCGGCGGTGTCGGGGTCGACGGCACCGCCGAGGAGGTCGGCCATGGCGGCGTCGACGTGGGCCCGGTAGCGGGCGACGTCGTCGATGCCGGGTCGGGACACCAGGCCCCGCTCGTGCCGGGGGTGCCGGGCGCCGACGGCCTCGTAGTAGGAGTTGAAGATGTAGCCGTACCCGGGGTGGTGGGCGGGGTGGCCGCGGGGTTCGAGGATGAAGGTCTCGAAGAACCAGGAGGTGTGGCCGCGATGCCACTTGGTGGGGCTGACGTCGGGCATGGACTGCACCGTCTGGTCCTCCGCCGAGAGCGGGGCGGCCAGGGCCTCGGTGAGGCTGCGGACCTGCACGTAGCGATCAGCCAGCGGTTCCATGGGGGCTCGGGTCCAAGGTAGTCGGGTGGCTCGGTGGTCCGTGCCGCGGGCATGCTGGCACCCGTGGGGCGGATCGGGAGGGACTGGCGGGAGTCGGAGCCTTGGTGGCCCCAAGACCCTGCCCCGCCGGCCGGGGCACCAAACGTGGTGCTGGTGGTCCTCGACGACGTCGGGTACGCCCAGCTGGGGTGTTACGGCTCGGACATCGCCACCCCGGTGATCGACGGGCTGGCGGCCGACGGGGTGCGGCTGGCCAACTTCCGGACGACGTCGCTGTGCTCGCCGACTCGGGCGTGCCTGCTGACGGGGAGGAACCACCACCGGAACGGGATGGGCCGGGTGGCCGACCTGGCCGTCGGGTTCCCCGGCTACTGGGGGCGGCCGCCGCGGGAGAACGGGTTCCTGTCGGAGATCCTCCGGGCCAATGGCTACGCCACCCTGGCCGTCGGGAAGTGGCACCTCACCCCGGACGACGAGACCCACATGGCCGCCCCCCGGTGGACGTGGCCGCTCGGCCGCGGGTTCGACCGGTGGTACGGGTTCCACGGCGGGGAGACCCACCAGTTCGTGCCGGCGCTGTACCACGACAACCACGCCGTCCGGCCGCCGGCCGGCAAGCACCTCAGCGAGGACCTGGCCGATCGGGCCATCGAGTTCGTCGGCGACCTCCGGGCGGCCGACGCCGACCGGCCGTTCTTCTTGTACCTGGCCACCGGGGCCTGCCACTCCCCGCACCAGGCCCCGGCGGAGTGGATCGACCGGTACCGGGGGGCGTTCGACGGCGGCTGGGACGCCTGGCGGGAGGCCACCCATGCCCGGCAGCTGGCGGCCGGGGTGATCCCGGCGGGGACGGCGCTGTCGCCGCGGCCGCCGTGGGTGCCGGCGTGGGCGGACCTGGGGGACCGGCCGCGGGCGGTGGCGGCGCGGTTCATGGAGTGCTTCGCCGGGTTCCTGTCGCACGCCGACCACCACGTCGGCCGGGTGTTGGACTTCGTGCGGACACTGGGGGAGGACACCGTGGTGGTGGTGGTGTCGGACAACGGGGCCAGCGCCGAGGGGGGGCCGGACGGGTCGATCAACGATGTCCGGCTGACCAACCTGGACCCGGCGGGGACCGACGAGATGTACGACCGGCTCGACGACATCGGGGGGGAGCTCACCCACAACAACTACCCGTGGGGATGGACCATGGCGGGGAACACCCCGTTCAAGCGGTGGAAGCGTGAGGTCCACCACGGCGGGGTGGCCGACCCGTGCGTCGTCCACTGGCCCGGCCACGTCACCGCCGGGGCGGTCCGGCACCAGTTCACCCACGCCGTCGACGTCCTCCCGACCGTCCTCGAGCTCGTCGGGGTGGACCCGCCGGAGGTGGTCGACCACGTCCCGCAGACGTCGGTGGACGGGGTCAGCTTCGCCTACCTCCTCGGCGCCGACGGGGCGGCGGCGCCGGAACGGCACGACACCCAGTACTTCGAGATGTTCGGGTCCCGGGCCATCTACCACCGGGGGTGGAAGGCGGTGGCGTTCCACCCGGTGGGCCCGCTGTACGACGACGGGCTGGACCCGAACGCGCCGTTCGACGACGACCGGTGGGAGCTGTACCACGTCGCCGACGACCTGTCCGAGACGGTCGACCTGGCCGACGACGACCCCGACCGGGTGGCGGCGATGGTGGCGTTGTGGTGGGCGGAGGCCGAACGGAACCAGGTGCTCCCCCTCGACAACCGGGTGCTGTGGACCCTGACCCATCCGAAGCCGGACCGTCGCCGGCCGTCCGGCCGGTACTTCCCCGGCGGCGCCCAGGTGCCCGAGGCGGTGGCCGTCAACGTCCGGAACCGGTCGCACGCTCTGGTGGTCGACGTCGACGGGGGCACCGACGGGGTGTTGCTGGCCCTCGGGTCGGCGTTGGGGGGGTGGTCGCTGCACGTCGTCGGCGGGGTGGTGCGGTACGTCCACAACCTCTACGGGAAGACCCGGCACGTGGTCACCGCCGACCGGCCGCTGCCGCCGGGGCGGTGCACCGTCCGGTTCGACTTCGTCAAGGACCCCTCCACCAATGGCGGCGACCTCGGTGGGGTCGGCACCATCCGCTACGACGACCAGGTGGTGGGCGAAGGGGTGATCGATCGGTTCACCCCGTCGGGGTTCAACGGCGTCGGCGCCGGGCTCACCTGTGGCTACGAGTGGGGACCGGCGGTCGGCGAGGGGTACGACGCCCCGTTCGAGTTCAACGGCACCATCGTCCGGGCCACCGTCGAGGCCACCGGCCCGGTCGTCCGCGACCCGCTGGCCGAGCTGGCGGCCATCCTCGCCGAGCAGTAGATGTCGACCATCCAGCTGGCCTGCCTGGACATGGCGGGGACCACCGTGGCCGACGACGGGTTGGTGGACCGGGCGTTCGACGACGCCCTCGACCGGCTGCGGGTGGCCCCGGCCGACCGGCGGCGGATGGCGACGTACGTCCGGGACACCATGGGGACGTCGAAGATCGAGGTGTTCCGGGCGCTGTTCGGCGACGAGGACCGGGCGCAGCGGGCCAATGCCGCCTTCGAGGCCGCCGTCGGCGACCAGGTCCGGTCCGGGGCGGTCCGTCCGCTGCCGGGTGCCGCCGACGCCGTCGACCGGCTGCGGTCCGCCGGGGTCAAGGTGGCCCTCACCACCGGGTTCTCCCCGGACACCCGCCGGCTGGTGCTGCGGGCGTTGGGCTGGGAGACGCTGGCCGACCTGTCGCTCAGCCCGGCCGACGCCGGTCGGGGGCGGCCGTACCCCGACATGATCCTCACCGCCGTCGTCCGGCTGGGGGTCGACTCGGTGCAGGCGGTGGCGGTGGCCGGGGACACCGAGGTCGACATGGTCAGCGGCCGCCGGGCCGGGGCGTCGGTGGTGGCCGGGGTGCTCACCGGGGCCGACGGCCGGGACCGGTTGGTCCGGGGCGGCGCCACCGTGGTGCTGCCCTCGGTGGCCGACCTGCCGGCGGTCCTCGTCTAGTCGAGGGCGGCCAGCCGGGTGACCAGGTCGACCAGCTCGGTGAGGCCGAACGGCTTGTGCAGGACCTCCCGGGCTCCCAGCTCGACGGCCCGGGCGGCCACCCGGGGGTCGGTGTCGCCGGTGACCAGGACGACGTGGCGCCGCCGGAAGTCGGGGTCGCGGTCGGCCAGAGCGGCCAGGACGTCGAAGCCGTCGCCGTCGGCCAGGTGCATGTCGAGGAGGATGACGTCGGGGTCGAAGTCGGCCGCGGCGTCGGGGACCGACCGGGCCCGGAACTCGGCGCGGACCTGCGTCAGGCCGACCCGGGACAGCACCCGGGGGACCAGCTGGTGCTGCATGTCGTTGTCGTCCACCAGGAGGACCCGGAGGTCCTGCACGTCCGCCACCACGTCATCGTAGGGCGGCGGTCGTGACAGCACCCGGTGACGGGTGGCGGTCAGGCCCCCGGCCGGGTGACGGTCAGGACAGCACCCGGCGACGGAAGTTCCGCAGCCCCAGTCCCAAGAAGACGGCGCAGAACCCGACGAGGACCGGGTAGATGATGTACAGGTGCATGTGGGAGGCGTCGGTGAACGCCGCCCGCATCCCTTCGTTGACGTAGATCAGCGGGTTGATCAGCACCACCGTCTGCAGCCAGTGCCACCCGCCGGCCTCCACCGGAGCGAGGTGGGTCCACTGGTAGTAGGTGCCCCCGAGGAACGTGATGGGGAGGACGACGAAGCCGAACATCAGCCCGATGTTCCGCGGCTCGAACGACGTCCCCAGCAACAGCCCCAGCGACGTCATCGCCACGCAGGCCAGCGGGACCAGGGTGACGATGATCCACCAGTGCAGGCTGATGTTCGCCTCCACCCCGGCGGCGTGCACCACCGAAGCGATCGGCAGGACGATGGCCGCCGAGATCAGCCCCTGCACCGCCCCCGACAGCACCTTCGACATGGCCACCAACCAGATCGGGCACGGCGCCTGCACCCGGTCCTCGATCTCCCGGGTGAACCCGAACTCCTGGGCCATCTGCATGGCCACCGCCTGGATCCCCTGGAACATGATGGAGATGCCCACCACGCCGGGGACCAGGACGGTGGCGAACGCCGACTCCGCCGCCGGGTTGTCCCCGCCGCCGATGCCCTGGCCGATCTTCGGGAAGACGTAGAGGAACACGAAGCACAGCAGGAACGGCTGCACCAACGTGCGGATGACGAACTCCCAGAAGTTCTTCCTCAGCACCACCAGGTCGCGGAGGATCAGCGCCTTCAGCGCCGTCCGGCTGGCCGCCACCGCCGAACGGGTCGGGGCGAGGTGCACCGTCCCGGCCCCCGGGACCGTCGGTGCCTGCAGTGAGTCGACGGCCATCAGTTCTCCCATTAGTCGCGAAGCTCTTTGCCGGTCAGGTTGATGAACACCGTCTCCAGGCTCGGTTCGGCCACCGACAGGTCGACCACTTCGAACCCTCCGTGCTCGGCGGCGGTCACCACCCGCGGCAGCAGCCGACCGGCCCCGTGGACCATCAGCTCCACCCCGCCGTCGACCACCCGGCTGCGGGTCACCCCGTCGATGCCGTCGACCAACGCCGCCGCCAGCTCCCCCGGGTCGCCGGTGGCCTTGACGGTCACCATGGTGTCGGCGTCGAGGCTCCGCTTCAGCTCCCCCGGGGTGTCGAGGGCGAGGATGCGGCCGTGGTCCATGATGGCCACCCGGCCGCACAGCTGGTCGGCCTCCTCCATGTAGTGGGTGGTCAGCAGGATGGTCTGCCCCTCGGCGTTCAGGTCGCGGAGGATCTCCCACAGGGCCAGCCGGCTCTGCGGGTCGAGGCCGGCGGTGGGCTCGTCGAGGAACAGCACCGCCGGCCGGTGGAAGATGGCCCGGGCCACCATCAGCCGCTGGGCCATCCCGCCGGAGAGGGCGTACACCGACGCCTTCCCCCACTTCGCCAGCTGCAGCTTCTCCAGCAGCTCGTCGGCCACCCGCCGGGACTCTTTGGCCCCGATGCCGAACAGCCGGCCGTGGAAGTACAGGTTCTCCCACACCGTCAGCTGCCGGTCGAGGGTGTTCTGCTGCGACACGATCCCGATGAGCTGCTTGGCCAGTGCCGGATGCCCGACGACGTCGACCCCGCCCACCACCGCCTGTCCCGACGTCGGCACCACCCGGGTGGTCAGCATCCCGGCGGTGGTGGTCTTGCCGGCCCCGTTGGGGCCGAGGAGCCCGAAGATCTCCCCGGCCCCCACCGACAGGTTGAGGTTGTCGACCGCTCGGAAGTCGGCGCCGGCGTACACCTTGGTGAGGTCCGCCGTTTCGATGATGCCGGTCCCCGCCCTCGGTGCCGTGGCGGTGTCGGGGGCGGCGGTCACCATGCTTCGGAGGCTACAACCGGCCAGACCGGGGCCGACCCGACCGGACCGGTCACCCCTCGGCGAGGATCTGGTAGAGGTCCTTGCGGGCCCGGTCGATGACCTCCAGTCCCCGCGCCACCTGCTCCGGTTGGCCGGCCATCGCCAGCTGCCGGGCGGCCATCCCGACCTGCACCATCGCCATCTTCAGGGTCCGGGCCTGGTCGGCACCCTCACCGGCGAACGCCCAGGGGGCCCCCTCGGTGGTGGTCTCCGCTTCGTCCCGGCCGGCGTCGGTGAGCTCGTAGGTCTTGGTGCCGTCGGCCGTCTGCGACCGGACCAGTCCCTCGTCCTCGAGCATCTGCAGGGTCGGGTACACCGACCCGGGGCTCGGCCGCCAGATGCCGCCGCTGCGGTCCTCGAGGCGGCGCATCACCTCGTAGCCGTGCGCCGGTCCGTCCTTCAGGGCCGACAGCACCGCCCGGCGGATGTCGCCGCGGCGCATCCGTCGACGGCCGCCGCCGCCGAAGCCGGGGCCTCCACCCCAGCCGGGGCCTCCGCCCCACCCCGGGCCGAAGCCGTCGCCGCGGGGTCCGCGGCCGCGACCCCGCCCCTGTCCTCGTCCGTGCTGCCGCATTCGTTCGTCTCGGTGATCCATGGCTTTCTCCTGGTGTGGTTCGACGGCCACTTCGGTGGCCTGGTCGACGGCCTTGTCCTGGGCCGCCCCGGGTGACCTCGCCTCGAGGGCCCCGGTGGCGCCCGGTCCGTGCTCCCCAATCGTGTTATCACGATCAGTATTGATATATCGTAACTGTTCTCGAACGGATGTCAAGCGGTGCCGACCTGGTGGAACAGACCGACGTCACCACCGGTTGCTAGAGATAGAGGGTCCACCAACACACGGGAGGTCGTCATGGGCCTGTTCGGCAGCTTGAAGACGGAGATGGTCACCGAGGACCGGGCGGTGCCCGGCCGAGACACCCCCATGCCGGTGCCGGACCGTCACCTGGTCCTGGGCACCCCGCTGCGACCGCCGTTCCCCGACGGGTTCGGCCAGGCGGTGTTCGGTATGGGGTGCTTCTGGGGGGCCGAGCGGAAGTTCTGGGAGACCCCCGGGGTGTACACCACGGCGGTCGGCTACGCCGGCGGGTTCACCCCGAACCCGACCTACGAAGAGGTCTGCTCCGGCCGGACCGGCCACGCCGAGGTGGTGCTGGTGGTGTTCGACCCGGCGAAGACCACCTACGACGCCCTGCTGTCGGTGTTCTTCGAGGGCCACGACCCGACGCAGGGGATGCGGCAGGGCAACGACGCCGGCACCCAGTACCGGTCGGCCATCTACACGTTCGGGGCCGACCAGGAGAAGGCGGCGGCGGCCGCGGTGGCCCGGTACCAGGACGCCATCGCCGGCGCCGGCTACGGCCCGATCACCACCGAGGTGGCCCCGGCCGGTCCGTTCTATTACGCCGAGAACTACCACCAGCAGTACCTGGCGGCGAACCCCAACGGCTACTGCGGGTTGGGTGGCACCGGGGTGGCTTGTCCCGTCGGGGTCCTCGGCGGCGATGGCTGACCCGACCCCCGAAGGGGACCCGTCCGGCGGCGGGCAGCCGTTCAGTGTGGTCACCGAGGTGGTCCCCGACGGCGCCGGCCGGTTCAAGGCCGACGTCGACCCGGGATGGACGGTCGGCGGGAAGCCGAACGGCGGGTACCTGCTGACGACGATGGCCCGGGCGGCCACCTGGGAGGCCGCCCACGACCACGTCGTCGCCGCCAGCGCCCACTACCTGTGGCCGCCCGACCCGGGACCGGTGACGGTGGAGGCCGAGGTGCTCCGGGCCGGCCGGTCGGCCAGCCAGGTCCGGGCCCGGCTGACCCAGGACGGCCGGCCGTGCGTGGAGGCCCTGATGACCGCCGCCCACCTCGACCCGGCGACGGTGCCGCACTGGGACGCCGGGTTGCCGGCCCGGCGGGACGGCCGTCCGGACGACAGCCCGAGGCTGCACCCCCATCTGCCCGACGGAAGCCCGGTGGCCATCCTCAACCACGTCGACTTTCGCTTGGACCCCGACACGGCGGGGTTCGCCGACCGCCGGCCGGCCGGTCGGGGGGAGCTGTGGGGGTGGCTGGGCCTGCCCGACGGGGAGCCGTTCGACCCGCTGTCGCTGCTGTACGCCGTCGACTCCTTCCCGCCGGCCACCTTCGACATCGAGCCCAGCGGGTGGGTGCCCACTCTGGAGCTGACCGTCTACGTCCGGGCGGTGCCGGCCCCCGGACCGGTCCAGGTGCTGCAGCGGGCCCACCTCATCGACGCCGGCCGGGTCGATGAGGCCTGCTTCGTTTGGGACGGCACCGGCCGGCTGGTGGCCCAGGGCACCCAGCTGGCCGGCATCCGCATCGGCTGACCATGCGGTTCGGCCTGCACGCCCTCGGCATCGGCCCGGGGGCCGACCCGGCGGTGGTGGCCGCTGTGGCGCCGGCGGCGGAGGCGGCCGGGTTCGCCACGCTGTGGGCGGGGGAGCACGTGGTGATGGTCGACGACGGGGACACCCGGTACCCGTACGCCGACGACGGCCGCATCGCCGTCCCGGCCGACGCCGACTGGCTGGACCCGCTGGCGGTGTTGACCTACGCCGCCGCCGTCACCACCGGCATCCGGCTGGCCACCGGGGTGCTGTTGCTGCCTGAGCACCACCCGGTGGTGGTGGCCAAGCGGGCGGCCAGCCTCGATGCGCTGTCCAGGGGTCGGTTCGTGCTCGGCGTGGGGATCGGGTGGTCGGCGGCGGAGCTCGCCGCCCTCGGGGTGCCGTTCGACGGTCGAGGCCGCCGGGCCCGGGAGTACGTGGCGGCGATGCGGACGCTGTGGGCCGACGACCCGGCCAGCTTCGCCGGCGAGCACGTGGCGTTCGACCGGGTGCGCAGCTTCCCGAAGCCCGCCGGTGGCCGGCTGCCGGTGTTCTGGGGCGGGAACGGCGATGTCGCCCTCGACCGGGTGGCCGACTGCGGGGACGGCTGGTACGGGTTCAACCTGCCGGTGGACGACGTGGCCGGCCGCGTGGCGGGGCTGCGGTTGCGGTGCACCGAGCGGGGGCGGCAGCCGGCGTCGGTGGAAGTAGCGGTGGCCGTCGCCGACGGGTCGCCGGGCGACGTCGCCGGGCTGGCGGCGGCCGGGGTGGACGAACTGGTGCTGGTCGGGTCGCCACCGGCCGACGCGGCCGAGGCGGCCGGGTGGGTGGCCGACCTCGCCGATCAGTGGTCCGTGGGGGCCGGGTCGGTAACCTGACGTCGTGGGGGGATGATCGGCCGGGGGGCCGAGGGGGTGGGGTGCATGGGGAAGCGGCCGACCGTTGGCGAGCGGCGGGACCTGCTCTGCCGGTTCTTCGTCGACACCCACGTCGCCTACGACGTGGCCGACCTGGCGTGGCCGGACCTCCCGCCGCCCACCCGACAGTTCCTGGCAAGCCTCCCGATCTGGGACGAGGCGGTGAACACCGAGCACGACACGGCGGTGCTGGTGCGGGCGATGGCCGACCACGAGGCCGACCCGGTGATGGCCGAGGCCATCGGGCTGCAGGCGTTCGAGGAGGAACGGCACGCCCACGTCGTCACCGAGCTGTGCGCCCGGTACGACATCGACGTACGCCGCCGTCCGACGCCGCGGCCGACCGATCCGGAATGGGCGTTCCTGCGGTCCGGGTGGGGGGAGACCCTGGACTCGTTCGTGGCGTTCGGCGTGTTCGCCCTCGCCCGCGACCTCGCCCTCGTCCCCCCCGACCTGCTGTCCACCTTCGACCTGGTGATGCAGGAGGAGGGCCGGCACATCCTGTTCTTCGAGAACTGGCGGCTCCTCTGCCGGACAGCCCGGCCCGGGGTACCGTCGGCCGCCTTCGCCGTGCGTACCGTCGCCGCCGCGGTGACGGTGGTGCTGGCCCGGCTCCGCCTCGCCGTCAGCTCCCCGCAGGGGGCCGGCGACGACAACTTCCTCGTGTCGGGCATCGGGGCCGTCGGGGACGTCACCCCGCGGGCCTTCGTCGACCGGTGCCTCGCCGAGAGCGACCGCCGCCTGGCCCCCTACGACCCGCAACTGGTCCGGCCGCGGATCGTCCCGGCGCTCGCCCGGGGGCTCCGCCGGGTGCTTCCCGACCGCCCCCTCCGCCACTTCGCCGCCGACCGCCAGGCCGTGTTGACCTGACCTAGTCCCGCCGTCGGCCGGCCGCCAGTAGGACGGCGGCCCCGGCCACGAAGGCGGCGGCGGTGCCCACCAACAGGCCGACCTGCGACGCGGCGACGAGAGCCGGTCGGCCGGCGAAGGCGGTGGCGGCGAACAGGAGGGGGACGGTGAACCCCATCCCGCACATGGCGGCGGCCCCGACGAGCTGTGGCCACCGGACCCCGTCGGGGAGGCCGGCCACCCCCCACCGCACCAGCACCACCACGGCGGCCGTGATCCCGACCGCCTTGCCGGCCAGCCGGGCCACCACCACCCCGACCAGCACCGCCCCCGACCCCGGTTGGCCGAGGAGGTGGCCGCCGAGGACCACCCCGGTGTTGGCGAGGGCGAACAGCGGGAGGACCACCAGGATCGACAGCGGGTTGAGCACCCGCTCCAGGGAGGCCGACGGCGACCTCGGTGGCATCGGCGGCACCGGGGGCATCGGCGGCGTCCGATCGGGCCGGCCGGTTCGGGCGGAGGCGGCCACGCAGGGCACCACCATCCCGACGAAGGCGCCGGCCAGCGTCGGCTCCACCCCGCCCCAGGCCAGGAGGGCCCACCCCACCACGACGGCCACCAGGTACGGCCACCAGGTCCGGCGGATCCGCCGGCTGGCGACGACGACGACGGCGAACCACGCCGCGGCGGCGACGAGGCCCCAGAGGCGGACGTGGCCGTGGGCGGCCCACACCACCGCCAGCACCACCACCGAAGCGACGTCGTCGGCGACGGCGAGGGCCAGCACGAACACCCGCAGCGTCGGCGGCACCCGCCGACCCAGCAGGGCCAGGGCCCCCAGGGTGAAGGCGACGTCGGTGGCCATGGGGACCCCCCAACCCTTGAGCGCCGCCCCGCCGCCCCCGGCTCCGGCGCCCCCAGCGGCGGCCGCCGCGGCCAGGTAGGCCAGGGCGGCCCCGGCCATCCCCCCGAGGGCGGCCACCACCGGGAGGATGGCGTTGCGGGCCTCCCGGAGTGACCCGACGGCCCGTTCCCGGCCGACTTCGAGGCCGACGGCGAGGAAGAAGACGGTCATCAGCCCGTTGTCCACCCAGTCCCTGACGGTGGCGAACTGGTCGGCCGGCAGTACCCCCAGGTGGGCGGGGGTGGCCCAGAACCGGCCGTACGAGGACCCCAGGTTGGCCCAGACCAGGGCGACGACGACCATGACGGTCAGCAGCACCCCGCCGACGGCCTCGGTGCGGGCCAGCGACGCCACCATCCCGGTCCAGGTCTCGGCCCGCCACGGGGCGGCGATCCGACGGGGTGGCGACGGTGGGGGTGGGGGCGTGGAGGAGGGCACGGTCGGATACGGTGCCGACCAGGCTTCCCGGCTCACCGCGGTGCCCGAGCCGTCCCGGTCACCGATGAAGGCATTGTAGCGCCCCG
>Ga0134126_10002068_pt1 | contig 25515 bp, 12 predicted proteins | sample KB31752_FD_96881 | JGI IMG/M metagenome (GOLD analysis project Ga0134126, IMG submission 96881) | Terrestrial soil microbial communities with excess Nitrogen fertilizer from Kellogg Biological Station, Michigan, USA - KB3-175-2 | ecosystem: Environmental > Terrestrial > Soil > Unclassified ... | reverse complement strand
TAGTAAAAAGAATCCCTGCACGAACCGGGTGCAGTAAAAGTTGTAGTTGCTGGCAATAATCCGGTATAAGTATCTGTCCAGCCGGTTCCTTTTTTCCAGGTCTGTACGGTATAATTCTTAACCGTAAAACCCTGGTAGGCAGACCACGACAGATAGCTCGAATCATCTAAAGCCTTGCCGTTCAGCTGTACTGCCCGGTGCAGCTGAGCTGTCCGGGAGGTATTACCACAGGAGTCATAAGCATAAACTTTATAGCTGAATGTATCGGTCAGGGCATTGATATTATCTGTAAAAACAACCGGGCCCGAAGCAGGCCTTTTTATTGTATCAATATCAGCAAAAGCGCCATGGTTTTTGCTTCTATAAACCACATATCCAATAACATCTGTGTCCTTTGATTTATTGAATGTTACAGTGATATGGGTTCCGTTAACTACCGAGACGCTGACCATCGAATCACGCGGGGGCGGGACTGAGTCAAATGGCTGGATTTGAATACTGTCCGAATAAGCTATGGCGCTATCCGCACTGCTTGACTTCGCCTTGATCCTGAAGTTCAGAATGGCGTTGCAATGCTCAGGCTCCTTAAAAACAGAATCATTTGCAGGCAGTGTTTTATAATCGGTCCAGCCCTTTGCTTTCGACCAGGTCTGAACCACATAATTCTTAACCCCAAAACCAAGATAATTGCTCCAGCTTAAGCTTGAAGAATCTTCCAAAGCTTTGCCATTGAGCTGCATAGCCCTATGCATTTCTGTGGTTTTAGATTCATTCCCACAGGAATCCAGCGCAAATACCTTAAAGCTGAAAGTGTCGGAAAGGGCATTGGTTTTGTAGTTGTACGTGTAGGTGCTTCCTGTGATGTTCTTGGCCAGCACCGAATCCAGCAGGGCAAAAGCCCCGTGGTCTTTCTTTACATAAACCAGGTATTTATACACTGCACTTTCGGGTAGCTTGCTGAACCGCAAAGCAATATTATTCCCGTTGGTTACCGAAGCCCTCAATATATTTACCTGTGGAATGGTATCGAATGGCGACAAAACAATACTGTCTGCATAAAGATTATAATAGGAAGTAGTGGTTCCATTAGGTAAGTAGGTTATACTTCCATACGCATACGCGTATCCACATTGGATATCTGCACTATCCGCATAGCTGGTATCGCTATTATTTACATTATTTAATGCACGCCATACGCCCTGAACAGGTTTTACCTCCGCCCTTAGAAGGGAAACTAAGACTGGAATACCGCCTATATACCTGGAAAAATGCAGGTAATTTTTCATGTTGCCCGCATTGCCCCGAAGGTAAACAGGGCTGTGATAAGAAGCAGTATCGCTATTACTTCCGCAGGAATCGGTAGCAATAACGATGTATTTATATGTGTGCTTATCATTTGCAAGTCCAGTATTGGTAAATGTATCAGATGATGCCCCGGTATAAGGTACCGTTGCAGCCTTCGAGTAAGCCCCTCCATCAACGGAAATATATTCAGTAAGAGAAGCAATATTTCTTGAGACAGTTTCTTTAACCACCAACTGGCTGACGGCATTGGCATTTTTATAAACCGGATAGCCGTCTGTAACATATTGTATAACCGGTTTGGGCGGTTTGGAAGGGAAGAGACTGATTTTTACAGAGTCGTTGAGAATACAGCCTGAAGAAGTAGTGGCAGTAAGCTTAAAGGTTGCTGGATTCCCTAAAGGAAAGGCATAAGTACTGGCAGCGTTTTTATTCCTTATAGAGGCTGCGGGCGACCATGAGAAGGTTTTTATTCCGTTTGAAGATGTGGTTAACAGAATTGAGTCCCCGGTGCAGATTGTCTGGGTTTTGGTGGTTATTTTGGCATGGGGGCGCCCATATGGTGTTGTGCCCTGGGGAATGGAATATGCCGCTGCAACCGCTCCTCCGGCTTTGCCGTCATCGGCGCCATCACTTGAAAGAGAGCAACCATTAAAGTTATAAGTTGTTATATTTATTCCTGGCTTGCCGCCAACGGCTGAAAACCCAATTACTGACGGGATGGATGATTTTGTTATCACTAACGCTCCTCCTCCTCCCCCTCCTCCTGGGCCATCGCATTCATAATCATCTACATTCCCTCCCTTACCTCCATTGGCCTGAGTGTTAAGTTTTGTCCTGTAGGACTGGACATCCAGGTAAATACTTCCTCCTGCTCCGCCACCACCTGCGCCTTCTCCAAAAGAAGTTGGGATTGTTGCCTGATCAAGACCATTGGATTTAATAAAATTCCCCCCTCCATACAGGGTTTTTGCTTTGATCATAATAATTCCACCACCGGTATCACCCGGCAATCCATTATTGCTATATTCATGGCCTTCCCCCCCGCCACCTCCTAAAAATAATCTTCCGGAATTGATATAACTGCTCAAAGCCAAACCTCCCAAACCCGAATAATTCCCCTTCGATGAACATGTCAGTATCTGGTTTCCACCTATTCCTCCTGCATCATAGTTTCCGCCGCCGCCGCCACCGGTATTCATGCCATTGCCACCGCCACCTCCATTTGCAGCTGGTCCCCGTCCATGAGCCCATCCCGTATGCGTTACAACAATTCCTTCTCCTTTGTTTCCACCACTGCCCGAGGTGCTTTTATAAAAATAATCGCTCGCAGCGCAAGTGGCGCTGCCGGATGATTTGGCGCCTCCTGAAAACCCTTTCCCGCTTGCGTCTATATTCGAGTTCATAATTACGCTGCCACTGGCTTCAAAAATCAGCACCCCTCCCTTGGAGCCGTTCCAGCCCGTGGCTTTCAATGGCGCTTTTATATATGCATTGGTATATTGGGGAACCGTTACCAGCTGCAGCCCTGCGCCCGCATCATAATTCCGGGTTGTTTTATATTTCAAATATAGATTTGATCCGCCAATTGAATCAATAACAACGTATTCGTAGGCGCCCGCACTGTTAATTTTACTGATGCTCCCAAATGTGGATTGATTTGAGGTGTCAATTAAGGCTCCTTTCATCTGGATAAGTAAAACTTTTTCCCCGACTTTGAATGGCTTTGGATCATCAACTGCAAGAAAATTATTACATGTGTCAATTACCTTGACAGCGGCGTAGCTGTTTATGACGCCGCCAATAGTTGCCGGTTTGGTACAGGTGGAAGTATCAATTTTCACTATAAATGAATCATAAACAGCGCAGCCAAAAATGTTTGTAGCAGATGCAACAAAAACAGAATTCTGATAGGGATAAGCCCATGTTGTAGAATCAGTTGAATCGCTTACAAGAGAGGCCGGATTCCAGGCAAAGGTCTTTCCTCCTGTACCCGTCGCTTTAAGATTAACACTATCACCGAGGCAAAATTTAGTTGTTGAAGTTTTAAGCTGGCTTGGTAGCGGGTAAATGGTGATAACATGCTTAATAGAATCGGTAATAGAACCATTGGAAGAAACCAAATCTACTGTATAAGTCCCGGCTGTTGAGTATATATGTGTAGGGTTTTGGGAGATTGAATAGCTACCATCCCCGAAATTCCATTTCCATGAAGTGGGGTAATAATAGGAGGAATCATTAAACTGGACAGTCTGGCCTGCACATGGGTTTTGCCAATGAAAGCCAGCAACGAAGGGAGCGCAGACTAATGTGTCTTTTGGATTTGCAGGTGAAGTATTTATGCCCGTATTGACCGAAGGTGTAATATTTGTGGTAGTAAAGCTATATGAATAATCGGTTACAGATGAAGTTATATCGTATGGGGAAAGCGATACCTGAGATATGTTACAAGAATCTTCATTAGTGAGATTGCTATTTACCTTAACTAACAGGTAATCCCATCCGCCATAGCTGAATGTGTTGGTAGAATAACAAAGGGCAAAGCCACCATCAGGGAGTTTGACAATTACTTCACCGTGATCATCGGTATATCCTTTGCCGGCAATAAGGGGGCCATAGTTTTTTAATTTTTTGATACTTCCTGATGTATCAATGCTCATTATACCAATTCGGTTGGCGTCAGTCTCAACCATGAAGCAATCAAACGCATTTTTTGATTTATCATAAACCATGCCCGTAAGACCGGTATGCGCGTTCTTGTCATAAATTTTAGACCATATAAAGTTTCCCTTTTTATCAAATTTAGTAACCATTGCAACAGTAGGCTGGGAAGCAAAATTATTATAAGTGAAACCCGAGACGTAAATACTTGCATCAGATCCTTCTGCTATTGCTGTAGCATCATCGCCAAATGCTCTAAAAACTTTGCTAAGCAGCAACTTCCCATTATCGTCTACTTTAATAAACATCTGGTCGCGGCTTGAGGAGTAGGAATAGCCACAAATTAAAAAATTACCATCCAATGTGGGCCTTATCTGGTACCCACTCTCATCATACGACGAGCTTCCATATGCTTTTGCCCAGGTTATATTGCCGCCGGTATCTGTTCTCATTAACAAAATATCCCCGCTGCCAGCCCCATAGCTGAAGGTTTCACCTGTTATCAAATAACCACCGTTAGGATCATTGATAACACCCATCCCGTAATCGTTTGAGGAACCGCCGTAAGTCTTAGACCATTTTACGTTGCCCTTCAGGTCAATTTTGAAAAAGTAAACATCGTTATTTCCTTTGCCATAACTTTCAGTGCTGGTCAGCACTACGATATTTGAATCAGGTGTTAGGACCATGTCCACGCTGGCATGAAAAAGAAAGCTTGTTAACCCTTCGTCACTGGTGCCGCCATAAGCTCTGGCCCATAATTTTTTACCGAGACTGTCTGTCCTTATTAAAAGAATATCATAACCACCTGACCCGAAGCTTTTGGTGACCCCGCCTACCATGAAACCTTTATCAGGCAAAGGCACAACAGAAGATCCGAAATCATCAGAGGTCCCTCCAAAACTTTTTTGAAAAGTGATAATTCTTTGGGGATAATTAAGTAATTCAGTACCAATTGTTGCAGTGGCGTCTTTTGTAGCGCCTTTCCGCGCAAAGACCCAGTCATATTCTGAAGTTCCGTAACTGGTCCATAGATTGCCTAAAGTTACCTGAACCGAACTGCCAAGGGTAGCTCCGGAAGAGGTGGTTGAAAGGCTTCCTCCAGGCCAGGAGGCATATTCTGATCCGGTTTTAGGCCATGAAACCTCCCAATCTCCAATTATGGTACCCGGGCTGCTATTTAAATTAAGAAAGGTTGCCGCGTACGTATTATTGCTATAATCCTGACCGGTGTGCATTCCAGCATTTGTTCCTGCCAGACTATCTCCCAGGCAAAGGGAATACCCTGAAAATGTACCCGAATCCAAAATCCCAAGTGAAGTATAATAACCCTTACTGTCTGTAATTGATGATTCAACAATAATAGGGGATGAAAATGTTTGTTTGGATACAATTACTACACTTCCCTGGGTTGAACCGCCGGTATTATTTGTGCCGGCGGAGGTTGTTAATACTGAGCCTGAAACCGAATAAGCAGTATTAGCCCCATACGTATAAACAGACCAATTTGAAGTATTCAAACTTGTGCCAGGGAAGTCGTCAAAAAACAAAAAAGTACTATCTCCATTGCTAACAGCTGATGCTGAGGAATTTCCATAATACATTTTGATTGTTCGATGAGCGCTGGCAGGAAGGACGGGCATTTTTACCCAGATCGTGGTTGTTGTGGTATTCATCCCACTTTCTATCCAATAAGGCATTGGTTGGCAGGATGCACTGTCCAGGAACCTAATGTCATCCCCTGTACTGATCATTTTTCCGGCACTTACTAGGGATGAAGTATTTACCACCACTTTTACCTGGTAATTTGTCAGGTTAGAGGCAGTGTTATTTACAATGACAACCGGCACATAATATTTCCAGCCTGTAAGGCACTGGCCCTGTGTTATAAGGACAGGGAAACCAACTAATATATAAAGGATTACCTTTAATACATGCAATTTCTTTTTTGAGTAATTTATCATCAAATTGCAATTGCTCTCCTGGATAGAAATTAGATTTTTTTTACCTTGAACTCCAAAAATATAACTTTTTCCGAGGATTCCCAAATTGATGATATACAAAAAAATAAAATACTTACGCGCATAAAGATAAAAATTGATGGCATTTAACAAGGAGTGAGCAATACCAAAATTTATATCTCTCTTTATTCCTTAGTTTTAAAGTCAATAAAAAAAAATGCAAATGAAGGCATGATTATACAGGTTTAACCCATTTTTTGCGTCGCCGCAAAAAAAAAATATTTTTTACCTAACCTTTGCCATGTGGCTGTCGTCTATATCCCAAATGCCATCCTTTCGCCATCTGGATGCCTGGAAGCGGTGAGGTTGTAAACAAAAAAAGAAGGGGACAAGTAACATGCCCCCTTAGTATAGAAAAAAGTAGATATAATTCAGTTTGCAGCCTTCACCTCTTTCAGAAGAGATGACCTTTTATCATAAAACCAGGAAGTGCGAAGATAACAAAAATTCCTGTTCCAACACAAATTATTTTTTACGTTCGCCGCAATGCCTGGTTCTTTAACGGATACCATGGCCATTTTGTTGAAAGGAAAGAACGGAAGTTTCCATATTGTGGATTTTCCTTAATTAGCTATATTTTTCTGTTTGTACTTGAATTGTGAATAACTCCGCTATTAAGGAGACACAATTCTTATTATAACTGACCAAGTTGATTGCACATGAAAGGTTTTTACATTTTAGTTACAAATATTAAAACATTTCAAAACTTATTATTTCATTTCAATACAAACAATTAAATACTAATATGCCGCATAATCATACTCAGATCATATGAAAAAAAAAGCGCATTTACATGTAAGATTAGGTGCTTTTATAAATTTTATGTAAAAAAAGAACAAAAAATTTGGTTATTCAAATAGTCTTACTTACATTTGTCGCTGGGGGGCATAAAATAAAAGGCCCATTATTAAATGAGAAATATAATACTATGTGCAGTTATGCTGTTTGCTGCATTCTTTTCAAACGGCCAGGGTAAACAAAAGGCCATTACGCTTACCAGCGATAATGTTAACCTGAAAGCAGGCAAGATCCATGAACATTCTGCCAGCATTAATAAGGTAAAATTGCCCCAAACGGGTGACAATAAGACCTGGGATTATTCGGGCCTCAGCGGCGGCTCGGCAATCACCTATGGGTATGTAAAAAGCAAGGACAAATCGTTCTCCAAAACGGCTGTTTTGGATACCGGTGTTGCAGAACAATTCGATTCGACGATTAATGATACATATCCTACCAACAGGGTGTATGATGAGGATAAGAACGGGCTGTTCTTTGCCGGCTTGAGCTCACCGAGAACTGCTACTTACCTGCAAACCGGTTTTATTCCGGATAGCCTTGTTATCGAAAACCAGGCTTCATTGACAAGCAGCAGGGTAAATGTTATCAAGTTTCCTGCTACAAAAAACAGCAGTTGGGGCTCTACATATTCCACTACTACCAAATTCCTTTTAACACTCGCCGAAATTGGGTGGTCTAATGTGAATTGCACGGAAGTAGAATATACAACTGTGAAAGATGATGTTGCAGGCTGGGGCGACCTTAAAATCCCGGCCTCTAACAAAGGAAACGATCCAAATGAATCTGACGCCCTGATGGTAAAGCAATCTGTATTAACTACTGACAGTCTATTTATAGGCGCTGTGCCAACCGATGCTTTTGGGATTGCGTGGCCACTTGGATATCCTACCTCTTTATCGCAGGCTGAACGTTATGGACCTGATTTTGTTGCATTTCTTGAGGCCAATTTCGGAACGGCGGTTGATCCTTATGGGCTGCTTCTTGCCAATGGCGTAACACAGGGTATGCCAACCGTGACAGACTACAGCGAAATATTTTATACCGAAAATGCATACAGGCCTGCCATTACATTTGATTTTGGTGCAGATAATACGTATTCAACACTTGCAGGTATTGATTATAATCTTGGTAAATTAGGCACTGCAGACGACGAAGGCGTTCTGGTGACCAATCATAATAATTTAATCTCAAACGATAATACCAATTCTTCTGAGTTAAGTGTTTACCCAAACCCATTGGTAAACAACTGCACCCTGAATTGCAGCATGTTAAAACAATCTGAAGCTACCTGGACAATAACCATTATTAACATGACCGGCCAGGTTGTAGCTTCAGTTCCTGTATCTGCAAAAGGATTGCTGAACGTACCCGTTGAGCTGTCTGGTAAAACAGGCAGTGGTTTGTATATCGTAAATGTTACCGATGAAAAAGGCGGACGCATTGGGCTTTCTAAAGTTAATGTCGTTTCAGCCTTAAATTAAAAATTACTCGGTTTAAATTTTCTGATCGAAATATCCCATGTTGCAGGTGAAAACGGCATGGGATATTTTTTTGCTATTCTACCACAAACTTTTGGCTGTATATTGATTGATTTGAACTTACAGAAAGAATATATATCCCTTTTTTAAGCGGGCTCGTAGAAAAAGTAAACCTGTTTTTCCCCTCATTTACTTTCTCATGAAGCAGGTTTGTAACAAGCCTGCCATCCACATCATATATCCTGAAATTGTAATAGTCTTCATCAGGACTTGTAAACTCAATATTAACGGGCCTGTAATTGTTGGCCGGTACGGGATATACCGAAAATTGACCGGAAAAACCTGTTTCGTTTTTGATGCCAAGAGGCTTGGGCAAAAGAGGGCTTTGAAATTCTGAAATACGAGCCGCATTGCCATGTACCAGGTTGATGCCGCTCCCGATTGTCCGGCCATAAAATGCTGCCGCCCAGGCTTTACCTGGTTGGTTGTATTTCCGCTGCGCGCCCGAATAGTCGCCCCATCGTTCGTTGATCCCGGAAATCTGAACAAAGCTGCTGCCTGAATACAGCCTGTGGGAAGAAGAATACACTCCTGCTTTGTAAAATATTGCTGAATTTCCGGGATTGGTAGTATCGGCGCTATGGTCTACAACGATCAGGGCATCGTCATCGCCGGAATGAATACCCGCATATGCAATAGAGGGATAGCCAAACTCAAGCGTATCGCCCAGTATATCTATTGAAACAGAGGGCGCGCTTGCGACGTTGGAAATGATGCCGTGCATGGCGCCGGCTTTGCCTTTTGAGGTAACACTGTTCCCTACAAACTGGATGGCATTGTTTTCAATAAAGGCATCTAATATTCTTGCATCGTTGGTCTGCAAGGTGCGTATAAGTTTGGGTGTGGATGGCTGGTGCGCACTTGGCGGTACGCCGTACTTATTTGTTTTGGAGTGCAAAAGTGTTATGCTGAGTGTGGATGTAGTATCGCTGAGCAACCCACTGAGCTTAATAAGAAATATGCTGTCACTCTGGTTGGTAAAACTTTTGTCTGATACAAAATAACTTTCCGGCCCCGTAAGCGCAGACCCTCCCTGTACGGGGCATATATACCGCACATGCACGCCATTATATACTATCCCGCTATGCACCACGGCTTTCAGGCTGTCTCCGTTATAGCCGGACAACTTATCTATCTGCCATATATAATCCTGCTTAAAACCCAGTTGCCAGCTCTTGTTGTTATGCAGCGCGTTCAGGGTAATGAAAAGCTCGTTCTTTGTTATTTTTATAATCGGGAAATCGCTCCAGGTAGTATCATTCAGCGGGTTTCCTGAAATCTTGTACAGGTTCCAGGTCCCTGCCGGGTCATTTGTCTGAGAAAACCCAATAATCGCATGAGAGTTAGAGTCGGCCTGGCCGCTAAGGAAAACAGCTATAAAACGATCAGCATCCTCATCATACAATACTTTCGGGTCATATTTGCCCTCGTGAATGCCGAGGCTTGAGCTAAAAGCATCCAATGAAACATTCTTTATAAGTTTGCCTGTAGAATCATATACATTCAATGAAGAATTGCGGGCTGACAAAATTTTCCCTGAATCAGAAACTGCCAGGCTGTTGTCATCGGGTACGCCACCATCATAACTGTTGCCCTCAAAATTCCTAAGCTCATAGGGGGCATTCAGGCTGCCGCCCTGCTTGTTTTGTGGCTGGGGTGCGCCCGGGATGGGATGCACCCTCGCTTTGGCCGCGTTCAGTTCGCTATCGTCCTCTTCGGTTGACATGCCCGGTTTGGGCATTTCTATGTATTGCAGTTTCGGGAAATAATCATATTTAATATCCTTCATATTTACTGTGGCTGCACGCGGAGACGTAATAACCATCTTTTTATGCTCTTTTACAACGGTTTGCGCAAAGCCCCTTAGCGATGCCACCATAAAAAAAACCAAGGCCACCGCCATTAAAAATTGTTTGTTCATACCTTTAATTTGAACAAATATACATGAATCGCGCCAAATCAAGAATTTAGGGGAAAAAATGTGGTTGGTGAGTTGGTAATTAGTGACTTGAAATTTGATATTTGGGGCTGACGCAAGCCAGCTCATTTCCCGACTCTTGGAAAATGCCCTTTCTATTGATTTCATATTGATATTTATCAAATAACGCCCTTTTTGACCATTCTGGATTGATATAACAATGATTTTCATTTTTAACTTTTTTAATCCACTAATTTTCAACATGTTAACACGTAACTCGCTGACAAGTATCAATAGATAACAATGTTTTATCAATCGGAAAGGGTTTTAAAATGCGTTTTCTTCAATCGCAATTATATCTTTTTTTACTGATTCCTGACGCCTGACTCCTGACGCCTATCTTACATATATAGCGAAACCCCCAAGTGGCTGGCTGGCCCCGAAAAATATTTTGTAAATTGTATTTAACCAGGGGGTTATAAGTGATATTTTTTTAGAAATTTTGGACGGGGATGCTAAGCGCTGACTCTTTGGCAATAAAAAAAGCGACCCAACCACCTTATTAAGGTGAGAGCCGCTTTGAAAGTTTTCACTACGGAATAATCCTTATTGTGATTTGCTTCAGCTTCAAAGGTAATTATTACATTTGGAAAAATTATCTAAACCATGAAAAAAATCTTAGGTCTCGATCTTGGTGTAACTTCTATCGGTTGGGCATTGGTAGAATCAGAAAATGATATACCGAAAGAAATCTTAGGTATGGGGGTACGAATCGTTCCACTCACATCTGATGAAAATGATGAGTTTACCAAAGGCAATTCAATCAGCAAAAATAGAAGCCGCACAATAAAACGAACTCAACGCAAAGGTTATGACCGCTATAAACTACGAAGGGCTAATTTAATTAAATGCCTACAAAAGAATGGCTTAATGCCAGATAAGTATTTAATGCTGCATTTATCGAACATAGAATTGTGGGGACTGCGTTCAAAAGCATCTGAGCAAGAGGTAACCTTAATAGAATTGGGAAGGATATTTCTGCACATGAACCAAAAAAGAGGCTATAAACATTCAAAAATTGAGCAAGCTGAAGATGACAAAAAGCAAACCGAATATGTAGAGACTGTCAATAACCGCTTTGAATATATTAAATCTAAAGATTTGACCATTGGGAATCTATTTTATAAAGGATTTAGGGATTTTGAATCGTTAAAAAAAGAATGGGAAGAAATTGCTAATGATCCCGTTTTCAGAACAAAAGAAAGAGTGTTCCCAAGAGAAGCGTATATGAAGGAATTTGACATAATTTGGGAGACGCAAAAAAAATATCATCCTAAAGTATTGACGGATATTCTATTAAATGAAATAAGAAACGAGATACTTTATTATCAAAGAAAGCTGAAATCACAAAAAGGATTGGTTAATGTTTGCGAATTTGAAACGAAACCTTACAAAACAAGTGATGAAAAAATAGTTTATTCGGGACCTAAAGTTGCCCCTCGCTCCTCCCCCATATCACAAGTATGCAAGAATTGGGAAAATGTCAATAATATTATACTGAATAAAAGGGGGCAAGAATACCCGCTTACAAATGAACAAAAAAAGAAAATATATGACTTTCTGAATGAAAATAGTCAGCTTAAAAAATCGGATCTTTTTACAATACTACAAATTAGCAAGAACGATGGTTATATGGTCAATGACCAAATCGCTAAAAAGGGATTAAAAGGCAATACAACATTCACAGAAATTGCGAACATTATTGGCAAGGATAATTCGGCGTTGAGATTTAACTTGGGAGTAGAAGATATTATTGAGAAAGCAACAGGTGAAATAACCTACAAAAAACAAATTTCGGCAGAATTTGAAAAAGAACCACTATACAGGCTTTGGCATATCATTTATTCATTGAACGACTATGAAAAAGATTGCATTGCCAAATTAAAATCCGAATTTGGGTTTGATGAACAAATAGCGAAAAAACTTGCTTCACTTGATTTTACCAAAAGTGCATTTGGTAATAAAAGCGCTAAAGCGATGAGGAAAATTCTTCCTTATTTAATGATAGGTGACAAATACAGTGATGCTTGCACAAAAGCTGGCTATAACCATTCAAATTTTTTAACGAAGGAACAAAACCTTCAAAGAGAACTTTTAGACAAGCTTGAGCCCTTGAAAAAGAATTCATTGCGACAGCCTGTTGTCGAAAAAATTCTAAACCAGATCATCAATCTTGTGAATTCGTTAATCGGACAATACGGTTTGAATGAAAAAGATGAAAACGGAAAATTGATTCACGATTTTGAAATAAGGGTTGAACTTGCGCGCGAATTAAAACAGAGTAAAGAAGAGAGAAACAAGGCATATAGCAATATTAATGAGAGAGATCGCCAAAATGATAAAATAAGAAAGTTGCTTTTGGAACATCCCGAATTCAGAAAAAAGGGCGTATCAAAAAGAGATATAGACAGATATAGGCTTTGGGAGGAATTCGGAGGTGTTTCCCCCTACGAATCTTCAAAAGTAATAAGCGTCGGAGAATTATATAGTGGCTTATATGATATAGAACATATTATTCCAAAATCCTTGCGATTTGATGATTCGTTTAGCAATAAAACACTATGTCCTCGTAAATACAATTCTGGTCAGGATGGTAAGAATAGCCTGACCGCATACGATTATATGTCAACCAAAAGATCACTGAATGAATTTGGTGAGTTTAACACTTTCATAGACGATGCATATAAAAACAAAAAAATTTCTAAATCAAAATACGAAAACCTGCTAGTGAGTTCAAATCAACTCAAAGAGGGATTTATTGACAGACAATTACGGGAAACGCAATACATTGCTAAAAAATCTAAAGAGATTTTAAGCACGGTATGTCATAACGTACATGCTACTTCAGGCACTATAACCCAAAGATTGAGACAACTCTGGGGGTGGGAGGAAGTTTTGGAAAATATCAATTTGCCAAAATACCGCATTTTAAATCTAACTAAGGAAATTCAGATTACTCACAATGGTAATGTATTAAGGAAAGAAGTAATTGAAGGTTGGAGTAAACGGGACGACCATCGTCATCATGCTATTGACGCATTGACAATTGCCTGCACCAAACAGTCTTTTATACAAAGATTAAACACATTGAATTCTCAACAAACAAGGGATGAAATGTTTAAAGAAATAGGAGGGCATAAAAACAAAGAATTTTCATTGCTTGATAGCTATCTACTTAACTTTAAACCATTTGATACCAACTTGGTTATAAGCAAAACTTCTGAAATCCTTATCTCCTTTAAGCCAGGCAAAAAGGTTTCCACTTACAGCAGAAGGATGGGGAAAAAAAATGGGAAAAAAGAAATAGTACAAACCAAAATTGTTGAACCGCGAGGAGCATTAAGTGAAGAGAGCGTATATGGGAAAATTAAAAGAAAAGTTAAAAAAGTTATCAAACTTGATGAGAACTTCACCTTTGCAAGTGAAGTCGTGAATGAGAGAATTAAAAGCCTCATTATTTCACATTTGACAAAATTTGACAACGATCCTCAAAAAGCATTTGGCAATTTGAAAAAAGAGCCTATTTGGTTAAACGAAAATGAAAAAACCCGATTGACTGAAGTTGAAATATATGAATTTGTTGAAGAGTTTGTAGTCAAATATCCATTGGCCAACATTGCACCAAAAGATTTAAAATACATTGTGGATAAGGGTGTCAGGGATGCCGTTGAAGCGCGGTTAGTAACCTTTGATAACAAGCCAAAGGAAGCATTTAAGGATTTAATAAAAAATCCCATTTGGCTGAACAAAGAAAAGAAAATTCCAATAAAATCCGTAAGATGTTATACTGGCATAAGTCAAGAGTCTATAGTACCAATAAAAATTAAAGACGAATCATGGGAGATTGAATATGAAAAATACGTGAAGCCCGGAAATAACCACCATATAGCTATCTATAAAGATGAAAATGGTAAACTGGTTGAACACTTGGTGACTTTCTGGCATGCTGTCGAAAGAAAGAGATACGGTTTGCCAGTCATTATTAAAGAACCTGCTGAAATTTGGGATAAAGTATTGAATAGAGAATTAAGACAGGATTTTTTGGTACAATTGCCAAAAGATAACTGGAAGTATGAAACAAGCCTACAGCAAAATGAAACATTTGTTTTCTTTATGACTAAAGAGGAATTAACAAACGCCATTGAAACCCAAAAGTTTGGCTTAATAAGCCCTAATGTTTTTAGAGTACGAAAATTGACTTCAGGCGCTTATTGGTTCAACCAGCAATACGAAACCACCCCTAGGGAAAGTACAAATGATAAGAAGGCGAAACGTACAATTCAGGCTGCCCTAAGCACCATGAATGGAATTAAAGTTAAGATAAATAATATAGGGGAAATCTTTATTGTTTAGTTAACTATTTCTTAACCCATGCTTAAGCGCACCCTCTATTTCGGCAACCCTGCATACCTGAAAACCAGGGATGAGCAGATAGTGGTGCAATTGCCAGACCTTCCCTCCTCTCCTTCTGGAGAGGGGCAGGGGGTGAGGCCTGAAGAAAAAACGATCCCTATAGAGGATACGGCGGTGGTAATCTTGGACCACCAGCAAGTTACCATCAGCCAGGCCCTTCTTGCAAAGCTGATGCAAAACAATGTCGCAGTTATTTCCTGCGACAGCGCCCACCATCCCGCCGGCCTTTTTTTGCCGCTTGCAGGCAATACCTTGCAGGCAATGAGGTTCCGTACCCAGATCAATGCCTCAGAACCTCTCAAAAAGCAACTATGGCAACAAACCATCCAGGCCAAGATCAGCAACCAGGCGGCTTTGCTTGACAAATACCATGTCCCTAATAAAAACATGCGGCAGTGGGCCAAAGAGGTACGCAGCGGCGACCCGGATAATTATGAAGCAAGGGCGGCAGCATATTATTGGAAAAATATTTTTGGAAGCGCGACCTCACCCCAGCCCTCTCCTGAAGGAGAGGGAGATGGCGCCGAAGGGTTTTCACCCCTCTCCGAACGGAGAGGGGCCGGGGGTGAGGCGCATTTTTTGCGGGACCGCTTCGGCGAACCTCCCAATAATATGCTCAATTATGCTTATGCCATATTGCGGGCCATCACGGCGCGGGCATTGGTAGGCAGCGGGCTATTGCCCACGTTGGGCATCCATCACCGCAACCAGTATAATGCTTATTGCCTGGCCGATGATATCATGGAGCCCTACAGGCCCTTTGCAGACGCGCTGGTCCGGGGTATCCTTGAAAATGAAAGCCCACTTTTTACCATGGACACTGCCCTTAAGAAACAATTATTGTCGTTGCCCACCGTTGATGTGGATATGGAAGGCAAAAAAAGCCCGTTAATGGTAGCTATGACCACTACAACGGCCAGCCTGAATGCCTGTTTCGAGAGAAAGAGAAAGGATATACTATACCCGGAATTAAATGATCAATAGTCAGTTATAAATAAACATTTTTGCACCGGCGCAAATCCCTCTCTTTGAGGAGAGGGATATAGGGTGAGGTTTTGAGACTTAATGAATATAGGATTTTGTGGGTTCTGGTACTATTCGACCTCCCAACGCAGACCAAAAAAGAACGGAAAATATATACCGCTTTCCGCAAGAAATTACTGAAAGATGGTTTTACAATGTTCCAGTTCTCCATATACCTGCGGCACTGCCCCAGCAGGGAAAATGCTGATGTGCATATAAAAAGGGTAAGGATGAGCCTGCCCCCGGCAGGCAAGGTTGGGATATTGACCATCACGGATAAACAGTTTGGCCTGATGGAAATTTTCTATGGCAAAAAACCCACTGTAGTACCCGAGGGCTATCAACAATTAGAATTGTTTTAGGACTTGCAAACGCTTGCTAAACGATAATTAGCCGGTTAGCAAACGAATGCACATCCAAAAACCGTGATATAAACCTTGTAAACAAGCCAAAAACCCTCATTTTTTTTGTTGCGCCAAATCATTGTAAGTAACTGATTTACAAAGCGTAAAGCCACCCTATGTTTATATCAGTCTTGCAAAGAACGGAAATTGAAAGCAAATCACAACCGGTCATTGAATCGGAAATTTCAAGGATGCGTTTATATCAGTCTTGCAAAGAACGGAAATTGAAAGCAAATCACAACTCACCTGAGACGGCTGAGACAATAAAACAGTTTATATCAGTCTTGCAAAGAACGGAAATTGAAAGCAAATCACAACTACATTTGACGCATACTAAAACAATGGTATGTTTATATCAGTCTTGCAAAGAACGGAAATTGAAAGCAAATCACAACCCTTGGTGATGCAGTCACTGTTACCGACGAGTTTATATCAGTCTTGCAAAGAACGGAAATTGAAAGCAAATCACAACTGAACTGGCATCCATTGACCCGCTACGTTAGTTTATATCAGTCTTGCAAAGAACGGAAATTGAAAGCAAATCACAACAGCTAATGAACTGTTCATTTTCATTTAAGGTTTATATCAGTCTTGCAAAGAACGGAAATTGAAAGCAAATCACAACTAGCTGACTATCGTTGTACCTTTTACGTAAGTTTATATCAGTCTTGCAAAGAACGGAAATTGAAAGCAAATCACAACCGGAAGGTGGTGGGATGAAAACCAAATTTAGTTTATATCAGTCTTGCAAAGAACGGAAATTGAAAGCAAATCACAACGTTTCGATGATTCTCTTATACTCTGAAGGGTTTATATCAGTCTTGCAAAGAACGGAAATTGAAAGCAAATCACAACTTGTCCAGCAACGCACCGTCACCTATCCGTGTTTATATCAGTCTTGCAAAGAACGGAAATTGAAAGCAAATCACAACTCCGGACAAAATACAATAAAATAAACCACGGTTTATATCAGTCTTGCAAAGAACGGAAATTGAAAGCAAATCACAACTACAAATGCCTCCAACGCCTCTACATCGTCGTTTATATCAGTCTTGCAAAGAACGGAAATTGAAAGCAAATCACAACGCTTATTGCACGGTTTGAAATTTTTACATGTTTATATCAGTCTTGCAAAGAACGGAAATTGAAAGCAAATCACAACCAATTGGATGATGCATTACAGGAAGCTAAAGTTTATATCAGTCTTGCAAAGAACGGAAATTGAAAGCAAATCACAACTAGTAAATATACGTTGCGCCTCGACAGCATGTTTATATCAGTCTTGCAAAGAACGGAAATTGAAAGCAAATCACAACTTATTATCTTAGCACCTTTAGGCGTTAAGGTTTATATCAGTCTTGCAAAGAACGGAAATTGAAAGCAAATCACAACGGAAAAGCAATAATATATACATGTGTGGGAGTTTATATCAGTCTTGCAAAGAACGGAAATTGAAAGCAAATCACAACTCTTAGCCATATTATTGTTTATAAAAAATTGTTTATATCAGTCTTGCAAAGAACGGAAATTGAAAGCAAATCACAACGGACTAACCTCTGCAAACCTACCGGAGGCGTTTATATCAGTCTTGCAAAGAACGGAAATTGAAAGCAAATCACAACAACTTATCAGTTACACCATCAGCCGAAGTCGTTTATATCAGTCTTGCAAAGAACGGAAATTGAAAGCAAATCACAACAAGCATCTTAGTCGTTGTTTGAAGGGATTAGTTTATATCAGTCTTGCAAAGAACGGAAATTGAAAGCAAATCACAACCTAGACAATCTTCAGGATAATTAAAGTATAGTTTATATCAGTCTTGCAAAGAACGGAAATTGAAAGCAAATCACAACCCAATAATCTGTACAAGTTCTTCTTGAGAAGTTTATATCAGTCTTGCAAAGAACGGAAATTGAAAGCAAATCACAACTGATCCAATCTTGCTATCCATCCTGTTGGAGTTTATATCAGTCTTGCAAAGAACGGAAATTGAAAGCAAATCACAACAAAAAATTGCGCCTAAAATAACGCCGTTATGTTTATATCAGTCTTGCAAAGAACGGAAATTGAAAGCAAATCACAACACGCTGGCAATTACTGAAATGCTTACGTAAGTTTATATCAGTCTTGCAAAGAACGGAAATTGAAAGCAAATCACAACTAATGCAGTTAACTTTATCTATGATGATGAGTTTATATCAGTCTTGCAAAGAACGGAAATTGAAAGCAAATCACAACGGCTCGGCTCAAATCAGCAACGTTTACGGGTTTATATCAGTCTTGCAAAGAACGGAAATTGAAAGCAAATCACAACCGCTGATCGCGCCGAGCCTCGCGCTCTGCGTTTATATCAGTCTTGCAAAGAACGGAAATTGAAAGCAAATCACAACAACTCTGCATTGAGGACGATAAACCGTTCGTTTATATCAGTCTTGCAAAGAACGGAAATTGAAAGCAAATCACAACGGAAACCCCTCGCCCCTTCTTGCGCCGGATGTTTATATCAGTCTTGCAAAGAACGGAAATTGAAAGCAAATCACAACTCACAGGCGCAACGCCCTTGTTCTTTTTCGTTTATATCAGTCTTGCAAAGAACGGAAATTGAAAGCAAATCACAACACTATAATGATAGGGGTAGCCACATACGAGGTTTATATCAGTCTTGCAAAGAACGGAAATTGAAAGCAAATCACAACACTTAAAGTAATTGTTCTTGGAACAAAAATGTTTATATCAGTCTTGCAAAGAACGGAAATTGAAAGCAAATCACAACTCAAAAGGCTTGGTTCCGGGATTACCAGACGTTTATATCAGTCTTGCAAAGAACGGAAATTGAAAGCAAATCACAACCGGTGGCCGGGTATATCGCAATTGATATCAGTTTATATCAGTCTTGCAAAGAACGGAAATTGAAAGCAAATCACAACACAGGTTTACAGATGAAAATGGCAACCAGGGTTTATATCAGTCTTGCAAAGAACGGAAATTGAAAGCAAATCACAACGGTTCATTTTACGTAATGTAAAATACACTATCTTTCCCGCCGAATCAGAAAGAATTGAAAACCATGAAAACCTTAGCAATCGCCATTTTAGCCCTTATTTCATTAAAAGCATCAGGCCAAACACCTTCCGCACCTTCCACAAGGTCAGGTGCCGGTTTTGGAAATATTTTACCTATTGACAGCCAGACACATAAAATCACATATTCTGAATGGGTAAAAGTTGACGGCGCAAAGGCAGATGATTTGTACGGGAAGGCAGTAACATGGCTTACCATAAGGAATGATTCCGTAGAAAATGCTTTTACTATTGTTAAAGACAACGGAAAGATCAGTTGCAAAGGTTTTATATGGCTGACAGTTGAATCCCCTATTGGAACGAAATATAGTGACAGGGAATTAACACGGAAACTGTTTTATACCATATCCATCGGGGTAAAAGATGGGGGATACCAGTTTACCATGAGCGATTTTTATTTTCATTCTTTTGCAACCAGCATCTTTTCTTCAGATAAGGATTCGGCTTTGGAATCCATGTACAATAGAAACCTTCATGACAGCCTGGCCCGAAGGTTCTTTTTCAAAATTAATTCAACTGAAAAACTTTTTTCGGCTTCTTTGAAGGGGTTCATGGAACCCTCCACTGCAAAAACCACTACCCCTACTGGCGGCGTTGCAAATTCGGTTTCCCAGGATAACCTGGATGAAAGAGTTGCGGCGGCGGGCGTGGAACTTATCAAAGCGGGCAACCAGTATTATACCGGACTGGCATTCACTCTTGCAGGAGTCCTTATAGAAGAGACTGGCATCCTGGTATCAGGATCGTCAGGAGTCTCCACAGCCGGGTTACAGATTGTGGAATTGGGCGGAGGAGTTCTTGCTCTTGTCGGCACGATTGATATGATTGCCAGCTATAGCCATATTAAAAATGCAGGACGCATTTTAAAATATGGGACGAAATATGAATTTGGATTCGGAGCAACAAATACAGGAGGCGTCGGGCTTTGTTTGAGGTTTTGAAGGGATTTTTTTGTCGCCTAAACCTGCATTGCAATTTTTAACACATGGCGTGTTTTTTCATTCACTTTGAACCGATCATCAATCCTCTTGCCAACTACCCAGCAAATATCATCCGCAGAACAAACAACAAGCTGATTTTCCTTTTCCTGGAAGGAAACCTTGAGCTCGGTAAGATAGTCGCTTACCTTTTTTCGGCCATGCAAACCAAATGGCTTAAAAGAATCCCCATGCTCCCATTTCCGCACGAGCAAGGGGTACTTCAGTTTTTCTTCATCAAAATATGAAACCAAGGGGTTGCTAAAATCGATGGTGGAAGATTTTCGCATGGAATTTATAGCTAACTTATATGGCCCGTAAATAGCAGATGATTGCCCTTTTTCGATAAGTACATTGTCTGTTTCTTTATCATGCACGGGGCCTATGCTTACAAATTCACGGTCTTTAACCATCCGGTATCCGCCGGCTAAAAATACTTTGCTTTCTGTGCCATAAAGCGATGCAAATAATTCAGCGACCTGGATATAATTAAATCCATATTCCTCAATCCATTCATGAAAAATTTCTGCGGGGACATCATTCTCTTTCAATTCACTAATACAAGCCTGAAACCCTGAATGGAAAGGTTTTAGAATTTCTTTTTTTATTTTCGCACTATATGTTTCGAGCCATTTTTCCACCTGGTGGCGGCGATCTGAAGCCAGATATAAAGTTTCGGAAAGCGCCGGGTTTATTTGCCTTAGAATGGGTACTACTTCATTGCGAATAAGATTGCGCTGGTATTTGCTGCCGGCGTTGCTTTTATCCTCCCTGTGATTCAATTTTTTATATTCCTCATAAGCAATGATTTCTTCCTTGGATGCAAAGAGCAGCGGCCTTATAAGATTATTGCTTTTTGGAAGAATTCCATGAAGCCCTTTTAAAATGCTGCCTTTGATAAGATTAAGCAAAACCGTTTCTGCCACATCGTCTTTTTGATGGGCTGTGGCAAGGTATTTATATTTGTTACCTGCCAGCAATTCTTCAAACCATGCGTATCTCAAATCCCGCGCAGCCATCTGGATAGACAAACCATATTCAACGGCATAAATTTCAGTATCAAACTTTTTTACAAAAAAAGGGACTTCAAGCCTATGGGCGAGCGCCTTTACAAAGGTTTCATCAGCATCAGATTCCACGCCTCTTAATTGAAAATTGCAATGGGCTATGGCAAATTTAAACCCAGCCCTGTGAAACAAATGCGCCATTATAACAGAATCCACTCCCCCGCTCACCGCGAGCAAAACCCTGTCATCCTCTTCAAAAAGAGTTTTTTCTTTGACGAACTGTTTGAACTTATTATAAAAGTTATTTCGCAATGTTTGTTATCATTTTAACAGTGGGAATACGCACAGGCGAAGCAATCTTTTAATTTTTTAATGTTTTAATGTTTTAATGTTTCAATCTTCTACAAAAACATGACATACGCCGTCCAAAGGATTAAATTCTTTTACCAGCATATCAATCCAACCTTTTCCCTCCTGCAAATAATAGGGGATAAAATTATCATGCCTCTCCTGCAATTCCCCATCCGGGTAGAATGATGCGTATATTTTTTCAATTTTAGCAATCTTTTTCTCCTGTAGCTCCAGTTGTTTCTGGTGAATATCGTTTTTCCATTTCTTTACTTCTTTTACATGGAGGTTCATTTGTTTCACCATATTTGCAGCAAGGTCGCCGGGAAGTCCCTGTAAATCATTTCGCAATTTTTCATACTGTTCTAAAATGATCGCTGTGTCCTTTTCAGATTCATGTTCCAGATCATTTGCGTCATAAAATTTGAATTTAATATCCTCAAGGCTTAAGAACAGGTCTTCCGGTTTCAATTTTAGCATTTCAAGGTATTCCGAGACTTTCTTCCCGATAAATAAAGCCGAATCACGCACCAGCAGTTGCGGAAAAAATACGTTTGCAGCATCAAAAGCTGCTTTTAATTCCAGCCAATAGGCTATTTCATTGTTGCCGCCGATGTAAGCGAGGTTTGGCAGAATAAGCTCCTGGTAAACAGGCCGTAGTACCACATTTGGACTAAAATTTTCCGGTTTTTGGCGTAATTCTTTCTTCAGTTCATCCATAGTCCAGGTTTTATCGGAATCAAGGACTTTGTATTTGCCATTCTCCAGGACAATTCGTTCCCGTCTATCTGCGTCTAAATAAAAGATATTAATCTCTCTCGGCGATAAAGGAAGTTTATACCTCTTTTGAAGTGAAGTAATTGTGTTATTAATAGTTTTGTAAAATGTATTTTCAAAAATATCCTTTTCCAAAACCGGAACCAATGCTTTTTTTAAGGCAGGATCATCCCCATCAATAACTACAAGCCCGTATTCTTTAAACAGTTCATTCACAATATATCGCGTAGCATTTGCAAGGGTGTTGCGCCTGAGATAGGCTTCGGTAAACAATTTAATAAGCCCCTCAGTTTCAGCGCCAGCAGGTAACAGATTTTTGAGTTCCTCAATGATTGGAGCCAAAGACGCAGGATTTAATTTTCCTACAGCACCCCCTGCATTTTCTTCCCACTCGAGCGTTTTGCCCCAGATATGAATATATTTGATTTCATCGAAGTCGTGGTCTTCGGAAGCCATCCAGTAAACCGGCACAAAATGATATGCAGGGTATTTTTGCTGAAGGAGGTTCGCGTAGCTGATAGCAGAGGCAATCTTATATATAAAATATAGCGGCCCGGTAAAAATATTAAGCTGGTGCCCTGTGGTTACGGTAAAGGCATTTTCATTTTTCAGCGATTGGATATTATCAAGTACAGGGTGGTTCGTTTCATTAGCATAACCCTGGTACTGAATATTCAGCCGTTGGACAAGCAATTCCCTGTTTACAGGAAATTTCTTCCGGGCTTCAATAGCTTTTTCCACAACATTGAGGTCTGGATTGAAACTATAAAATTCTTTTAGTCCCTCTTTACCGGAAAGATAGTCAGCGCTTAATTTATTGATCTGCCCGGTTTCTGTAAGAGGAACATTGATACATCGCATGATGCAAAGGTAATAACAGTCATCTGTTATCAGGTCAATATGATTATTTTTGCATTATGAAGCCACGTGCAGAGATATATAGAAATTCTAGTGGATTTATAATACATTCTTACGGTGAAACTACCACAGGACTCTACATAGCAATTAAGCCTTTTATACATATTCCAAGCGAAACAAATCCATTGGAAATTAAAAAAAGCATTGAAATTGCTTTTGATTCGTTTAAGGTAAATATTCCGCATCCTAAACAAAATGAATGGACTCACCGACAAAAGGAATATCTCAAAAATATGAAGTTCAAGTCCTTGAGAGAATTACATTTATTATGTTCAACATGCGGAATTGATGAAATAGGTGACAATTGGATATTTCATCCTAATATAAAAGGCCCTGGTAAGTCATTTGTAGAAAGTGACAAAGGGGATGTTACAATAAGTAAATTATCTACCCCAGAAGAAATATTATTTGCTGTGAATGAAGCATTTTCAAGATGTGTATAATTCTTTGAATAAAACAGCGTCAAATTCTCAAATCCCCAAATTCTCAAATCCTCACCTCATCTTCACATCAAGCGCATCCCTGAGCCCATTCCCCAATAAATTAAAAGCCAGGACAAGGAACATGATGGCCAAACCCGGTAAAATAGCAAGGTAAGCGGCATTCATCACGATATATCCATAATGGTCATTGATCATTACCCCCCAGGATGGCATTGGTGGCTGTACGCCAAGCCCGAGGAAACTTAACCCCGCTTCCAGCAAAATAGCAGAGGCAAAATTGGCTGCTGCAATTACGAGGATAGGGCCAAAAATATTCGGTAAAATGTGCTTTGAGATAATTCTGCCGCTGCCAAAACCTAATGCCCTTGCGGCAGTTACATAATCAAGTTCACGGGCGCTCAATATCTGTCCACGTACCATCCGTGCCACTTCCACCCACATGGTCAATCCCACGGCCACAAATACCTGCCAGAAGCCTCTGCCCAGCACCAAAGACATAGCCATGACCAATAGAAAAGTCGGAATAGCCCAGACAACATTTATCAACCAAAGAATAATATGGTCAGCCCAGCCCCTGAAAAAACCCGCCATAGCGCCAAGGACAATCCCAATTACCAATGAGATAAAAACCGAAATAATCCCAACCGCGAAAGAAATCCTTGTACCCAGCAATAAGCGGCTCAGCATATCCCTGCCATATCTGTCTGTACCAAGAAGATAAGTCCTTTGAATGATTTTAACACCCGCGTTAAAATATGCAATTTCCTTTCCTCCTCCATAAGGAAAGACCTTTATACTATCCCCTGCCGCCCTGAAACCCTCAACCGGTATTTCATCATAGCCGGATTTTTGCCCTGAAATTATAAAAGAAATGAAATTGCTATTGGCGGGTTTTTCCTTTTTTGGAATTTGCAGGATAGTTACCTTAGAAAGCGGCGGCAGCAATTCCAGTTCCAGGTTTTGTTTGTTGGCCTCGGGCGTTGAATCAGGTAAAAAAGCATAACCGCCAAGGGCAATTATAAAGCAAACCCCAATAAAAATCAGGCTGGCAAAGGCATTCCTGTTCTTGATAAAACGATAAAAAGCATACCATGAGGGAGATTTGCCATATTTGCCTTCCGCGGTAGCCATGTCTTTCTTAACGGGTATTATGCGCTTCAAGTCCTTCGCGGGTAATGATATACCTGTAAGCCCGCATATTATCTCTATCGTACATAAAACTACGGACATAATCTTTTCTTTTAGGGTCCAGTTTCATAGGGGAAACCAATTTTGCCCGGATCAGGAATTTGAGACTGTCAGCCACGATATTGGCAGGGAATTCCACCTCCTCCAATATCTTATCGTACGTTTCGACAAAATAGACAGTGTTGAGGATATCGTATTCTACGTCGGTAAGGTCGCGCATGATTTCAAGGTGTAAATGTACATTAAAAAATTTTGAACGGATGCAATATTCTGGTCAACCATTCTGTAGAGACGCAATGCTTGCGTCTCGGCCTGGCAAAATATCTATTGTTTGCTATCATTGATTGTTTGTCATCCATTGTTGGCTACCTATTTTTCTTCGCCAAACCCCATGCAACGAGACGCAAGCAAAGAGACGCAAGCAAAGAGACGCAAGCAAAGAGACGCAAGCAAAGAGACGCAAGCATTGCGTCTCTACACAAACGCGCACCCAAAAATATTTTTGAATAACGCCCATATAAAAATGATATTTGCCAATGGAATTGTTTAAAAATAAATACCGGATACCTTCTGCACGTTTGCAAACATGGAATTATTCAAATGCTGGAATGTATTTTATTACTATTTGCACACGGAACC
>Ga0134126_10002067_pt1 | contig 25515 bp, 17 predicted proteins | sample KB31752_FD_96881 | JGI IMG/M metagenome (GOLD analysis project Ga0134126, IMG submission 96881) | Terrestrial soil microbial communities with excess Nitrogen fertilizer from Kellogg Biological Station, Michigan, USA - KB3-175-2 | ecosystem: Environmental > Terrestrial > Soil > Unclassified ... | reverse complement strand
CGAACGGCACCGTCATCGCGGTCGGAGGTGGCGCACAGGGGCCGGAGATCTACAAGGCGTTCATCGATGCAGCGGGCGGCCCGGACGCGCTCATCCTCGACGTTCCCAACAACAGCATTCCCGGTCGCACGAACGCAGCCCCCGACTGGGTGGGGCAGGGACTTCGCAAAAACGGCGCCCACAACGTCCGCGTGCTCTTTACGCAGAGCCGCGAAGTCGCCGATAGCGACGCGTTCGTGGCCATCATCAGGAAGGCCAAGGGCATCTGGTTCGACGGCGGCCGCCAGTATCTCGACATCGCGGCCTATGGTGGCACCAAGAGCGAGCGCGCGTTTTGGGGCGTACTCCAGCGCGGCGGGGTCATCGGCGGCTCCTCGGCCGGCATGGCGGTCCTCGGCGACTTCCTGGTTCGCGGCGCGCCGAGCAACAACAACTACATCGAGGACTACCCGGGACACGAGAAGGGTTTCGGCTATCTGCGCAACACCGCCACGGACATGCACGTCGTGGCCCGTGAGCGTCTGCCCGACCTGACCGACGTAATAGCACGTCATCCGGGTGTGCTCGGTATCTCCGCGGACGAGGGAACGGCATGGGTCGTCCACGGGGACATCGGACGCATCATTGGGCGTGACAAGGCGTTCGTCTACAGCGCCACCGGCCCGAAGGACAAGGGTGTCCCCTATCTGATGCTGCACCCGGGCGATTCATACAACTTGTATACCCGGCAGGTCGTCAGCCGCGCCTCCGACAAGTCTCCCGTCAAGAGCGAGTTCATTACCTCGCTGTTCAGGAAATACGACGCCCCTCTCCTGGGCGGTGCGACGGTGCTCGTTGCGCAGGACGGAGACGTACTCGTGGACCGCGCGTTTGGCGTTCCTCCGCAGGACCGGTACATGCCGAGGACGACGTTGCCGCAGTTCCCCATCGGCGACATCAGCGAGGTGTTCAGCTCGCTTTGCGCGCAGGTTCCGGACAAGGCTCCCGCCCAGCGAGGCCCCGGACCCATGCGGCCCCCGGCGTACTATTCCTCAGCGCTCGCGAAGTGCGTTGCAAGGCTCTCCATGCCCATCGGCATGCACCGCACCACGGTCCCGCCGGGTGCCCGCGGAATCGCCTCGGACGTCGATGAGCTCTATCGCCTCGACCTGGGCCTCGAGTCCTCGTCGACCTGGCCGAAAGCCGATTACTCCAAGGGGTGGATCGTGGATACATTCCATGGCGTGCAACGTCTGGCGGCGTATGGAACGAGAGAGGGCAAGCGGGCGGCCTTCGTTCGCATCCCGTCGCGTCACGCGACGGTCATCATTCTGACCAACGACCCGAATGCCGATGCGCGGGGGATGGCCGAGCGCATTACGGACCAGCTGCTGAGCGCATCACGCTGAGCGGCTGCCGTGCCTCAGCAAGCCGGCAGACTGCTTTGCGGCAGCGTGTTGCTCGTCGCCGCGACGCTGCTGGGGGCGTCGCGGGCGATACCGGCCGACCCGCTGAAGGCTGCGCCTGCGCACCCGGCTGAGATTGCGCCGAATTACGCCTTGGCGGCCCGTTTCATGCCCGCCGAGATGCACCAGCTGGTGTTCGACACGGATGTCACGCCGCATTGGTTTGTCCATTCGGATCGCTTCTGGTTCAGCTACAAGACCACGAAAGGGACTGACTACTATCTGGTCGATCCGGACGGCAAGTCACGCAAGCCGCTCTGGGACAACGCAAGGCTCGCCAGTGAGCTCTCGCTGCAGACCGGTATCGCCTACGATGCCCAGCATCTCGGCATTCAGGATCCGGAGGTGGTGGATGACGATCGCGGCATCCGCTTTCATGTCGAGATCCGGGGCGACGCCGTGCTGCCGGGGACGGAGGACGTCGACCACCCTCAGGTGCTCAAGGCGGCCGAGTCCGAGAAGGGCGCGCGCAAGCCGCGCAAGCTGTATTTCCTCTATACCCTGGCGACAGGGCACCTGCAGCGGCTGGATACCTACAAGGAGCCCGTGCAACCGCTGTGGGCGAATATTTCGCCCGACGGTCAGCTCGTGCTGTTTGCCCGCGGCAACGATCTCTACATGATGGACAGGGACAATTACGCCGCGGCTGTAAAGAACCCCGCCGATCCCGGTGTAGTCGAGGTGCAGCTGACCACCGATGGCATGGCGAAGTACAGCTATGCCGCGCCGCTGGTGCCGGAAATGGAGGCGGCTCTCAAGAAGCAGGACAAGGGAGACGGCAACAATCCCAAGGGGATGCGCCGGCCGTCCCTCGACATCCACTGGTCTCAGGACGGCACCCGATTCGCACTGGTGCGCGAAGACAACCGCAAGGTAGCGGAGCTGTGGACCATCCACAACCTTGCCAGGCCGCGGCCGCAGCTGCAGACCTATCCGTACGCCATGCCGGGCGAAGCGCAGAGTCCGATACCTCAGGTCGAGATTTTCACGGCGGCGACGCACGAGCGCATCGTCGTGCCACAGGCCAGTTTTCCGCTGGTGCAACCGATCATCTCGCTGGCCGATGCGGCGCCCAGCAGCGCCGAGCGGGAAAAGGACGCGCGGTTGCAGCGCGACAGCGGAGAGTTGAAGCTGAAGGGATTCCGTACCTATTCCGGCACGTCGCGCTGGCTCGCCCCGGGCTCGGACAAGCTCTATTTCATCATCCGCGACAGGGACTTCCGCTCTGCGGATGCCGGTGTGATCGATACCTCGACCGGCAAGGTCACGAACCTCATCCGGGAGACCTCGAATCAGTTTCTCAATCTCCGGGTTCGCGCCTTCTTCAGGGATACCAGTCTGCGGCTGGTCAATCATGGCGCCGATCTGGTGTGGTGGTCGGAGCGCGATGGCTGGGGGCACTACTATCTCTACTCGGCCCAAAATGGCGAGCTCCTGCACCCGATCACCAGCGGACCCCGGATGTCGGGCCAGATCGTCGGCATCGACCAGAAGGCCGGCGAGCTGTACTTCATGGGCGGCTCGGGCACCGGGATCAACCCGTACTACCAGCATCTCTACCGGGTCGGGCTCGACGGCACAGGGCTGACCGACCTCTCCCCGGGGAACTTCGACGACAAAGTCGAATCGAGCGATGACGCCCACTACTTCGTGGCGACCCGTTCCCGTGTCGATACGGCTCCGGTATCCGTCTTGGTGAATGACCGCGGCACGGAGCTCGCCACGCTCGCGCAGACCGACGTCAGCCGTCTGCTGGCCGCTGGCTTTCAGTACCCGAGGCTGTTCACGGTCAAGGCCGCCGACGGCATCACCGATCTCTACGGCGTCATGTACACGCCGTTCGACATGAAGCCGGACCACAAGTACCCGGTGATCGAATACGTGTACCCCGGCCCGCAGACCGAGGCGCTGCCCACCACTTTCGGCCCCAGCCTGGCTGACAATCTGCCGCTGGCTCAGCTGGGCTTCGTCGTGGTCTTCGTCGGCAGCCGCGGCGGCAGCCCGCTGCGCGACAAGTGGTACGACACGTATGGCTACGGCAACATGCGCGACTACGGGCTGGCGGACAAGCGCCAGGCCATCATCGAGCTGGCGGACAAGTACTCCTTCATCGATGCCGGCAAGGTGGGCATCTGGGGCCACTCCGGCGGCGGCTTCATGACCGCGGCGGCGATGTTGCAGTACCCGACCTTCTACACCGCGGGCTGGAGTGAATCGGGCAACCACGATAACAACAACTACAATCGTGCCTGGAGTGAAAGATACGACGGCGTGCGGGAGCAGCAGGAGGCGAGTGGCGCCGTCAAGTTCATCTACACGATCGAAAAGAACGAATCGCTGGCGGCAAACCTGCGCGGCCACCTCATGCTCACCACCGGCGACATGGACGATAACGTCAATCTTGCGAATACCATGCAGTTGGCCAGTGCGCTCATGCACGCCGACAAGCGCTTCGAGATGCTGGTATTTCCCGGCATGCGTCACCCCTACGCGCCGCTTGCAAGCTACGTCCTGGTGCGGCGCATGGATTTCTTCGCCCGCTGGCTGCTGGGCGCGAGCGATACCAATCCCGATATCCTGCTGCTGCAGAACGAGAAGCAGCACACTCCAAGCAACAGATTCACCGAGTAGCAGGCATGCCCTTGGAATGCCCGTATTCCAACTTGGACTTCCCGGCGGCCCATCTGGCACGGAGTTCCGGCTAGACTCGATGCGGAATGCGCCTTCGATGAAATGGGTTATGACCGGTGACATCGACAAGAGACCCAAACATGAAGAAAAGGGCTGCACTGCTGGCGATCGCACTGAGCGCCATTTTCACAGCAGGGTCATCGGCGGCACCCGGGCGGCCGGTCAAGGGAGCGGCCGCGCCGGGCGAGTCCGCCCCGCCGGCAGAGACCCGGTCGGTCACTCATGGAAGCGTCACCGTCGAGGGACACAGGATCGACTACACCGCCACGGCCGGGACACTGATTCTCAGGAACGCCCATGGGAAACCCACGGGCGGTATGTTCTACGTCGCGTACGCAAAAGACGGGGTGAAGGACGAAGGCACGCGCCCGGTCACCTTCTTCTACAACGGTGGTCCGGGCGCCGCGAGCCTATGGCTGCACATGGGCGCGTTTGGGCCACGGCGCGTGGTGACGAATGACCATACGCACACGCCGGCGGCGCCCTACGAGACCGTCAGCAACGAATACAGCCTGCTGGATGTCACGGATGAGGTATTCATCGATGCGATGGGCACGGGCTACAGCCGCATCATCGGCAAAGACGAGGGCGGCGTCGGGGAGCCAAAGGATTTCTACGGCATCGACGCCGATATTGCCTCCTTTGCGCAGTTCATCAAGCGATATGACAGCGAGAACGACCGCTGGAATTCGCCCAAGTACATCTACGGCGAAAGCTATGGGACGTTGCGAAGCGCGGGGCTGGTCGACTACATGGGCGAGCGGGATTCCACCGACATCAATGGCGTCATCCTGCAATCGACGGTTCTGACTCACCTCACGAACAGGTTCTGGCCGGACAACGACGTTCCTTACGAGGTGTTCCTGCCCTCATATGCGGCTACCGCGTGGTACCACCATCGGCTGCCGAATCAGCCTTCCGCGCTGCAGCCGTTCCTGCAGCAGGTGGAGCAATTCGCGCTCACCGATTACGCCAGCGCCCTGAACGCCGGCAATGCATTGAGCGCCGACCGGCGCAACGCCGTCGCGGAGAAACTGCACGAGTATACGGGCCTCGGCACCGCATTCATCAAGAAGGCGAATCTACGCGTCACGGACCAGGAGTTCTTCCATCAGTTGCTTGCCGATCAGGACGAGACCGTAGGACGACTGGATTCGCGCTTCGCCGGTCCGAGCCTCGACCCGTTGAGCCAGGGCGGCATGTACGATCCGCAGTCAACCGCCATCAGCTCCGCCTATGCAGCGGCCTTCAATGCGTATGTGCACGAGACGCTCAAATTCGCGAGCGACCGTGTCTATTTGCTCGAGGGTAACGTTCGTCCCTGGAGCCTGATACACGTTGATCCTCTAACGCGACGTCCGCAGGACGGGTTTGCGACCGTCGCCGTGGATCTTGCGCAGGCCATGAAGCGCAATCCCGATCTGCAGATATTGGCCCAGAACGGTTACTACGATCTTGCGACGCCGTACTTTGGCACCGTCTACATCATGAACCATCTGAACATACCGCCCGAGCTGCGCTCGCACATCCACATGGAGTTCTACGATTCAGGTCATATGATTTACGTGCACGACCCCGCGCTGAAGAAGTTGCACGACACCACCGCGGCTTTCATAACGGCGACCGATCACGGTGGCTCGTTTCGAGGTGACTGATCATGTTCAAGCTGATTGATTTTCGCTCGCTGTGGTTGCTGGCCGGCGTGCTGCTGGCGGCGCCACCGGTCCTCGCCGCTGCCGTGCCTGCCGCTGAGCTGACACAGGCGCTGCATTGGCGCAGCCTCGGGCCCTATAGGGGCGGGATCGTGGAAACGGTCGCCGGCATCGCAAGCGAGCCCAATCACTATTACATGGGCGCGGGTGGCGGCGGAGTATGGGAGAGCAGGGATTACGGAAACGACTGGAAGAACATTTCCGACGGGTATTTCAAGAACAACAACATCGGCGCGATCGCGGTAGCCCCCTCGAACCCCAAGGTCATCTACGTCGGCACGGGTAATCCGGCCTTCCGCAATACGATTCTGACGGGCGACGGGATGCACAAATCCACCGATGGCGGCAGGACGTGGACCCACATAGGACTGGAGAAGACCGGCATCATCAGCTGGATCATCGTTGATCCGAATGATGAAAACGTCGTCTATGCGGGCGCGCTGGGACAGGGCTGGGTATCCAACCCCGAGCGGGGGGTATTCAAGACCACGGACGGAGGACAGAGCTGGAAAAAGATCCTGTACGTCGATGACAGGACCGGGGCGATCACCCTGGGGATGGCGCCGTCGAAGCCGCAGGTTCTGTATGCCAGCATGTGGCAGGCCTATCGCCGGCACTGGATGCTGTCGAGTGGTGGGCCCGGCAGCGGCCTTTACAAGACCACGGACGGCGGTGCCAAGTGGACCAACATTTCACACCATCCCGGGCTCCCGCCGGGCATCTGGGGCAAGGTGACCGTGGCCGTCGCCCCGAGCGACCCCAACGTCGTCTACACGCTGATGCAGGTCAAGTATCGGGGCGAGATCGGCGGCCTGTTCCGCTCCGACAATGGCGGCGCAAGCTGGACACTGATGAACAACAGCCCGGCGATCACCCAGCGGGCCATGTATTACATGCGGGTATTCGTGGATCCCAAGGATCCGAACACGATCTACATCCCCAATACGAGCATACAGGTCTCCCACGACGGCGGTAAGACTCTCTCGGAGATACAGCCGCCGCATGGAGACAACCACGCGTTCTGGATCAACCCGGACAATCCGAAGATATTCATCGAGGGCAACGACGGCGGCGCGACCGTCACGCGCGACGGCGGCAAGACCTGGAGCTCCGAGCTCAATCAGCCGACCGGACAGTACTATCACGCCAATCTCGACGAGCAGTTCCCGTTCAACATCTACGCGTCTCAGCAGGATGACGGCTCATACTTCGGGCCGAGCGCGGTGCCGGCGGGCCGGCTTCCACCGGTATGGCCGAGGGTCGAGGGCGGCGAGGAGGGCTGGGTGGTCCCGACCCCCGGGCGGCCCTGGATCACCTACGCCGATGCCTACTACAGCGACGAATTCCGCGATGACCAGCGGACGGGACAGATCACCAACGTGAGCCCGTGGCCGGAGTTCAAGTTCGGCCTCGCCGGCACCGAGATCAAGTACCGCTACGGCTGGTGTCATCGGCCGGCCGCGTTCGCCGCGCACAACCCGAACGAGCTGCTGGTCGGGGGGAACGTGGTGTTCGAGTCGCTGAATCCGGGTGTGCTGCCATGGAAGGTGATCAGCCCGGATCTGACACGCAACGACAGGAGCAAGCAGATCCGGTCAGGCGGGCCGATCAGCGCGGACATGACCGGCGAGGAAATGTTCGACACGCTCTCTACGATCGCCCCCTCGCCGCTGAGCGACAACATCATCTGGACCGGCTCCGACGATGGCCTGGTCTATGTCACCACGGATGGCGGAGGACACTGGAGCCAGGTCCGTCCGCCGACTCTTGCGACCTGGTCGACCATTACGTGCATCGATCCGTCGCACACCGATCCCGGTACGGCCTACGTGGCGGCGAGCCGGTATGAGTGGAATGACTTCCATCCGTATGTCTACAAGACCACGGATTACGGCAAGCACTGGACGCAGATCACCACGGGATTGCCCGATGATCAGTACGTGGAGGCCGTGCGCCAGGATCCGGGCAATCCCAATCTCCTTTTTGTCGGGACGAGCGCGACCGTATTCATGAGCCTGGATGGCGGCAGCCAGTGGCTGCCGTTGGGCCTCAATCTGCCCCCCGTGCGGGTGACGGATGTCGCGATCCAACCGGCGCAGCATGCGGTCGTCCTCTCCACCTTTGGACGGGCGTTCTGGGCGCTCGATGACCTGCAGTTCCTGGAGCAGCTGAGCGATGCGCAGGTGTCGGATGACGCGCCGTACCTCTTCAAGCCGCAGCAGACGTGGCTGATCAAGCGCTCGACGTTCAGCTTCGGCGACGAAGGAGGCGGCGGGGGTGCCGGGGGCGCCAACCTGCCCGCAGGCGCCACGGTGTTCTTCCACTTGCCGGCCGACTATGCAGGGCAGCCGGTGAAGCTGAGCTTCACCGATGCCAACGGGAAACTGATCCGCAGCATCCCCTTGCCGCAGAAGTCGAGCCGGGCCCGTCCCGGTCCGCGCAGGGGTGCGCCGAAGCCCGAGAAACTGCACGCAGGCATGAACCGCTTCCTGTGGGACTTCCGTTATCCGACCGCAGTCGAGGTGAAGGGGGCCTATCATGCGGGCCGTTCAGTCATGCCGCCCATCGGTCCGGAAGTGGTGCCGGGTATGTATTACGCCGTGCTGACTTACGGAGGTGCCACCCAGAAGCAGCCCTTCGAGGTCAAGCTCGATCCGAACTCGAGTGCGACCCAGGCTGACTTGCAGGAGCGTTTCGATCTGCTGACGAGGCTGCAGGCGGCCATGAACCAGCTCGACACGGCGCTCAATCAGGCCACGGCTGCGCGCCGCGCGCTCCACAGCGCCGTGATGGACAAGCAGCTGTCGGCGCGTCAGGAACGGAAGGTTCGGGGTGATCTCGGCCGCGATATCGATGCCGTGATCGACTTCAGGATTCAGTCGAGCCGGGGGTTCGACGTGTTTCCGCCTCGGCTGCGCGAGTGGTTGAGCGCGATCTATAACCGCGTGGACTATGCGTACGTGCGCCCCACTCCAGAGATGACGCAGGTGGCGAACGGGTATATCGATGATGCGCGCAAAGGGGTGGCGCATCTGCAATCCGACGTTGCAGAGGCCAACGCAGTGCTGAAGCACTGAGCGCGGGTTTGATGGGGAGCGAGGCGGCGGGTGGGAGGGCCCGCCGTCGACGCTAAGCCGGCGGGGGGCGGAACTCCGCGAGAAAGTGCTCGAGGGCTTCCGGTGCGACGGGCTTCAACAGGTGCGCCACGATCCCCGCCGCCCGGGTCCTGGCACGGTCGGGTGGCTGTCCCCATCCCGTCACCGCGACGACGGCGACGCTGTGGAGTCCGGGCATCGCGCGGATCCGGAGCGAGGTTTCCACGCCATCGATCCCCGGAAGGCCAATGTCCATGAAGATCACCTGCGGACGGAAGACTCGAGCCTTCTCGATGGCCTCCTCGCCGGTGGCGGCCGTTAGAACGGGATATCCCTTCAGCTGAAGAAGGTCCGCCAGAGAAGCGGCTGCGTCGCCGTTGTCATCCACCACCATCACGCGCGGGCCTTCCCGGCTGGGGATGCCGCGAGTCGCTTCGGTGACGTCCGTGGCCATCGCCGCATCGGCCACGGGCCGTGAGATTTCGCCGCTCGCGAGGGGCAGCCGCACCGTGAACGTGCTGCCCAAGCCGGGTCCGGCACTGGCGGCGCGGATCGTGCCGCCATGCATCTGCACGATCGCGCGCACCAGGGCAAGGCCGATCCCCAGGCCGCCGCCGGCGCGGGGCTGTTGCAATTTGACCTGGGAGAACATCTCGAAGACCTGCTCCAGCGCGGCCGGTGGTATGCCCACCCCGTTGTCGGTGACGGCGATGACCGCCTCGTCTGCCTCGCGATCCAATGTGATCCGGATGCGGCCGCCGGCGTCGGTGTACTTGACGCTGTTGGACCAGATTCGTGAAAACCTGGATGAGCCGGTCGGCATCGCCCTCCAGTATGAGATCGCGGGCGCGCACGTCGGTGGTGAGCGTATGGCCGCGGGATTCCAGCGCCGTGCGGGCGCCCTCGAGCGCGCGTCCCAGAATGTCCAGGAGCGACACCTTTTGGATGCGCAGCCGCAGCTTGCCGTGCGTCATCCGGCCGACATCGAGCAGGTCATCCACGAGGCGCACCAGGTGACTGAGCTGCCTCTCCATGACCCCGAGCGCGCGCTGCGAGACAGGCTCGACCGAGCCGCGAAGTTTCAGGAGCGACAGCCCATTGGCGATCGGGGCCAGGGGATTGCGCAGCTCGTGCGACAGCAGGGCCAGGAATTCATCTTTGCGGCGATCGGACTCGCGCAGCGCTTCCTCGATTTGCCGGCGTCCGGTCACATCCCGGATCACACCAACCAGTCGCACGGCGCCGTGACCATTGGGGCGCTCGCAGCCGCCGTTGATCTCGATCCACCGCCACGACTCTTCCATTCCTCGAATCCGACAGACACCGCGCAGGAGCTCGTCCGAGCGGATGCACCGCACGAGCTGCCGGCGCAACAGCCGGCGATCGTCGGGATGCACGAGATGGCGCACAAAATGCGATCCCGTGAGGGGAGTCTCTTTTGTCAGCGCTAGAATCTCCCCCTGGGGCTCGCTCTCGAACGTGATCAGATCGTTGCGCAGCTCCCAGCTGAAGACTGCGAGCCCGGCTGCGTGCGTGGCCAGACTCAGCCGCCATTCGCGGCCTTCCAGCTTGGTGAGGGCAGCTTGCAGCTCCTGCTCCGCGAGCTTGCGATCACTCACGTCGCGAAAGTAAACGGCGAGCCCTTGTCCCGTCGGATACGCGCGGACGTCCACCCATCGGCCTGTCAGGACCGATTTGATCTCGAATGCCGCCGAGCACTGCGTGCGCAGCGCTTTCTCGTACTGCTCGTGGAGCATCGTTCCGGCAGCAGCCGGAAACACGTCCCAGATCGAGCGGCCGAGCAGCTCATCGCGGACCTTGCCGTAGTAATCGAGCGCGCGCTGGTTGACGTAGGTGAACCGCCAGTCTCTGTCCAGGGCGAAGAACGCATCGGTGATGCTCTCGAGAAGCGCGGCATGATCGGCGAGAGCCCGCCGGTCGGCTTCCGCAGTCGCCTCGCGCCGGACCGCCGCGGCACGCTGCCGCGCCGACTGGATCATCGAGCCGATGAGTGCCCTGAGCTCACGCTCACTGTAGGGCTTGGCCAGATATCCGTCGGCACCTTCCCGGAAGCCCTCCAGGCGTTGCTCCTCGGGAGCACGCCCTGAGAGCAACAGGACCGGTATGGCCTGAGTGCTCGGCACGCTGCGCAAAGTCTTGAGCAACTCCACGCCATCCATCTCGGGCATCACGATGTCCGTCACGACGAGATCGGGTTTGGCGCGCAGCAGCACGGTGAGGGCCTCTCTGCCCGTCCCGGCCGTATCCACGCAGTACTCCGCCGACAGTGCTTCCGCCAGGTGCGCCCGAAGCATCGGCTCGTCCTCGACGAAGAGGATTCGCGGCTTGGCTGAAGCCCTCGGTTCCTCGGCATCGAGCCTCATGACTTTTCCTCCCCACGCGCCGGCGTGTGACCCGACATCTTAGCAGCTGCGGGAGCAGCAGCCCGCCGGGGGTGTGCTGCAGCTCGAGTACCTCAGGCGAACCCGGGCGGACGCTCATCCGCCACACCCAGCGCCTGCTCCAGCGCGAGTCCGACACGACCGAGTGTGCCCTCATCGAACAGCCGTCCCACGAGCGTGACACTGTGCGGTACGCGGCGAGGCGGATCGAAGTGCGGCAGCGGATGATGCGGGTCGGGAGCCCAGTCGCTGCGGGCCTGGGCGACGGAGATGAAACCGGCCCGCAAGGTCAATGAAGGGTAGCCTGTGAAATTGCCGATCGTCAGCATCTCATCCCGCAGCGAGGGTACGAGCAGCAGATCGACCTTCGAGAACAGCTTGTCCATCTCCTGCGCGACCGCGCGCCGGAAGCGATCGGCCTGCACGAAATCGACGGCGGACAGGAAGCGCGCCTGGCGGAACGAGTTGGGCCACGCATCGGGTGTCTGCATCCGCAGCTGGTCCACCTGCCCGCTGAGTGTCAGCTCCTCGAAGGAGGCGGCCGCCTCGGCGAAGAGGATCGTGTTCAGCGAATCGTAGGGCCAGTCGGGCAAATCCACTTCCACCGCCTGGAGGCCGACTGACCCGAGCTGCTGCAGGGCGTGCCGGTCGACATCGGTCGCTTCACGCTGCCAGCGCGGGAAATAACCGACTCGCAATCCCCGCACGCCCGCCTGGCCATCGAAGTCGAGCGCGCTCGATACTGTGGCGAGGTCACCGGCATCCGGTCCGGAGATCGCGCGAAGAACCAGTAGCGTATCCTCGACGCTGCGCGCAATGGGTCCGAGCTTGTCGAGCGACCAACACAATGTCATCGCTCCCGTCCGCGGCACCCGCCCGAAGGTGGGACGCAGGCCGCACACTCCACAGCGGGTGCTCGGATCGACGATGCTGCCTTCGGTCTCGCTGCCGATCGAGAAGCCAACCAGCCCGGCCGCGGTCGCGGCGCCGGGGCCGGCGCTCGAGCCGCCCGATCCCTCTTCCAACAGCCACGGATTCATCGTCTGACCGCCAAACCAGACATCGTTCAGTGCCAGCGCACCGAGGCTCAGTTTCGCGATCAGCACGGCCCCGGCTTCGCGCAAGCGTTGCACGACGGCTGCATCCTGCACCGGCACGCGGTTTTTGAAGGGCTCCGCGCCATACGTGGTCCGGATGCCGGCGGTGTCCAGAAGATCCTTGGCTCCCCAGGGAATGCCATGCAGTGGGCCGCGGTAGTGACCGGCCGCGATCTCCCGATCCGCCGTCCTCGCCTGTTCGAGCGCCAGGTCGCGGGTCAGGGTGATCACGGCCTTCAAATGCGGGTCCCATGTTTGAATGCGCTCCAGGTAGAGCCCGGTCAGTCGCTCGGATCGCAGTTGCCGCGACTGCACCCACCGGGCGAGCTTCCAGAGGGGTGCAAAGGCGATGTCGACGTCGCTCGAGGGCAGCGGACCCGGCTCCCGGCCGCTGTCGATGAACCGATCCGGATGGGGCGTTGGGTGAGGGCCGGCCAGCAGCGGGTTCCAGCGGGAATAGGGCGCCAGGCTCGGCTCGAGATCGACCCTGCGCGGGCCCGTGCGCCGCTCATGAAGCGGCGCCATGCTGACACGCCAGTTTTGCGCGGCCTGCGCGCGGTCCGCGGCAGTCATCCGCACCCGCATGAGCTTTTCAGCTTCGGCAAACGTGTCAGCCGTCACGTCCGGCCCGACGCCTGCCGCGGTCCCGAATGCCGGCGGTGACCCTGAGTCCCCGTGTGCGGGTCGCTTGGTGGCACCCTCGGAAGTGACGGTTCCTGCCCCGAGGAGCACGGCGGACGACAGCAGAAACTCGCGTCGAGACTTCGACATGGTGTCCCCTCATTCATCTGGTTGTGGCTGAGCCGAGGCCCTATCCATACCACTTCAGGGTCGGGCCGCTCCAGCGCGCTTCTTGCGAACCCACATCGCCCATGGTACCTTTTTATGAAAAGGTAGCTTATCAATCCAATGGGTGAGGACTCGAAACTCGGGGCGCTGCGCAAGGGATTCCTGGAATTCCTGGTATTGCGGATCATCAGCGGCGCGACGGTGTACGCCGCCGACATCCTCAAGAGACTGGCGGCGACGGACTTCGCCACCCAGGAGGGCACGTTGTACCCGCTCTTGAGCCGGCTGCGGCGCGAGGGGCTGCTCGATTATCACTGGCAGGAATCCGAGACCGGACCGCCGCGCAAGTACTACCGCCTCACTGCCGCCGGCGAGCGGCAGCTCACCGAGTTCGATGCCTACTGGGCACGCCTCAATCAAACGATCGATTCAGTGGGGAGTTGATCCATGCGACCGGTCATATCCGTGAGCCTCAACGGTCGGGCCTATCAGCTCGAGGACGACGCACACGCAGCGCTTGCAGCCTATCTGGACTCGGCTTCGCGCTCTCTCGCGGGCAATCCGGATCAGGCCGAAATCCTCGCCGATCTCGAGCAGGCGATCGCCGACAAGCTGCAACGGTGCCTCGGTCCGCACAAGACGGTCATCGCTCGCGGTGAGATCGAGCAGGTGATCCGGGAAATGGGACCCGTGGACTCGGGCCCGGGGAGCGGCGCACCACTTGATGAGGGGCCGCCTGGCACGGCCGCGCCGGGCAGCGGCGGGGGCGGCGGTGCCGCAGCTGGCGCGCAAACCGGCACGACGGCACCGAAGCGTCTCTATCAGATCAGCGACGGCGCGTTGATCAGTGGAGTATGCAAAGGCATTGCCGTCTACCTGGATGTCGACGTGACGCTGGTGCGGGTGTTGTTCGTGGCCGCGGCCGTGCTGACGGGCGGGCTCGCAATTTTGCTGTACATCCTGATGATGTTCATCGTGCCGTACGCCAACACGCTGGAAGAGCAGGCTGCGGCCCGAGGCTTGCCCTTCAATGCACGCGTGCTGATCGAGCAGGCGAAACTCAAAGCGGCGCAACTGGCCGATGTCGCGGCTCACGCGGCGAACAACCACTCGCGCGAGCAGCGTGCGCAGTGGAAGGCCGAATGGAGACGAGCACGGGCGCAATGGCGTCAGGACTGGCGAATGACCCGCGCTCAGTGGCGCGCGCAGCGATGGGCAGGCGTTGACCCGGGACCCGTTCCGAGCACGCCGCCATCGCCGCCGCTCGCTCACTTCATCTCTGGACTGATGTGGGCCGCGCTGGGACTCGTGGTCGCGCTGGTGACGCTCGGGTGGCTGATGGCGCTCTTCTCGCTGGTCACCACGGGCGCGGTCTTCGGCTGGATTCCATTCCACCTGCCGCTATGGGCCACCCTCATAGCCATCATCCTGGTCTATCAGGCGGTGGTCTGGCCACTGCGGGCCGTTCGCCACGGCATGGTCCCCCGCTTCTACGGATATGCCTATCCGTGGCATGGGTTCTGGGACGGGCTCGTGGGTCTCACCATACTGCTCCTGGCGTTGTGGTACTTCACTCATCACGGTCACGATCTGCAGCAAACCTTCGATTCGCTCCAGCAGAACGCGCAGCCCGCGTGGCACCAGTTCCTACTGGCGTGGCAGACCCTGGTCCACGGCTCGCATTGAGAGCATCGGCCGACTGGCGGCATCGGCTGCTGTATGTCGAGGACGCAGAAGAAGGTAGAACGCGGCGACGTGCGTGATCATCAGTATGGGCACGTAGATGATCGGGATCGCGTACGTGGCGCCCAACTGTCCCGCGAGCGGCGCAAGCTGGAGCACGACCCCGTGGTAATAGTCGACGAGGATGTCGACAGCCCCCACCACATTGAAGGCGACGACCAGCGGCCAAAAGAGCGGGCGAATCCTCACCGTCAGCAGGGCGGCCATGGCCAACAAGCCGGTTGCGAAGTCGCAGTAGGCGGCAAAGGGCCCGAACCCGGCGGGAAGGTCGGGACCGACGACACCCGGGACGATGAAGACGAGCCCGAGGAAGCGGAAACTGTGCAGAGTGGCGATGGCGCGCTGCGCCGCCACGCCATCCATGGACCTGAGCTTCGGCCAGATATATGCGAAGAAGCAAAGCAGCCACGCGACGTAGCCGAGAGCGAGATGCGTGTCGAAGATGACCGTGGGTGACATCGAGCGCCTCCGTCAGGTGTTGTCCGATGCGGCTTCGAACACTGCGGTCACGATGCCGAGCCGGCCTTCCATGAGACTGCGGCCCAGGTTGCCGGCCAGCTGCGCAAAATCACGGCCCATCACCACGCCGAGATTGGGTGAGGGCGGCGGCCCCGACGAGCGCAGTTGTGCAAACCAGGCTTTGGCGGCATCGGTATCGTCCCGCCACGCGAGAGTGCGGAAGCCGGCCGCCAGGATCGCCTCTCGGGTCGCGTCGGACGTCAGAAGATGACTCGCCGCCGGCGTTCGCGCCCATGGAAGCGGGTAGAGAGGCTCGCCGCGGAGCGATACGACGTCGAAGGTCGCGAATCTGCCGCCTGACGCGAGCACGCGCCGGATCTCGCGGTAGAGCGGCAACCGGTCGAAGATGTTCATTGCCACGTGCTGCAGCAACACGATATCGAAGCTGCCGGCGGGAAAAGGAAGCTCCAGCGCGCTGCCTGTCTGAAACGACACGCGCCCGCTCTGTCCCGTGCGCTCGGTCAGATAGCGCGCCGCCTGCACGAACGGCTCACTGAGGTCGACGCCCGTCACCCTGCAGCCCTGGGCCGCAGCGAGATAGCGCGCTGGCCCGCCGATGCCGGAGCCGACGTCCAGAACCGACGCGTCGGCAGTGATTCCCGCCAGGACGGCAAGCTCCGCGGTTGCCGCGAGCCCGCGGGTGTGGAACTGGTCGAGAGCGCCCAGTTGTTCCGGCAGGAGCCGCTGATCCGCGGGCCACAGTGCGTCCAGAGCGGTTTTCAGCCGCTCGGTCAGGCCGGTTGCGCGATAGTGGTCAAGCACATCATCGAGTGCAGCGCTCATTGCGAGGCGTCCTCTTGGGGTTTCGGTGCGGATCCACTGTACGGCTGCTTCCCGCGAGTGACTATCCGCGATAATGTGGATACGCCATGAAGCAGAACTTCACAGTGAGGCGCGGCGCCCTCGACGGTGTCGAGGCGTTCCTGACCGTTGCACAGCACCGGAACTTTCGCAAGGCGGCGGCGCAAATGGGAGTCACTCCATCGGCGATCGGTCAGGCGGTGCGCGCACTCGAGGCGCGACTCGGCGCGACGCTCTTCCTGCGCACGACACGCAGTGTTGGCCTGACTGAGGCCGGCGAGCAGTTCCTGTCGCGCGCCAAGCCTGCTTTCGAGGAGCTCGTCGCCGCGAGCGAGATTGCGCGTGGCCTGGGACAGCGGCCGGCCGGACTGTTGCGTCTGTCGGTGCCGCGCGCCGTGGTGTCGGTGCTGCTGGAGCCCCTCATTGCGTCGTTCTGCCAGGCCTATCCGGAGGTCGAGGTGGAGATCGCCGTGAGCGAGAAGCTGATCGACCTGGCTGCACAGGGTTTCGACGCCGGTATCCGCTTGGGGCAGTTCATTGCCACCGACATGATCGCGGTGCGGCTGTCACCGCCATTTCGGTTGATCGTCATCGGCAGTCCCGCCTACTTCGCCCGCCGCGGACGTCCGGAGTGTCCGGACGATCTGCGCGGGCATGCGTGCCTGCGGCTGCGCCGATCGGGCGGCGCTCTCGCGCCATGGTCGCTCAACGACAACGGGCGCGAGCTCGAGATTGCCGTGTCGGGTCCGCTGATCGCCAATGACTTTCCGACCATGCTGGGCGCGGCCCTCAAGGGTGTGGGCCTGGCCCAAGTGCCGGAGCCCGTGGCAGCCGAATCCGTAAGGGCCGGAAAACTGGTCGAAGCGCTGCAGCCCTTCGCGCCCTTGGCGCCCGGTGTGTTTCTCTATTATCCCGGCCGCCGCCAGATGATGCCGAAGCTGCGCGCTTTCGTCGATCACGTGAAGAGCCGCTCCGTTACGGAGCCGAGACGAAGAGTGCGCAAACGAGGCTGATGCTCTCCTACAGGATCCGCTCCGCGCGCAGCATCACGGGAGAGCCTGCGGCTGCGGTCAGGCCGATGGCCCGGCTGGCTGACTCCGCCAGTCGCAGCGGCGCTGCCGAGCCGCACGCACGGTGCAGCGCCATGGGCAGCACGAATTGCTTCGATACCGCGCCTTTCCTGTAGCCGTGCGAGGACAGGACACGTTCCAGCTGCTCTGCGGAAAAACTGCGGTAAGTGCGGGTATTCCCCTCGAGTCTCTTCTTGACCTTGAATAGGAGCGGTGTCAGCGCGTTGATGCCGGAGGTACTCGGATAGTCGACGACGACCCACCGCGCCGAGACGCGGCAGAGCTCTCCCAGGAACCGCTCCCAGTCATCCACGTGGGACAACAGACGTACGGAGGTCACCAGCTCGAAACTGGCATCCGGATAGGGCAGTTGGAGGATGTCGGAACAGACGAACTCGCAATGGTGCTTGCCATGCAGGATGCGCAGATTGTGGCCGCATTCCTCGCTGCTGCCGAGCACGGTGACCGACCAACCCAGCGAACGCAAGGGATCCACCAGCTGCCCGTGGGCGCCGCCCACATCCAATGCGCGCCCGGGCGGGCAGCCGCGCAGCGTGCGGATCAGAGCATCCTCCTGGACCCGAAGAAGGTAGCGTCCCGCCGGCCCGGAAAAGCGTCGCGCGTATCCGGCAGAAGAGGTCTCGACATCGGGATGCTGCACTTGATGTGCCTCCAGGCAAGCGGCGCCTGTCAGCAATCGACATACCCGGGAGGACCGCGGGGCTACGTAAGGAACGCCTCGGCGACGTCGACCAGCCATTGACGGATGTGGCCTTCGGCATTTGCGCCCATCCTGGCCTTCAGTGCACCCTCGATGGGCGCCGTGAGCGCGCGGCAGCGCCTGTTGAGCGCTCGCCCTTTCTCCGTGATGATCAGTCGCAGAATGCGCCCGTTGACCGGATCCGGCTCTTTCCTGATGGCGCCGCGCATCTCGAGCGCGCGCACGATTCCGTTGACCGTCTGCGGCGTCAGCATCGTCAGCCGCGCCAGATCGGCGGCCGAGATGGCCTCATAAGCGCGGATCATCGTCAGGGCCGACTGTTGCGGATGAGTCATGTCCTCCTGCGAGAGTGCCCGATCCAGGGCGAGCCGCACCGAGGCGTTCGCTTGCCGCAGCAGATACGTGAGGTAACCCTCCGGCCCGCGCCGCGCCTCGCCTACGAGAGGCAGGCGCGGCAGACCCGCGCGCGGATCCTTGACCATGTTATCAGTGCCCTGATATCTTATCAGGGCACTGATAATACCAGAATCCGGGTTGCGAGGAGAGATGCGGATGAAGACCCCGGCGCCAGTGGTCCTCGAAAGGGGATCGGTCCGGCTCGAGCCGATGCGCGAGGAGCACGTTGCCGCACTGCGCGAGGCGGCTGCGGACGGCGCGCTCTGGGAACTCTGGTTCACCGTGGTGCCGCAGCCCGCCGAGGCGGAAGCGTATGTGGCAACGGCTTTGCGTGGCCTCGAGGCGGGCCACATGCTTCCCTGGGTGGTCCGTGACCTCCAATCGGGCGCCATCATCGGAACCACCCGCTATCACGACGTCATCACCGGAATCGATCGGGTCGAGATCGGCTACACCTGGTATGCCGGAAGCCGGCAGAGGACCCACGTCAACACCACCTGCAAGCTGATGCTTCTCGCACACGCCTTCGATACGCTGGGTTGCAGGGTGGTGGGCTTGCAAACCGACAATTTCAATTTCCGCTCGCAGAGAGCGATCGAAGCGTTGGGCGCGAAGAAGGATGGCGTGATCCGCCATCACAAGCCCCGCAGGGACGGCACGGTACGGGATACCCACATCTACAGCATCCTTCTTTCCGAGTGGCCGGATGTGAAGCGCCATCTGGAACTGCGGCTGGCGCGCCACAGCGCGCCGCCTTGATTCCGTCCAATACGGGTGCGCGGCGGCGGCACTATGTTGCGGCCCCATGGAAACCGAGGTGTTGGAGCTCGAGATAGGGGGCGCTCGATTCTCCGCCACCCTCCGCCGCGACCTGGCCCCGCATTCCTGCGAATGCCTGGTGAACCTGCTGCCGTATCGCGGCGCTGTCGTGCATGCCCGCTGGAGCGGCGAGGCGGTCTGGTCGCCTCTGGCCGCCACCTGGCCTGCCGGTCGGTGTCTGGAGCCCGAGAGCGCGACGTGCGACCCGAAAGCCGGGGAGGTTTTGCTCTATGCAGGTGACCTGAGCGAGCCGGAGCTCCTGATCGCGTATGGAACGGCCCGATTCGCCGGCAACGCCGGCTCGCTACGGGGTAACCCTGTGCTGACGATCGATGACCCGCTCGCAGCCCTCGCCGGGCTCGGCCGCAGCGTGCTCTGGAAGGGCGCGACCCATCTCGAAATCAGAAGGGCGCCTCAGTATTCGCCATAGCGGCCGCGTACCGACCGCAGCAGCGCCGCCGGGTCGTAGCCCACGCCGTCCTTGAATACCAACTCCACGTTCTCGATGTCGGTGATTGCCCGGGACGGATCGCCCTTCACGACCAGCAGGTCCGCATCCTTGCCCGGCGCGATCGAGCCGATGCGCGCCTGCAGCCCGAGGTAGGTCGCTCCGTTCAGCGTGGCGACCCGGACCGCCTGCTCCGGGCTGAACCCGGCTTCGACCAGCAGCTCGATCTCACGCAGATCGCCGAATCCGGGAACGACACCCCCGTTACCGGTCGGGTCAGGGCCTGCCAGCAACAAACCTCCGGCGGCGACGAAGGCGCGCTCCATCGCAAGGCCGTGCTGGAAAGCCAGCGCGTTTCGCGTCCGGGTTTCCGCAGGCGCATTGGCGGTGAGATTGCGCAGGTACAGATAGGCCTCGCGCGCCTCGGGTGTGAGGGCGGCCATCGCCTGCGGCCACAGCGGCGCATGGCCCGCCACGCGCTGCTCGAAAACCGGCAGCGTGGAAGTCACCGCCACGTGATGGCTGACCAGGTCTGCGATCAGCGACTTCGCCGCGGGGCCGTTGGGATCCATCGCGGCCAGAGTGTCCTCACCATCGCTTTTAGTGCAGGAATCGGGCTTCTTGCCGGGATCGTTCTCGGTATTGACGAAGAACCCATGCTCGAGATCATCGATGCCGAGCGCCGCCGCCTCGCGGTAGGTGACGGCGCAAAGGTGACCGGTGATCTTCAGTCCGCGACGGTGCGCTTCGTCGATTGCCGCTTTGAGCTCGGCGCGGTTGATGTACATGTATGCCTTGAAGGAGGTGACCCCACGGTCAGCCCAGAACGCGACGGTGCGTCGGGCATCGGCGGCATCCTTGAGCATGTGCATCTGGATGAATGGCGAGCCCGGGCCTTCGAGATACGGCCCCGTGACATCCATGTGCGGTCCGGGAATCCTGCCCGCATCGATCATTTGTTTGAGATTGAGATCGGTGTTGGGCTCGACGCTGCCCGTGGTCCGGATCGTGGTGACGCCGTTCGCCAGATAGAGCCGCGGTGCGGAGAACGCCATCTCCGGCACCATCAGTGGCGGCTCGCTCCTGCCGGCGGCATCGAGATCCGGGCGGGCGATGTAGAAGAGATGGTCGTGCATGCCGACGATGCCGGGCAGTACCGTACGGCCGGAGAGGTCGAGCACCCGGACATCCGGCGGCAGCGGCGCCGCTGCGGGCGAGACCGAGACGATTTTGCCATCCGCAATGAGGATCGTGCGCTCGGCCTGCGCGGGCTGACCCGTGCCATCGATCAGCCGCACGCGGGTGAGCGCGATCCGGCCGGCCGGCACCTTGATATAAGGCAGCACGGCGGGAGCAGGCGCGGCCGCGGGCGGCAGGAGCCGGGACGCCATTTCCGAGGGGGGCGGCGCCGCGGCGGCGGCAGCGCTCAGCAGCAGAGCGGCATACAGCGGAACGGAACGAAGCCTGGAGACCTTCGACATGCCAACCCCTCCCATGCGGCGCACGCCTGACCTGGCGGCGACGGCGCGAGCGGGAGTCTAGCGCGTACCCGATCGCAGTGGCTGTCCGGCGCACGCGAGTCGACGTCTCATTCGAGCGCCCGGTCGCTCCGCGGCGTTATGGGGGCCATCAGCTCTCGTCGTATGGACACTGGCACGGCTCTCCTCGTGGTCTCATTACTTCGCCGCTTCGTGCTTGCGGAAAGCGGCCTCGCCGCCATCGGAGACCCGAGCCCACTTCGGGTCCGGTGCAGCCTCGGCGCCGTAGTTGTCGTGCCAGTTCCACCACTTGTAGGGCAGGGTCTGCGGATAGCCTTTCGGCGAGTCCTCCCAGATCTCCTGGCGGCCGAGTGGCGTGATGTCGAGGTAGCTCCAGACAGTCCCCATTGCCTCGTCGCCGCGCCAGTTGACGAAGTACGTACGGAATACCTGGTCGCCGTCGCGGAAGAACACGTTGTGGCCGTGCCACTGCTCGACGCCGAAGTCGGAGTCGAAGCTGTCAGTGATGGTGTACCAGGGCATCTTCCAGCCCATCCGTGCCTTGAGGCGCGCGATGTCAGTCTGCGGCGCTCGTGATGCGTAGACGAGGGTGGTGTCGCGGGCGTTCAGATGGGCGAGATGGGAGACCTGATCGGCGCCCAGGGAGCACCCGCGGCAGGCGTGGTCCGGCCAGCCGAACACGTCCGGCTCGAAGAAGGCGCGGTAGACGATCAGCTGCCGGCGGCCCTCGAACAGGTCGAGAAGACCGGCGCTGCCGTGCGGCCCCTCGAACCGGTACGCCTTCTCCACGGCCATCCACGGCATGCGCCGGCGCTGGGCGGCAAGAGCGTCACCGGCGCGCATATGAGCCTTTTCCTTGACGAGCATGCGCTCGCGCGCGGCCTCCCAGGCCTCGGCCGAAACGACGGGTGGGGTTGACATCATGGCTTGCTTGCTCGTGGTCATGGTGGTCTCCGATCGGCGGGCCGGCTCATCGGCTGCGCTGAGTGGCTGCTCAGCGATCGAGAGACAGCCTCGCATGGGTCATCGATCGGACGTGAGTAACAAACGTGCCGCGATTCGGCCCCCAAGCGGCGGCGGGCAGGCCGGAACCAAATCCCGTATGCTCTCTATTGTTCGGGCTACGAACAAAAGGTGAGTCCCATTGGTCTTCGTCTCTCGCGCACGGTTTCTGCTCGTTTTCCTCCTGGCCCTTCCCTTGCGCAGTTTCGCCATCGGCCAGCCGCAATACATCACGGTCAGCCCGACGATGGGCGGGCTCACGCTGGCGCAGAACGGGACCCTGGCGAAGATCTACGTGGACCCCCGCGACGATTGGGGTGTAATCCACGCGGCGCAGGCGCTCCGGTCGGACCTGGAGCGCGTGACTGGGGTGAAGGCCGCGCTCGAGCGAAACGGGAGCGTGCCTCGGGGGGATGCGGTCCTGATCGGGACCATCGGCAGGAGTCGCGTGATCGACCGGCTGATTCGCACTCGAAGGATCGATGTCGGCTCGATCCGGGGCCAGTGGGAGTCGACACTCACACAGGTGGTGGATCACCCGATGCCCGGCATTGCGCGTGCCCTGGTGATTGCCGGTAGCGATCCGCGCGGGACGATTTACGGGATCTACGACCTGTCGGCGGGCATCGGGGTCTCGCCCTGGTACTGGTGGGCCGATGTTCCGGTGCCGCACCGCGATGCGCTCTATGCGAAGGCCGGGCGGTGGCTGGTGGGGCCGCCCGCGGTGAAGTATCGCGGCATCTTTCTGAATGACGAGGCGCCGTCGCTGACGGGTTGGGTGGACGAAAAGTACGGCGGGTACAACCATCTCTTCTACACGAAGGTGTTCGACCTGCTGTTGCGGCTGCGGGGCAATTTTCTGTGGCCGGCAATGTGGAGCAGCGCCTTCGCGGCTGACGATCCGCTGGACGCGAGGCTGGCCGATCAGTACGGGATCGTGATGAGCACTTCGCACGAAGAGCCCATGATGTGCGCGGAGAAGGAGTGGCAGAGCAGCTATGGACCGTGGGACTACGTCAGCAACCGCAAGCGGATCGATGAGTTCTGGCGGCACTGCATGGAGCGCGACGCGCACTATCAGGAAGTAGTGACACTCGGGATGCGCGGCCATGGCGACACGCCGATGTCGACCGGGGACAACATCGCCCTGCTGGAGAGGATCGTTGCCGACCAGCGCAGGATCCTGCAGGAGACGGTGGATCCCAACCTCGCGCACGTGCCGCAGGTGTGGGCTCTGTACAAGGAGGTGCAGACGTATTACGAGCATGGCATGCGTGTGCCCGATGATGTGACGTTGCTGTGGAGCGACGACAACTGGGGGGATCTGCGGCGCCTGCCGACCGCGATGGAGCGCGCGCGAAGCGGCGGGGCCGGAATCTACTACCATTTCGACTACGTGGGCGGGCCGCGCTCGTACAAGTGGCTCAACACGAATTACATACCGAAGATCTGGGAGCAGATGAACCTGGCCTTCCGCTACGGGGCGACGCGGATCTGGGTCGTGAACGTGGGCGATCTGAAGCCCATGGAGCTGCCGATCTCCTTCTTCCTGGACATGGCGTGGAGCCCGGCGCGGTACGGCCCGAACGATCTGCAGCAGTACACCGAGCAGTGGGCCGCCCAGCAGTTCGGGCCGCGATATGCGGCGCAGATCGCACGGCTGCTGACGGCCTATACGAAGTACAACGGGCGCCGGAAACCGGAGTTGCTGGCGCCCGACACGTTCAGCCTGGTCGACTTCGACGAAGCGCGGCGTGTCTATGACGAGTGGCAGTCGTTGACGGACGAAGCGGAAAAGCTGGGTCAGGAGTTGCCGGCGGCGGACCGGGATGCGTACTTCGAGCTCGTGTTGTATCCCGTGAAGGCCTCCGCAGTCGTCAACCAGTTGTACATTACGGCCGGACAGAACGCGCTGTATGCATTCCAGGGGCGGGTGAGCGCGAACGACATGGCCGAACGGGCGCGCAAGCTGTTTGCCGAAGACGCCGCGCTGACGTACCAATACAACCACGTCCTGGCGCACGGCAAATGGGATCACATGATGGACCAGACCCATATCGGCTACAGCTACTGGAACGAGCCTCCCCTCAACGCAATGCCTCCAGTGACCACGGTTCAACCGCGGGCGGGTGGACACATGGCGGTGGTTCCGCAGGGATGGACGTATGCCGCCGACAGGTCGTTCCTGCCGGTGCGCCTGCAATTGCCCGCATTCGATGATTTCAACCGGCAGACGCGGCCCGTCGGCATCTTCAATCGGGGGGATCAGCCGTTCGACTGGACTGCGGCGGCGGACCGGCCCTGGATCCGGTTGAGCTCGAGCTCAGGAACGGTGCGCGAAGAGCAACGCCTGCTGGTGAGCATCGATTGGCCGAAGCTCCCCGCGGGGCGGAACGAGGGGTCCATCGTGATCCGACAGAAGGGCGGGGAGTCGGTGACGGTGTATGTAACAGCTATCGAGCCGAGCATGCCAACACGGAAGACGCTCGACGGATTTGTGGAAGCGAACCATTACGTCTCGATGAATGCTGCGCATTTTACCGGCCAGACTACGGCGGCTGGCGCGCGATGGGTCGAGATCCCCGACTACGGCGAGACGCTGTCGGCGATGATGATCTCGCCGGTGACCGCGCCGAGCCTGCCGCCACCGCAGCCGGCACCCACGCTGGAATACCGGATGTATCTCTTCGATAGCGGCAGCGTGAGCCTCCAGGCGATCCTGGCGCCGACCCTGAGCTTCGTACCGGGACGCGGGCTGCGCTACGCAGTGTCGTTCGACGACCAACCGCCGGTGATCGTAAATGCGCTCGCGAATGACTCTCGGCAGGCCTGGGCGACCGCGGTCAGCGACGGGGTGCGCAAGGTGACTTCGACGCTCCGCGTGGCATCGCCGGGGTACCATACGTTGAAATTTCGCATGATCGACCCGGGCCTCGTGCTCGAGAAGCTGGTGTTGGGTTTCGCGAATCCCGATGCGCCGACGTTTGCGGGCAGGGCGGCGCCCACCGAAGCCACCGTTCCGGCGAGCTATCTCGGTCCGCCGGAAAGCTACTACCGGGCGGGCTCGTCGACGTCCGCGGAAAACAGGTGAAGCAGGCCGGCGATCATCTGCAGAGCCGTTCCAGCGTCTCGGGCGGGAGACGGGCAGCCGCGGCCCGCAACCTTTTCAGCTGTGCTGTGTTTTGGGAGGCAGGTGGCGCCGGGGCCCGCAAAGGTGAGGCCGTGGTGCCGGTTTTCGAGGCGACGTGACGGGGTATCTCAGATGG
>Ga0134126_10002066_pt1 | contig 25520 bp, 20 predicted proteins | sample KB31752_FD_96881 | JGI IMG/M metagenome (GOLD analysis project Ga0134126, IMG submission 96881) | Terrestrial soil microbial communities with excess Nitrogen fertilizer from Kellogg Biological Station, Michigan, USA - KB3-175-2 | ecosystem: Environmental > Terrestrial > Soil > Unclassified ... | reverse complement strand
GGTTATCTCGTGCGTTGCATCGCGATGGTGATCGTGACGCTGGATTTCATCTCGATGAGCACGTTCCTGCCCATGTGGCTGCTCTGGCACCGGGGCGAACTGTTCAACCTGCGCGGCTGGGCCAGGTCGTTCTGGTACCACTGGGTGGCGCCGGGCGTCTGGCGGCATGTGCTGATGGGGATTCCCGGCTATTTCAGCCCGACCTTCCATCCCTCCAAACGTCGCGTGAAACCCCAGGTTCTGGCCTGGCGGGAGCACTATCTGGCGACCCAGAACCGCACCCCGGACATGGAAGGCTCGATCTTCGCCCCCGGCTGATCTTCCTTTGTTGACAGCCCCTTGGCCGCCCCATACACATCCGCCCCCTAAGTGCCCAGATGGCGGAATTGGTAGACGCACTAGTTTCAGGTACTAGCGCTTCACGGCGTGGAGGTTCGAGTCCTCTTCTGGGCACCATTTTCAAAAATAGCATTGATTTCCTTAGGTTTTTTGCCACAAAAGTCCCACTCGGCTAAAAGTGGGACTTTTTATGCGCTCATTTTGCTCTCTGCGGAGAACAAAAAGCACGCTCAACTTTGACCCACGCTGACGCATCAAAGACCTTCCCGTTTCGCTCATGCCGACGCGCCCGTCGCAGGGGCGGAATCTCTCTCAAACCGGAGGAACCCAACCGCCGCCGCAGCCAATTTTTCCTGCCGCGCCTGCTTCCGGTAATGGGTTGCCATCTTGGCCGTCTCCCAGCCAAAGAGGGCCATCAACTGCGCGTCGGTCGCTCCGTTTTCGGCGGCAATGGCGGCACCAGCCTTACGCATCCCATGACACGAGCATTGGGGAAGATTGGCCTCGTAGCACCAGTCCTTGAACTTGTTTCCGAAGCTCTCCTTTGTGAACGGCTTGCCGGATTTTGTGACAATCCATGCCAGATGATTTTGCGGCGCACAGTCGATCTCGGCCTGTAACTCCGGCAGGATCGGCACGATCACCCATTTCCCGGAGGTTTTCCGCGTTTTCTTCGGCTTGTAACGAATGACGCCATTTTTCACCATTTGCGGTCCAAGCAGCGCCAGGTCTTCTCGCCGAGGTCCGCCCGCAAAAAGACCCAATGCCAATGCGAGGCGCGCTTGTGAGCCCGGCGGGTGGACCGATTGATACTGAAGCACGTCGTCCACGGCCCAGGTGTAGTAGCCGTCGCTTTCGGTATTGAATAACTTCACCTCTTTCGCGGGGTTGCCGAGATCAAGGTCTTCTCTCGTATCTTTCGCCCAATTGAACACACGACGAATAGCCTTGACCCGATTGTTGGCGCCTTCTGGAACAGTTGCCTTCCGGTCTCTGAGAATGCGGACGGCTTTCTTTCCAAAGAGGCGCGCGGGCATGTCGCCAAAAAAGACATTGCCCCCCGGCTTGGTTGGCTCGTCGAATATCGCTTCCAATCGCTGCCGCTGCACCGTCTGCGTGTGAAGGGTGCATTTCAGGAACTCGGTGCTCGCGAAATATTCCTGGCAGAGCCACTTCCATGTTCCGGTCTTGCCTTTGCGACCGCGCACCTTGGGTTCTTCGCCCTCCATCGCCGCTCCGTAAGCGAGCATGAATTCCGGCGACCATGCCATGCCTTTTAGGCGAACCTTCTTTTGTCCCGGCAGGCGAAGATAAACCCGGACGTTGCCGTGACGGTCAATGTCCTCGACGCAATGCGGCGGAAGGCGCTTTGGCATCGTTCTTACGCCTCCAGATCGTTCCACATTTCATCGTCTGCATTCCTATCGACACCTTCCTGCAACGCGCCGAACGCCAAATCGAGCGCGTAGCGGTCCCAGACGACCACGCCATCTTGACGCTTCGGTTGCGGCATCAGGCGGCGCTGTACCCAATTGTCGAATTTCGAAGGTGAAATTCCAACGTAAGCCGCGGCGTCTTCGCGTCTCAATCCGCGGCACTGAAATCTGCCGATTTCCGACCGAACGATGCCGCCAGGACCGCATTGATTGTGGTCGGATTGGGGGTGGGCTCGTTTGAGAGTCATAACCACTGCCCCACGACGCAACGCGCTCGCGTTGCAGAACAGACCTGTGCCGGGCTGTTGGTCCGTAAATGGGGCACGCCACACGTCACGAGGACAACTTCTATCGAAGACCTCGTGAAAACTAAGAGGTCCGATTCCCGCAGCGCAATCCGTCGAGACACTCTTTGCGGTACTTTGGACGAGCCGGTGATGATTTGCGGCTGTGAGTGCCGAACCCGTAGTCATTGGTACCCAGCCGTACATTCTGTCCCTCGCCCGAATTACACGGCCACTCCCTTGGGCCATCCGAACCGGCGACTGCGATACAGATGATGGTTTCCGTGCGGCGACAGCAAACAGCGTACACCCCCGCGGGCTCATTCCTGTAGAGTATATACAACAGGAGGACTCCGGCCAAGAGTCCTTTGAAAGAAACTTGCGTCACCGGTCGCGTGTTTTTTTTGAATGTCGCGAGGTTAGATTTGCCCTCGGGCTGTGTCTTACAGGCGAGGTCTCTGTTTTTCCCCTTGCGAGGAAACAAAGACGGACATGAACGAAGATAAACCGAGCTGGAACAGCGAAAGCGGCAATTCACATGCTGGGGGTGAAGTCGTGCCTTCGGCTGAAGCGAAAGCTTGGTTTGTCAGGGATGTACTGCCATTAGAGGCGATGTTGATGCGCTTTCTTCAAAGAAATTGCCGCAATCCCAGCGACGTCGAAGACGTGCGCCAGGAGGTCTACGCAAACGTCCTGCGGGCGGCGGAAAAGGCGCTTCCCGAGAAAACGAAGCCATTTCTGTTCTCGACGGCACGCAACATTCTCATAAACCGCTTGCATCGCGAGAACGTCATTCCAATCGAAATTGCGGCCGATCTCGATTTGACGATCATGCCGTCGGACGATCCGGGGCCTGAGCGGACCGTTTTGGCGAGGGAAGCCCTTCGCAGGTTGCAACTTGCGCTCAACGACTTGCCGCCGCGGCATCGCGAAGCACTGCTTCTGAAACGTGTGGAAGGCCTGTCGCTCCAGGAAATTTCCCGCCGCATGGGAATTTCGGAACAGGTCGTCTCCAACTACATCCGGCGCGGCGTCTTTGCGCTGGCCGACCAGCTCTATGGAGAACAGTCCGCGGTCGGGGGTGAACATGACCTCAACTGAACTGCCCTCGACCGCGAAACCGATCCGCGAGCAGGCGGCTTCGTGGCTCCTGCGTGCAAACTCTCCAGAATGGAATGCCGAGTGCCAACAGCAGCTTGACGCATGGCTCGCCGCTTCTGAATTCCATCGCGCATCGTACTGGCGGCTGGAAGCTGCATGGGTCGAGGCATCGCGTCTCGCCGCCCTTCGCCCTGTTGATCGTCCTGATGGACGATTAAGGCGCCTATTCAATCCGGGTGCCTGGAAAGCAGTGGCGGCCGCAGTGTTGTTTGCTGTGGCGGGCACAGCGATCTATCAGGTCTTCTATTCTGTTCCCGATGTTCGCGAGTATGCGACACCTGTTGGCGGGCATCGCACGCTGACGCTGCCAGACGGAACCATCATCGAACTGAATACGGACACCGTAGTCAGCATCGCGAATGATCTGTCCCGGCCGAAGGTTTGGCTGACAAAGGGCGAGGCGTATTTCCAGGTCGTACACAATCCGCAGCGGCCCTTCGTCGTGATTGCGGGCGATCACAAGGTCACCGACCTTGGAACGAAATTCGTCATCCATCGCACTGAAAAGGGCATTGAGGTCGCGCTGCTGGAAGGTCGGGCCCAGCTCGATTCATTCGGCCGGGATATGCCGCAGCGTTCGACGGAATTGACGCCCGGCGAGATCGCGACCGCCACGAGCGATGGCATGTCGGTGACGAAGAAGCCAGTGCAGAGCCTGTCGAGCGAGTTGAGCTGGCGAAAAGGTCTTTTGGTCTTCGACGGAACAACGCTCGCCGACGCGGTCGCGGACTTCAACCGATACAACATCGAGAAGATTGTCATTCGCGATTCCTCGGTCATGCAGTTGCGCGTGAATGGAACATTCCCGGTTCACGCCCGGCAGGAATTTGTCGACGTGGCGCAGACTGTGTTTGGGCTTCGTATCAAGTCGCAGGGAGAGAACACACTGATCTCTCGATGACGGGAGCCAGTGTCGAGTTGGAATTGCAGCAGATTAACAAGGGGGGCACATGCCTGGTCAAAAACATTGGAAATCGATCCTTGCGGGGAGCACTTGCCTGGTGCTGTCGAGCGCGGCATTTGCGGGCGAGTTTAGCATCGCGGGTGGCGATCTGAAGGATGCGCTGAATGCTTATTCGGTGCAGTCCGGCTTACCGCTGCTTGTCTCGACTGATGCCGTCAAGGGTATACGCAGTACCGGTATCAGGGGTGATTTCTCGAACGACGCGGCTCTGAATCATTTGTTGTCGGGGACAGGATTCGTGGCCGAGCATCGCGCGGGCGGCACCATCGCCGTAGTGCGCGGGCACGAACAATCGAGCGACGCGGGAAACAGACTTTCCGACTTCCAGCTCGCGCAAGCCGCGCCTGCCCCTCGCGCTGCCGTAGAGACCGTGACCGTTACCTCATCCAAGCTCGGCGGTGCGGACGTGCAGAGTATTCCGATTGCGATCACGGCACTCAGCCAGGAACAACTCACCGCCACGCAAACCGCTGGCGGTCCTGACCTCGTAAAGCAAGTGCCGAACCTGACCTTCACCAAGACGAATTTCACGGGTTACAGCATCCAAATTCGCGGTATCGGCACGCAGGCTATCTCGGTCACCACTGATCCAGCTGTTGCGATCGCGTTGAACGACATCCCGTTCATCCGTAATCATTTCTTCGAACAGGAATTCTACGATCTTAGCCAGGCCGAAGTTCTGCGCGGGCCGCAAGGCACCCTCTATGGACGAAATGCCACTGCCGGCGTGGTGAACCTGATCACCGCAAAACCAACCGATCAATTCGAAGCAATGGCATCGGCCGATATCGGTAACTACAAAAATCGCCGCTTCGAAGGTATGATCAATTTACCCATTGTTGACGACCGGCTGGATACTCGCGTCGCGGGCGAATGGACCAAACGCAACGGCTACAGTTTCAATGAACTGACCGGTCAGCCGATCGACGGCCGCGATTTGTGGTCCGGTCGGGTAAGCGTCGGGCTAAAGCCGTTCCAGAATCTGCAGACCACACTCGTCTGGGAGCATTTTCAGGAAAGCGATGATCGCATGAGAACATCGAAGCAGCTCTGCACGACAATGCCTCATCCGACGATGATCGGCGGTCAACCATTTCCGACGACACCGGGAGGGCTGCCCGATTTTCCCAGCTCCGGCCTCTCGGATTACGATCTGTTCAGTCAAGGCTGCCAAATGGGCTCACTCTATTCGCCAAAAGCCTTTGGGGAGGCGGAGCCGTGGTCTCTACCCTATGTTGCGATACTGGGATTAGGTGCAAGACAAACGGGAAATAGTCCATATGCAAACGGCGAGCAATCACAAGATCTACGCGCAATCGAGTCTGCAATTGAGCCTGCTTACAAGGCGAAGAACGACACGGTTGAACTCAATTCCGATCTCGCAATTACTCCCCAACTCACATTGACCTCGCAAACGGGCTACAATGCAGACTTTCTGTGGTCGACGGAAGATTATAATCGGTACAATTCCGCACCGGGTGTCTTTATGAACTTCGACCCTATAGATCCAGTAACGGGCAACCCGATACCCAACGACACCGTGGTAACAAATCCGTTCCCGATTTTTACTTATGCTAACGGTACGCACGACTATGGGGGAACGTTCTGCGATCCCCAGGTAGGATGCAGTGATCGGATCGTCGCGAGAGATATTTCAGACGAACATGCTTGGCAGCTAAGCCAGGAATTCCGTCTGGCATCGAATTTTTCCGGCCCACTGAATTTCAGTGTGGGTGGAAATTATCTGCACTACGAGACAGAAGAGAACTACTACGTCTTTATAAATTCGCTGACCCTCACAGCTATAGGATTCTACAGTAACAATCTTTACGGACAGCACGCTTTCCCTGCCGGTTGGAATCCTGGCCCGCTTCTCTGGACTCCTGGAGTGTCCGACAATAGTCAATGCCTTCCCAATGGACTGATCTATACGAGCCCTACGGCTGCGCACGACGCCTCGGGTGGTTGTGTTTATATCGATCCAAATCCGTATACGAGCCCCAACAACGAAGGCCACAATTATTTTCTCAGCCAGAACCCCTATACGCTCAACTCATATGCGGGTTTTGGCGAGGTTTATTACAACGTGCTCGACAATCTGAAGCTTACCGGCGGACTGCGCTGGACGGAGGATCGCAAACATTTCGTCGATATTCCGAGCGAACTTTTGGTATCGGGGTATGGGTACCAATCCACAGGCACAGTGGAGCAGCAATGGGGTCAGTTCACGGGGCGCGCCGTCGCCAATTGGACACCAAAACTCGATTTCACGGATCAGACGCTGATCTACGCATCGTATTCACATGGCTACAAGGCTGGCGGCGCCAATCCGCCCGGTGCGGTGTTCTTGACCTTTGGAGCTGGGGACGCCTCCACCCCCATACATCCCCTTACGTTCAAACCTGAGTTTATCGACGCATACGAACTCGGCACCAAGAACTCTCTGCTGGATGGAGCTCTGACATTCAATGGCGATGTCTTCTTCTACAACTACAAAGGCTATCAAATCTCGGAGATCGTCGATCGCACTGCCATCAACCTGAACTTTGATGCGACGGTAAAAGGGGCGGAGGTGGAAGCGACATACGAGCCGCTACCCGGCCTCAAATTCCATCTCGCAGGCGGCTACGAACATACGCGGCTTGCCGATGGGTCTCAGGCAATCGATCTGATGGACAGGACGGCGGGGAACCCTGACTGGATTGTAAACAAACCATATCCCACCCAAGCATCGAACTGCATCGTTCCAACCTTTGTGGTGGCTACGGAAATCGCCAACCATATCGCCGGAGCGGCAAACTACAACTGCGAGGTCGCATACAATCTGCATTACGATCCAGTCATCTGCGCGACCTATACACCGTTCCCAAGCGGCCAAGTTCCGGTTGGAAATTGCAACGTGACGGGAACGCAGGGAAACATACCACCTAACACTTACCCCGGTTTCGATCCGAATTCCGCTCCCAATAATGGGGAGGGATTCGACAAGAATCTGGGAGGCAATGAGCTACCAAACGCCCCACGCTTCACTCTGGCAGCCTCGACCGACTACTCAATGCCGTTGACGGCGGATTGGGCCGGAACGTTTCACGTTGACTACTATTGGCAAGATTATTCCTGGGCGCGGGTGTTTAACGACAAGCCGTATGACAGATTGCGCGGCTACACCAACGTGAATCTTGCGCTCATTCTGACGAACCAGAACGGCTGGCAGCTTATGGGATATCTGAAGAACGTATTTAACGTCACCGACATCACCGGCACATTCCTGAACAGCGACGATACTGGGCTGACAACGAATGTGTTTCTCACCGATCCGCGCCTGTTCGGTGTGCGCGTCACGAAGAATTGGTAACGGGGGGAAAAGAAATGAGCGAATTGTCGAACACCCATGAAAATCGATTTGAATTTCGTAAGAGACTGCTGGTAACCAGTTCTGCGGCGGCGCTTGTCATCTGCTTGTGCGCTTCAGTCGAGGCGTCAGCGGCCGACAGTGATCGTCCCACTGTGTGGATCGAACTCGGAGGTCAATTTGAGCAAATTGCGACCTCACAGGATGCGGTCGAGCCGCCCTTTTCGACCCGGCAGCCTTCGATGCTGCCTATCATTCCTGGTAATACTCAAATTGCACCGGCGAGTGTCCAAAAGCCTTTGACATCGAGTTTCGGATTTGAAGGTAAAATATCGATTGAGCCGGAAGGTTCGGATTGGATGTTCTCGGCAGGCGTGCGCTATGGCCGGTCAAACGGCGCGAAACATATCCACAATCAGACGGCGCCCAAGTCGTTTGATTTCCGGGCGGGTTCGTACCACAAATATATTCCGCTTCCGGCCTCCGAAGGAAAGTTCGCCGATGTCGTGACTCACAAAAATGAGAGTCATGCGATTCTGGACTTTCAGGCAGGCAAAGATGTCGGGTTGGGCATCTTTGGTCGCCAGGGGCAGGCAATTATCAATGTAGGCTTGCGCTTTGCGCAATTTCACAATGACACGCAGCTAGCCTTGAGTTCCGGGCCTAACCCTCTTGGATACAAATATCTCGGGCCAGCCACCAAGTTTCCTACATTCCATGCATTCACCTATCAAGGAAAGCTGGAAGCTTCGCGGAATTTTACGGGGCTTGGGCCGTTGGCATCATGGGACGCTTCGACACTGGTAATCGGAAATGCGGACGACGCCGCGTTCACATTTGATTGGGGCGCACATGCCGCTTTGTTGTTTGGGAGGCAAAAAGCGACAATTTGGCATCAGACCAGCGAATATCTTAAGGGACAGGGATCGGGGCCTGCTTCTCCGGTCTATCAAACCGGTACCAAACATCTTCGCTCGCGTTCTATCATTGTGCCAAATATCGGCGGCATGGCCGGGGTTTCTCTGAGATTCCCCAACGCAAAGGTCAGTTTGGGCTATCGAGCAGACTTCTTCTTTGGCGCGATGGACGGCGGTATCGAATCGGGCCATTCCGAGAATATCGGCTTTTACGGTCCGTTTGCTGCAATCAGCGTCGGGCTTGGAGGATAACACCGAGTCTGTGTTTCCCGATCTCCCTCGGACGGCGGAGCAGTTCGCCGTCCTATTTTTTGAGCGCCAATGCAACTTTGACGATTGAACTCAGCCAACTAATCCAATTGCGAGCGATAGCCGATGATGGATCGTCTATTGAAGAACTATCTCGATGAACTTGAGACCGCCGGCAGCGCAAAGCAGCTCTGTCAGGCCTTGGTCCGCATCAGCGGCGGCCTGGATCTTCCGACATTCGCCTACATCGCAATCCCATCTACGGTTGGTCGGCAACTCCGCCTCATCACCAACTATGCCGACGCTTGGCGCAAGCACTATGTCAACCAGCGTTACGAAACCTACGATCCCATTGTACTGCACAGCATCCGCCAACCACATCCTTTCGGATGGGGACAGGACTTCGGGAACGACGATCCCTTCACGCGCAGGTTCTTCTACGAAGCCTCTGGCTTCGGCATTTGTCACGGCTACACCATCCCCATCCATCATTGGCATGGCCGGTTCGCTGCGCTGACCTTCGCCACAGACCAGCAGTACGCAGCCTTCCTGCACACCACTGAGAGTCACGCGCTCGCGCTACGGGTCATAGCCTATCAGTTCCACCGACGGGTGCGCGAAAAGCTGGAGCCTCTACACATCATCGCGGACGTTCATCTGACCTGTCGCGAGCGGCAGTGCCTCACTCTTGCCGAACAGGGCAAGACCTTTCCCGACATCGCGCTCGTCCTCGACATCTCGCCCCGCACCGTCAAAGATTACATCGACAACGCGAAGGTGAAATTCGCCGTCAGAAGTGTCCGCGATGCGGTGATTTGCTATCGCCTGCTCTTACAAAAACACTGAGCATCAGGGCTGATTCAGCAATACGTTGATTTCGCGCGCGGTGTTGAATTGTGTTCGCCCGAAAACGAATCAGAACCCGTCCCTTCGAGACGGGGTCATTCGGCGTTCCGTCCCGAAAGACGGGATGAATTTCTCTCCTTTGTGCTTCCCTATGTCGGCTGCAACGTCAACATGGGGATTTCAATATTTCAGCTCGTCACACCCGTCGACTATGCCGCTTGCGCCGATGCGCTCGCCGAAATGTACCGCGTCCGATTTCGGGTCTTCAAAAATCGTCTCGATTGGGATGTCACGGTCGACGGCGACATGGAGAAAGACGTCTACGACGAACTTAATCCCGTCTATCTCCTGCAGCGCAGTGGCGATGGCGAGCTGACAAGCTGCGTGCGTCTGTTGCCGACCACCGGATCCACGATGTTGCGCGATACCTTTCCGGTATTGCTGCACGGCAGCCCGATGCCGTCCGATCCTTCTGTCTGGGAGGCGAGCCGGTTTGCACTCGATCAGCGGCAGGTCGCATCGGTCGGCGCCGGCGGCGTGGCCACACAGACTTACGAGCTTCTCGTGGGCCTCCTCGAATTAGGGCTTGCCAATGGTATCCGTCAGATTGTTACCGTCACGGACGCGCGCATGGAACGCATCTTGCGGCGCGCGAACTGGCCGTTACAGCGCCTTGGTGAGCCGGTGCAAATCGGAGACACCCGCGCGCTCGCCGGGATGGTCGATATCACCGAAGGCACTCTTCGTCGCCTGCGAAGTCGCGGCGGTTTTGCTGAACCTCTCCTGAAGTCCCCCGTTCTTCGGTCCTAAAGGAGTACCCCACATGAATTCGGACATTTCTCTCCAATGGCGGGACGATGGCCAGTATGACTATACCGCAAGGCTATCGCGCCGCGAATGGGCCTGGGAGTTCGTGCGGCGCAATCGCGATTTCTGCGAGGCGTGGCGCTCTAGCCAGCTCGAATACGGCATTGCCGGATATGACGCCGGAACGACGGTGCTTGTTTCGCAGTTCGAGACGCCGCGGTTGAATGAATGGGGGCCGCTCTACTGCTCTGCGCCCGACCAGAACGCGCTGATGGCGATTGTTTTCTGGTCGCCGGAGTTGTGCCCGAGCGTTTTGCGGATGACCGCGTTTCCGTTGAGTGCGCGTATCGACGCGACACTGTTTCTGCTCCGCGACATCTTCTGCGCATCCGTCTTGCTCGACATACTCTCGAGCCCGCAGCATCTGTTGTTCACGGAAGAGGGCAGGGGACTGCAATTGCTCATCGAAGGCGGGGACGTCGTGCGCCCCGCGCCTGTTGACCAATGGCGCGCCGAAGCTGGAACTCGTTAGCGGCCAACTCCGTGCGCTCCGTTACTTCAATGAACTTCGCCTGACCGGGCGCCTTTGTTCGAGCAGCGTACAACGCGATCCGCTGTCGCCGCGTCTGCGCCATGTGTTGCGGGTGCTGGACGCGGATCTCGCAGGCGCTACGCGGGAGGAAATTGGCGAAGTCCTGCTTGCCGAAGGTCGCGCCACGGAACGGTGGCAGGGCACCCGGGGCGGAGCACGCTTATCTTCGAGGGCGCCATGAGCGATTCCGCGATATCTCCAAAGCCTGGACCTGAAGGACTGGCTCTGCGCGGCAAGCCACGGCGCGTAACGCGCTTCCGCCGTAATATGGAGTAGATGGCACATGAAATCGGGAAACGGTACTCAACGGCGGAGATCGCGCAATCAAGAGAGGTCGAACATACCATTTCAAGAGCGGCCTACCTGCACCGTGGCAGAGGTGTGCGACGCCGTGGGGCTGGGCAAGACGAAATTCTACGAGTTGCTAGGTGCTGGAGTCGTGGAAACAATCTCAGTGGGCCGCCGTCGGTTGGTTCGCGTATCTTCGCTGCTACGCTTTTTTGGACCGGCAGACGCCAGAACCGTAATGTTAGAACAAGCCCGGGTCTGCCGGAGGACTCGGTTTTCTAGCCTTCGATGGCTTAGGCCGGTACGTCATGCCCCAGTCGCCCTCATAGGGTTTGAGCACATCTGCATGAACTTCCCGTACATCGGTTATTCTACACGCCACATTGGGCCCTACCTTGATCTGGCAATAGGGCGCCATTCTTCAATTTCTCGGGCCGCTTAGCTCAGCCGCGTAACTTTATTGCCGGCTTGTTTCTGCAGCCGAGAAATAAAGTTGAACGTCCATCTAAATTCCCCTGGCCCAATTCGACTTACACTCCGACGGAACGACACGAACCCCAGAGGCGGGGGACTTGGCGGAAACGCAGGACACAAGCCGCTCAAGCGGTCAACCACAGGACGCTGCACAGATGGTGCCCGCGCCCGAGGTCAAACTTTGGTTCGTGCGTGAGGTATTGCCCCTGGAGGCGGCACTGATGCGATATCTGCGTAGCTCATACCGCAACGCCGGAGAAGCGGCAGATTTGCGGCAGGACATCTACGCAGAGGTTATTGCGTCGGCCCAAAAGCAGATTCCGAACACCACCAAACCGTTTGTCTTCGCCATCGCCCACCACATCATGGTCGATCGCATGCGCCGCGAGCGCGTCGTCCCAATGGACACCATTGCGGACGTTGAGAAACTAGGGCTGGCAAGCGAATCTCCACCACCAGATCGTATCGTCATCGCTCGCGACGAACTGCGCCATCTGCGCGCGGCAATCGAACAGCTTCCACCGCGGTGCCGCGAAATCGTCGTGATGGCGCGAATCGAAGGGTTACCCGGACGCGAAATCGCGACGCGGTTAAATCTCACGGATGCCACGGTCTCTTATCACCTCAAGAAGGGCATGCAGCTGCTCGTTGATATTCTCTATGGCTCCGCGCCCCTTTCGGAGGCACCTGAATGACGCGGATCGGTGAAAACGAGATGAGCGCGGCAGGCCTGATAGGAGATCAGGCTGCTGAGTGGCTTTTGCGGCAAGGAACGCCGGAATGGCAGGGAAAGGATCAGGTGGCGTTAGATGTTTGGCTCAATGAATCTCCTCAACATCTGGCGGCTTATTGGCGGCTTGAAGCTGGCTGGGCCCGGACCGAACGCCTGGTAGCCCTAAGGGCGGGACGGATGCAACGCATCCAAACCGCGTCTCGCAAAATGTCATGGCCGGTTCTGCAGTGTGTAGTAGCCGCCAGCATTGTGATCGCGGTGGCGTTCGGTAGCTGGTACAGTTGGTCAACCCGCGAAGTCGACTATGGAACAACCATTGGGCAGCGTGCGAAAATCTTGCTCGCGGATGGTTCGCAAATACAGCTCAATACAAACTCGGCAATCTCGGTTAGCTTTGGCATTTGGCGGCGAACGGTCTCTCTAAAGAAAGGGGAGGCGTTCTTTGACGTTCGACACGACGCGGCTCGGCCCTTCTCGGTCCTCGCGGCGGGCCACCGTATCACCGATCTCGGCACCAAATTCGCGGTACGCACGTCCGACGATCATTTGGAAGTGACCCTGGTCGAGGGCCGGGCGCGGCTCGAAGCTGTCAGTCCTCTGGTTCAACATCACGCAACCGATCTTGTACCCGGCGAGGTCGCAGTCGCCACCGCAAGCACGATCACCGTCGCCAAGCTGCCCATGCCTTCTCTTGCCAATGTTCTGGCATGGCGCCAAGGCCAGTTGGTCTTCAACCATACGACGCTTGCCGACGCTGCTGCTGAATTCAATCGCTACAACAACACCAAACTCATCATCGAACCGGCCATTGCCGATCTCACCGTCAGCGGAGTCTTTGATGCGGGCAGTGTTGGCACATTCACCAACATGGCTAAGTTCGCCTTCAGGCTTCGCGTGGAAAAGCAAGGACACGACGTATTGATGTCTCGGTGACGGGAAACCGGGTCGAGCACTCTTGTAGATTTAAATTTTGGGGGAAACATGCACCGCAGTATTCTGAAATTGGGTCTGCTGTCAGCGACCAGTCTGATTTGCCTATCGAACGTCGCACAGGCGTCCAACTTCGACATACCTTCCGGGGATATGGAACGCGCTCTGCGTGCCTATATGACGCAAAGTGGCGTTCAGGTCTTCGTTCCCGACGAGGCAATCCGGGGAATCAGGACGAATGGTGTTAAAGGCGAGTTGTCGCCCGACGAAGCTCTTTCCCGCCTTCTTTCGGGAACTGGTCTGGCCGTTCACCACGAGGGAAGTGCTGTCGGGATCGTGCGTGCGGATCGATCGCAGAATCTAGAAATAAGTTCAATGCAGCTTGCACAAGCTGCCCCTCTGCCTCGCGCAGCCGTCGAAACCGTGACAGTTACGTCATCGAAATTGGGCGGGGCGGACGTTCAGTCGATTCCGATCTCGATAACAGCCCTCAGCCAAGAGCAGCTGACAGCGACACAGACCGCTGGCGGGCCAGACCTCGTGAAGCAGGTGCCGAACCTGACCTTCACAAAAACCAACTTTACCGGTTACAGCATCCAGATCCGAGGCATTGGTACCCAAGCAATCTCGGTCACCACGGATCCTGCGGTCGCCGTGGCGCTGAACGACATTCCGTTCATCCGCAACCACTTCTTCGAACAGGAATTCTATGATCTCAGTCAAGCTGAAGTCTTGCGTGGACCACAAGGCACGCTCTACGGCCGCAATGCGACGGCGGGCGTGGTCAATCTGATTACCGCCAAGCCGACCGACCAGTTCGAGGCATTGGCATCCGGCGAGTTGGGCAGCTATCACCAGCGCCGTTTCGAAGGAATGATCAATCTACCAATTCTGGATGATCGTTTCGACATTCGCATTGCGGGAGAATGGACAAAGCGGCAAGGCTATTCATTCAACGAATTGACGGATCAGCGCATCGATGGCCGCGATCTATGGTCGGGGCGCCTGAGCATCGCCTACAAACCGACTTCCAACCTGGATATCGACCTCGTCTGGGAACATTTCTCGGAAGACGACGACCGGATGCGCACCAGCAAACAGACGTGTAAAACAGCCCCAATTCCGACAAATATTAATGGCGTGAATCCGTTCGATTTGCCGAATCATCTGGGTGGAGATTTTGACGCCCCTGGTGACTATCTCAGCCAGGGGTGCCTTCCAACATCACTCTATTCTCCTGACGCATTTGAGGTGCCGAACGGGTTCGCAATACCGTATTACTCCGCACTTTATGGTGCCGGTGCGCCTGTCCATCAATTCTTCAATGTCTACGCCAGCGCGGTGCAGTCTCAAAACTTGCGTGTCATCGAATCCGCGCTTAATCCGGCCTACAAGGCCAAAAACGACACCGTCGAACTCAATGCCAACTATGCAATCACACCTGCGCTGACCTTCACGTCACAAACCGGCTACAATCAGGATTTCCTCTGGTCAACTGAGGACTACAATCGCTTCAATAGCGCGCCCGGTGCGTTTGTCTATACCGATCCAGCGGCAAACGGTGGACTGAATTCCAATGCGCTCGGTGCGATTCTTCCCGATCCCTTGGCAGGCACAAACGGCGTTCCGTCGGACGCGGGCATATTTTGTGATCCCCAACTAGGCTGTAGCGACCGGCTGGTCGCACAAGATTTGTCCGACGAACATTCCTGGCAATTGAGTCAGGAATTCCGATTGTCTTCGAAATTCAACGGCCCTCTGAATTTCAGTGTCGGCGGTAACTATCTGCACTACGAGACGGAAGAAAACTACTACGTTTTCATCAACACGCTCAGCCTCTTTGCAGCCACCGAATTCGGAACCTTGGCGGTTCGTGGGCCATATGTGCCAGGGGTCACCGACAATCATGTTTGTTTGGGGGGCGGCTTCAGATTGCCCAATCCAGCAGTATCAACGGATCTTTTTGCGCCCGGTTTGACCGGCCAGAGTTGCATTTACATCGATCCCAATCCTCTCGGCAGCCTCAACAATGGGGGGCACAATTACTTCCTCAGCCAGAATCCCTATGCGCTGAACTCCTATGCGGGCTTTGGAGAGGTCTATTACAACATCGCAAACGACCTCAAATTGACGGGCGGCATCCGGTGGACCGAGGACCAGAAACATTTTGTCGATATTCCCAGTGAGGTTGTGGTCCCGGGTTATGGCTACGCGGTGACCCGCGTGGTGAACCAGCAGTGGGGTCAGTTCACGGGAAGGGCCGCCGTCAACTGGACGCCCAAACTCGATTTCACCGATCAGACCCTCGTCTATGGGTCCTACGCGCATGGGTACAAGGCGGGCGGAGCCAATCCTCCAGGCGCGCTGTTTTTAACTGTCGTCGGAGCTGATAACGGATCCAACAATGCAATTACCAATCCCGTTCATCCGCTGACATTTAAGCCTGAATTCATCGACGCGTTCGAGCTGGGCTCTAAAAACACGCTCCTCGACGGCGCCCTGACGTTCAATGCCGATATTTTCTACTACAATTACGAAAATTACCAGATCTCGGAGATTGTAGACCGAACCGCGATTAATCTGAATTTTGATTCACACGTGAAAGGTGCCGAGATTGAATCGACATGGGAACCGGTCCCCGGCCTTCGCTTCAATTTCGCGGGTGGTTGGGAAGACACTGCTCTTGCGAAAGGTTCTCGATCAGTCGACTTGATCGACCGGACCGCGGGCAACTCCGATTGGATGGTTATCAAGCCGTTCGTCTCGCAGGCGTCCAACTGTGTCCTGCCGACTTATGTGGTAGCCGCTGTCTTGGGTATTGCGCCGGGACAATTGAGTAACGCCTGCGGCAACGCTTACGTTGGCCACGTCGATCCGGTCACGAACGCGCCTTACGACCCCAGTACAAGTATTATTCCATTCGTCGGACCTGTTTATCACGGCTTCGACCCGCTCGGCGTCGACCCTGCGGCCTCCGCCGACGTCAACAACGGATTGGGTTTGTCGCCCAACAATGGCCAGGGATTCGAAAAGGATCTAAGCGGCAATGAATTGCCCAACGCGCCACCCTTCACCGTATCGGCCGGCGCGCAATATACCATACCGCTAACGACGGATTGGGCGGGCACATTGCGCGCCGATTATTATTGGCAGGACTATTCCTGGGCTCGCGTCTTCAATGACAATCCGTATGACAGGATTCGAGGTTATACCAACGTCAATCTGTCTCTGATCTTGACCAGCCAGGCTGGTTGGCAGGTGATGCTTTATGACAAGAACGTCTTTAACGAGACGGCAATCACCGGCGATTTTCTGAACAGCGACGACAGTAGCTTGACCACCAATGTGTTCCTGACCGATCCCAAATTGATCGGCATTCGTGTCACGAAAAATTGGTGAGGGGGAAACTATGAGCGAATTGATCAATACACGGACCGGTAACAAGAGTTTCCGGCGGCAGTTGCTGACCACCGCTTCGGGGTTCGCCCTACTTTCCGCAATTTGCGGGCAGGCCGAAGCAAACGCATCGGATCGAGAAGCGGATCGTCCCACGGTCTGGATCGATCTTGGCGTTCAACTGGAACAGATGAGTGGAAAGCAAGAACCTTTTGCGCCGCCCTTCGCCGCCAATTTTCCAAGTAATTTCTTCTCACCGGCGGATATCCAGAAGCCGCTTCCACATTCCTTCGGTGGTGAAGGTGCGGTATCGTTCGAACCGCATGGCAGCGATTGGGTTTTCTCGGCCGCCGTCCGTTATGGCCGCTCAAACGCGACCCGACAACGCCACCAGCAAACGCCAAACGCCAAAGTGCCCGTACATTTCTCGACGCCTTATGGGAAATACCATGGCGGCTATTCCCTATATCCGTCAGGCCACGCCAAATTTTCCGATGTAGTGGCGAAGCAAAGTGAGAGCCATTTCGTTCTGGATTTCCAAGCTGGCAAGGATGTCGGACTGGGCATGTTTGGCCGCCAAGGGACCTCAGTTGTAAGCGCTGGGGTCCGCTTTGCTCAGTTCAGCTCCAAAGCAAATGTTAACATGCGAGCTGAACCTGATGTGAACTACCCGGCAGCTCCTCTTATCTCCATCCCTGCGCGCAGGGCGTTTTATACTTATGATATTGTGCATTTTCATGCATATACGGGCATAGCCAACACCGAGAGAAGTTTTCACGGTGTTGGTCCCATGATCGCCTGGAGCGGCTCTACGCCCTTCATGGGTACTGCGGACACTGGAGAAGTATCGATCGATTGGGGCGCGAACGCGGCGGTCTTGTTTGGACGGCAGAAAGCAAGCGGACACCATCAAACAAATACCAAAAGCTTTTATAAGCAGTACTTTGACCCGGGATTCAATAAGCTGGACGAAAGTGCTGTGCGTTTGGGGCGGTTTCTTACCAATTCCGTTGCCTACCACAGTGCTGCTGGCGGGCATGGCCGGATGCGCTCCGTTGTGGTGCCGAACCTTGGTGGCTTTGCTGGCATCTCCGTTCGTTATTCTGACGTAAAACTCAGCCTTGGCTATCGAGCGGATTTCTTCTTTGGCGCGATAGACGGCGGGATTGATACGCGCAAGACCGAGAATGTCGGCTTTCACGGCCCGTTTGCGACAGTGAGCATCGGCCTGGGCGGATAGGATTTAGGGAGGGCTTGAACTCTCCTTGGGGCAGCGAATAAATGTTCGCTGCCCTTCTTTTCAGATAGAAATGCAACTATGACGATTGAATAGAGGTCGGTAATCCAAAACTGCGCGGTGGTCGGTCGTGCATCGTCCATTGCAGGATTATCTCGATGAGTTGGAAACTGCTGGCAGCGCAAAGCAGCTCTGCCAAGCAATGGTGCGCATCGCCGCGGGAATGGATCTTCCGGCCTTTGCCTACATCGCCATACCATCGGCAACAGGCAGACAGCTTCGCCTGATCAACAACTACGCCGATCCCTGGCGTAGGCATTATGTCGATCGGCGCTATGAGATCTGCAATCCCATCGTGCTGCACAGCATCCGCCAGCCACGTCCCTTTGGAAGGGGCGAGACTTCAGAGATGCCCCCTTCACACACAGATTCTTCGATGAGACGTCCAACTTCGGCGTCTGCTATGGCTACACCATCCCCATCCATCATTGACACAGCCGGTTCGCAGCCCTGACCTTCGCCACCGATCAACCTCGGGCAACATTTCTGCACACGACCCAGTCTCACGCTCTTGCGCTCAATGTCATCACCTACCAGTTCCACAGGCAGGTCCGCGAAAAGCTGGAGCCTCTGCACATCATCGCGGACGTTCATCTGACCTGTCGCGAGCGGCAGTGCCTCACCCTGGCGGGGCATGGTAAAACCTTCCCGGACATTGGCCTCGTCCTTGGCATCTCTCCGCGGACCGTGAAAGACTACATCGACAGCGCAAAGCGGAAGTTCGGCGTCAGATCGGCGAACGAAGCGGCCAGACTCTTCCTGGCCGCAGAGAAGTCGAACACGCGACATTAAGTTGCTCATTGTCGCTTGGACCCCGTATCAGAATGTAAGCCGCTAACGGCTCTGGTTGACCATTCAAATGGCGCGCCTGCCCCCTGTGGGATATACTCGTCAGGTGGACAGGTTGTAACAATCTTGCGGCTTTAACACGGACGGTCAGTATTCTGATGTTGCGGCCGGTCTTCCAGTAACGGCCCCAAGACTGACTTGTCGCCAACCCGGGCCGAAACGAGCCTACCTCAAATTTTTTTGGAATTTCGGCGCTCAAGTTTTGGGGTCTCATTCGTCTATTGAGCGGTCCTGAACTTCAGCCCTTTCGAGAGAGGGAAGCTGGCGGGGATGGCAGACAAAGCTGGATCACATGGCGAAGGAACGAGCCTACGCGATGCGGACGCGTGCGTGACGGAATCTGAGTTGCGCGCTTGGTTCTTACGCGAGGTGTTTCCTTATGAGGGCGTCTTGATGCAATTCCTGCATCAGAATTGGCGGAATCAAGGCGACATCGCCGATTTGCGCCAGGATGTTTATGTGCGGGTCTATGAGGCCGCACAAAAGCAGATTCCAGAGCACGCCAAGACCTTTCTGTTGCGCACCGCACACAATCTCTTGGTGGATCGTGTCCGCCGGGTACAGATCGTTCCGATTGCTGCTGTGGCGGACCTCGATGCCCTCGGCGTCGCGATGGAGACACCGGGACCAGAGCGAAGCGCAATCGCCAAAGACATGCTGAGGCGTCTCCAAGCAGCTTTGGACCGTTTGCCGTCCCGTTGCCGCGAGGCCGTCATCCTGAAGCAAATCGAGGGGTTGTCGCGCGGGGAAATCGCCGAGCGGATGGGCATCAGCCAGGATGCAGTCTCCCAATATCTATCCAAGGGTGTCACCGCGCTTGCCGAAGATTTGTACGGCGACCTGTCCGAATTGCGGAGAGGGCTATGAGCGATACCAACATGCCCCCGCCCATCAGCGCCCAAGAAATTACCGACAAGGCCGCCGATTGGGTCGAGCGCAAAATGCACAACACCTGGAGCGTGACCGATGAAGCCGCTCTGGAATGCTGGCTCTCGCAGTCTCCGGCGCATCGCATCGCCTTCTGGCGGCTCGATGGGGCATGGAATGAAACCTCGCGTCTGACCGCCCTTCGCTCACCGCCTTCACACCATCCGCAGGTCGCATCACCTCCTCGGATTCGGCCGATCATTTCGAAATCATTGGCTGTGGCGGCGGTTGTCGTTGCGCTCGGCTTTTCTATCTCGGGTTATTTTTCTCCCCGCGGCACAACTTATTCGACCGCGTTGGGAGAGCGCAAAACGCTGACACTGGCCGATGGATCGCAGATCGAGCTCAACACCAATACGGTGTTGCGTGCCGACAGTAACGGGACAGCCCGCAAGATTTGGCTCGAAAAGGGCGAAGCCTATTTCCGTGTCAGACATGATGCGGCACATCCCTTTGAAGTCATCGCTGCGGACCAGCGCATCACCGATTTGGGTACAGAGTTCAATGTGCAGACCGATGGCGATCGCCTGAAGATTGCCGTTGTGCAAGGCAAGGTCCGGTTTGACGGAAAGAGCCGCCGCGCCCATGCGGACCTTCTGCCCGGAGATGTGGCCGTCGCGGAGGCAAGCAAGTTCTCGCTGACGCGAATTCCGGCGCCGGAACTGGCAAGCCGGCTGAGCTGGCGATCGGGCAAGCTGATGTTTCATCACACGCCGCTGGCGCAGGTCGCAGCCGAGTTCAATCGGTACAATTCGCAGCAGGTGATCGTCGCGGACCAACAAGCCCGTGCGCTCACGATCAACGGCACCTTTGCAACGAATGACGTGAATGCGTTTGCGCGCATCGCGCAATCGGTGCTCGGCCTGCGAGTCAAAAATCAGGGACAGACAATTGTGATTTCACACTGAACGGTGATCCCGAAGGGACCGTTCCAAGCGCCCGCAGGGGCAAATGGGGGGCCAATGCCTAAGAAAGCGACGTTGAAACATCTACTGTTCTGCTCCACCGCCTTGATGATGGCGCAAAGCGCATCGGCTGGGACATTCAATATACCGGCCGGATCGCTGGAAGCCGCGCTCGATGCCTATAGCGCGCAAACCGGAATATCGGTCGTGGTCGCCAATCAAACGATCCAAGGTATTCAAACCAGGGGTGTAAACGGTGATCTTTCCACCGATGCCGCCTTGGCGCGCATCTTGAAAGGTACAGGCCTAGTCGAGAAACGCGATCCGTCCGGCACAATCGGAATTGTCCGCAGCGATCAATCGAGTAGCGCAGAGTCCGTCATGTCTCTTCAGCTCGCTCAAGCCGCCGCTCCGGCGCGCGCAGCCGTCGAAACCGTCACGGTTACGTCCTCCAAGCTCGGCGGAGCTGATGTCCAGTCGATTCCAATTTCGATCACTGCTCTTTCTCAGGAGCAATTGACAGCGACGCAAACCGCGGGCGGTCCCGATCTTGTGAAACAGGTTCCGAATCTGACATTCACCAAAACTAACTTCACAGGCTACAGCATTCAAATCCGCGGGATTGGCACGCAAGCTATCTCGGTGACAACTGATCCTGCAGTCGCCGTTGCGCTCAACGACATCCCTTTCATTCGCAACCATTTCTTTGAACAGGAGTTCTACGATCTCAGCCAAGCGGAAGTTCTGCGAGGCCCGCAGGGCACGCTCTATGGTCGCAATGCGACGGCTGGCGTCGTCAATCTGATCACAGCTAAGCCGACAGATCAATTTGAGGCCATGGCTTCGGGCGAGCTTGGCAATTATCACCAACGCCGCTTCGAAGGCATGGTCAATCTGCCGATCGTCGATGACCGCCTGGACCTCCGCATTGCAGGCGAATGGACAAAGCGACAGGGATATTCGTTCAACGAGATCACCGACCAGCGCATCGATGGGCGTGATCTGTGGTCCGGACGTGTATCCATCGGATGGAAACCTTTTGAGAATATGCAAACGACCCTTGTCTGGGAGCACTTCTCCGAAGATGACGACCGGATGCGTACAAGCAAGCAGTTGTGCAAGACCGCGCCCATTCCAACCAATATCAACGGCGTCAACCCGGTCAATTATGGTGGCGTAGGGGCTTACAACTCTCCAGCAGACTATCTCAGCCAAGGCTGCGAACTAACGTCGCTATACTCCGCCGATGCGTTTCAGGTCCCCAACGGTTTCTCACTCACATATTATACACCGCTCGGTTCTGCTGGCGCGCCCATTCAATCAGGCTTTGATGTCTATGCAAGCACAACCCAATCCAGAAACCTGCGTGTCATCGAGTCGGCAATCAATCCGGTCTACAAGGCGAAGAACGACACCGTCGAATTGAATACAGAATATAAGATTGATCCGGCGCTCACTTTCACCTTGCAGACCGGCTACAATCAAGACTTCTTGTGGTCTACTGAGGACTATAATCGATTCAACAGCGCCCCAGGTGCATTCCAAAACAAGAATGATATTCGGGCGGGACTACTCTCTCCCAATGCGGCCGGAACAGGCGGCGTGTTCTGCGATCCACAATTGGGTTGCAGCGATCGGCTCGTTCTTCAAGATCTTTCCAATGAACATGCATGGCAGCTAAGTCAGGAATTCCGGCTTGCCTCCAATTTCGGCGGTCCTTTCAATTTCAGCGTTGGCGGCAACTACCTTCACTACGAAACAGAAGAGAATTATTATGTATTTGCCAATTCGCTCACTCTTTTCTCGGCCTTCTCCAATGGTTTGAGCCCCTGGGTTCCTGGCGTTTCCGACAATCACGAGTGCTTGCAGGGTGGTTTCAGAACAACCAATCCCCGTATTGTGCACAGCGTTTTGGATTGCAAATACATCGATCCCAACCCGCTCACGGGCCTCAACAACAAGGGGCACAATTATTTTCTCAGCCAGAACCCCTACACGCTAAATTCCTACGCGGGGTTCGGCGAGACGTACTACAATATCGCAAATGATCTTAAACTGACGGCTGGATTGCGCTGGACAGAAGATCAAAAGCATTTCACAGACATTCCAAGCGAACTGGCCATTCCCGGATACGGGTATCCTGTGACAGGTGTTGTAAATCAGCAATGGGATCAGTTCACAGGTCGAACAGCGATGAACTGGACGCCGAAGCTCGAATTTACCGATCAAACCTTGGTCTATGGCTCGTATGCGCACGGCTATAAGGCGGGTGGAGCAAATCCGCCGGGGGCAGTCTTTGGTGTCGACGTCAAACTGAGCACCACTCCTGGCTTTGTCACCTCGCCGATTCATCCCCTGACATTCAAACCGGAATTTGTCGACGCGTTCGAGTTCGGCTCGAAAAACACCTTGTTCGACGGAGCATTGACGCTCAACGGCGACATTTTCTATTACAATTATGAGAATTACCAGATTTCCGAGATTGTCGATCGCACGGCGATCAATCAAAACTTCAATGCGCATGTAAAGGGCGCTGAGATCGAATCAACGTGGGAGCCTGCCCCCGGTCTACGCTTCAATTTTGCGGGCGGCTGGGAAGACACTGCACTTGCCAGAGGCGATCAGGCTGTCGATCTAATGGATAGAACGGCGGGTAATCCCGATTGGATCGTGGTGAAACCCTTTGTTAGTCTGGCTTCCAACTGCATCCTACCAACTTATGTAGTGGCCGCTTTGCTACAAAGGCAGGCATTACCGAACTCAGTGAATTTCTACACGGCATGCGGGGACGCTTATATCAACCATTTAGATCCGGTCACCCGACTGCCTTATACCCCAGATCCCACCGTCTATAGCATAGGCGGCAGCAGCACGCTTCCGCTCACCATCCCCGATTATCCTGGCTTTGATCCCGCGAGCCCAACTGCAACCAACGCTAGCAAAGGCCCCGTGCCAAACAATGGACAAGGTTTCGACGAAGATATAAGTGGAAATCAATTGCCAAACGCGCCGCCCTTCACCGTCTCGGCCGGCGCGCAATACACAATTCCATTGACCTCTGACTGGGCCGGAACACTACGCGCCGACTACTACTGGCAGGACTATTCCTGGGCGCGGGTGTTTAACGACAAACCGTATGACCGTATCCGGGGCTACACCAACGTCAATCTGACGTTGATCCTCACCAACCAAGCCGGTTGGCAGGTGATGCTTTACGACAAGAACGTGTTCAACGAGACAGCCATCACAGGTGATTTCCTGAATAGCGACGATTCAGGTTTGACAACAAATGTCTTTCTGACCGATCCCAAACTGATCGGTATCCGTGTCACGAAGAATTGGTAAGGGGGATCCAATGAGCGAATTGATGAACAACCCATCTAGCCAAGCCGATTTTCGCCGACATCTTCTGGCTAGCGTGTCTGCTGCATCGGTGATGGTGATATCCTCGTATTCCTCGAGTGCGGCGCTCGCAGACGATCAAGACCGGCCAACCGTATGGATAGAAGTAGGCGGTCAGCTGGAAGGCATGAGCGGCAGACAGGAACCCTTTGCACCAGCCTTTGTCGCCATCCTGCCGAATACGTTCTTTTCTCCGCTGAGCATACAAAAGCCGCTGCAAAATTCTGTCGGCGGCGAAGGAAGGGTTACATTCGAACCGGCAGGAAGTGATTGGCTCATGTCGGCGTCCGTTCGATTCGGTCGCTCGGCCGGCTCAAGGCAAAAACACCAGCAGACCCCAAACGGCAAATTTCTCGTAAACGTCACAGTTGCCGGCCAAAAATTAAAATATGGTTCCTACTATCCGTATCGGCATGTCAAATTTAATGACGCAGCGGTGAAACAGAGCGAGAGTCACGTTATTCTCGATTTTCAGGCCGGCAAGGATGTTGGCCTCGGTATGTTCGGCAGCAAGGGGTCCTCCGTATTCAGCGCCGGCGTCCGGTTCGCTCAATTTGAATCAAAGTCGGCCGTCGACCTCCACAATGAACCTGACGTCCATTATCCGTCCGCCCCGATAAATTCCAAGTATGAGTTGAACAAGTTCGAAAGTGCGCCCATTCATTTCCATGACTACGCTGCCATGTCCAACAATCAACGCAGCTTTCATGGGGCAGGGCCCTTTGTCGCGTGGAATGCATCGCTGCCTTTCGTCGGCAGTCAAGATCGCGGAGAGATAACACTCGATTGGGGCGCGAATGCCGCAATTTTGTTCGGACGCCAAAAGGCGAGCGGGCATCATCAGACGGCGACTCAGACCTACTACGACAACAAGTGGAAGCGTGCGGGAAATGGGCTGAGTGTAACCGCTCCCGGAATAAAATCCGGCTATTTCGTGAACCAAGCCTTGCCCTATGTGAACGGCAATCCCAGCGTAGGGCCGGTTGCTCATCGCAGCAACGCGGCAAACTTCAATCGGATCCGGACAGTCGCTGTTCCAGATCTAGGTGGTTTTGCGGGCTTCTCGTTCCTCTATTCCAACGCCAAAGTGAGCTTCGGCTATCGAGCGGATTTCTTTTTCGGAGCCATGGATAGCGGGATAGATTCGCGCAAGACCGAGAATGTCGGCTTCCACGGACCATTTGCGACGATCAGTATCGGGCTTCCGTAATGGGCCGTAGGGAGTCAAGTGTAAGTCCATCACTCTCGTCGCCGGTATCAGGCTTCCGTACGTGGTCGGTCATTGCCGCCACATGATGCGATAGGAGGAAGTCGGGAGCCTATCTCGGACGACGTGCTGATCCGATGAGGGATGGCACACCCGATACTGCGG
>Ga0134126_10002065_pt1 | contig 25527 bp, 22 predicted proteins | sample KB31752_FD_96881 | JGI IMG/M metagenome (GOLD analysis project Ga0134126, IMG submission 96881) | Terrestrial soil microbial communities with excess Nitrogen fertilizer from Kellogg Biological Station, Michigan, USA - KB3-175-2 | ecosystem: Environmental > Terrestrial > Soil > Unclassified ... | reverse complement strand
TGGAAATCACGCAAACACCGCGTGATTCCCACTTTCCCACAGCCTCGGCTGCTGCTGGCTTATCAACCTAAACCGGACATTTCACTTGCTACAAGAACCGGACATTTTAATTTGCTACCAACACATTGGTGCTGCACCACGTCGAGTTGCGATGATCTATGCTCTGTTTTGGTTCAGCTTAGAAGATTAGGAGCTTAGCAGCTGAGTGTCTCTCTACAGCAAATACGTTCTGCCGCGCCTGATCGACCTCGCAATGAGGAACAAGGATGCGTCGCGCCTGCGGGCAGAGTCTGTCCCGCTCGCGCGTGGGGACGTGCTGGAGATTGGCATTGGCTCGGGTTTGAATTTGCCGTTCTACACATCGCAGGTTCGTTGCGTATACGGAATTGATCCCTCCATTGAACTGCAGCGGATGGCGGCAGGGAAAGCAGCGCATGTTAGGTTTGAAGTTACATTCCTGCCTCAATCTGCCGAACAACCGTTTCCACTCGCCGATTCGAGTGTCGACACAATCGTGATGACATGGTCGCTGTGCTCAATTCCCAATCCGGTGCTGGCGCTACAGCAGATGAGACGAGTGTTAAAGCGCGGCGGTCAGATGATCTTCGTTGAGCATGGGCGCTCGCTCGACGCAAGCGTCGTCCGATGGCAGGATCGCATCACGCCAGTGTGGAAGCACGTCACGGGCGGGTGTCACCTCAACCGCAAAATCGATGACTTAATCCAAGCTGCAGGGTTTCGCATCAACAGACAACGAACCTTCTACCTTCCTGGACCTCGTCCGATGACATACACCTACCAAGGCATTGCCGAGCTTTGATCGTCATTCGCCGGCACGAGCGAATTTCCCCAGCCACCATGCTCGGACCTACTATCCACACCTACATATAAAGGAGTAGTTGGCAATCGTAGTTTGGCCCAGAAATCCGATATCAATGCTGGTCGACAAAGAATTAAAGACATTAAATCTCTCAAGCCAGCCAGAGAACTGGTCAGCCACTCTCATCCGTCGGCGCCAAGTGCAACCTCGGTCCTGCTGGTCCCATCCGACAGCGTAAACAGCACATCATCAAGTGGGTGTATTCGTATGCGCAAGCTGTCCATTCTACTTACGTCCTTCTGTCTCCTCATCTACGTCGCTCTCCTTGCTTCATGCGGAAGTACGAGCAGCAACAGCACGAGCAATACCAATAATCCGTCTGCTGGCACGCCGGGTACCGGTAGCGGTTCCGGTTCAGGTAGTGGTTCAGGGACCGGATCTGGCTCAGCAGGATCGGGTTCGGGCTCCGGTTCGGCGGGATCCGGATCGGGAAGCGGAGGCTCTGCCGGCTCCGGCGGCGGAACGAGCACGAGCTTCGTCTCCTATGCATACGCTGCGACGAACAGCGCAATCACGGGTTACGGAGTGAACTCCGATGGCTCGCTGACTCCGCTCTCGGTGCTCCGCTCGACTTATCGATAGAGAAGACGCCCAGGTTGGTCTGTCCCTGAGCGATTGCAAACAGATTGGAGCCATTCGCGACAATGTTTGTGTTCTGAGCCAGGCTCGCGGCATAAGGTGAGCCAATGGCTCCGGAAGTGTTCTCGCACCGCGAAGACGTTTACACCACCGTTGATATTGGTGCCTACCGCCGCATATAGAGAAGCTCCCGTGTGATCGAGCCCGAGTTGAAATGCGATGTCTCCATGATTGGGATCTTCGGCGATTGCGCTGGTGGTGTTTGCGAGTGTGAGCATGAAGGCGAAGATTCCATTAACTCTCGCGCCACACTTCGACGTATAGCCATATTGGTTATCAGGTGCGTCCGACGGTACTTTGAAAATGATCGATCCCGGAGCAGTCCACGGACCCACAGGAAATCCCGGAGAGGCCTTTTGTCCGCAGAGACTAGCTGTATCAGCAAAGGGATACCTGGCAGTGGTGTGGTTTCCATTCGCTTATGCAAGCTCCGGACAGGTGGGCAATGAAACATATGTGATGACTTACAGTATCAATGCCGATGGAACGCTCACTACGGTTGGGACTTCTCAAGTGAAGACGGCTTCGAGCACCGCCAACACCGTCGCGGTGAACTTCGATTCCACCGGAAGCTTTCTCGCGGTGGCCGGCGACGGCGGCGTCCAAACATTTTCCTTAAATGGGAATGGGGCGCCGGTGCCTGTCGGGTCGGCACAAAATGCAGGCGCAAACTTTCAGAAGGTAGCGTGGGACAACTCGAATCATATTTGCGACCAACAGCAATCAGCTTTATGTTTTCAATTCCAATACCGGTGTGCTGGTACCGGCGTCGGGCTCTCCGTACGGCGGCGGTCCAGAGCTGGCGGTGCTGCCGAGGACAACCGGGTAGTCGATCTCCCCGCTTAAGAACACAATACGACCGTTTTTGACCGGCTCCTTCTCCGTGCGTGTTCCATTCTGGGCGAGTTAGCCGACAGATTACGGCAGACTGTCGTAACAGCGAGATAAATCGACGTTCGCAGCCGGCGGAGTTGGTGGCGTAAGCCATGGCGGATTCGTGAAATTGAAGAATTCGGTCATATCCATCTGCGCGGCGTCGCGCTTGGTGAGCGGCGGCAGGTTCCAGCGCGTTTCGACGAACTTCAGCACGGCGGTGTAATCGGCGGCGGTGTGCGAGACATACCCTTTGCGTGTAAATGGCGAGACCACGATCAGCGGCACGCGGAATCCGGTGCGCGTGAAGTCGCCAGGAGGGTCGGTTGCCGTGAGGTCGCGCGGAGGAATCCCGTCCGGCTGCACGGCGTTCATCGGGACAACGTGATCGTACGCTGCGCCGCCTTCATCGAAGCTGAGTATGAAGACCGAATCCTTCCATGATGGACTCGCCATGAGTGCGTTGATCAGCGACGCCACATATTGCTGTCCCGCCTGAATATTCTCGCCGATGCCAGGATGCTCATCGCGTCCGCTGAAGTATCCGGCTTCGATGAATGCAAAGGCGGGCAGAGTTCCGTTTTGGACATCAGTCAGGTACTGTGACACGGGAACGATGTTTGCAGCGTGGCTCTTAGCAAATGACGGCCAGTAGTTATCCAGCGAATCTGCCGGAGCACCGCCTGAGATCTTATCCGTGTAGTAAATCTTCCACGAAATCCCAGATTGGGACAGCCGATGAAAAATAGTCGGCGTCGTGAGCTCCTGTGTAGGTTCGTGGGCATGACCCTGCGTCGTCGCCGCAAACCCGGCAATCCGATTCGGAGCACTGTTGGTGGGCATGGGCGCGAACCATCGATCAGACGTGGCGAACGCCGTCGCCATGAAGTAGTAGTAAGGCAGATCACCAGAGTCGTAATAACCCATCGCGCGCCTGCCCGCCGTGTCTTTAGAACCTTCGAACTTCGCGATTCCCTGAGCAGTGTGAACGAAGCCATCCATCAGAGCCGGTCCAGTGGGGACCCAGCGGTTGTAGTCGCCATGGCTTTCGAGCCATGCCGGGCTGAGGTTCTCGATGCAGAGAGTATTCAGTTTGAACGCAGAGACCATCGTGCCATCGTCGGCAGGATTGGCAGCGTTCGCCGGCATGCCATCGACGTCCGCCGAAAGTCCCTGCGAACGGCGATAAGCATTCAGCCGGCCGAAGTAGGTGTCGAAGGAGCGGTTCTCCTGCAGCATGAAGATGACGTGATTCACCGCCGCCATATCACCAGATGACGCGCCGCCAAGACCGCGGCATCCATTCAAAAATGCAAATCCGCAGGCAACAAGAACGAAAATTGAATTCTTCAGCTTCAAGGCGTGAAAGGCCCCTTGAGGGGAGTTCCCTTAGTAATCCTGGGTAAGATGACGCCTTAAGGCAGAGCTGTTGCACCGAATTCGATGCGCGGCACATCTCCAAGCCTGCCCAATGGCGGCCGATTTCATCGACGACCTGCTGCAGCCCGATAAAGCGCTCTCCGACGCGCACGGCAACCTCACCAAACTGAGGCAGTCGGCACTCGGCTAAAGCAACGGCAAAAACAAAACCGGACGCGGATTGCGCGGACGCTTCGCGCGGATGAACGCGAAGCAAACAACGCAACATTCGCAGGATTAGGATCGGATAAGAAAATCCAACATCTTTCTCGATCTTCACGCTCTTGCTTTGCAGTTTCTGAAATCCGTTGGATCCGCGGGCGAAGCATCCGCGCAATAGATCTTGGTGGTATTTTGCCCTCGCTAAACCTTCTTTTTTAAGTAGCTGTCTTTTTCTGAAACGCGAGACCATCGCTGCACATCTTGAACGCGTAAGGAGAAAAATTCATGACGATTGCAATTACCACTCCTACCGGCCACATCGGAAACAAACTCGCCAACATACTTCTTAAGCGCAAGTCCGACGTCACAGTGATTGCGCGGCATCCGGACAAAGTGAAAGACTTAGCCAGCCGTGGCGCTAAGGTCATCGCTGGTGAGCACAGCGACCCTGCGGTAGTTGAACAGGCGGTGCGTGGCGCCGACGCGCTGTTCTGGCTCACGCCTTCCGAAATTACCTCGCACGATCCGTTGGGCACGGCCCGGCACATGGCCGAGGCAGGAGCCAGCGTTATCCGCAAGCATGTGGATCTGCATGTGGTTCAGCTTTCGAGTGCAGGAGCATTCCTGCCGAGCGGCACGGGGCCGATTGTTGGGTTGTACGAGACGGAAGAGAAGTTCCGCGCTGCCGGGAAGAATGTCGTTTCGCTGCGCCCGAACGAGTTCATGGAGAACGTGTTTTTCTCCCTGCCGACGATCATCGCGCAAAACAGCATTTACACGTCGATTCCGGGATCGGTGAAGGCGCCGTTCATTGCCACACAGGATATCGCTGAGGTCGCCGCCGAGTTTCTGCTCAAGCCGGTCGACGGCCATCACGTAATCGATATCGTGGGCCCGCAGGAGATTTCGTTCGGCGACTGGGCTCGCATCGCCGGAGAGGCGATCGAAAAACAAATTCGCCTGGTCACCATTCCAGGCGACAAGTTGAAGGCCGCAATGAGTCAGAGCGGAATGTCGCCCGAGATGGCTGCACTGATGGTTGAAATGGAAGAGGCAGCCCCCAAAATACTAGGGCAATTCAGAGGCGAACAAAAACGCACCGGCAAAATTACATTTTCCCAATTTGCCCGCGAGGTGTTCGCGCCCGCATATAAGAAAGCCGTTCAATCGGCAGCGTAGTCAATTCCAGAGTCCCACACATCTACGGATTCCGGTGTTGTGGGACTCGTAACATCCGCGACTGTGTATGCGTCGTATGCTGATCGGTGGGACGGGCACTGTTGGGAGCCTGCTAGCCGGTCTCCGGCAATCATGATCTCGACGGTGCAGGAGGTCACGGGAGTTGCCCTATGCAGCTTTGCGCAGTGGGCAGTCCATCACGCTCCCGCGTTTGCGAGTACAAAAGCTGCTGAGCCTCTGAGCTTCTGAGCTGCGAAAAAACGAGGTCTCCTGGGGAATCGAACCTCTGGGATTCGTGATCCAAACAAAACCGCGACCGGCGGTGTGCAGATCGCGGTTTCTGATGTTGGGTGGTTACCGGATCGTGACCGTCACAGCCGGTGCGGCACCTGGGGAATACAACTGAATCCCATTTTGGGAATGGAGTCCGGGGGGCTAAGGGATCCGGGCGAGTTTCATCTAGGCGTGAAGTTGTATTTCTTGGCCAAGTCACTAAGCTTCCAGAGCAAGGGAGCCTAGGTAGCCCCGCCTCGTTTGCTCTTTGTCCCAAGGCTTCCAGCCCGGCATCCGCGGGCGGAGCAGCCCATTGGCTGGTTCTGCTTTGAGGCGTAACCATCAGCAGATGAAGTACTTATATGGATCCCGGTAACCTAGTTGTCCCGGTTTCATAAGCTCCCGTGCTAGTTGCGTTTTATCGGCTAAAAAGTTCGAAAATGCCTTTTCCTAGGACCACCACCGGCCATGGCCTTCCGGCTTTTTAAACCAGGTTCTCCTTGAAAAACCTGTTGGGAATTCGGCTTTTGGTTGGTATCGTCGCATCATAAGGTAACCAGCAGGGGGTCTTGGAAGGTTACTGCTTTATTGATTGGGGGTTACACCATGAAGAAGTCGTTTCGTATGCTCGTTGGAACCATAATTCTCGGAGCCGCAGTCGCTGCGGCGAGTGTTTCGCAGAATCGGCCAGCTTCGGCTGGCGCAGACCCGGTGCCCGCATGTCCTCCGGGCGGATGCCTTATCAACTAGCCGCCTGAAGACACTAGAGAACGAGCCTTACTTTTCTGCTTGTAGAAGGCCGGGCGAAGGAATATCCTCCTCGGAAACGGATTCGACGATGCCCGGCCTTACACTCCAAGCGGTCTTAATATGGTCGTCCGCTCCGATTCTTCAGTTGTTGTGTGTCTACCTGTTATATCGACGTAAGCTGCTGAAGCAGTTTGCATTCCTTGCTTCCTACCTTCTATTTCTCACGGTTCTGAATGCGATTCGTTTTGTCTGCTACCGCGAATTTGGATTGTCATCTTGGACCTACTACTCGGCGTATTGGGTAGGGACTGCGCTTGCAAACATTGCTGCGATCGCGGTTCTGTATGAACTCTTCTGTACGGGCTTCAAACCTTTTGCGGGTCTGCAGGATTTGGCGAAAATCGTCTTCAAGTGGGCTGCCGGATCCATTTTGTGCGTTGCCTTTGTAGTCTTCATCAGCAATGCGACATCCGCGGCAGGGGCCCCGTATCATTGGTTGACCCTCAGCATTCACGATTTTGAGCGCACCGTAGGTGTAATGGAGTGCGCGTTATTGATCTTCCTCTTCCTTGGCTCACAACATCTCGGCCTCTCGATGAGAAACCGCGTGTTTGGTTTCGCGCTGGGATTCGGACTTGACGCGCTGTGCCGATTGGTCGTGTTCAGCACGTTGATGAACCGGGTGAGTAAGGTTCCGCTGGGATCGCAATTGCTACCGATGGGGTACTACGTCTCGCTGCTCATCTGGGTCGTCTATCTCCTCAAGCCAGAACCTTCACGCGAGTCGATTCACATTCCGCTCACCTCTCCCTTATTGCGCTGGAACGAGATCGCTCTGCAGATGGGGCACACGGGTAAACTCGCGGTTGTGAATCCAGAGCCTTTCATGCCGCAAGTTGAGCGTTTGGTTGAGCGAGTCCTACAGAAAGAATTCATAGAGCGACGCCACGCACAATCGCATGCTCACGTCGAATAGATCTCACCTGCTCTTCATCCAGCGTTAATTGCTTCCAGCGTTCAATATGTTGCGCGGCCGCCGCTTAGATCGAAGACTGCGCCGGTAGTAAAAGAATTCTCTTCAGAGACAAGCCAGGCGACCATTGCAGCAATCTCATCGACTTCGAGGAAGCGTCCACGAGGGATGCGATTAAGCATGAAGTTGATGTGTTCTGGAGTCATCTGATCAAAGATGCTCGTCTTCGCCGCCGCCGGTGTAATGCAGTTGACAGCAATATTCTTGTCCGCCGTCTCCTTGCCAAGAGATTTCGTCAGCGCTATCACACCGGCTTTCGATGCGCTATAAGCAGATGCGTTCGGATTGCCTTCCTTTCCGGCAATCGAAGCTACATTCACGATTCGTCCGTATCCCTGGCGGAGCATGTGCGGAATTACTGCACGGCAGCAAAAGAAGACGCCGTTCAGGTTGATGTCCATAACCTGCTTCCAGGCATCGATGGGATACTCCCAGGTCTTGTGGTTGGGCCCGGCGATGCCTGCATTGGCGACGAGAATATCGATTCTTCCTAAGCGGGCGATTGTCGATGCAACCGCAGCGGCGACACTCGAAGCATCAGAGACGTCGGCGACTTCGGTTGAGACCTGGCCCACAGTTTGAAGCTGTGTCCCAGCATGTGAAAGATGTTCCGCATCTCGGTCCCATAATGAAACGGCGGCACAGGATGCCAGAAGGCGCCTGGCAATCGCGAATCCGATGCCTTGCGCAGCCCCGGTGACTACCGCGCAACGGTGTTCGAGATCAATTTGGTTCATGTTCCTCCACTGCGCGGGTTTTAGCTTGGCTGGCGTGCAATGGAAATGGAGTATATACACTCTGATTTGTCCTGAACATTCGAGGAGAGCCCGGCATGCAGAACGATGCGATGTTCGCAACTTATCCAAGCCTGCGAGACAGAGTCGTTCTGGTCACCGGCGGGGCGAGTGGCATTGGCGAAGCCATTGTGGCTGAATTCGCTGGGCAAGGAGCGCGGGTCTGCCTTTTCGACGTGCAGGACGAAGCCGCCTCTGCTCTCACCGCCCGATTGTCATTCTCACGGAATCCTCCCGCCTACTACTCCTGTGATCTCACCCATACCGCCGCCGTACGGCATACGATCAAGACAGTCGTGGACCGTTTCGGGACAGTAGACGTGCTCGTCAACAATGCCGGCAATGACACGCGGCACAAAACTTCCGACGTGACGCCGGAGTTCTGGGACTACACCATTGCTGTCAACCTGAAGCATCAGTTCTTTATGACGCAGGCAGTCATCCCTTGCATGCAACAGGCGCAACGCGGCTCGATTATCAACATGAGTTCGATCGGTTGGGTCATTCCGTCCATCAATCAGGCGGTGTATATAACTGCGAAGGCCGGCATTATCGGAATGACTCGCACGCTTGCTCACGAGCTTGGATCAAGCAACATACGAGTGAACTCGATCATGCCCGGCGCTGTGCTTACCGAACGACAGCAAAGACTGTGGCTGACAGAAGCCTACAAAGCGGAAGTACTCTCGCGGCAGGCGCTGAAGAGAATGATTCTTCCCGAAGAAGTGGCGCGGCTCGTGCTTTTCCTCGCTGCCGACGATAGTTCAGCAATCACGAATCAGAGCTATGTCATCGACGCCGGTTGGATCTGACAAGATGCCGGATAAAGATAACGCAAAAAGAGGAACGTGTGATTCCAGGCTGTCACTCCGTTCGTAGCGCCTGCATAACATCCACCCTTGCGGCTCTCGCTGCCGGGACCAGCGATGCGACTATCGCTGCGGCAAGCAGTACAAGCGCAGCAGCAATCAGAGGCAGGACGCTTGGCTTCTGAAGATTGAAAAGATATGTTCCCGCCACGCGGCTTAGCACCTCGCCGAGGATTGCTCCGGCTACTACTCCAATCGACGCAATGATAGCTCCTTCAGTGATCACGCCGACCAATAGATCACGAGGCTGAGATCCGAGCGCCAAGCGGATGCCAAATTCCCGAATCCGTCCACTGACTGAAAAAGCCAAAACTCCCGCTACTCCGACAATCGCGATCGTCAGCGCAACCGCAGCAAATCCGCCAAATACGAAAGTGTTCAGGCGTTCTGGAGTGAGCACCTCGGCGCGCACATCGTTGAGTGTGGCGGCGTGTTCGACCGGTTCATCTGCAGATAAGGTGCGGATGATTCGGGTCACTGGCGTCACCAGCGAGTAGGGATCGGTGTGGGTGTGAATGAAAACGCGCCCGCCGAGCAGGAGTCCCTCCTGGAACGGAGAATAAACCGTGAGCGTTGGCTCGGGGATCATGTGTTCGTCGTCAATATCCGCAGCAACGCCAACAATCCGTCTAGGCGTCGGCTTGATACCGATGAATTTCATTACGGGATCGGTCCACATGATGTGGCGATTGATCGGGTCCTGATTTGGGAATATGCGCTGTGCAAGCGTTTGGCTGATGATCACGACGCTATCCGTGTCCTTGCGATCCAGGTCGTTGAAGTCTCGTCCAGCGAAGATGGGAACCCGCAAGGTTGAGAAGAATCCCGGGGAGATGGTTCGGAGTTGAGCACGAGGTTCTTCACCCGCCGGCTGGACGTGCCCTTCGGCCTCGAAAAGAAACCCGGTGCCAAACGAGCCGGCATCTCGCCATGGAACGATGAGTCCGAAGGCAGCATTATCTACACCAGGGAGCTGCCGGATTTGTCGCATCGTCTCCTGATAAAAGTCGACGACCTGCTCCGGCGTCTTGCCATACGAAACCGCGGGAACATTGATGGCGAGCACGTTGTGAGTGTCGAATCCAGATTGCGCCTTCTGAAGCGAGAGCAGCGTCTTCAGCAACATGCTCGCGCCGGCTAGCAGAATGAACGACGCAGCGATCTGTGTGATGGCAAAAGCGCGCAGCCGCTTGGTCGTGTTGCCGGTAATGCGCAGCCCACCGCTGGCCAGACCGATTCCCTGTGAGGTATTCGCTTTCGGCAGACGAGGTACGAATGCCAGAACGACAGCAGCGATGAGAGCCAATCCGGCGCTCACCCACAGCATGCTCGAATCCACCGTTAGATCCAGTGCGCGCACGGAGAACTTCGAAGCGTAGCGGGCCAGGATAGCGACCATGGGCCGCGCACTCAACACTCCGAGCGTTGCGCCTGCCACACACAGAAGAAGACTTTCACACAGCAGCGTCCAACGCAGTGCCCGGTTACTTGCACCGAGTGCAGCGCGAATCGCGAGTTCGCCTTCGCGGCGGACGGTTCGTGCCAGAATCAGGTTTGCGACATTTGAACATGCGATGACGAAGACGAGTGCGGAGGATATAAGCAGCACCAGGAGCACCGTGCGCGCATTCGAAGTGATCTGGTCGCGCAGCATTCTCGCTTCGATCGCGAAATCTGCTTTCACCGGATAATCTTTTGGGTGCTCCTTCATGATCGCGTCGTGCACACTCGTCAGCTCGGCGCGAGCTTGATCGAGCGTGGCGCCGGGTGCGAGGCGTCCAAAGAGCTCGGTCATGCGGTGGACGCGCCCGGTCACCATGGTGGCCGACAGATGATGAGGGCTGGTCACGATATTGCTGATGATCTCGGTTTGCGTGGGATAAGGTACCGACGGTTCGAGCACTCCCACGATGGTTGCGGAACGGGTACCGATCGAATCGAGCCGGACAGTCTTTCCAATTACGGTTGGATCGCTCTTCAGTGCAGTCGTCCAGAAGCGGTGAGTCAGCACGATGGCCCCGGCGGCGTTCGGACCATCATCGTGCTCGTCGAGCAGGCGACCCAGCACAGGCTTCAAACCGACAACGTTGAAATACGAGCCGCTGACTACTCCCCCGCGTACCACGCGAGGCTCACCCAGGCCAATCATGGTGAAGCCCATGGTAGAGAAGTCACCAAATTCGCTGATCGTCTTGACGCGGGCCTTCAGATCCTGAATTTCCGGCACGGAGAAAGTCTCGTTTTCAGTGTCGAGTCCGCGCGCACTCTGGCGGATATAGATCAGCCGATCTTCGCCACGATTTACTAGCGGTTTGAGGAGCACTCCCCGAACCAGTGTGAAAATGGCAGCGTTGGCGCCAATACCAAGGGCCAGCGTGAGGACGACCGTAATTGAGAGCCCTTTAGCTCGCATCAACGAACGCGCCGCAAACTTCAGATCCTGGAACATCAGTCCTGGGTTGATTGTCATGGCTGCATCTCCGTAGCCGAGTTGGTCACTGAGTTCGACGTTTGCTTCAGTGCGTTTCGACACGTGCCTATCGGGAATCTGACAAGGAACGGTATCGATACCCGTGCAGGTTTAATTCCCGGTCAGGGCGATTTGCAAGTAATTGATTTCAGGAACTTAGCCTCGCGTTCCCCAGCGAGTCAAGCGTTCCTCTTGTTCATTGCCGAAGGATTCTGTTCAAAAACGCACAGTTTAGTTCTGAGGCCCGGGATTCGATGCAGGGCTGTGGGAACTGCGGCGCCAAAATCGTCGTGGGCCGGTAAACGTGAGCGCTGCGGAAACCCAGCATCACGGTCTCCTTTGTAAGGGCCGCTCCAATGTTATCGTTGATGAAGACTTCACCTCACGAGACCTAGCAGTGACTCCCAATCCAGATACTCCCGAAGTGCCGAGCTCCGAAACCACCGAATCTTTCAGCGGACTTCTCTCTCAATATCAGCCAGGCGGATCGCGTCCACACTCGGCAGGCAATCAGATCGAAGGAACTGTTATCGCGGTCTCGGCCGACTCGGTGTACGTCGATATCGGTTTAAAGACCGAAGGCATTCTGCCGTTGGCCGAAGTTCAGCTTTCCGGTCAGGTTCCCAAAACGGGCGAGAAGATTCTGGTCGCGATCAAAGGACGGGATCCGGAAGGCTACTATCAGCTTTCCCGCTTCAAGATTTCGCGCCCCACGGATTGGGACTGGCTGCAGAAGGCCTTTGAAGAGAAGGCCACAATCGTAGGAACCGTGACCGGAATCGTGAAGGGTGGCCTGAATGTCGACATCGGCGTGCGCGCTTTCATGCCGGCTTCGCGTACCGGCACTCGCGATGCCGCAGAAATGGAAAAGCTGATCGATCAGGAGATTCGGTGCCGGATCACGAAACTCGATATGGCCGATGAGGATGTCGTCGTCGATCGTCGAGTTATCGCCGAAGAAGAGGAGCGTTCGCAGAAAGAGCGGCGCTACTCGGAATTGAAAGAGGGAGATGTCGTGCGCGGAATCGTGCGCAGTCTGACCGATTACGGGGCGTTTATCGATCTCGGCGGAGTGGATGGGCTCCTGCACGTAGGCGAGATCTCGTGGGCACGAATCAACAAGCCTGAAGACACGCTCAGCGTTGGTCAGGAGATCGAAGCGAAGGTTATCAAGATCGAGTCGGACAAGCGACGAATCGCGCTCAGCCTTCGCCAACTCCAACCACATCCGTGGGAAGCCAGCGCGGGGAAGTACAAGATTGGTGATCGTGTACGCGGCGTCGTCACGCGAGTTTTAGATTTCGGTGCGTTCATCGAAGTGGAACCAGGAATTGAAGGACTCATTCATGTTTCCGAAATGTCATGGGTCAAGCGCGTACGGAAGGCAAGCGATTTGCTGAAGCCTGGTGAAACCGTCGAAGCCATCGTGCTTGGCATCAATCCAGCGGAGCGCAGGATGTCCCTTGGACTAAAGCAGGCTCTCGGTGATCCATGGGAGGACGCAGAGCGAAAATTCTCCGCCGGCACGGTTGTCGAAGGCCCGGTCACGCGCATGACAAACTTCGGCGCGTTCATCGAAATCGCGGCAGGAATTGAAGGCATGATTCATGTCAGCGAAATCAGTGCTGAAAGGCGCACGAATCATCCGCGGGATGTTTTCAAAGTGGGACAGCGCGTAAAAGCGCAAGTGCTTTCTATCGATAAAGAAAAGCGCCAACTCCGACTGAGCGCGAAGCAGATGGTTCCCAGCAGCCTCGATGAATACATAGGCGAACGAAAGCAAAGCGACATTGTGAGTGGCCGCGTGATGAGCATCTCTGGCGACACTGCCCAAGTGGAACTTGGAGAAGGCGTACGCGGGACCTGCAGGATCACGCAAGGTGGAGCTGAGTCTCAGAAACAAGCGTCTTCAGGAACTCTCGATTTATCAGCTCTCACCTCAATGCTGAGTGCTCGCTGGAAATCCGGAAGCCAAGCTGGTTCAACGCGCCAAGGCGAACTCGTCCCCGGTCAGGTGCGCAGTTTCCGTATAAGCAGACTCGACGCCGAATCAAAGCAGATCGACTTAGAGTTAGCGTAAGAATCCTCAACGCGGGTGCAGTTGCGAGATGACTGCGCGCCTTCCTTCTCAACGGCCATGTCCTTTCGATAGCTGCGCGGAAGCCCGCAACCTAGGCATCCTTTCTGTGTTTACTCAGTTCAACCAATAGAGACACAGGTGTGTCTTTCGTGAGGCGTGAATGCGCGTACTGTCTCCCCGCTCCTTCCTTCTTTGCTTAATTGCTTCTGCATTCTCGTACTCCGCTTTCGCTGCGCTGGGCGGTGATGTCACTTCGATTCAGGCGGATCAGGCGCACATGCGCGCGCAGCGCCGCGTGATTCAGAACGCCGCTTACACAGTGCACGAGATGAAAAGCGAGTCGACCACCGTGGTACGCGAGTTCGTGTCGCCCGACGGCAAAGTGTTCGGTATCTCCTGGCGGGGGCCCACGCGTCCCGACCTGCAACAAATGCTTGGAAACTACTACTCAGAATTTGCAGCCGCCAGGCCAACACGCCGCATGCATGGGCCAGTAACAATTCGAACTCAAAATTTAGTCATTCAATCCGGCGGGCATATGCGTGCTCTGACTGGACGGGCTTACGTTCCCGCAATGGTACCGGCCGAGGTACGGCTCGAGGACATTAAGTGAAAAACATATTTCGCGTTCTCCAATTTGCTGCTCTGCTCTCTTTCGCATTCCTGCTTGCCGCATGCGGTAGCGGAGGCAGTTCATCCTCACCGGGAGGATTCAGCTCCGGCGGTAGTGGATCCACCGGCACACAAGCCAGCAATAATTCGACGCAACTGGTGGTGGATTCCGGACCACTCGAGTTGAATAACGCTGGATTTGCGGACGAAGACGTTCCTTTCATCACTGTTACTGTGTGCGTTCCGGGCACCACAACTTGTCAGAATATCGATCACGTAGAAGTCGATACCGGATCAGAAGGACTGAGAATCGTTGCTCCGGCCTTGACTTTGTCCCTGCCGCAGCAGACTGCCGGCGCTAATGCAATTGCCGAATGCGTTCAGTTTGGCGATCTGACCTATGGCTGGGGACCTGTGGCAACTGCCGATATTCAGATCGCCGGCGAGGTCGCGAAGAGTGTTCCGATTCAAATCCTTGAGCAAAACTTCCAGACGACGCCGACCAGTTGCAGCTCCGGTCAGACCGGTGGACAACTGTTTGATATTCCCAGTTTGGGGGCCAAAGCGCTGATCGGAGTGGGAGTATTTCGTCAGGACTGCGGCTTCGGGTGCACAACCGGAGCTCCTCCCGGAGCCTACTACACCTGCAATGGAACCAATTGCACGCCGACGTCGCAAAGCCTGACCGCACAGGTACAAAACCCGGTCTGGATGTTTCCTACGGATAACAACGGCGTCGTGATGACATTGCCGCCTGTGCCGGATACAGGACAGATTAGCGCGATCGGAACGCTGACGTTTGGTATTGGAACCCAGTCCAATAATGGCTTGGGGAGCGCGGCCGTGTTGCCCGTCGATCCCAATACGGGAAACTTCGCTGCGCAGTTCATGGGCACGCTATACAACGATTTCAACGGACCAGGGAGCGGTCAGGGCTCGAGCTTCATCGACAGCGGATCAAACGGCTTCTTCTTCCTTGATTCGGCTACGTTGACGAACCAATTTGGGGTGAACATTCCTGATTGCCCGCAATCAGGACCGAACGCGCTCATGGGTTTCTATTGCCCCGGAGCAACGCAGCAGATTTCCGTGGACGTCTTAGGCGAGACTGCAAGCGGGACCCCCTCCGGCTCGGCCCGCACCATCACGTTCAACGTCGCCAATGCCAGCACACTGTTTCAAAACAATTTCTTCGCTTTCAACGATGTTGGTGGAGAAAACTCGAACAGCTTTGACTTCGGACTGCCGTTCTTTTTGGGAAAGACGGTGTTTACGGCGATAGAAGGACAGGCTACTCCGAGCGGGAACGGCCCTTACGTAGCCTTCTAAACGGCGGTCACCCGCTCCTTCGCTTTAGAGCGCGCGAAGACGCGGCATAACTTTCATGGAATACCGCGCTTCCGCGCCCGATTTGTCCACGATGAGCATAACTGGCGTCGCCGGTAGATCAACGTCCGGATCGTTCTGCCGCAACACCGTCGATTGACATCCGATCCGCTTTCACCATCAGTTGTTCATGCTTCCGCGAAAGCGGAAAATGCAAACTTCCGCTCGGCGTCACCACATCACTCAAGAAGTACTGATTGCCGATCTTCAGAAAGTTCAAACGAGATCCGTGGACGGTTGAATCGATGGAACTGGCTCTGCTCTGCACGAACGAACCATCAGCCGCGAAGGCAATGCCAGTAGTGTCATTGTTCGAAAGCTTCTCAATGTTGTAATTCGCAGCCGGGAGCATGTTTTTCCCGACCACAAAATCGAACGGCACCGTCGCCTTCAATACCGTCTGAGCATTTGCCAGATTCGCCATGCACAAAGTGCCTGCAATAAACAGCAGAGACAACATTTTCTTCATTACTACTTTCTCCTTGAGCGCTTCACAATCCGCGCTGGCATATCGACGCTGTAGCTGCCTCAAGGATTCGGTACGGGACATAAATGTCGGGAGGAAATTTCGTTTTGGGAACGCGGGCACAAATGCGGGACGAAGATTCAGAAAGGTGACGAAGACTTGATGATGAACTGAAAGGCGGCTGGCTTCCCGCGGTTGCAAAGCCGCCGAGCACCAACTCTCAAAGATGGTCGACCACGCAGCAGGATGACCTCACTCTGGGAGCGCATCAGGCTCCGGGGAAAATCACAGATCCAATCACGCTTGGTTCCAAAATTTCCAATTAATCATTTGGTAAACGTTACATAAGGGCGGGGTAACGTTACTGTCTATAGAAATCTATTACTGGGCTATCGCTTGCCGTTATCGTTGACGTTAACAGCCCCAGGAAATCCAGTTCCAAAAGCGAACGCATTTGTTCGCGACGGGAGGAATGAGTTTCATGAGGAAAGTACTGTTTGCGAGTTTCTTTGTACTGGCCGCCAGCTTCTCGCTTTTTGCGCAGAAGTCGTCGGACAAGATGGACGTATTCGGCGGATATTCATTTGTCCGCTTTAACCCCGGCCAGGGCGCCGATGCTATCAACCAGAACGGCTGGGAAAGCATGGCAACGTTCCGCCTGAACCCGGTTTTCGGCATCTCCGCCGACGTGGACGGCACCTACAAGAGCCAGAGCGGAGCTAACCAGCACATCTACACCTACCTGTTCGGTCCCGAGTTCAAAAAGGGAAGCGACAAGGGTGCGGTGTTTGTTCATGGCCTGATGGGCTTCGCCCATGACAGCGTGAGTGCGAACGTTCTCGGCACGAATGTGTCGGTTGCGGACAACGCATTCGCAATGGCCTTTGGCGGTGGTTATGACTGGAGAGCTTCGCAGGCAATGTCGATCCGCCTCTTCCAGGCTGACTATCTGGTTACACGCTTCGGAAGCGCGACCCAGAACAACATCCGCCTCTCCTTCGGCGTGACCTTCCACCCGAAGTTCGGACGCGGCTTCTAATCGACCGGAGTTCAACTGAAACAAAATGCCCATCTCTGCAGCCGCAGGGATGGGCGCTCTTTTTGTGCCGTTCCGTTCCGCTCTGCTGCTGAACCTCGATTGCCACTCATTTACAAGCTTTAAAGTAAGCAAAGATCGATAGCGGCATTAAGCTGCATCTAAAAGCCAGATGTTGTGGAAGGTTGCCAAGTCGGTTGCGACGCATCGCGTGGTGGGAGCTGCGATTCAGCAGCAGCGCCGTCGGACGCAAAGTCCTGCAATCCTGCGCCTGTTCTCGCATTGGGGCGGGCTCGGACTTGTGCCGCTGGCGATCCTCGACAGCTCACTCATTCCAACGTTTGGCAGTGTTGATATCCTCACCGCCTTTCTATCTGCACGGCATCCTGATCTCTGGCTGTACTACGCCAGCATGGCAACACTCGGCGCAATGATCGGCGCCTACATCACATACAAACTCGGCGCGCGCACAGGACGCGCATGGATGGAACGCAAGTTCGGCGAGCGCCGCTCGCATCAGGTGGAGTATGCATTGGAACGCTGGGGATTCGGTGCAGTGTTCGTCTCCACCGTTGCGCCGCCGCCGTGGCCCACGGCAGTGTTTCTGCTCGCTGCAGGAGCCTTTCAATACAAGGTGCGCAAGTTTTTCGCAGCAGTCTTCAGCGGGCGCGCCATCCGTTATACGTTGCTCACGATTGTCGCAGCTCACTACGGTCGGCGGATTATGCGTTACATGCGGCATCCCGGACAGTATCTTTGGATCTCGCTCGGAGTGACCTTCCTGATCGTGGTTGCGACATTTGTGGCAATGAAGTTCCTGGGGACTTCTGCCCACGTTCCGCCATCACAGGTACCACAATCGAGTCCTCGCGGCTACAGCTAATCCGCCTCCTGCTTACATTCTTTTACGCCTTACACTGGTGTTGACACATATTCTTGAATTCAAAGCCAATCTTTCTGGAGTGGGAGCAAGTGCGAGTAAGACTTCTATCAGTTTTCTTTGTAATGGGATTGACGGTTGCGCTGTCCGCATGCGGCAGCTCGCGTCGTCATTTTGTTTATGCGGTGGGCAGCAACGCGGAAACCATTTTCGGTTTTGAGGAGCAGTCCTCAGGAGCGCTCAGCAGCATCTCCGGATCGCCTTTTGCGACCGGCAGCATCCCCAGCGCGATTGTGGTAGCGCCTGCACGGAACTTTGCCTACGTGCTCAGCTCCGGCGGCAACGGCGTCCTCGCTTATACCTTCGACAAGAGCAAAGGCGGACTTACAGCTGCGGCCGGAGCAGTCGCGACGCAAACGAACCCGGTCGCGATTGCAATCGATCCCTCGAGCCAGCACGTTTACGCCTTGAATAAAGGCTCCAGCAGCATCTCCGCCTACTCTATCGACCAGGCCAGCGGCGCGCTTACTCCCATTTCAGGATCGCCATTTTCAACCGTTTCTGCTCCTGTGTCGATGGCGATGTCGGGCAAAGGTGATGCTTTGTATGTTGTCAGTCCCATGCAAGGCGTGGCGTCGTTCTCGATTAAATCGGATGGGACGCTAGCGGCGGGACAGGCCCCGATAGCCGTCGGCACTTCGCCGGCATTCGTGACCGTCGATCCCGGCAATCACTTCGTCTATATCGCCGATCAAACCGGCAACGCCGTCTTTGGCTTCACCGTGTCCGGGACATCTCTCACGGCAATCAGTGGATCGTTCGCCACCGGCACCACTCCGGTGAGCCTGGCCATGCGTCCAGATGGCAAGTTCCTCTACGTAGCCAATCAGGGCTCGAATAACGTCTCGGCATTTGCCGTCGGCTCCGGCGGAGCGCTCACCGCCGTCTCGGGCTCGCCATTCCCGGTGGGAACAGCGCCAAGCTTCGTGATCGTGAACCACAACGGCAATCACCTCTACGTAGCCGATCGAGACTCGAACGACATCACCGATTCCGCCATCTCTGGTAGTGGTTCTCTCACTGCAGCTTCGGGATCGCCGTATGCAATCGGAACCAATCCCGTTTGGATCGCGGTCACGGACTAGCCCACGTCTGAATGCTCTTGACCCGAATATATATTAAGTAATATATAGTGAGGTTGTGACCAGGTCTCCCTCGCCGGACGATTTTCTTCCCCTTAAGCCGCACTGGTTCCACGTGATGCTCTCGCTTACTAACCAGGAGCAGCACGGATACGGCATCATGCAGGAGGTCCTGGAGCGCACCGATGGCAAGGTGCGCTTATGGCCGGCTACGCTCTATGGCACCTTGAAACGGCTGATCGATGAAGGGCTGCTGGAGGAATCGAGCGAGAGGCCTGATTCCGCACTCGACGACCCCCGGCGACGGTACTACCGACTTACCAAACTGGGAAAGCAAGTTCTAGCTGCTGAGAGCGAAAGACTGGAAGATTTGGTCAAAGTCATACGTGCGAAGCGCAGACTTGCGGAGGCATAGCTGCCATGCATATTTGTTCCGAGCGCAAGATCGCGTTCACCTCGCGCGTTTATCGTTCATTGGCGAATGCCTTCCCGCGCGAGTTCAAGAACCTGTATGGCGAGGAACTGCTGCAGGCGGGCGATGATGCCATCCAATTTGCCGCCGCAGAATATGGCGTAGTTGGGCTGATCCGTTTGCTGTGGGATATTGCTCGTCGTATTCCAGCCGAGTACGCCGCAGAGATTCAGCAGGACCTTCGCTTCGGATTACGTACGCTGGCCAAGTCGCCTGGCTTCACGTCAGTCGCCTTGATTTCTCTAACGCTCGGCATTTGCATCGCAACCTGCGCGATCAGCGAGATGAACGGGATCGTGCTGCGCAATCTGCCAGGTGTACCCCATCCCGAGCAGGTGGTTGCGTTGCTTGCACCAACCTCTTATCCCGATTACGAAGCCTACCGCGATCGAAAGGACTTATTCTCTTCTACGGCAGCTTACGTTGCTCCTGTACCGTTCGCCGTCGTGCTTGGAGGACGCAGCGAGCGCACCTTCGGCCAACTAATTACGCCTTCATATTTCGAAAGTTATGAAGTCGTTCCCTTTTTGGGACGCTTCTTCAGCGCCGAGGAAGAGCAAACCGGTCGTGCTCCAAACCTCGTCGTGAGCTACCGATTTTGGACAGAGCACCTAGGCTCTGATCCGCAGGTAGTCGGCAAGACTCTTACGCTGAACGGTCATCCGGCGACCGTGATTGGTGTTGCTCCGGAGAATTTTTTCGGTGCTTCTCCCGCTCTTTTTGCAGCCGACATTTGGCTGCCGATGTCCGCCGGTGAGGCGATTGCTCCTGAACTTTCCGACAGCGCGCTGACTCGCCGCGATGTAGCACTCTTCCGTGTGGTCGGGCGATTGCAGCCGGGTGTCACGGCTGGCCGCGCCGAAGCGGCACTCGATGCCATCACCCAGCAGCTTGAACGAGACAATGGCGAAAAGCAGAGCGAACGAAAAGGACGACGCGTGTTCCTGGTGGATGGTGGCAAGCTTCTTCCTCTGAGGAAGGAAGACCGTCCATTCTTTACTTCGTTCCTTCTGCTGATGGCTGGGCTTGTAGTACTGATTGCTGGTGCGAACGTTGCCAATATGATGCTGGCCCGCGCGACTGAACGTCGCCGCGAGATTGCTGTCAGGCTGAGCCTCGGTGCAAGCCGCGCGCGTCTCGTTCGCCAGCTGGTGACAGAGAACATGATCATTGCCGCGATGGCAGGGGTGCTCGGAATTCTCGCGTCCGCCTGGCTCATGCATTTGCTCTCGCAGCTTCGCCTGCCGCTGCCTATGGCCGTGACTTACGACCTCACGCCGGATGCTCACGTCCTTTTCTTTAGCATGGCTTTGACGCTGGTGACGGGATTCCTCTTCGGATTAGCGCCCGCGCTGCACGCAACTGGTGCTCATATTGCCGAAGCATTGAAGGATGGTCGCGACGTAAGGTGCACAAAATTCCGCCGCATCGGATTGCGCAATCTGCTGATGGTCTCGCAGGTCGCGGGATCGCTCACGCTTCTTGTAGTACTGGCGCTCATGTCGATCGGTATCCAGACCACAATGGGAGTGAGAGCCGGCTTCGACGCGCGCAATCTCTACCTGCTCTCGATGGACCCAGTACGCGACGGATATCCGTCAGAGAAGGTCGGCGATTTTCTCGAGAAGCTTCTCGAACGAGTACAAGCGCTCCCAACCGTCGCGGCTGCAACGCTCACGGAATCGATTCCGGTATCGCTACCCAACCGCTTCTTGAGCTTGTCTGTCCCTAGCGACCGGATCGGCCATTCCGACATCGTGGATGCGGTCGCCAGTCACGTCGTTGGCAAGGATTACTTTGATACCACGAGAGTTCCAATTCAGCTAGGACGTGCATTCCTCCGCAGCGACGAGACCAGCGAGACGAAAGCGGTCATTGTGAGCCAAGCTTTGGTCAAAAGGCTGTCGCGGGGAGAAAATCCGATCGGCCGACGAGTTGAAATTGCGAACGACAGACTCATGCCTCCAAAGATTTTGCCGGGATCGTTCGATTACCGCGCTCAAGTGGGCGTTGACGGTGTGCACGGATATCAGGTGGTTGGAGTTGCCGGCGATGTAGCCGAGGGCCTTGTGGTTCAAAAGCCACGGCCTGCTGTCTACTTTCCGCTGAATGACTCGACGTTTCAACGCCCGTCCCTCGATGGAGTCACGCTGATCGTTCGCGGAACGCCGGGGTCCAATCCCACTGATGCCGTGCAGAACGAAATCACCATGCTCAGCGCGAATGTGACGCCCTTCAACGTGATGTCCATGAATGAACACATCGAGCAATTCACGTCGCCGTTGAAGATGGCTGCATGGACGTACGGGACGATCGGAATCTTTGGCCTTCTGCTAGCCTGCGTCGGCCTTGCCGGAATGAGCGCGTATTCCGTGTCGCAGCGACGCCAGGAACTCGCAGTCCGAATGGCAATGGGAGCACAGAAGCGAGACGTGCTGCGGCTGGTGATTGCCGAAGGGGCTTTCCTGCTTGTAACCGGTGCCATTCTGGGAATGATGTTAGCTATGGCAACCGAGCGCGCGGTTTTGGCGATGTCCTCCTCGGCGGGCCAGGTGAATAGCACGAGCAGCTCGAATCCGGTGGTGCTGATCGGCGCACCGCTGCTGCTCATCGCGTTTGGGCTGCTCGCCTGTTACTTGCCTGCGAGGCATTCGGCATTGATCGACCCGGCACATGCGCTAAGGCAGGAATAGATGGAACCGGCGCCGGTAGGCCTTGGGGCAGCCGCGTGTGTCGCGGCTGCGCATGTGAATGCCCTGCAATGCAGAAGTAACTCGGAGCTGGCCATTCGGCCATCTCCGAGTCACCGGCTAACGCCGGCCGTTCTGTTGCAGTCGCGTTCGGCTAGAATTTACTTGTGCCCAACCCTCTCCTCACGCGCGAAGTTCGCAAGCGTCCTACATCGGTCAAGCTTACCGGACGCATTCTTTTCCTAACTGAAGATCCCGAGTTAATTCGCCGCCAGCTTGCCGGAGAAGACCTGCGCTGGGACACGAAGAATCCCGCAAACAATCCCAAGCTGCGCGACGACATCTCTACCGACGAGATCACGCCGGCGCACATCTGCTTCTTCTTCGACGAGACCCTGGGCGAGTTCCCCTACACCGGCCTGAAGTGCGGCAGCGATCTGCCGATCAAGCGCGGAGATGTAAAGCGCGGCGGATTCGTCGCAGCCGTGAGCGGCAAGAGACGTGGCAAAGGATCAAGCCGGGAGCAGTCGCCATATGCGGAGCTGTCGGCAGGAATCAAGCTGGTGATCGCCGAAAACATCGAACGCATTTACAAGCAGAACTGTCAGAACCTCGGGGTGCTTACATCGATAGACTTCAGCCTCATCGATTGCATTCGCCGTGGGGAGGAGATTCCGCTCGACATCTTCACCCGCGGGGAGGACGAAATCACGCGCCAGGTAATCGAGTACGGCGGACTTTTTCCCTTCAACGTCGCACGCATGCAGGGCAAAGTTTCCATTCCAGGAATCGACACCAAGCCTCGTCCGATGACCGTAACGGAAAAGATTTTCTCGCGCCACATGATCGCGCCCGACGGAAAACTCGGAGTTCCCGCCGTGAAGCCCGGCGACGCGGGATTCGCGCGCACCGATTTGCGCTTCAGCCACGAGTACGTCACACCGATGGCGGCGATCTTCTACGAGCATTTCGTCGGCAAAGACACACCCGTAAATGATCGTGGGAGCATCATGTTCTTCCGCGACCACCTCACGTTTCTCGACGAGGTTCTATCAGAAGAAAAGAAGAAGATGGGCCTGCTCGACCTGGCCACGCAGCTCAAGATGAAGCAGGAGGCCTTCGCGCAATCGCAGGGCATCAAGCTGCACGGCGAGCTGAAGGACCGCAAAGGTTCCGAAGGCATCTGCCATTCCGTTATGGCCGAGAGCTACGCTCTGCCCGGACAGCTAAACGTCGGCTCAGACTCACATACTCCGCACGTCGGCGCCGTTGGTTGCGTCGCGTTCGGCATTGGGACTACCGACGTATTCAACTCCTGGATCACCAAAGACGTTCGCGTGAAGGTCCCCGAATCGGTAAAGGTGATCGTGCGTGGCAAGCGCCACCCGAACGTGACTGCGAAGGATTACATCCTCAAGCTGCTCGCGATGGACTATATCCGCAGCGGCAAGGCTCTTGCCAAAGTGATGGAGTACTCCGGCGAAGCCATCGAAGAACTCGGTGTCGATGAGCGCGCTACCATGTGCAACATGGCCGCAGAAATTGGGGGGTTCACCGGCATCGTCGCTCCCGATAAGAAGGTTGCTGATTTTCTAGTCGAGCGCCGTGGCATGAACCGTGACAAAGCCGAGAAGCTCCTTGACGGCCTTTGCAGCGATCCCGGCGCGCAGTATGCGCACGTGATCGACATGGATGCTTCGGACATTTATCCGATGGTCGCTACACCCGGCGATCCTGGCAATGGTAAGTACGTGCGCGAACTGCACACGCCCGTTCCCATCGAGATCGCATACGGCGGCACCTGCACCGCCGGCAAGAACGAAGATATGGACATGTACGCTGCAGTCCTGAGCAATGCCCTGCGCCAGGGCAAGCGCGTCTCGCCATCAGTGCAGTTTTACATCCAGTTCGGCTCTCAGGAAACGCGCGAGTACTGCATGCGCAAAGGCTATGTCGAAATTTTCCGGCAGGCCGGAGCCAAGGTTATTGAGCCAAGCTGCGGAGCATGCATCAACGCAGGTCCGGGAGTTTCCACGCGCCCCGATCAGATCGTAATCAGCGCGCAAAACCGCAACTTCCCCGGCCGCAGCGGACCAGGCCAGATGTACCTCGCCAGCCCTTATACCGTCGCAGCGAGTGCCATTGCGGGATACATTACGGAATATGAACCCGCAGAGCGACGGGAGTTGGTCGAAGCATAGTTTCAAGCTTGAATGCCGTGCGTGCAGCGGAGGTGGTGAGTGAGAACGTTTCTCTCCTGCTTGCTTCTTTTCATGATCTCGCCGCTAAACGCCTCCGAGCCCAATGGCACGAAGATGACCGTGCGGTACATCACGGATGGCTCGTCACCTGACAACACCACATACTGGCGAGGCGATCGAAGGCGAATTGAGTACCGCAACTCTGAAGATCATCGACTTGGACCCCACCTGGCTGCGATCACGCGGTGCGACTTGGGAAAGTCATTCGAGTTGAATCTGGATTCCTCGCAGTACACCTCAAATCTTTATCCGCCGAAGCCGCTAACGAAAGAACAACTCCGTGCCCGCGGACTCGACGGGAGTACGGTCTCGTTTCCCGAAAAACCCACCGTTCGGATCGAGATCAAGACCGTGGACACCGGCGAGCGCAAGCAGATGTTCGGGCACATGGCGCGGCATGTGATCACCACCGAAAAACGCACTCCACTCCAGGGATCGCATGCTCAGCCGCAAGAGAGCACAAGGGATGGCTGGTATATCGATTTAGACCAGCACATCGCCTGCGATCCGGAGTACATGCGGAAGGGCAACGCTCACAGCTACGGGTTTGTGCTGGTCACGCCCGCGAGAACTTCAGCAAATCAGATTATCGATAAGCCCGAGTTTGTCTCGATCGGGAAGCCCGAAACGGGATTTGCTTTAGAAGAATTCATCGTTTCGGACGACGCGTACACCTCGGCCGACGGGACAACCAATCACGTTAAATCGCGAACTGAAAGGAGGGTAACGGAACTGTACGAAGGACCGCTGGATGCGTCTCTTTTTGAAGTTCCCCATGGATTCACCCGCGAGAAAGAGATTGAACGAAATCCTCCGCCGAGTTCGCCAAATGGAATCGCCCAAGTATGGGAGCGAATGAAGTACACGCTCTCGCGTTGGTTTTCATTCAACTAAGACTGACTTCCACTTCCATCCAACTGCAAGTCGAGAGTTCCTACCCCAAATGGCAAGTCGAGGATCGCCACGACCACGAATCGTGGATCCCAGCGCTACGCACTTTCGGCGCGAGCGCAGTCACTGCTAAAATCGAAGGACCGCGAGTGGGGCTATAGCTCAGCTGGGAGAGCGCATCGTTCGCAACGATGAGGTCGTCGGTTCGATCCCGACTAGCTCCACCAAATTCTGACTCAATAATTTCAATGGCTTAAACAGAGTCGCATT
>Ga0134126_10002064_pt1 | contig 25527 bp, 21 predicted proteins | sample KB31752_FD_96881 | JGI IMG/M metagenome (GOLD analysis project Ga0134126, IMG submission 96881) | Terrestrial soil microbial communities with excess Nitrogen fertilizer from Kellogg Biological Station, Michigan, USA - KB3-175-2 | ecosystem: Environmental > Terrestrial > Soil > Unclassified ... | reverse complement strand
GACGGTCAAGAACAACACGGTCACTTACGCGGCGGGTGATGCGATTGATGTCTACAGCTCGTCGATCGACATGGGCGCGCTGAACGGGAACTCGGGGAGCAACAACGGGCTCAACGGGGTCGCATTGAGCGGCGACACGCTAGCGGTCAGCTCCTCGCTGCCCTGGAGCGGGAACCTGCTACCCGTGCTAGTGAGCGGCTGGGACTCTCTGGACGTCCCGCTCAATAAAACCTTGACGCTCGGCGCCGGTACGATCATCAAGGCGGAGAGCAGCGCCTACCTCTACGTGCACGGCACGCTGACCGGAAATGGCACAGCCGAACATCCGGTGATTCTCACGTCTTGGCGGGATGACTCTGTTGGTGGGGACACCAACAACGACGGAAACGGAACGGCGCCCGTGGCGGGTGATTGGGGCGGAATCTACGCCGACTCGGAAGCGACGATCCAGCTCAACAACACGAGCATCCGCTACGCGACGGATGGGCTAAACGTTTCCGAAGGTGCCGAAGCCGCGATTCACGGTGCGGTCCTTCACTCAATCACCGGCGTATCTTCGAATACCTGGGTGGACGCGACAAATGTAGACTGGGGCTCCCCCTCGGGGCCCGCGCCAGGCGGAACCGGGACGCCTATTCAGGGCGATGGAGTCGTGGTTGCTCCGTGGGTCGGGTGGAAAGCTCCGCCGCAGCCGCCGCCACCTACGTCAACCACGACCCCCGCAGGGTGTAGCGACGTCCTTTTCGTTGGTCTGCGGGGCTCTGGGCAATATCCACAGGGCGGCCAGTCGTACGACTCGAATGAGCTAGACAACATGGGTAGCACCGTTCCGTACGCGTTCTACGGTCTCGAAAAAGAAGTTGAACGGCAACACCCCAATTGGACTGTCAGGGCCTTTGGCCTTCGCTATCCGGCTCTGGGACTTCCCGGTCCAGCAGCGATGGTGTTCGGCAACGGCTGGGGAGAATTTGAAGACAGCTTCTGGGAAGGGGCGGGCGACATAGCGCTTGGAGTCTCTGAGGAGGCGAGTCAATGTCCCGCGGAGAGGATCGTCCTTGCTGGATACTCGCAGGGGGCCCTGGCGATTCACCTTGCCGTCACCGACCTGATGACGAAAACAGAACGGTCACACATCGCAGCTGTGGTCTTGGTGGCCGACCCCGAGAACCGCTCCGATCAGACGAACATAACGAGATACGGAACAGCACCGGCGGGACGCGACGGGCTCTACACGGACGTCTTCGGCCATGGGGACACATCGCCGATCCCAAGCGATCTTGCTGGCCGTACGATCGAACTCTGCGACAAAGGCGACATCTTCTGCGCGCCAGGGCGTGATGCGAGCCTATTTGTTCATGGCAATTATCAGTCGGAAGAAATTCTGCCTACCGGCACCTGGGCGGCGCAGCGCCTTAAATAAGGCGCGATTGTCCTAATGCGCGCGGCGTAGAGAACCGTCACGTTCCCGCCCTTTCGTTTGGCTCGCGACCTCGCCGATGGGGGGGCGGGTGGCTCGCGCCTCTTATCAGAGAAGGTCTTTCATGCCCAGGACGGTGGCGAAAGCCCCCTGCGCATTGCTGTGCTCGTGGGTGAGTACGCGTGGTTGTGGCAGGCCCGGAACAGGCGGCGGAGACAATCACGTCGGACCCACAGGTGCTCACCGATAGTTCCAGGCTTGCGCAGCGGAAACGGGCGAACGTGAAGTTCGATCCCTTCTCCGGCTGTCGGGTCGCGCGCTCATGATCGGCCGTCAGCTGGGCCAGGGGGCGCTTTATCTCCTGGGCCGTCTGCAAGGTCGCATCGGTGGCGTGGGCGGCGATCGTGTCGTGTCCATACGCGCTCACCGTGCTAACCGTCGTGTCGCTGCTTGGGCCGGGGGATCGATTCTCCCGTCGGCTTGCTTGCCAGGGCCAAGCCTTCACACGTATGGCTCCGTGAGGCGGCGAAACGGGCCGACACTGAAGGCGGGCTCGAGGGGCAGCCGTCGCCGTTCCGTCCGCGCCGCACGCCTACCCGCTAGCCCGGTGCTCCGGATTCGGATGGTCCGGCTTGCCGAGATCCCAATCGCGGGTGTCGTTTCCGTAGGCCGGGATGCCGCCGGCGTCGGTCAGCATCCGCGCAAGGTGAAGTGTGTTCCACGCCAGGAACACCGTGTTGCGGGTCGCCCACGAGTTGTGCTGACCGCCGTGTGCGGGGTCCAGGTATGACGGGCCGGGACCGGCCTCTCCTGTCCAGTAGCTGTCGGCCTGGGGCGGGATTACGAGGCCGATGTGCTGCAGCGCATAGAGCACTTGCGCGCTCACGTGCTTGCCGCCGTCATCGTTACCGGTGGTGAGCGCCGCTCCGACCTTCCCGTAGTAGGCCCATTGCCCGGCGTCGTTGACCTCTGAGGAGTACGCGTAGAGACGCTCGATGATCTTGCGGGTGTGGGAGCTCTGATCCCCGAGCCAGATCGGGCCGGCGATGATCAGGATGTTGGCCGGCTCGACCAGCTCGCGGTAGATGTCGGGGAACTCGTCCTGGTCATAGCCGTGCTCGCGCATGTCGGGCCAGAGTCCGGCAGGGATCGCGTGGTCCGCGGTGCGTATCTCGTCGACCCTGACGCCGACCCGGTCATAGATCATGCGGACGATCGCCAGGAGCCCATCGGTGTTGCTCGGCTCGGGCGATCGCTTGGTGGTTCCGTTGAAGATGACCGCCCGAAGGTCGGCGTAGCTCCCGGCGGCCTCGCCGGACTGCTGCTCGATGAAGCTCTCGATGGCCGGTGGTAGCGCCAATGTCCCCCCTTTTGGCTGTCTCTGACTGGTGACCTTCGGTGCTGCGGGCCTCACCGTAGTCCAGGAATCGGCGATGTCGTTACAGCCGGCGGCCCCGGTCATGTCGCGTTCGTCGGCTCGCCGGTAGGCTGCGACCCCCGACGGAAAGGCCTGACGATGTCTCCCGACGCCACCCCCACTCGCGGCCGCAGCCTGCGATCCACGATCTCCTCCAGCGGCGAGCTGCGCCTGGGGCTGGAGGAGCGCGACATTCCCGCGCTGTCCGGCAGCGAGGTCCTGGTCGCCGTCGAAGCGTCTCCGATCAACCCCTCGGATCTCGGTGTGCTGCTCGGAGCGGTCGACCCCGGAGCGCTCAGCTCCGACGGGTCGGATCTCGTGTCCGCGGTGCCCGAGGGAGCGCTGTCGTTCTACCGCGACCGCCTCGACAAGCCGCTGCCGGTCGGCAACGAGGGCGCCGGCACCGTCGTCGCAGCCGGACCGGATGCTGAGGCGATGGTCGGCCGCCGCGTGGCGACCTTCGGCGGGTCGATGTGGGCCGACTACCGCGTCGCCGACGCGGGCGCGGTCGTGGAGCTGCCCGACGAGGTGAGCACGGTCGAGGGAGCGGCACTGTTCATCAACCCGTTGACCGCGCTGTCGATGGTCGAGACGATGCGCGCCGAGGGTCACACGGCTCTGGTCCACACCGCTGCGGCGTCCAACCTCGGGCGGATGCTGGTGCGGATCTGCGCCGCGGACGGCGTCCCGCTCGTGAACGTCGTGCGGCGCCCCGAGCACGCCGAGGAGCTGCGCGAGCTCGGTGCGGTCCATGTCGTGGACTCCTCCCAGCCGGACTTCGCCGAGCAGCTCACCGAGGCCGTCCGTGAGACCGGTGCCACGCTCGGCTTCGACGCGATCGGCGGAGGGTCGATCGCGAGCGACATCCTCAACGCGATGGAGCGCGCGCAACCCCCGCTCGCCTCGTACACGCCCTACGGAACGACCGTGCTGAAGCAGGTCTACATCTACGGCTCGCTCGACTTCTCCCCGACCGTCATCGAGCGCCGGTTCGGGCTCACCTGGGCTGTCGCTGGATACCTGCTCACGAACGCGCTGGGCCGCCTGGGCGGCGAGGCGTTCGGCCGCATGCGCGCTCGCGTGCTCGCCGAGGCCAACACGACGTTCGCCTCGCGCTACGCACAGACGATCGGGCTGAGCGAGGTCCTCGACCCTCAGAACCTCGCCGCGTTCTCACGCCGCAGCACCGGCACCAAGTACCTCATCGACCCGTCGCGCGACCGCCCCGGCTGAGGCTCAGAGGTTCTCGACGATCTCGTTCGCGCGCGACCACTGCTCTCGCGGAACGACGAGGTAGACGTCGCCGCGGCCGAAGCGATCAGGCGGATGGTCGGCCACGCACGCCGCATCCACCCCCATCTCCCTCAGCCGGTCCCGCCAGCTCAGCGCCGTCGCCTGATCCTCGAAGGCGCTGACGGTCTCCCAGTCGGCGAGGCGAGGGTCGTCGATCAGGATGTTCGGTTCCCTTGCTGCCCGGCGTCTCGAGGACCAGCCCATCGGCATGGGTAAGAGACTAGGGCGCCTCGTCCGTCGACTCCTCGCGCGCACGGGTCACGAGGCCGGGGTGCAGCACGCACCACTCGGCTCGCCTGAGCCTGAAGACCAACCTGCGGTTCTACTCAGGAACTAGTTTCGCTGCGATCGGTCAAGGGCCGGTTTGACCACGCCTTGAACTCGGTAGAGCATGGTCCGCGCCGCACAGACGGAGCGCGGCGGACGATGTCCTCCGCCACCCCCGGAGTCGCGATCATCGGAGGCTAGATTTGGAGCGGCAAGCCACGACCAAGGTGCTAGCAGCACTCGAGACAAACAGATCGCACGCATCCTCGAGCTCCCTTGGCACGGCTCCATCCGGGACGTCGCCTCGGTGTCGTTCGACGGTGGCCATCGCGGCCGCCATCAGCTGAGAAAGCTCTCTCGCGTACTCGTAGTTTCCGTCGAGGGCTTGGATCTCGGGTCGTCCGCAGGCACGGCGGACAGCGTCGACCCAGTAAGCCAGGACTCGTCGAGAGGCCTCGTCCCAAGTGTCGTCTCTGACGTCGCAATGCTCGCCTCCCGACAGCGTGAGGACCGTCAGGAGCTCGCAGACATAGCGCGCGTGAGCTATCGCCTGAGCCGGTAGCTCCGGCTCGACCGAGCCATCACTCGCAAGTCGGGTCAAGAGGGCTGCGACGAATGCGAACAGCGAGCGGGCCGCTCTCCCCAGCGCTACAGCTGGGCCTTCTCCCGGCGTGACTGATCGCCAGGGCGCCGGTGTCGCCGAAAGCGCTTCGAGTGCTGACGATAGAGAACTGGACGGCGTCGCGATCACCCCCCACGTCTTCGGCGAGTCACCAGTGGATCGCAAATCCGTGGTGTCGAAAAATCCAGGCGTTCACGGCGCGCTCAAAGACCTTCTGCCCAAGCTCGGCACCGTCTGAATAGCTGTTGGTCCCCGGGAGAAAGAAGTACACGTTCGCGTTCGGGTTGGAAGCCGTATCGCTGAACTGGCTCAGGTCGATCCGAACGTCATTCAGGTAGACGGCGCCGTCCGCGAACCATCCACATCGTTTTCGAGAGCGCGCGAGTCGCATGTGCAGCGTCGACCGGTAACCGACCAGTTCCGGTTCACCGGGGAGGCTCAGGGCGAGCAGGCGATACGCCGCGGGGTCGAGATCCTCATCCAGGGAAAGGCGCGCGTTCAGCTCGTCATCCACACCCAGATGCTCGAACCTCGCGGGGCGGTACGTCTCGCTCCCGTCATCGTCACGTACCTCTAGCAGACCATCCTCGATGAGTTCCTCGACCGCCGCATCGATGTCCGTGGTCTCAGGAGGAAGCCAGATGAGCTCCTTCAGCTCGGGGATGAGCCGCATCACGGACGCACGAGTGCGATCTCCGAGTACCACTCCGGCGGTGAAATGGGTGAATCGCGCTTGAAACGTGCGAATGACGTTGAACCGAAACCATTCTGGACCGTCATCGCTCAGCGTGATGTCGATCGTCAGATTCTCCACGGCGTCCTGGGGTGTGAGCACCGCGCGCGCCAGCTGTGTGAGATCGAGTTCGGTGCCGTAATGGCGACGCGCGACACGGCCGATCGCTGCGATGTCTTCCTTGTTGGGTGATTTGCCACGCCACAGAGCGGACACGCTCGGCTCCGATCCAGCTCCCGCGTCGGGGATCCCCGGTATCGTCGCCCCCTTCGGCGGGACCTCCGGGGCGTTGGGTGCGACCACTGTCCCGCCTCGCTCGCGACTGCGGGGAACGAGCTCACGGTAGAGGTCGCGAAGCAGGGCGAACAGTTCGCCGGGGGGGCGGCCGCGCGACGGGGCCCGTCTGAAGTTCGACGAGTCGTCCGGCACCGCGAGCTTGAGCTCGTCCACCAGATCGAGCCTCGTCGGGTCGCGTTTGATCCGTCGTTCGGCCGACTTCTTTAGATGGTCGGCCTCGCCCAGTTCGACGCGGGCCAGCTGGTGCACGGCTGCGACATTCAGAGCCTCCGACTCTTCGGTGGCGTGCAGCAGTGCTTCGAGCGCCGCGACGCGTCGCTCCGCGCCTACTCGGCGTACTGCGGCAAGGATCTCGTTGCGGACGGCGCTCGGCGTCGCATCGCCGAGGCTCGCGAGCGCCGGCGCAGCGTCGATCAGGGGCTCCATCTCGCTGATGTCGAGCTTGTAGAGGCCCGTGCTGACGAGGCGCTCGAGCACCTGGAAAGCCGGCTGGGCGCGCAGCTCCAGCCAGCTATCGCTTTGAGGGGTGCCCCACGTCGATTTCCGCCCCTTTTTTGCCCCCAAACCGACTCATTCCTCCGCGAACGTGGTGGGCGCTGGTGGCCCAAAAGCTGTCTCCGCACGCAGAGTGTGGCCGCAATACTCGAGCTACCCCTCGGATGCTCGCAAGGGCGTTCGCGGAGTTCCGATAGCTAGGACGGAGGTTATCATGAACTCGAACGAAGGCGTCCGCGGAAAAGATGGTCTGCGCATCGTGCGCACGGCCCCGCGGCAGGCCGACATCATCGCCTCGACCGGAGTGGAGTCCGAGATGCTGCTGCAGAGCCAGCGTCTCTTCCTCAAGCGCGAGATCGTGGCGCCGCTCGCGTCGGGAATCCGGCACCTCCACACGACGAGCTCCATCATCATCATGCTCAACGGGCGCGTTCGCGTGAACTACGGGTTCGACTTCGAGCACGTCGAGTACGCCGGTCCGGGCGACTTCATCCTGATCCCGGCGATGATGCCCCACCAGCCCGTGAACGAGAGCGACAGCGAGCCGATGATCTGCCTCGTCGTGCGCGACTCGCCGATCGACGACCTCGTGCCATACGACACCGCACAGCTCGCCGCCTAACGACCTGGCCAGAACAGAGGGAGCCGAGATGACCGAGCAGATCTACTACGAGGACGCATATCTGGCGGAGGCGGAGGTCACCGTCACCAATATCCAGCCGCGCAACGGCGGCGTCGTGTTCTTCGAGCTCGACCGCACGCCGTTCTATCCCGAGGGCGGTGGCCAGCCCGCCGACCAGGGCACGGTGGAGACCGCGACCGGATCCATCAGGGTCAACACCGTCCGCACTCAGGATGGCGCCATCCTCCACGAGGGCAAGATGACGGGAACCGTGGAGCCGGGTCAGGCGGGTACCGCGACGATCAAGTGGTCCCGCCGCGAGAAGTACATGCGCATGCACTCCGCGGGGCATCTCGTCCATGACGTCTTGATGCGATCACACCCTGAGCTCAAGCCGGTCCGGGGCAAGCACGGAGACAAGGCCTTTCTGGAGTACGTCGGATCTCTCGACGCCGAGGTCCAGTCGACGCTCGAGAGCGAGGTCAACGACGAGATCGCGGCGGATCACCCGATCCGCACATGGAGCTGCACCTACGACGAGCTCGTCGAGATGTGCGGCGAGCTGCCGGCGAACCTGCCGACGGACAAGGACCTGCGCGTACTCAAGATCGGCGACTTCGAACCGATGCCGGACGGCGGAGTTCAGGTGGCGAAGACCGGCGAGATCGGTCATGTCGTCATCCACCACATCACGCAGGAAGACGGGCGCGTGACGATCCGCTACGGCGTCACGAACGACTAGAACCCCAGGCCCGGCGGAGTCCGTTCGATCTCGGCTCCGCTGCGCCGAGTCGCGGCGAGAGGCTGGCCCCGTCCGCCGCAGGTCTACTCCGCGTCCCCCTCGCCCTCGACGGCCAAGTACCCAGGCGCGACGCCCGGTGCCGCGACGCTCTCGCCCGCGACCGAGACCTCGGGCTGGATGTCCGGCCGTGCGATCGCCAGGTAGGAGACGAACAGGAAGACGGAGATGCCGAAGGCGATTGCGGTCGGTCCGTCGCCGACGCCGAGGCCGGTGCTGCCGACGGGCTTGCTGATCCAGTCGGCGTAGGACGCGCCGAGGGGCCTCGTCACGACGTAGGACATCCAGAAGGCGGCGATGCCGTCGAGGCCGAACCGCGCGTGCGCGAGCCAGGGGATCAGGATGACCACCGAGAAGAGGACCGCCGAGGGGAAGTAGCCCCATCCGAGCTCGATCGCGGTGAGATCGCCGAGCGCGGTGCCGAGCGCGAAGGTCGCGAACACGGTGGCCCAGTAGAACCCCTCGCGCCGCTGCGTGAGGATGCTGTGGATCGAGAGCGTTCCCTCGCTGCGGCGCCAGCCCCAGAACACGACGGCGAGCACGACCGACCAGAGGATCGTCGTCCCCGCGTAGGGGATGTGGAGGTCGAGGTGCATGAAGTCGGCGACGCCGGTCCCGGTCGTCGCGATCGCATAAGCCAGGAACCAGTAGGCGAAGGCCTGGTAGCGGCGCGTCGAGAACTGCCACACGAGACCCGCGAGGATCAGGGCGATCTCGATCGTGCCGGCGCCGAAGTTGCCGTAGGTCTTCAGGTAGTCCGACGTCGCCTCGCCCCCCGCGGTGGTGAGGATCTTCACGACCCAGAAGAGGGCGATGACCTCTGGGACCTTCGACGCGGCGGGAAGCGGGAAGTACCGTCCGAGCACGGGCACTTCGTCCGCCGGACGCAGAGACGAGGGTGGAGGTCGGTGGTCGTGGCTTGCAGGGCTCATGACTCGGCCCCCCCGAATCCGGCGCGCGACAACGTAGCCCACCGGCGTCGGCCGCACCCCGAATCTGAGGAAAGTCTCAGACGGGCGTCGCCGGCGCGCCCTATTTCGCGACGACGGTGAAGAAGTCCCGCGAGTAGGGAGCGAGGAAGTGCCCGGCGATCCCGAGCTGCCCGGGCACGACCTGTGACCAGGCCGGGCCGGAGGCTCCGTGCCGGTAGAGGTACGCGGCGACCCAGTCGGGGTTGATGTCGAGCTCCACGGCCCGCTGGACGCCGGCGCCGCGCAGCGCGTCCGCCAGCTGGAGCGGCGTGAGGTGCTCGCCCGCAGCCCACACCAGCTGCCCGTCGCCGCGGATGCCGAGGGCCGAGCGCGCCGTCACGTCGACCGAGCCGACCGTCGCACCCCAGCAGCTCTGGATGCAGCCTTCGGCGTCAGCGGCCGGTGCTCCCCGGTCGACGAGCAGCGTCAGGTTCTGGAGGACCGAGTACACCGGCTGTCCGCTCGCGGGGACGCCGTGGTTCCACGCCCCGATGGCTGTGGTCCCGTCCTTGTAGGTGACGATCGAGCCGCGCCCGGTCTGCAGCGGCTCGGCGACGCGCCCGGCGACTGCCCAGCCGGCGGCGCCGGTCGTGAACTTGAAGCCGCCGTTGAAAGCCGCGATCACGTGATGTATCTCGCTCGGTTCGATCTCCGCCCCGTAGCGCCAGGTTCCGCTCGGCTCGGCTTCGCCCGCGTGAAGGTGGACCTTCACGAGTTCCTGGTCGAAGCGCAGCAGCGTCACGCCTTCCCGCTGCGACTGCCATGCGGCGGGCCGGCCGTGTACGAACGCGACCTCCTGCCACGAGGCTCCGGCCTGGCTCACCGGCTTGACGGCGAGCGCTGGCGGCGCCGGCGGAGCAGCGGCCGTCACGGCCGCCACGCTGCGCCCGGAGGCCGTCGCCGCCTTGGACCGGCCGGCCGGGGCGGTCGCGCTCGTGGCTGCCCCGGCGCCGCAGCCACCGAGGACGATCGCGGCCAGCACCGGCGCGATAAACCGTGACGAAGCGCGTCGGCCCATCGCCCCCAAGCTGACAGCGGTGGCTAATCGACTGCTCAGCAGCCCGTGAGATGTCGCTCACGGCGGGGCCCGCTTCAGACGTTGACGTCGAACCCGAGCTCGACGTCGGACGCCGCCTGCCCGCCCCTGATCCCCCAGTTGCTCTGAGGGACGTCGCGCACGACGATCGAGACGTGGTCGCGCGGGACGCCGAGCGGCTCGAGGCTCTCGACGATCTCGCGATAGAGCGCGCGCTTGGTCTCGATCGAGCGTCCCTCGAAAGCGTCGACGCTGATCTGCGTGAAGCGATCGGGGTCGGTCTTGTCAGGAGGGACCGCGAACCGGTGCGGCTCGTGGACGAGCAGCCGCACATGGCGGTCGTTCTCGGGGATCCGGAACGCCCGCACCAGCGCCCCCTGCACGGCATCGATCAGGGCGATCTCCTCAGCCTGCGAGCACTCCCGGCGGACCTCGATGACCACGTGTGGCATCGGCCGAGTGTAGGCGTCCGAGCCGGGGCGCTCAGCCCGCCGTCGCCGGCGCGATCGCCGCCAAGGAGGCGACGTACTCCTCCGGCAACCCCCGCTCGCGCCCCGCCTCGATCAGCCCGCGAGAGTAGGCGGCCGACGGCGCGATCTCCTCCGTCGCTTTCTCGATCACGACGTAAGCCAGGGCGTCCCGCGGCGAGCCGTCATCGGCGTACACGCGCACGTCGTGCCGCGCGTAGGCCCATCCGGCGCCCTCCTTGCGGTCGAGCGACTCCAGGTCCGCGTCGGTCACCTCGTAGAGCACGCCCCAAACCACATCAAGCGGATCCTCGACGATGTCCACGACACCGGTCCCCGTCCGCACCGACCGGCGCGTGAACGCGAGCCGGTGGCCGGGCAGGCGCGCGCGGCCGAGGAGACGGTGACCCGGGCACGCGGCGCTCATGACCGGCGCCGACATGTTGCTGCCGTAGGCGAAGTACCTCCTCACAGGCCCCGAGCGAGTCTAGTCTCATACGATCCACAGCCATGGCGGGCGCACCGGCTGACACGGCACTCCAGGTCCTCCCCTCCCAGGAGGAGGTTCTCCTCCGCGAGACGGTCGCGGGCATCTGCGCAGATTTCGGGCAGGAGTACATGCGGCGCAAGCGCGACGCCGAGGAGCCGCCGCGCGAGCTCTGGGACGCGCTCGCCTCCCGCGGCTATATGGGCGTGAACATCCCCGAGGAGTACGGCGGCGGCGGACTTGGGATGCAGGCGCTCTCCTGGGTCGGCGAAGAGATTGCGGCCGCCGGCTGCTCGCTGCTGCTGATCGTGGTCTCACCGGCGATCGTCGGCAGCATCCTCGTCAAGCACGGAACCCCGGCGCAGAAAGAACGCTGGCTGACCGGCATCGGGGCGGGGACGATCAAGGTCGCCTTCGCGATCACGGAGTCCGACGCCGGCAGCAACTCGCACAAGCTCTCGACCTCGCTGCGCCGCGACGGCGAGCGCTTCATCCTCAACGGCCAGAAGACGTTCATCTCGGGCGTGGAGGACGCCGAGCACGTGCTCGTGGTGGCAAGGACGCGCTTGGCCAACGGCGAGCTCGGCCTGCCGTCGCTCGCGATCGTCGACGTCGACTGCCCGGGGTTCACGCGGCAGCCGATCCCGATGGCGATCCGCGGCGCCGACCGGCAGTGGACGCTGTTCTTCGACGACGTCGAGCTCGAGGAGGAGCGGCTGATCGGCGGCGAGAACGGCGGCTTGGGCGTCGTCTTCGACGGGCTGAACCCCGAGCGGATCATGGGCGCCTCGATCTCCGCGGGTGTCGGGCGCCTCGCGCTGGAGCGCGGCGCCGCCTACGCGCGCGAGCGGGAGGTCTGGGGCAAACCGATCGGCGCGCACCAGGGTGTCGCGCACCCGCTCGCCGAGGCGAAGATCCAGCTCGAGCTGGCGCGGCTGATGACGCGCAAGGCGGCGGCCCTCTACGACGCGGGTGCGCCCGGTGCGGGGGAGGCGTCGAACATGGCCAAGTACGCGGCGGCGGAGGCTGCGATCCACTGCGTCGACAGCGCGATCCAGGCGCACGGCGGCAACGGCTTCGCGCTCGAGTACGGCCTCAGCGACCTCTGGTGGGCGGCGCGCGTCGCGCGCACCGCGCCCGTCTCGAAAGAGATGGTCCTCAACTACGTCGCCGAGCACTCGCTCGGCCTCCCGAAGTCCTACTGAGCGGGCGCCTTCGGGCGTCCGTCGCCGGGCGCGGTCCCGGCGGCCCGCACCTGGGAGTGGCAGGCGGCGATGTGCTCGTCGGTGATCCTGCCGTCGGAGGGCACGTCCGGGTGATGGACGTGACAGAGGCGGTAGTGCCCGCAGCGGAAACGCCCGCGGCGAAAGCAGCCCTTGCGGTGGCAGATCAGGGTCGAGACGATGCCGCCGATTCCGATCAGGCTGACCGCTCCGATGATCAGGCCGATCCATTCCGCGTGCGAGGTCGTGAACGGCAGCGTCGCGAGCACTGGCGGCAAGCTAGACGCGAAAGCGGACGCACCGCCCGCCGCGGGCGCTGCGCTCAGCTTCGTTCCTGCCAGAGCCTCGCGTAGAGCCCGCCCCGCGCGAGCAGCTGCTCGTGCCCGCCGCGCTCGCTGACACGGCCGCGGTCCAGGACGACGATCTCCTCGAAGCAGTCGAGGCCGTCGAGCTCGTGGGTGATCAGCAGCGTTGCGCGCCCGGCCGTCGCGGCGAGCACGTCGTCGAGGATCGCCCGCGCCGCGTCGCGCTCGACGTGCTCGGTGGGCTCGTCGAGGATCAGGATCGGGAAATCGGCGAGGAGGGCGCGCGCCAGCCCGAGTCGCTGGCGCTGCCCGCCCGAGATCCGGTCTCCCAGCTCGGTCTCGAGGCCGTCGGGCAGCGAGTCGAGCCAGCCGTCGAGCCGCACACTCTCCAGCACGTCCACGAGCTCGGCGTCGTTCGCGGCCGGGCGCGCCAGCCGAAGGTTCGCGGCCAGCGTCCCGGCGAACACGTGCGGGTCCTGCTCGACCACGCCGACGGCGCTCCTGACGGCGGGCTCATCCAGCTCGGCCAGCTCGACACCGTCGATCGTGACCGAGCCGGACTCGTAGGCGAGCAATCCCAGCAGCACCCACGCGAGCGTCGACTTGCCGGCGCCGCTCGCTCCGACGACCGCGACGCGCGTGGCGGGCGCGAGCTGGAGGTCGACCCCGTCGAGTGCCCACTCGTGCCGTCCCGGATAGCGCGCGCGCACGCTGCGCGCGGCGAGCGTGCGCCGCGTGCCCGCCGGCAGGGGCAGCGGATGCGCGGGCGCGAGGACCGGCACCGGCGCGTCGAGCACCCCGTCCAGCCGGGCGCTCGAGCGCCGCACGCCCTGGAGCGTCTGGGCCGCGGCGGGCAGGGGGCTCAGAAGCTCGAACAGCGCGAGCGGGATCAGCGCCAGCCCCGCGAGCAGCACGCCGTCGAGGCGCGCGCCGGCGACCGCTGCCACTCCGGCGGCGAGCGAGCCCCACATCGCGAGGCCGCTCAGCCCCCTGACCAATCCCTGCCCGACGCCGGCCGTGCGGGCTTCCGAGCGGGCAAGCGCGGTCAGACGGCCGTCCAGCCTCCGCACGCGCGCAGCCGCGCCCTCGAGCGCGCCGGTGACGAGCAGCTCCCGGCTGCCCGAGAGCATGTCGACGAGCTCCGCGCCCAGCTCGCCGCGCAGCTCGGCGCGCCTCGCGGCCGTGCGTTTCGCGAGCCGCCCCGCGGCCCACGGCACCGCGCTCGCGCTCAGCACCAGCAGCGCCGCCAGGATCAGCCCTGCCGCCGGGAGCATCGCGTAGGCGACGAGCGCGGCACCGCCTCCGACCACCACGGCGATCGCGAAGGGGGGCCCCACGCGCAGCAGCAGGTCCTGGATCGCGTCGACGTCACCGACCAGCCGGGCGAGCAGATCGCCGCGACGGAACGCCGGCAGCCCGGCCGGCGCCAGGCGCTCGAGCCGCGCGAACACGCCGACGCGAAGGCGCGCCAGCACTCGCAGGGCCGCGTCGTGACCGGCGAGGCGTTCGGCGTAGCGAAGCAGCCCGCGGCCGAGCGCGAAGAACTGGACGCCGACGATCGCCAGCGCGAGCACGGACTCGGCCGGTCGCTGCGCGGAGCGTGAGATCAACCACCCGGATGTCACGATCAGCCCGATCGCGCAGGCTGCCGCACCGGCGCCGAGCGCGCCTGCGAGGGCGAGTCGCGGCCGGACGGGCCTCACCGCCTTCCTGAACGCGCTCATGCCGCCACTGCCTCGAGCTCGAGTGCGACGAGGCGATCGCACAGCTCCAGCGGACCGGGCCGGTGACTGACGAGCAGCACCGTGCGGCCGCGCACAGCCGTGCGCAGCGCGTCGATCACGGCGCGCTCGCTCGCCAGGTCGAGCCCGGCCGTCGGCTCGTCGAGCAGAAGCAGCGGCGCGTCGCTCATCAGCGCGCGGGCGAGCGCGACGCGGCGGCGCTCTCCGACCGAGAGCCCCCGCCCGCCCTCGCCGAGCCGCACGTCGAGGCCGTGGGTGCCCAGGAAGTCCCACAGCCCGGCGCGCGCGAGCGCATCGCGGACCTCGTCGTCGCTCGCCTGGGGAGCGCCCAGCCGCACGTTCTCGCGCAGCGAGCCGCGGAACACGTGCGGCCGCTGCGGCACCCACGCGATCTGCGCGTGCCAGTCGCGCGGGTCGAGCTGTGAGATCTCGTTCCCGCCGGCGCGCGCGCTGCCCTGCTGGGGCGTGACGAGGCCGAGGATCACGGCGAGCAGCGTCGACTTGCCGGCGCCGCTCGGGCCCACCAGTCCCAGCACCTCGCCGGGCTGCAGATCGAGGGACGCGCTCGCCACCGCCGGCTCGGTGCGCCCGGGGTAGGTGACCGTGACCTCCTCCAGCGCGATCGGCACCGTGGCGAGGTCGACGCGGGCCGCGCCGCCGGCGCCGGAGGGCGCATCGATGATCGCGAACGCGCGCTCCGCCGCGGCGAGGCCCTCCGCGCTCGCGTGATAGCTGGCGGCGAGGCGCCTCAGCGGCAGATACGCCTCGGGGGCGAGCACGAGCGCGAACAGCCCGGCGCGGAAGCCGAGCTCGCCGCCGGTGAGCCGGATGCCGATCGCCACCGCCACCATCGCGACCGACACGGTCGCGACCAGCTCGAGGATCAGGGAGGACAGGAACGTGACCCGGAGCGTCTCGACGGTTCGAGCGCGATACGCGTCGCTGACCTGTGCGATCACCGCGAGCTGGGCGCGGCCCCGCCCGAAGATCTTCAGGGTGGGAAGGCCCGAGACGACGTCCAGGAAGTGCCCCGCCAGCCGCCCCAGGGCGGCGAGCTGGCGCTCCACGCGCTCGCCCGTGACCGCTCCGACGAGCGCCATGAACAGGGGGATCAGCGGCAGCGTCAGGGCGACGATCAGGCCGGAGATCCAGTCGTCGGCGAGGATCGCGACGAGGACCGCGGCGGGCGCGATCACGGCGAGCAGCAGGTGCGGCAGATACAGGGAGAAGTAGTCGTCGAGGGCGTCGATCCCGCGCGAGGCGAGCAGCGCGAGCTCGCCGGCGGACGCACGCTCGTCGTCGCGGGCCGCGAGCTCGGCCCCCCGGGCGACGAGCGCTCCGCGCAGCTCGGACTTCGCGCTGCAGGACGCGCGCACCGCCGCCAGCTCCGAGGCCCAGGCGATCGCCGCCCGCGCGAGCACGACGCCGAGGAGCGCGGCCAGCGCGCCTCGCAGCGCCGCGGTGCCGCGCCCGGCCAGGAAGGCTTCGCTGACGATGTACGCGATCAGCCACGCCTGCGCGATGACCAGGAGCGTCTCGCAGAGGCCGAGCGCGGCGGACAGGGCGACGAACCGACGCGCGGAGCGTGCGTGGCGCAGCAGCCTTCTGCCGACGGGGCTCATGCGGCGAATCCGATCAGCTCCGCGCCGCACGCGTAACACCCGATCGAGGTGATGTCACCCACATCGAATGATGATCGCGGCGCCCGGGAGGACTTTCCTACTCGCACAGGGAGCTCCGCGCGCGCTCGCTGGTGGAGATGTGCGCGGAGCCCCGCCGCGAACAGAAAGGACCAGCGCGTTGAGCACCACGGTGTCACCCGGCGAGAGGGTCCGACAGGAGCGGTCCGGCGATCCGCGGACGGCGGATGTGCTCGTGATCTTCGGCATCACCGGCGATCTGGCCAAGGTGATGACGTTCCGCTCGCTCTACCGGCTCGAGCTGCGCGGGCTGTTGGACTGCCCGATCGTCGGCGTCGCGGGCGACGACTGGACGATCGAGCGGCTGCGCAAGCACGCGGCCGAGTGCATCGAAGGCACCGGTGAGGAGCTCGATCGCGAGGTCTTCGACCGTTTCGCGGCCCGCCTGTCCTACGTGAGCGGGGACTTCAAAGACGCCGCCACCTACGAACGTGTGCGTGACGCGATGGGGGAGGGCGAGACCCCCGTCTTCTACCTGGAGATCCCGCCCTTCCTCTTCGGCCCGGTGATAGGGGAGCTCTCGAAAGCGGGGCTCACGAAGACCGGCCGGGTCGTGGTCGAGAAGCCGTTCGGGCACGACCTCGCCTCGGCGAGGGCGCTCGCCGCCGAAATCCACCAGTACATCGAGGAGCCCCAGCTGTACCGCATCGACCACTTCCTGGGGAAGATGGGCACGGACGAGTTCCTCTACCTGCGCTTCGCGAACACGATGGTCGAGCCGGTCTGGAACCGCAGCCACATCGCCTGCGTGCAGATCACGATGGCCGAGAGCTTCGGTGTCGAGGACCGCGGCCACTTCTACGACCCTGTCGGGGCGGTGCGCGACGTGGTCGTCAACCACCTCATGCAGGTTGTCGCCGTCGCCGCGATGGAGCCGCCCGCGACCGCGGACCCCGAAAGCCTCAAGGACGCGAAGTTCGCGCTGTTCCGCGCGATCCACGCGGGCGACCCGGCGCGCTACGTCCGTGGCCAGTACGACGGCTACCGCGACATCGACGGCGTCGCCAAGGACTCCACGACCGAGACCTACGCCGCGCTGCGCCTGGAGATCGACAACTGGCGCTGGCAGGGAGTGCCCTGGTTCATCCGCACCGGCAAGCGCCTGCCGGTCACCCAGACCGAGCTGCGTGCCGTGTTCCGCCACCCGCCGCAGCTGGGCTTCATGGAGCACGGCCGCCGCCGGCCCGAACCGAACCAGTTCGTGATCAAGCTCGATCCCTCGACCGGCACGCGGCTGATCCTGGACGCGCACCGCGCCGACCTCGAAGGCCCGGAGGAGATCCACTTCGACGTCGAGTTCGCCGAACAGGGCGGCGAGGCGCCGACGCCGTATGAGGTCCTGCTGCTCGACGCGATCCGCGGCGACAGCAGCCGCTTCACCCGTCAGGACGGCGTGGAAGAGACCTGGCGGATCTTCGAACCGCTGCTGAACGAGCCGCCGCCCGTCCACAGCTACGCGCCGGGGAGCTGGGGGCCGGCCGAGGCCGATCGCCTGGTGGAGCGCTACGGCGGCTGGCACGGACCGTGGGTGGAGCTGTGAGCGCGACGGAGCAGACCCCGCCTTCGGAGGACGGGCGCGTGGCTCCGGACACGATGCCGCAGAGCGCGGCGATGCCCTCGCCGTTCCCGCCGATCGCCGACTACGGGTTCCTGTCGAACTGCCACACGGGCGCGCTCGTGGCCCCGGACGGCGCGGTCGACTGGCTGTGCGTGCCGCGCTTCGACTCCCCCAGCGTCTTCGGCATGCTCCTCGACCGCCAGGCGGGCACCTTCCGCTTCGGGCCGTTCGGGATCAACGTGCCCTCCGCGCGTGTCTACGAGCCCGGGACGAACATCCTGCTCACGACCTGGAAGACGACCAGCGGGTGGCTGATCGTGCGTGACGCGCTGACGCTCGGGCCGCGGCTGCACGAGGACGAGATCACTCCGCACACGCGGCCGCCCACCGACACCGACGCCCGTCACGCGCTCGTCCGAACGGCGCTGTGCCTGGAGGGCGAAGTCGAGCTCGAGCTGACCTGCGAACCCGTCTTCGACTACGGCCGCGTGCCTGCCACGTGGTCGACGGCGGACGGCGATCACGTCGCCGACGCGACCGCGGGGGATCTCAGGATCCGGCTGCGCTCGGATCTCGCGCTCGGCATCGAGGGAGACCGCGTGCGCGCCCGTCACGTGCTGCGCCAGGGCGAGACGGCGTTCTGCTCGCTCTCGTGGGCCGAGGAGCTGAACGGGCCGGGGACCGTCGACGAGGCCAACGGGCAGCTCGCCGACACTGCGCGCTTCTGGCGCGAGTGGCTCGGCAAAGCCCGCATCCCCGACCACCGCTGGCGCGACCCGATCCAGCGCTCCGCACTGGCGATCAAGGGCCTCACCTACATGCCCACGGGGGCGACCGTCGCGGCGCTGACGACCTCGCTGCCGGAGACGCCCGGCGGCGAACGCAACTGGGACTACCGCTACACCTGGCTCCGCGACTCGACCTTCACGCTGCAGGCGCTCTTCTACCTGAACCTCGACTGGGAGGCCCAGGAGTTCATGCAGTTCGTCGCCGACCTCGAGCCGAACTCCGACGGGGCGCTTCAGATCATGTACGGCATCGACGGCCGGCGCGACCTGACCGAGGTGCTGATCGACGAGCTCTCCGGATACGCCGGCGCCGCGCCGGTGCGGGTGGGCAACGGCGCCTACGACCAGCGCCAGAACGACGTCTACGGCGCCGCCCTGGACTCGATCCTCCTGCACACGCGCCGCAGCCAGCGGATGCCCCGGCGGCTGTGGCCGATCGTCGAGTCCCAGGCGGAGTGCGCGATCGGCGTCTGGCGCGAACCGGATCAGGGCATCTGGGAGGCGCGCGGGGACCCGAAGCACTACGTCTCCTCGAAGCTCATGTGCTGGGTCGCGATGGACCGGGCGGCGAAGCTCGCGCACATCGGCGGCGAGTCCAAGCAGCAGGAGCGCTGGGGCGCGGTCGCCGATGAGATCCGCGAGGACATCCTCTCCAACGGCGTGAGCGAGCGAGGCGTGCTGCGCCAGCACTACGAAACCGACGCACTCGACGCGTCGAACCTGCTCGCGGCGATCTTCGGCTTCCTCCCGGGCTCCGACGAGCGGCTGCGCGCGAGCGTGCTGGCGATCGCGGAAGACCTCACAGAGGACGGCTTCGTGCTGCGCTACCGCACGGAAGAGACCGACGACGGGATGAGCGGAAAGGAGGGCAGCTTCCTGATCTGCTCCTTCTGGCTCGTCTCCGGCCTCGCGATCATCGGCGAGGCGCAGCGGGCACGCGATTTGATGGAACGGCTGTTGCGGGTCGCCTCGCCGCTCGGGCTCTACGCCGAGGAGTTCGACACGAGCACGGCGCGGCACCTCGGCAACTTCCCGCAGGCGTTCTCGCATCTGGCTCTGATCGAGGCCGCCGGGCGGATCATCCTCAGCGAGATGACGGCTGAGCTGGGATGAGCGACCGCTACGACGTGATCATCATCGGCAGCGGCGCCGGCGGCGGCACGCTGGCGCGCCACCTGGCCCCGTCGGGCAAGGAGATCCTGCTGCTGGAGCGAGGCGACTGGCTGCCGCGCGAGCCGCAGAACTGGTCGGCCGCCGACGTCTTCCAGGACAACCGCTACATCTCGCCCGACACGTGGTACGACGGCGAGGGCAAGCCCTTCCAGCCGCAGGTGCACTACTTCGTCGGTGGTGCCACCAAGATGTACGGCGCCGCCCTGTACCGCTTCCGGCCCGAGGACTTCGGCGAGGTCCGCCACCACGGCGGGATCTCCCCGGCGTGGCCGATCCCCTACGAGGAGATGGAGCCGTACTACACGAAGGCCGAGGACGCCTATCGCGTCCACGGCGAGCGCGGCGAGGATCCGACCGAAGGGCCGTCGAGCGCTCCCTATCCCTACCCCGCGGTCTCACACGAACCGCGGATCCAGCAGCTCTCGGACGACTTCGCCGCCGCCGGGCTGCACCCGTTCCACGCCCCGTGTGGCGTCATGCTCGACGAGGCGAACCGGCCCTACAGCGACTGCGTCCGTTGCGCGAGCTGCGACGGGTTCCCCTGCCTGGTCCACGGCAAGGCCGACGCGGAGGTGCTCGGCGTCCGCCCGGCGCTCGAGCACAACAACGTGACGCTGTTGACCAACGCCAGAGCCGTCGAGCTCGTCACCGACCCCGCGGGCGGGACGGTGACCGGGGTCCTCGTCGACCGCGGCGGCGAGCGGGAGTCGCTCACGGCCGATGTCGTGGTGGTCTCCTGCGGCGCGGCGAACACGGCGAAGCTGCTGCTCGGCTCGCGCAGCGAGAAGCATCCGAACGGTCTCGCGAACGGCTCGGACCAGCTCGGGCGCAACTACATGTTCCACAACAGCCAGGCCGTGCTGGCGATCTCCAAGGAGCCCAACCCGACGGTGTTCCAGAAGACGCTCGGGGTGAACGACTACTACTTCGCCGGCGACGCCTGGGAGTACCCGATGGGCAACATCCAGATGGTCGGCAAGTCAGTCCCGGCGATGTACCGCGGCGAGAAGCCGGTGATCACGAAACTCGCGCCGTTCGGGCTCTCGCTGAAAGAGGTGGCCGAGCACGCGATCGACTTCTGGCTCTCGACCGAGGACCTCCCCGAGCCGGAGAACCGCGTGACCCTCGACGAGCAGGGGCGCGTGAGGCTCGCCTACCGCTCCTGCAACGACACCGCACGCGACCGGCTGTTTCACCAGCTCCGCTCCCTGCTCGGGAGACTCGGCATGCACGAGCATCACCTGATCCCGCGCTGGGCCTACCTGGAGAACAGGATCCCGGTCGCCGGCTGCGCCCACCAGGCGGGCACGGCGCGCTTCGGGACCGACCCCTCGACCTCGGTCCTCGACACCAACTGCCGCGCTCACGAGGTGGACAACCTCTACGTGGTCGACACGAGCTTCTTCCCGAGCATCTCCGCCGTGAACCCGGCGCTGACCGCGATGGCGAACGCGATCCGCGTCGGCGACCACCTGCTCGACCGCCTCGGCTGATGACCAACGACCTCGCTCGCTGGCAGTTCGCGACAACGAGCATCTACCACTTCTTCTTCGTGCCCGTGACGATCGGGCTCGCGTTCCTGATCGCGTTGCTGCAGACCGCGTGGTACCGCAGCGAGAAGCCCGAGTACAAGCGCCTCGCGAAGTTCTTCGGTGTGCTGCTGCTGATCAACGTCGCGGTCGGCGTCGTGACGGGCCTCGTGCAGGAGTTCGAGTTCGGGATGAACTGGTCTGAGTACTCCCGCTTCGTCGGCGACGTCTTCGGTGCGCCGCTGGCGATGGAGGGCCTGGCGGCGTTCTTCCTCGAGTCGACGTTCCTCGGGCTGTGGCTGTTCGGCTGGGACCGCCTGCCGAAGCGCGTGCACCTCGCGTGCATCTGGCTGGTCGCGATCGGCTCTGCGCTCTCGGCGTTGTTCATCCTCGCGGCCAACTCGTGGATGCAGCACCCGGTGGGCTACGTGATGAACAGCCACGGCGAGCCGGAACTGAACAACGTCGGCGCGCTGTTCACCAACCCCACGTTCCTGTGGGGATACGTGCACGTGCTGCTCGCCTCACTGGTCACAGGCGCGCTCGTGATGCTCGCGGTCTCGGCCTGGTATCTGGGAAAACAGCGGGAGGTCGCGATCTTCTCCAAGAGCGCGCGGCTGTCGGTGATCGTGCTCATGCCCGTGATCGTGTTGCAGCTCTTCGTGGGCAACAAACTGGGCGAAATTGAGACGAAATACCAACCGATGAAGATCGCGGCCTCGGAGGCGCAGTGGGAAACCTGCAAGCCGTGCTCGTTCTCGGCCTTCCAGATCGGCGGCGGCAAGAACGACAAGACGCCGTCGCAGATCATCGAAATCCCGCACCTGCTCTCGCTGCTCGCGACCGGGAAATGGAACGGCGAAGTCAAAGGCCTGAACCAGCTCCAGAAGGAATACGAACAGAAATACGGGCCCGGCAACTACGTGCCCGATGTGTTCATCCAGTACTGGTCGATGCGCGTGATGGCATACGTGGCGACGCTGGTGTTCCTGCTCGCGGCGTGGGGGGCGTGGCTGTTGCGCAAGGGAACGCTCGACCGCTCCAAGTGGTTCCTGCGCCTGGCCGTGTGGGCCGTCCTGGCGCCGTTCGCGATGAACACCGCAGGCTGGCTGCTGACGGAGAACGGGCGCCAGCCCTGGATCGTTCAGGGGCTGATGAAGACGGCGGTCGCGAACTCGCCGTCGGTGAGCTCGACGGACATCTGGATCAGCCTGACGGCGTTCGTGCTCGTGTACATCCTGCTCGGCGCCGCCGACCTGTTCCTGATGCTCCGCTATGCCCGCAAAGGGCTCGACGGCGATGAGGAGGTCGGCGCAGCGGCGGCGCCGGCGATGGGCTACTGACGATGCTGCACCTGCACACGCTCTGGTTCATCGTCCTCGCGGTCCTGTGGGTCGGCTTCTTCGTGCTGGAGGGGTTCGACTTCGGCGTCGGCATGCTGCACACCCTGGTGGGCCGCCGCGAGCCCGAGCGTGAGCTCGCGATCAGCACGATCGGTCCGTGGTGGGACGGCAACGAGGTGTGGCTGGTCGTCGCGGGCGCCGGCACGTTCGCCGCGTTCCCGCAGTGGTACGCGACGATGTTCTCCGCGTTCTACCTGCCGCTGCTGATCATCCTGGTCGCGCTGATGGCGCGCGGGGTGGGGCTGGAGTTCACGAGCAAACGAGAGGACGTGAGATGGCGCTCGCGCTGGCGCTGGGCCATAACGATCGGGAGCCTGCTCACACCGCTGCTCCTCGGCGTCGCGCTCGGCGACCTCCTGCACGGGCTGCCGATCGACTCCGAACACGAGTACACCGGCGACTTCCTCGACCTGCTGACCGGGTACGGGATCTGGACCGGGCTGACCCTGGTCGGCCTGTGCCTGCTGCACGGCGCGACCTTCCTGAAGCTGCGGACGACCGGAGCCGTGCGCGAGCGCGCGGCGGCGCTGGGCCGCCCGATCGGCTTGGCCGCGATCGCGCTCGTCGTCGGCTTCATCGTGTGGACGCGGACGGTCGGCGGGCCCGACGTCCCGGACCCGGTGCAGATCCTCGGGCTGTTGGCGGTGACCTCCGCTGTCGCGCTGATGTCGAGCGATCACGACGGGTTCGCCTTCGCGGCCTCGGGGGTCGCGGTCGCGGCGTGCGTCGGCACGATCTTCATCGACCTGTATCCGAACGTGATGATCTCCAGCACGAACGAGGCCTACAACCTCACGGTCTCGAACGCCGCCTCGGGCGGCTATGCGCTGAAGGTGATGACGATCGTCACCGCGGTCGTCCTCCCGATCGTGCTGCTCTACCAGGGCTGGTCCTTCTATGTCTTCCGCGCGCGTGTGCGCGGGCCCGAGGCGGCGCACGAGCGCACGAGCGCCGAGCCGCACGAGCAGCCGGGCTGATGGCCTCAGGGCGCCATCGCGTGGTGATCGTCGGCGGGGGCTTCGGCGGGCTTCCCGCCGCGAGGCTGCTCGGGCGCAGGCCGGTGGACGTCACGCTGATCGACCGGCGCAACCACCACCTGTTCCAGCCGCTGCTCTACCAGGTCGCGACCGGGATGCTCCCGCCGGGGCAGATCGCGGTGCCGATCCGTCACGTCGTGCGCCGCCAGAAGAACGTGCGGGTCGAGCTGGCGGAAGTGACGGGGTTCGACCTCGACCGCAAGGTGGTGCGCACCTCGCTTCTCGGCGCCGACCGGCGCGAGGTCCCATACGACAGCCTGATCGTCGCCGCCGGCGTCAACCAGTCCTACTTCGGTCACTCGGAGTTCGCCCTCTACGCGCCCGGGATGAAGACGGTCGATGACGCGCTCGAGCTGCGCCGCCGGATCTTCGGCGCGTTCGAGATGGCCGAGATGGTCACGGACCCCGCCGAGCAGGCGCGGTGGCTGACGATCGCGATCGTGGGCGCCGGGCCGACGGGCGTCGAGCTGGCCGGGCAGGTGCGCGACCTCGCGACGCGCAGCCTGCGGGGCGAGTTCAGGACGTTCGATCCGTCATCGGTGAGGGTCGTTCTGCTGGACGGCGGCTCCGAGCCGCTCGCGACCTTCGGGGACGAGCTGTCGGGCCGCGCGGCGAGAGAGCTCGAGCACCTCGGCGTGGAGCTGCGGATGGGCGCCCGCGTCGTCGGTGTGGACGCGGCCGGCGTCGACTTCACCGACGCCGGGGGCGATCGGAGCCGGCTCGACGCGTACACGACCGTGTGGGCGGCAGGGGTGGAAGCGCCGCCCCTTGCGCAGGAGCTCGCCCGGGCAGCCGGTGCCGAGCAGGACCGGGCCGGTCGCGTGGCGGTGCTCCCCGACCTCAGCCTGCCGGGGCACCCAGAGGTGTTCGTCGTCGGCGACATGATGGCGCTCGAGAAGCTGCCCGGCGTGGCGGAGGTCGCGATCCAGGGCGGCCTTCACGCGGCGAAAACGATCGTGAGAGGGCTGCGCGGCGAGCCGAGCGAGCCCTTCAAGTACCGCGACCTCGGAAGCGCCGCGACGGTCGGCCGCTTCCGCTCGGTCGTGGACTTCAAGGGGATCCACCTGAGCGGGTTCCCCGGCTGGGTCGTGTGGGCGTTCATCCACCTCGCGTTCATCAACGGCTTCGGCAACCGCCTCGGCACGGTCGTCAAATGGACCCGCTCGTTCGTCGGCAGGAACCGTCCGGAGCGCGAGTTCAGCGTGAGGCACACCGGCGGCGACCTGAGCCTGCCGGCCGACGTCCGCGCGGTCGTGCAGCCCGCGCCGCTGCCCGTGCTCGAGTCGAATCCGGGCTCCGAGGCAGGCGGCGCGCGTTAGCCAAGGTCGGCGCGCGCGCTGCCGCCGGCACTCCGCACGCGGCGCCGGCGGCGCGTTGCCCGCCGGCCGAGTACGGAGCCGCGGAGCCGGGTAGAAGGTGCCAGGTGGGACAGATCCTGGGAGGCGGGCGGACCGCGGAGGACGATGTGAGGCGCGCGGCAGAGCGCGTGACCCTCGCGTGCCGTGCGCTCTCGACCGCCGCCAGCGACCTTCGTGTCGCGTACAAACGTGACGGCGCGCTGGCCGTGGACGAGGTCGGCGAGCAGGTTCGCGGCGAGACCGAGCGCGTGTGCGAGCTGGCTGACGACCTCGTCAAGCTGGCCAACGAGCTGACGCTCCGCCCGCTCGCCCGGGCGGCACGCGACGACTGAGCGAGTCGCCGGTTCGCGATAAGTTCCCGCCGTGTCCGGTTCCGAGCAGGCGGGACGGGTGGCGCGCTTCCGCGCGCTGCACGAGCACGGCTGCTTCGCGATCCCCAACCCGTGGGATCCCGGCACCGTCCGCGCGCTGGAGTCGCTCGGCTTCCAGGCGCTTGCCACGACGAGCGCCGGGTATGCGTTCACGCGCGGGCTCCCGGACGCCGTCGACGCGCTCTCGCTCGAGGATGTGCTCGTGCACCAGGCCGAGATCGCGGCCGCGGCGCAGGTGCCGGTGAACGCCGACTTCCAGTCGGGCTACGCCGACAGCCCGGAGGGCGTCGCCGAGAACGTGCGGCGCTGCGTCGCCACCGGCGTCGCGGGGCTCTCGATCGAGGATGCGACCCCCGCGGGCGGGCTCTACGAGGTGGGCGAGGCGGTGGCACGGGTGCGCGCGGCCCGCGAGGCGAT
>Ga0134126_10002063_pt1 | contig 25548 bp, 26 predicted proteins | sample KB31752_FD_96881 | JGI IMG/M metagenome (GOLD analysis project Ga0134126, IMG submission 96881) | Terrestrial soil microbial communities with excess Nitrogen fertilizer from Kellogg Biological Station, Michigan, USA - KB3-175-2 | ecosystem: Environmental > Terrestrial > Soil > Unclassified ... | reverse complement strand
ATCCATCGCGGCACCTGACTGATCTGGCGCGATGAATCCGGGAATCCATCGCAGCCGCGGCAGACCGCCCGGGCACGCGGCCAGCACCCCGCACGACGGCAACCCGCATTACAGAGAACCCCGGCAACCCGCAGTGCGGCGACCCGGCCGGGCCAGCTGGAGCTCAGGCTGGCTTGCCGAGCGGCAGCGGGCAGAAGACCGGGTAACTCTCGCCCTGCGTGTTAGCGGCGAATCGGGCGGTTACTGGCTGGCCCGCTCGCAGGTCGATGAGTTCGGCTTCGTCGCGCAGCCGCAAGCCGGTGGCCAGCCAGGGACCCTCGTCGAGTTCAACGAGCGCGGGAACAGCCAGCGGACCGTCGCCTCGCTTCTGGTGCACCACAGCCCAGCTCACCAGCCTGCCGAGGCCGCAGGCGCGGGCCCACCGCAGCGTGGCGTTCTCGCCGCAGGCCGGGCAGCCGCTTGTGCCTGGGGCCAGCCACCGGGCGCAGCCGTCACAGCGCTTGATCATCAGCTCGCCGCGGGCGGCACCGGCCAGGAATTCGGCGCTTCTTGCGTCCGCCCTCACCACGCCGACGCTCTCGACGCCGCCAGGCTGACCCGGCAGTGCGTCGGCACCGGCCGGCTGCCTGGCAGGCGGCTCCGGTGCCTGACTCACGCGGGCGAAATCTTCTCCCTTGTATTCAGAACGTGCGCTGGTCGCCGCGCTGACCGCGCTGGACGTCGAGGCTCGCCGCTGGTGCGGGCTGAGTATCAGCGTCCCGTGGTGGTTGAGTATCCCGCCATTGCCGCTGACCAGGATCAGGTCTGCGGCCGGTGACTGGCGGTCGCCGCCGTCGCCGCGCGCCTGGATGATCGCCTCGGATAGCGGAGTGAACCCCCACATGTAGTAGCCGGACAGATGGCCGCCGCCGGTGTTCAGCGGCAGCGATCCGCCCGGTGCCAGCGCCCCGCTCGCCACGAACGGCCCGCCCTCGCCCTTCGCGCAGAACCCGTAGTCCTCGAGGGTCACCAGCACCGTGTAGGTGTAGCAGTCGTAGATCTGGCACATCGTGATCTCGGCCGGGCTAATCCTTGCCATCGCCATCGCTGCCCGCCCGGCCTGGACCGCGCCGGTGACGAGCCCGAAGTCACTGCCGCTGGCCATGTCGTGGCCGGGATGACCCTGCCCCCAGCCCCAGACGTGGACCGGCGGCTTCGGGCCACGAGCGAGGTCAGGCGCCGTGATGATCACGGCGATCGCCCCGTTCGACACGAGCGAGCAGTCGAGCAGGTGCAAGGGCTCAGCCACCCACCGCGACCGCTGATGATCGGCGATCGTGATCGGGTCTTTGTGCTGGGCGAGCGGGTTACCGGCCGCCCACTGCCGCTCCGCGACCGCGATAGCGCCGAGCTGCTCACTTGTGGTGCCGAATCGCTGCATGTGCCGCCTAGCGGCGAGCGCGTAGTACACGGTCACGCTGCGGAATCCGTAGCCGGCGGCCAGCCCGCCGAAACCTACCCGCTGTGTTGGCTCGGGGGGACGACCTCCCGAATCCCCCCGTGCGGTGCCCTGCCGGTCCCGGTCCGCGGTGGCGAACGCGCTGCCTGCGGGGACGCCCTCGCGCAGCGGTGTATCGGCGAACACGCACGCGACGGCGCGAGCCATGCCGCTTGTCACGGCGAGAACCGCCGTCTGGACGGCCATCACCGCGGACGCGCCGAAGCTGTTGACCACCGAAAGCAGCGCTAGGTCGCGCAGGCCGAGCGCGGTGGCGAGCCCCACATCGAGCCCGCCGGTGATGCCGGGGCAGATCAGCAGGCCGTCGATGTCGCGCAGCGCCAGTCCGGCGTCATCGGCAGCCAGCCTGACGGCTGTCGCTGCTAGCCGCCGCTGGCTGATGCCGAAGACCCGGCCAAGGTCGGTCATGCCGAGTCCGGCGATCACCGCGCTGGGTGCTGACGCGTCCACTTTCGCTCGTGCTCCATTCCTCGCCAGGCCGCATCAGCTTCGCCGGCCGCGTCGGTGCAGGTCAATGCGTGCACCTTGCTGATATTCTGATACCCCGTGGGCTGGTGGGGTCAGCACCGCCGGCACGGACCACGGGAGCCAGTTTGGCGACGTCATCGTATGGCCAGCGACAAGCCGCGTCGCGACCAGCATGGTCACGACCTGCATCGTCACGATCAGCATCGTCACGACCAGCATCGTCACGACCAGCACTGACCACGCACATCTTCGTGACCGGGGGTGTGACCTCAAGCCTAGGCAAGGGACTCACCGCATCCAGCCTTGGTCGGCTGCTGAAGATGCGCGGGCTCCGGGTCAGCATGCAGAAGCTCGACCCCTACTTGAACGTCGACCCAGGCACGATGAACCCGTTCCAGCACGGCGAGGTCTTCGTGACCGATGACGGCACGGAGACCGACTTGGATGTCGGGCACTACGAGCGTTTCCTCGACACGAGGCTGCCCGGCTCATCGAACGTGACGACCGGCCAGATCTACTCGAGCGTGATCGCCAAGGAGCGCAGGGGCGACTACCTGGGCGACACCGTCCAGGTAATCCCGCACATCACCAACGAGATCAAGAGCCGCATCATCGAGATGGGCGGGCCGGAGACCGACGTGGTTATCACCGAGGTCGGCGGCACCGTCGGCGACATCGAGTCGCTGCCATTCCTTGAGGCGATCAGGCAGATCAGGCACGAGATAGGCAGGGACCGGTGCTTCTTCCTGCACGTCTCGCTGCTGCCCTACATCGGCCCATCGGGCGAACTCAAGACCAAGCCGACCCAGCACTCGGTTGCCGCGCTTCGCAGCATCGGCATCCAGCCAGACGCCATCGTGTGCCGGTCAGACCGGCCGATCAGCGGCGGTCTGAAGCGCAAGATCAGCCTGATGTGCGATGTCGATGAGGAAGCCGTCGTATCGACCCCTGACGCTCCTTCGATTTACGACATACCGAAGGTCTTGCACTCAGAAGGGCTCGATGCCTACGCGGTGCGCAGGCTCGGGCTACCGTTCCGCGACGTGGACTGGAGCGACTGGAACGAATTGCTAGGCCGCGTGCACCGTCCGGCGAGGAGTGTCACGATCGCGTTGGTTGGCAAGTACGTCGACTTGCCGGACGCGTACTTGTCCCCGGCCGAGGCGCTGCGGGCAGGCGGCTTCGGCAACGATGCGAAGGTCAACATCAGATGGGTGCCGAGCGACGACTGCCAGACGCCGGAAGGCGCCGCCCGTCAACTCGACGGCGTCGATGGCATCTTGATCCCCGGCGGGTTCGGTGTCCGGGGCATCGAGGGCAAGATCGGCGCGGTCAGGCACGCGCGGTTGAACAAGATCCCGATACTCGGGCTCTGCCTCGGGCTGCAATGCATGGCGATCGACGTCAGCAGGGACGTCGCAGGCCTGGACGGCGCGAACAGCGCTGAGTTCGACCCGCAGACGCCCTACCCGGTAGTCGCAACGATGGCCGACCAGGAAGACGTCGTCGCTGGCGAGCGCGACATGGGCGGCACCATGCGGCTCGGGCTCTACCCGGCGGCGCTGGCTGAAGGCAGCATGGTCAGGCGGCTCTACGGCGCTGAGATCGTGCACGAACGGCACAGGCACAGGTATGAGGTCAACAACTCCTATCGCGCCGCGCTTGAGGCGGCCGGGTTGATCTGCTCTGGCCTGTCACCTGACGGGCGGCTGGTCGAGTTCGTCGAGATGCCGGAATCTGAGCACCCGTTCTTCGTCGCCACCCAGGCGCACCCCGAGTTCCTGTCCCGGCCCACCAGGCCGCATCCGCTCTTCAGCGGTCTCATCGCGGCCGCGATCGAGCACTCAAGGTCGCGGCCAGCGACGCAGTCGGTGGCCGCGGTAGGCGGCGGCCGTTCGGTCGCAAGCGCATGACCGTCGTGCCGGAGGCGCGCAAAGTGGACGTGCCGGAGGCGCGCAAAGTGGACGTGCCGGAGGCGCGCAAATGAGCACAGCCTGGCTGTCGGATCTGGCGGAAAGCTGGCCGGTGGCGGCTACCGACGTGATCGCGAAGAGCAGCATCGTCAAGGTCAGGCGCGACTCCGTGGTGATGCCCGATGGCCAGAAAGCCGACCGCGACGTCGTTGAGCATCCTGGCGCAGTCGCCGTGCTGGCCGTCGACGATGACGACCGGGTCCTGCTCATCCGCCAGTACCGCCATCCGGTCGGTCGACTGCTCTGGGAGATACCCGCCGGCCTCCGCGACGTGCCAGGGGAGCCGTTGGTTGAAACCGCCCAGCGTGAGCTACTTGAGGAAGCTGGTTACATAGCCGCACACTGGCTTGTACTCGCGGACATATTTACCTCGCCAGGATTCAGCAATGAGCGGCTCAGAGTCTTCCTGGCCATGAAGCTCACGCTCGTCCCCGACGCCGAACGCGACTACGTTCCCAACCACGAGGAGGCTCACATGAAGATCGAGTGGGCACCGCTCGATGTGGTCGTCTCGCGGTTCCTCGCCGGAGAACTACACAACGGAGTGACAGCAGTCGGCGTGCTCGCGGCATACGTAGCGAGACAAGGCGGTTTCGCAGGGCTGCGCGGCACCGACGCACCGGAACGCTAGGAAGGACGCAGGTCATGAAGGTTGGCATTCCCAAGGAAGTCAAGAATCACGAGTACCGCGTGGCGATCACTCCGGCAGGCGTTCACGAGCTGGTCAGATCCGGGCATGAGGTCTACATCGAGCTGGATGCTGGCACCGGCTCATCCATACCTGACGATGACTTCGTCGCCGCTGGCGGTCAGATCCTGCCTACCGCCGATGACGTCTGGGGGACCAGTGACCTGATACTCAAGGTCAAGGAGCCGGTGGCGGAGGAATACCACCGGATGCGAAAGGACCAGGTGCTGTTCACTTACCTGCACCTGGCCGCATCCAAGGCTTGCACGGACGCGCTGATGTCGTCGGGTATCACCGCGATCGCCTACGAGACCGTGCAGCTCCCCGACGGGTCGCTACCTCTGCTTGCCCCCATGTCCGAGGTGGCCGGGCGGATGGCGCCTCAGGTCGGCGCGCATCACCTGCAGCGAGATGGCGGCGGGCGGGGCGTGCTGATGGGCGGGGTATCCGGTGTATACGCGGCGAAGGTCGTAGTGCTCGGCGCGGGCGTCTCCGGAATGAACGCGGCGGCGATCTCCATCGGCATGCAAGCCGACGTGCTGCTCGTGGACAAGAACGTGGGCAGGCTGCGTTCGGCCGACGCGATCTACCAGGGCCACTGCCAGACCGTCGCGTCCAACATCTACGAGATCGAGCGTGCGGTCATCGACGCCGACCTGGTGATCGGCGCTGTGCTCGTGCCGGGTGCCAAGGCGCCCATGCTGATCTCCAATGAGCTCGTCTCGCGGATGAAGCCAGGCTCGGTGCTCGTGGACATCTCGATCGACCAGGGCGGCTGCTTCGAGGACTCACATCCGACCACCCACGCCTCACCCACCTACCTGGTCCACGAGTCGGTCTTCTACTGCGTGGCCAACATGCCAGGGGCGGTTCCGCACACATCGACCTACGCGCTCACCAACGTGACCCTGCCCTACATCATGGAGATCGCCAAGTACGGCTGGCGGGAAGCGCTCAGGCGCGACCCGTCGCTCGCTCCCGGGCTGAACACCCACGACGGCGCCATCACCTGCGGGCCGGTCGCCGAGGCGCATGGGCTTCCTGTCGTGCCGCTGTCCGAGGTGCTGACCTGACATCTGTCTCCGTGGCCGTCCGCCGCTACCTCGACCACCTTGCCGTCGAGCGCGGGCTGGCCGCCCATACCCTTGAGGCGTACCGCAGGGATCTGCACAGGTACGCCGCCACCCTGGCCGCGGCGGGGCGGACCGAAGTCGACGGGGTGACCACAGCCGACGTCGCTGACTACGTGGCCGGGTTGCGCGCTGGTGACCCTGACCATCCACCGCTCGCGGCAAGTTCGGCCGGGCGGGCCGTGGTCGCGGTGCGCGGGCTGCATGCGTTCGTGCTGACAGAGGGGCTAGCGCAAGCCGATCCCGCCAAGGCCGTGCGACCGCCAGCGCCGCCGCGCAGGCTGCCACATGCGATCCCTGTACCCGACGTGGCCAGGCTGCTGCAAGTAGCGGGGGACTCGCCGCCGCAGCGGCGCGACCGCGCGCTGCTCGAGTTGCTCTACGGTACGGGCGCCAGGATCTCTGAGGCGTTGGGCCTGGATGTCGATGATCTTGACCTGAGCGGCGCTGGCGGCCGGGAGGGGAGTGCCGGGGGTGCTGGCGGGCCGGTCGCCACGGTCAGGCTGGCGGGTAAGGGCGGAAAGCAGCGGATCGTGCCGATTGGCAGCTACGCCTGCCGCGCGCTCGACGCCTACCTCGTGCAGGCCAGGCCGTCGCTCGCGGCCGGCGCGCGCGATGGTCAGCCGAGCCATGCCGTCTTCCTGAACTCGCGCGGAGGCAGGCTCACCAGGCAAGGCGCCTGGGGTGCGCTGCGGGCCGCGGCGGCCAGGGCAGGGCTCGATGAGATCTCGCCGCACATGCTGAGACACTCGTTCGCCACCCACCTGCTCGACGGCGGCGCTGACGTCCGGGTCGTGCAGGAATTGCTCGGGCACGCCTCGGTGTCAACCACTCAGGTATACACGCTCGTCACCGTGGATAAATTGCGCGAAGTGTACGCGGCAGCGCATCCGCGCGCACTCGGCTAGCGTTTCGCGAATTCGGGCTGGCTGGGCGGCTGAATTGGCCGCAAACGGTGAGTCGGCTTGCCGCGGCCAAGTGCAGGCCCTAGAGTCCGGAAGGCAGCCGTCCGCAGCGTGCGCGGCTGCCGGGGAGGTGCAGAAGTCGTGGCAGCTTCACTGCTATCGGAGGTGCCCACCAGTAGGTTCGGCCCGACTGGTCGCCTGCTTCCGGTGTTTCCCGAGCCGGAACCGCTGCTGCGGCATGGTCCCGCCCGCGTGGTCGCGGTCTGCAATCAGAAGGGCGGAGTTGGCAAGACGACCACGACGATCAGCCTGGGCGCGGCGCTGGCCGAGGTGGGGCGGCGGGTGCTGCTCGTGGATTTCGATCCGCAGGGCGCGCTGTCGGTCGGTCTCGGATTCCAGCCGCACGAACTCGAGGCCACCGTCTACAACGTGCTAATGGACGCCGAGGTTACCGCGCATGACGTGCTATTCCCGACCAAGGTCGATGGCATGGACCTGCTGCCAAGCAATATCGACCTGTCCGGTGCCGAGGTACAGCTCGTGCACGAGGTCGGGAGGGAGTTCATACTCGGCCGGGTGCTCGCTCCGCTGTTGCCCGAATACGACATCGTACTCATCGACTGCCAGCCGTCGCTTGGACTGCTCACCGTCAACGCGCTGGCATGCGCCGACGGCGTGCTCGTGCCGCTTGAGTGCGAGTACTTCGCCATGCGCGGCGTAGCCCTGCTGATGGAGACGATCGACAAGGTGTCAACCAGGCTCAGCCCCAAGCTGACCATGGACGGGCTACTCGCCACCATGTATGACTCGCGTACGCTCCATACTCGGGAGGTGCTCGCCGGAGTCGTGGCAGGCTTTGGCGACAAGGTGTTTCATACCGTTATCAACCGGACGGTTAGATTCCCAGACGCCTCGGTCGCCGGAGAACCGATCACGGTCTTCGACCCGACGTCGAGCGGCGCTGCTTCCTACCGGGAGCTCGCCAGGGAGGTGCTTGACCGGTGGCAGAGGGTCGAGCTCGCAGGTCAGGTCAACGCCGGCTAAAAGTCCCCGGCATTTCCGAACTGCTACGCCCGGCTGCTGCCAGCCCTGTCAGCGCCGACCAGTACGACGTCAATCTGCGCCAGGCCAGCGGCAGGGAGAGCCACAGCAATAAGATCACTGTGTATCTGTCCGGTGCCGAGCTTCTTGATCTGGAACGGGCGAAGCTCACGCTGCGCGGCTACGGACTTTCCGCCGACCGCGGCAGGATTGTCAGGGAATCGCTGGCTGTCATGCTCGCGGACTTGGATGCCCACGGCGAGAACAGCCTGATGGTGCGTCGGCTACGCGAGGGATTTTGACCACAATGCAGAAAGACGGGACCGGGAGTGCCGGGGTCCCGGGTGGGTCTGGTGGCTTCGAAGTGCACCTGGATGTCTTCGAAGGACCGTTTGACCTGCTGCTCGCGCTGATCGGGAAGCACAAGCTCGACATCACCGAGATCGCGCTGTCGGTGGTGACCGACGAATTCATCAGCTACATCGGTGCGCTGGCCGATCGGTGGGATCTCGACCAGGCGAGCTACTTCCTCGTGGTGGCCGCGACCCTGCTCGACCTCAAGGCGGCCAGACTGCTGCCGTCAGGCGAGGTCGATGACGAGGAAGACCTGGCTCTGCTCGAGGCAAGGGACCTGCTGTTCGCGAGGCTGCTGCAATACCGCGCCTACAAGGAAGTGGCGGCTATCCTGGCCGCTCACATGGCGGCGCAGCGCCGCAGGTTTCCTCGGCGAGTGCCGATGGAACCCAGGTTCGCTGACTTGCTGCCCGAGGTGCTCCTCGGGCTCAGCCCCGAGCAGTTCGCGGCCATCGCCGGGAGCGTTCTCGCACCGCGCCGGCCTCCGGTCGTCTCGACAGCGCACCTGCATTCGCCGAGGACGACGGTCAGGGAGCAGGCAGTCATCGTGGCGGCGAAGCTCAAGGTCGTCGGCCATGCCTCGTTCCGCGAGCTATCGCAGGACTGTGAGGACACCTACGAGATCGTCGCGAGGTTCCTGGCTGTGCTCGATCTCTACCGGGACAAGCGTGTGTCGTTCACGCAGGACGCGCCGCTCGGCGATTTGTATATCACCTGGCTGGCCGACGATGATTCGGTTGACGTGCAGCCCGGCGCCGACGCGGCCGCCGGCGAGCCGACCCAACCAGACGACAGGCAAAGATGAATACCCACCAGGAGAATCCGTTGGCGGCAGAACCGCCCGAGGCGCCCGGCACGCCTGGCACCGAGGCGTTGTTCCCCCCGGCTGACCTGAGCGCGAGCCTTGAGGCGATCCTGCTGGTCGCCGATGAACCTGTGCCGCTTGGCGTGCTCGCACAGGTGCTCGAGCTGCCGAGGGAAACGGTTGGCCGGGCGCTGGCCGAGCTTGCCGATCTGTACCTCGCGCAAGGACGAGGCTTCGACCTGCGCGAGGTGGCGGGCGGATGGCGGTTCTATACCAGATCGGAATACGCGCCGGTGGTTGAGAAGTTCGTCCGTGACGGCCAGGAGGTCAGGCTCACACAGGCGGCGCTTGAGACGCTCGCCGTCGTGGCGTACCGCCAGCCGGTCGGCCGGGCTCAGGTTTCCGCGGTGCGCGGTGTCAACTGCGACGGCGTGATGCGGACGCTCACGTTGCGTGGGCTGGTTGAGGAGGCCGGAACCGACGCGGAGACCGGCGCGATCCTGTTTCGCACTACGTCCTATTTCCTTGAACGGCTTGGCCTGGCGAGCCTGGATCACCTTCCCGAGCTTGCGCCATTCCTGCCAGATCAGCTTGATGACGAGCCTGATGCGGGGCCCAGTCGTGCGTGAGCGAAACAGGCCAGGCCAGGCGGGTCGGCCAAGGCACGACTACGAAGACGATGACGACGGGGGTCTCGAACCCGGCGAGCGCGACAGTCTCGTCGACGTGCCCGATGGCGTCAGGCTGCAGAAAGTCCTTGCCGCAGCGGGCGTTGGGAGCCGGAGAAGCTGCGAGGAGCTCATCGGCGCCGGCCGGGTAGAGGTCGATGGCGAGATCGTTCGCAGGTTCGGCGCGAGGGTTGATCCGCAGCGGCAGGTCATCAGGGTCGATGGCAAGCGGATACCGGCAAGCGCCGACTTGGTGTATCTCGCGCTGAACAAGCCTCCCGGCGTCGTGAGCGCGATGTCGGATGACAGGGGCAGGCGTACCATCGCTGACCTGATCGCCGATCGGAGCGAGCGCCTGTTCCACGTGGGCAGACTCGACTTCGATACCGAGGGCCTGATTTTGCTCACAAACGACGGCGAGCTCGCGCATAGGCTCGCGCACCCGAGATACGGGGTGCTTAAGACATATCTAGCCGAGGTGTCCGGGCCGGTACCCAAGGATCTTGGTCGTCGGCTGACGACCGGAATCGAGCTCGAAGACGGTACTGTAGTCGCCGATCGGTTCCGTGTCGTGGATCGAGCCGGATCGCGGGTGCTTGTCGAACTCGCTGTGCACGAGGGCCGCAAGCACGTAGTGCGGCGAATGCTCGCGAAGGCCGGTCACCCGGTGAGTCGGCTGGTCAGGACTCAGGTCGGGCCAGTCAGCCTCGGATCGCTGCGCCCGGCCGCTACCAGGCGGCTGACCACGGCCGAGGTCGGCGATCTCTATGCTGCCGTAGGGATGTAGAGGAGAGTTCGTGCAGGTCAGAGCCATCAGGGGCGCTGTCCAGGTCGACGCTGACGAGCGTCATGCGATTCTGGATGGCACGGCCGAACTCGTCAGCGCGGTGATGAGCAGGAACGGCCTGAGCACTGACGACGTGATCAGCGTGCTTTTCACGGTCACGCCAGATCTTACGGCAGAGTTCCCCGCACTCGCGGCGCGGTCGCTCGGCTTCCAGGAAGTGCCGCTGCTGTGCGGCACCGAGATGAGCGTGCCTGGCTCGATGCCGCGCGTCGTCAGGCTGATGATGCACGTACAGACCGGCAAGGACCGGTCCGATATACAGCACGTCTACTTGCATGGCGCGGCGGCGCTGAGGCTGGATATCGCACAATGACGAAGCAGCGGCAAGTAGCCGGCCCCGAGACGGCCGCGGTGATCGGCACGGGCCTGATCGGGACGTCGATCGCGCTCGCCCTGCGCGCCGCTGGCACGCGGGTCTGGCTGACCGACCCCGATCAGGGCGCCGCCCAGCTCGCGGTCGACCTTGGCGCTGGCGAACTGCTGCAGCCTGATGCCGACCTCGCCGAGCCGGCCGACGTCGCCGTGCTCGCCATGCCACCGGCCATGGTGGCTGCCTCGCTGCAGGCGGCGCAGCGAAGAGGGCTGGCACGGTGTTACACCGACGTCGCCAGCGTGAAGGAGCTTCCGCTGCTCGGCGCCCTTGAGCTTGGCTGCGATCTCGCCACGTACGTGCCGGGTCATCCGATGTCGGGCAGGGAGCGCTCCGGTCCTGCCGCCGCTCGCGCCGATCTGTTCGTCGGGCGGCCGTGGGTCATCTGCCCCGTCGCTGAAACCGATCCTGACTGCGTGGACGTCGTCGCGAGCTTGATCGGCGCCTGCGAGGCGTCGGTGGTGCGGATGTCGGCGGCCGAGCACGACCAGTGCGTCGCGCTCGTGTCTCATGTACCGCATCTGGTCGCAACGGCCGTGGCGGTGCGGTGCGCGGACGCCGGCGAGCGCGCCCTCTCGCTAGCAGGGCCTGGTCTCCGCGACGTGACCAGGATCGCCGCGAGCGACGCTGCCCTATGGACCGAGATCCTGAGCGCCAATGCCGGGCCGGTACGCGAGGTACTGCTGGCGGTAGCCGAGCAACTCGGCACGGCCGCGGACCTGCTCGCGGATATCTCGGCTGGCCATGAAGAGTCAGGCAAGCTGCTGACGGCACTGCTTGAGTGCGGTCGCGAGGGCGTCGCGAGCATTCCAGGCAAGCAAGGCGGGCCAGCTCCTGACTACGCGATCGTCCAGGTGGTGATCGGTGACAAGCCGGGTGAGCTTGCCAGGCTGTTCGCAGCCGCTGGGGCGGCCGACATCAACATCGAGGACGTCAGGATCGAGCACTCGCCGGGCCTGCCCGTTGGCGTCGCCGAGTTGTCGGTCCGGCCCCAGTCGGCCCGTCGGATGTCGGCCGTGCTCGCCGATGCTGGCTGGCCGGTAGCATCTCCAGCGTGAACGAAACGGCCGGCCGAACCCGCCCACAGGTCAGCGATCCAGATGCCATCGGTCTTGACGACGGTGGAAGGCCAGGTCCTGGGCTCGTCGTCGCCGTCGACGGCCCGTCGGGCTCAGGCAAGTCAACCGCGGCTCGGGGTGCCGCGCTTGCGCTCGGGCTTCGCTACCTGGACACGGGCGCGATGTACCGCGCTATTACCTGGTGGATGCTCGAGCACAACATTGACCTCACCGACACCGACTCGGTGGCCAAGCACGGCATCGGCTTGGGTATCGAGATCAGCACCGACCCGGCCGCGCAGTTCGTGCTGGTCGACAGCGTGGACGTGACCGCGCAGATCAGGAGCCGTCGGGTGTCCAACGCGGTGAGCCTGGTCGCCGCGATCCCGCGGATCCGTCAGTTCGCCAGGACGATGCAGCGCAGAATTATCGATCGGGCGGAGGTCGAGGCTGGCGGGATCGTGGCCGAAGGACGTGACATCGGCACAGTCGTCGCGCCGCATGCGCCCGTGAAGGTGTTCCTGACCGCGAGCGAGCAGGCAAGAGCGGAAAGACGGACCGCCGAGATCGCCGGTGACGCTGGGGTTGCCGGATCGGCTAGCGACGCCGACCTTACCCGGCGTGAGCAGGCGAAGCGCGACCAACTCGACGCGCCGCAGACGCAGCGGGCCGCTGACGCCGTGGAGATCGACGCCACTGACCTTACCCAGGCTGATGTCATCTCCGCGATCGTGGATCTGGCCAGATCGCGAGCCAGGGCATGACCAGCAACTCCGACATCACCGCGCCGTCAGAAAGCGCCGAGGCAAGCTTCCTTGACCAGTCAGGTGAGCCTGACGACGCCGCGGAGACGGCAACGCCGGTGCTTGCCGTCGTTGGTCGGCCCAATGTCGGCAAGTCCACTTTGGTCAACCGGATACTTGGCAGCAGGCAGGCGGTGGTCGAGGGCACGCCGGGAGTCACCAGGGATCGCGTCACCTACGACGCGACGTGGCGTGGTCGTGCGTTCACCATTGTCGACACGGGTGGCTGGGAGCCGTCCGTCGAAGGGTCGGCCGCGCTCGCGGCGAAGGTGGCCGCGCAGGCACGCGTCGCCGTCGACGCTGCCGACGCTGTGCTGTTCGTCACCGATGCGATTGTCGGCGTGACCGATGCGGACGCCGCAGTCGCCGCGGTGCTCAGACGGTCGAAGAAGCCGGTCGTGCTCGCGGCCAACAAAGTGGACGACGCGCCGGCCGAGGCCGGAGCGCACTCGCTCTGGTCGCTTGGCCTGGGCGAACCGCTCCCGGTAAGCGCGCTGCACGGCCGGGGCAGCGGTGACCTGCTCGACGCTGTGCTCGACGCTCTGCCGCAGGCGCCCAGCGAGTACATCGGCGAGCAGGCAGGCCCGCGCCGGGTCGCGCTGATCGGCCGACCCAACGTCGGGAAGTCGAGCCTGCTCAACAAGCTGGCAGGGCAAGACAGAGTGCTGGTCGACGCGCAAGCGGGCACTACCAGGGATCCGGTCGACGAACTGATCGAGCTTGGCGGCAAGACGTGGCGTTTCGTCGACACGGCTGGCATTAGGAGGCGGGTCAGCCACACGCAGGGCGCTGACTATTTCGCCGCGCTGCGCACCGAGCGCGCGCTTGAGCGCGCTGAGGTCGCCGTTGTGCTCGTTGATGCCAGCGAACCGCTGGCCGAGCAGGATCTGCGGATCATCTCGATGGTGATCGACGCCGGGCGCGCCCTGGTGATCGCCTACAACAAGTGGGACCTGGTGGATGAGGACCGCAGGTACTTCCTCGACCGCGAGATCGACAGACAGCTGCACACCGCCCGATGGGCGCCGCGAGTCAACATCTCAGCAGCGACCGGCTGGCACGTTGAACGCCTTGTACCCGCGATAGAGAAGGCGATCGGCGGCTGGGAGACGCGCGTCCCAACCGCCAGGCTCAACGCCTGGCTGACGGCACTCGTCGCAGCGACACCGCCGCCGGTCAGGGGCGGCAAGCAGCCGAAGATCATGTTCGCGACTCAAACGGGCATCCAGCCGCCGCACATCGTGCTCTTCACATCCGGCTTCCTGCAGGCCGGCTACCGGCGTTTCGTCGAGCGCAGGCTGCGCGAGGAGTTCGGCTTCGAAGGCACCCCGGTACACGTGTCGATGCGGCTACGAGAGAAGCGCTCAAGAGCCGGTCGCGGTGCCCGCTAGTGGTCGCCGTGCCGGTTCTCACCCGCCCAAGCACAGCGGTCATGGAGTCTTTCCTGGCAGGCACGCTCGCGATGTGCGAGGAACAAGGCACGCCGACCGCCTGGCTTGACGAGGCTGCTGCCGACTTCGGCGCGCTGGTTGCCCGCCGGTCAGTGACCCAGAGGCTGTGGGACGTGCCGGTCACCGAGCTTTGGTACGTCGACGGACCTGGCTACATCGGAACGGTCATGATCAGGCATGAATTGACGGCGCAACTGCGTCGCGACGGCGGCCACATCGGCTATCACGTCGTACCCGGCCAGCGCCGACGTGGTCACGCCACCGCGATGCTCGCCGCTGCCTGCGCTTGGTGCCGCGATCTCGGCCTGACCAAGGTCCTGGTCACGTGCACGGCCGACAACGTGCCGTCACGGCGGGTCATCGAGGCGAATGCCGGGGTGCTGGCAAGTGACGCGGACGGCGTGCTCAAGTACTGGATCGACTTGTCCGCTGACTAGCCGCGAACCGCGCCTGGCGTGAAATCCGCGACTGCCCGGGAGCGGTGCGTGAAGTGTCAGCCGCCGATGATGTCATAGGCAAGTAAACCTGACTGAAGGAGACCGCGATGCCGGCAGAGCCCATTGACCAGCTCGCCAGGGCGATTAATGCCACCGGCCAGGTGATCGCCGCGATTGGCGACGCGCAATGGGCCGGCCGCACACCGTGTACCGAATGGACGGTGAGCGACCTAGTCCGTCACCTTGTCGCTGGCAACAACTGGTTCGCGACCGCGATCGACGACAAGCTACGCCCAGCCATCGATGAGGCTGCGGTGACCGATGCCGACCTGCACGGTGCCTACCGGGACTCGGGCGCGGCGCTGATCGAAGCGTTCAGCCAGCCAAGCGCGTTCGAGCGGATCGTGGCTATTCCGATCGGCCAGGTTCCTGGCATTGTCGCGCTGCATATGCGGGTGACCGAGATTCTCGTGCACGGCTGGGATGCGGCCATCGCCACTGGGTACCCTGCCGAATTTCCAGAAGATATCGCCGAGGCTGAACTGAACTTCACGCGCGGCAAGCTCGGCGACATCCCGCCCGGCTACACCCCGTTCGCGCCGCAGAAGCCGGTCGATGACGATGCGCCAGCGATCGAGCGCCTCGTCGCCTGTCTCGGCCGGGACGTCAGCGCGCGCGACAAAACGGCCGGGTCAGCTCCATGACGGCGGTGCTCGGCAACAACGCCCATTTCATAGCTCCTGGAGGACAGATATTCTCGATGACGTCGGCTGGCCAGTTACGCAATTGCGCTGCGCACAAGTGTGAAATTTAGCACTGCGCCAGATTTGAAACTGCGCCAGATTTGAAACTGCGCCGGGTTTTGCACTGCGTCAGATTTTGCACTGCGTCAGATTTTGCACTGCGCTGCGATCTTTTTAGAAGTAATGCGCCACGCACCTTCGTTGATTAAGTTCGGAATTCGATCGATGTCACTCCCCCCTGGTATTGATTTGGTGAGCCCGCCTCACCAAAGGAGGCAGAATTCCGTGCAGATGGGCCCAACCATACGCCGACGCAGGCTCGGCACCGATTTAAGAAGGCTGCGGGAAGCGCGTTCGCTGCGGCTCGAAGACGTCGCGGCGCGTCTTGAGGTCGCGCCATCGACCCTGTCAAGGATTGAGACCGGCAAGGCACCGACGCGGACCAGTTACCTGTCCGTCATGCTCGACCTCTATGGCGTCGATGACCCAGGTCAGCGCGAGCGCATGGCCGATATGGCCAGGGAGGGGCAGCGCAAGGGCTGGTGGGCGCAGTGCGACGACCTGCTGGCTTCCGGGGTTGGCAGCTACCTGGGCCTGGAGGCCGCCGCCTGTGCGGTGCGCTCGTTCGTTGTCGACCTCGTGCCTGGCCTCGTGCAGACCCGCGCCTACGCGTCCGCGGTGTACGCCGCAAGCCGGCCCGAACTTACCGCCGATCAGGTCAAGCGGCTGGCCTGGTTGCAAACGCGCAGACCGGAGATGCTGGCGGACGGCGCCGAGCTGCACCTGATTCTCGACGAAGCGGTGCTGCGCAGGACTGTAGGCACGACGCACGTTATGATCGCCCAGCTTCAGCACCTGCTCGCGGTCGCTGGTCGGCCGTCGACCACGGTGCAGGTGCTCAGGCTGGCTAGTTTGCGGCCTGTGCTGAGCGACTCGTTCACCGTGCTCAGCTTCGCCGACCAGGCTGACCCTGACGTCGGCTACTACGACGGCGTGCGAGGCCAGGCCATCAGGCAGGAGCGCGAGTCCGAGGTACGGGCGATGCGGCACGTCTTCGATCAGCTCCGCCGAGCTGCCATGACGCCGACGGACACCGCGAAGGTCATCGCCAAGCTGATCGCGCACGTCGGCGGCTAGCCGAGCGCAGGCCGCCCAAGAGGCGGTCGATACGATCGGCGTGGTCCGGCATGGCAAGCACCGGGGCACGATCGAAGCGAAGGCGGACATATATGCGCTACCTGTCACTGGGACACTCTGGTCTGGTCGTCTCCGCGGTCGGGCTCGGCTGCAACAACTTCGGCGGGCGGCTGGATCTGGCGGGCACCCGTGCCGTGGTCGACGCCGCCATCGACGCGGGCATCACGCTGCTCGACACCGCCGACATCTACGGCGGTGGCGGTGGTTCGGAAGAGCTGCTTGGTGAGGTCTTGACGGGCCGCAGGGATCAGGTCGTGCTCGCGACCAAGTTCGGCCACCAGCACGCCGACATGGGCTACGGCCATGCCGCTGGCGCGAAGGGCGGGCGGGCTTACGTCAGGCGCGCGGTCGAGCAGTCGCTGCGGCGGCTGCGCACCGACTACATCGACCTGTATCAGATCCACACGCCCGACCCGCGCACCCCCATTGCCGAGACGCTCAGCGCACTCGGCGAACTGGTGACCGAGGGAAAGGTGCGCTACCTCGGCAACTCCAACTTCACTGGCTGGCAAATCGCCGAGGCCGCCAGTGTGGCCGACCGGCTCGGCACGGCCCCGTTCATCTCGGCGCAGAACCACTGGTCGCTGCTCGAGCGGGCCGCCGAGGCCGAGGTAGTGCCGGCGGCCGGGCACTTCGGGCTCGGAGTGCTGCCCTACTTCCCGCTGGCCAACGGCCTGCTGACAGGCAAGATCCGGCGCGGCGAGCCTGCCAGGGAAGGCACCAGGCTGGCCGGACGCGATGGCTACGTGACCGACGCCAAGCTCGACATCGTCGAGGCGCTCACCGCGTGGGGCAAGCTGCACAGCGTCTCGCTGCTGACGATAGCGATCGGCTGCCTGGCCGCGCAGCCCGGCTGTGCCAGCGTGATCGCAGGTGCGACGTCCGCCGAGCAGGTGGCCGCCAACGCCGCGAGCGCCGACTGGACCCCATCGCCTGAGGAACTCGCTGAGGTGGACGCGATCACGCTCGGCCTTTAACCGCCCGCTGGCGCCGTTCGGCCCTATCCTGACTCTGCCGATATAGGCGGATCATCAGCGTTCCTTCGGCGCCCGGAGGGCAGTGGCACTGAGCGGATCGGCGCTTGAGTACAAGCCAGCCGTAGCAGCCGGGTCGACGAGGAGGGCCAGGCTCGCCGGGTCGGCCGCGCTCGCGCTGATCGGCGGCGGGCTCGCCGCGTTCGCGGTGGTGATGGTGCTCGGCCCGTCGGCCGCGGTTCCCAAGATCAACTCGGCCGGGCCGTTGCTGTGGCTCGACGCCTGCCCGCCGGTCGGCTTGGTGATCGCGCTTGAGCGACTCGGCGCTCTCGCGGGCGCGCTTGGCACTGTGATCGGGCTTGCCGCGGCTGCGGGCGGCTGGCGGCCCGCACCCAGGCTGCTTAGCTTGTTCGGCGTCATCGCGGTCACCGTCTTCGTATTCCTGCCGCCTGCCGGCTCGACCGATGTCCTGAACTACGCGAGCTACGGCAGGATCGCCGTGCTCGGCCACAGCCCCTACATCACGACCCCGGCCCAGTTGCTGCGGTGGGGCGATCCTGTTGGCTTGCTGACGCCGGTCGCGTGGCGCTCGATGCCCACGATCTACGGTCCAGTCGCGACCGCCGCTCAGTGGGCAGCCGCCGAAATAGGGGGCGGCTCGATGGCCAGGATCGTGTTCTGGATCAGGTTCGGCAAGATGCTCGCGTTCCTCGCCACCGGCGCCACGCTGCTCAAGCTGGCCGGAGATGGACACGGGCCAAGTGAGCTGCGGCGGCTCAGGGTCGGGCTGCTCTGGACGGCCAACCCGCTGATGGCGTTCTGGCTAGTCGGTAGCGGTCATGTGGATGTATTCCTGGCGCTGCTTGCCGTCGCGGCCTTGCTCGCGATCCGGCGCGGTGGGGTGAGCGGCGGCGCCGGCGCCGGGGTACTCGCCGGCGCGGCGATCGCCGTCAAGTTCACGTTCGCGATCGTCGCAGTCGGCCTGATCTGGCCGGTGCGCCGGTCGGTCGCCGCGATCCTTGGCGGGGTCGGTGCGGCCACGGCGACCGTCGGCATCAGTTACCTGTGGCCAGGCGCGACGAGCACGACGACGATGACCCGCAGGCTGGCCGCCGGCGCCCGCTTCATCTTCTATCTCCCGCACTCGCTGGCTGCCAGGCCAGCCCTGCTGAGCGCGCTCGTGCTTGCCGCTACCGCCGGCGTGGCCATGCTCCTTTTGCGCGGCCTGCCCGCCGAGGACGCCGACATCGAGGGTGTCAGGCCTATGCTCGCGCTGGCGATCGCCTCAATCGTGGTGCTGCCCGTGCAGACGCCGTGGTACGACGCGCTGATCTTCGTGCTCCTGGCGCTCATGCCCGCCAGCAACCTCGACTACCTGCTCATCGCCCGCTGCCTGCTGCTTACCGAGCTTGTCCTGCCAGGAGCGGGACCCGACACTGGCACCCTCAGCACGGTGGCCGCGGTGATCAGTCACGCCGGGCTTTTCTTTCTCCTTGCTGTGCTTGTCATTGAGTCGGTGCGTGGTCGCTGGGGGCTCGGACCGGTCAGGGCGCGAGCCTATGAATGTCGCGTGGAAACGCGGTGACCTGCCGGACGTTGGCTGCCCCGGTCAGCCGCGCTGTCCAGCGCTCGAGCCCGATCGCGAATCCTCCGTGCGGCGGCATGCCGTGGCGGAAGATCTGGAGGTAACTGGCGTACTGCCGGGCATCTTCGCCCCGTGCGGCCAGGGCCTGGCAGTAGTCGCTGTAGTTGTGCAGGCGTTGTCCGCCCGTGACGAGTTCGAGGCCGCGGAACAGCAGGTCGAAGCTGCGCGAGTAGCCGGGCCTGGCCGGGTCGTGCTTGGTGTAGAACGGCCGCTTGCTCATCGGGAAACCAGGCACGAACAAGAACTCGCTGCCATGCTCACGCAGCGCCCACTCGCACAGCCACCGCTCGTCGGCCGGCGACAGGTCGGGTTCGCCGCGCGGATCCCAGCCGGCGTGGTGCGCGATCAGCTCCTGCGCTGCGACGAAGTCAAGCTCGGGAATCCGGGGCGGCACATCGGGCAGCTTGACGCCAAGCAGTTCGGCTGCCTGCCCGGCCCGGTCGGCCACGCCAGCCACCATCCCGGCGATCACATCCCTGAGCATGGCCATCACGTCGCCGTGGTCGGTGATGAAGCCGAACTCGGCGTCCAGGCTGGTGAACTGGGCCAGGTGCCTGGCCGTGTCGTGCGGCTCGGCGCGGAAGGCCGGCCCGATCTCGTACACCCGCTCGAAGACGCCGACCATCGCCTGCTTGAAGAACTGCGGTGACTGAGCCAGATAGGCGGACTGGCCGAAGTAGTCGATCTGGAAGACGTTCGCGCCCGACTCGGTCGCAGATTGCACGATCTTGGGTGTGTGGATCTCGGTAAAGCCCTTGGCGTCCAGAGCTGACCGGAATCCGGCCTCGCTCGCCGCCGAGATCTGCAGGCCGGCGGCGAGCGTCGGATGCCGCAGGCTGGTTGGTGCGTGGTCGAGAACGGTCGGCAGCGCGGCTGTCACCGCTGGCCGGTACAAGTCGAACGGCGGCGGCGAAGCGGACTCGCTGAGCGGGGTGACGATCGGCGAGATGATCTCGGCGCCGCCCGGTGCGTGATCGCTTGCAGGAAGGTGACCGACTTAAGCTCACGTCGGCGGTGCAGCCAGCCAGACAAGGTCACCTGCTGGCCGATGTGCATGCCTAGCTCGCTGGCTAGGACCCGAGTTGTTGTCACGAGGCACTCCCTGAAATCGATGTGCCCCTTGGGAGTGCGGGCGAGAAGGGAACTCGCGGTGCCACCACACCTTCGCCGTGGTCGGCCGCCAGTCTGGCCGGCCGAGGTCACGACCTCGTTGAGCCTGGTAACGGGGGCGAGCCGGCGGGGCATTGGGCCGTCAGCTTGCGGCGGCGGCCGTTCCTCCCCGCACTCGGGAGTGTCTTCGCGACCGGGCGCGACGCCGCCATCTCAGCTACTGGCGGCTCTCTGTGCTCGCGACACCTGACGCTACTTGTCTCCGTCAGCGCGTTGCGCTCAGTCTATCGCCGCGTCATTGTGCGCCACTTTTGCTTTCGCGTCCCGCTCACCGTGGGGTGCGGGAAGCGCAGGCTTCCCTGCGCTATGATCTGTTGGTCCGGTAGGGCGACGGGACGTGGCCCAGCTTGGTTAAGGCGCTGGTCTGGGGGACCAGAGAGCCCGGGTTCAAATCCCGGCGTCCCGACTGAATTTCGAAGTGTGCTGACTGGGCAGGTCGGTGCGCCCCAGGTGGCACCAAGCATCGATGCGGTACGTTGCCCTAGCGATGGGGATCGACGGATTGACACGGCGATGGCAACGCCGCTACGACCAGGCGGATCAGGGTAACGAGCGCCAGAGCCGCAGGCGGAGGCGGTGGGTATGGCGGGCGGTGCGTGGTCTCGCGGCCGTCCTCATCGCCCTGGTCATGGCGGCCGGAATCATCTTGACCGTCACCCCTTCGGTGGCAACCGCATGGTCGATCGCCAGAGAGCAGGCCGACTCGCATCATTCGGCCTTTCCTGGTCCTGCGGTGCCGCACAGATTCGCGGCCGCGCTAATCGCGACCGAGGATCACAGGTTCGGGTCAGAGCCTGGAGTCGATCCTTACGCGATCGCCCGGGTGCTGCTCGCTGGGCTAACCGGCGGAGGTGACCAAGGCGGCGCGACGCTCTACCAGCAGCTCGCGAAGGTCCTGTACACGCCAGGCCGAGGCGGCATCCCCACCGAGATCGAGCAGATCGCGCTCGCGATCAAGCTCAAGTACAGCTACAGCGACGCTCAGATCCTGCGCATGTACTCGGCTGTTGTGTACTTCGGCCACGGGTTTTACGGCCTGGCGGCAGCAAGCTGCGGCTATTTCGGCCGACCGCCTGGCAAGCTCTCATGGTCGCAGGCCGCCCTGCTTGCCGGGCTGGTCCAGGCTCCGTCCGCCTACGACCCGCTTCAGTTTCCACGGCTCGCCCGAGCTAGGGAGCGGCATGTGATCGGGCGGCTAGCGGCGACTGGAGTGCTCACGGGGCACCGGGCGAAAGCCGCGCTCGCCGCCTCCATCGCGAGGCTGACCCGGGGTGCGGGCGGCTGCTAACTCACACTCGATGGGTGCCTGGCTGGCGCGTGACCGCCTGGGGTAGCGGCGTTTCGCGGCCCTTGCGGTGCCTGCCACGGCTCAGCCTGGCGAGGTGGACATCCGGCTGCACCCAGATCCACTTGCGGTAAGACCAGAACCTGAACAGAGTGCCAATGCCGACGCCGACGAAGTTCGCGACCGTGTACCAGACCCTGCTCGACAGGCCAAGCATGTCGGTGACCACGAAGATGCTGGCGTACTGAATGAGCAGCCCAACACCGTTGAGAACGAAGAACAGAACCGTTTCGCTGCGCGCGCCGGCGCCTTGGCGATGCCGGAAACTCCAGTATCGATTGCCAAGGAACGTTATGACGGTCGCCAAGACGGTGGCAATAGTGACCGAGGTGAACTTGCCAAGGCCGAGTTCGAAGTGAAGCACGTCGGACCCGGCGAGCACGACGATGAACCCGATGCCACCGACGATAAGGAACTTAGCGCCTTCGTGAATCAGGTGGCGGAAACGCCGGTACAGCTCCGTAGCTGATCGAGTCGCCTGGCCGGCGCCAAGGCCACTGGTCAATGTGTCTTTCCGGTCGGGCTGGGTGCGGTGGAACTGCCGCTCAGTGGCGCGAGCACGGGCTCGATCGCCTCGTGGCCGACCGGCAGGAGCTGCCGCCTGTCCGCCCAGACCCACCTACGGTAGGACCAGAACCTGAATATCGTGCCGAGCACGATGCCGGCGAACAGCGCCACGTTCGCCGGGTACTTGCCTGGCAGCCCGAGCACGTGGACAGTGAACCCGAGGCAGGCGAGCTGGATGGCCAGGCCCACACCATTGAAGAAGAAGAAAAGGAAGCCCTCACGGCGCACGCTCGTGCGCTCGCGGTGGCGGAAGGTCCAGTAGCGGCTGGCGACGTAGGCGAACGTGGTGGCGATGATCGTGGCGATCACGTTCGCTGTCAGCCAGCCAATATGAAGGGTCGGCTTGAGCAGGTTGGTGCCGCCATCGGTGATGACCAAGCCAATGACTCCGACGATGCCGAACTTGGCGCCCTCATGGATGAGTTGCCTGAAACGCTCATACAGTCGCCTGGCACTATCCACCTAGGTGGCCTCCGTTCGATTGGTCATCTCGCGGTGCTACCCGCGCAGTCGCGGATCGAAGCACCGAGCGCAAGATTACCGTGCCAGCCAGGTTACGTGGTCTGAGCCGGTGATTCGCGCATGCTGATGTTGCATGCCAAAACGAACTAGATCACCCATTGTAGCTGATTGACCGTCCTGCGTAGGCGCCGGGTCGGCCAAGCGCCCCGGCACCGCCCGAAACTCATTCGGGATTGTCAGAGCCTCCGGGTAGGGTCGCGGGCGTGGCTGACGATGTGCTGATTCGCGCGAGAGGATTGACCAAGAGATTCGGTGACTTCACAGCCGTCGACGGGATCGACTTCGAGCTGAGTCGCGGCCAGGTGTTCGGTTTCCTCGGGCCGAACGGCGCTGGCAAGTCGTCGACGATGCGCATGATCGGATGCGTGTCGCCCCCATCGGGGGGCGTGCTGACGATCCTTGGCATGGATCCAGCCAAGGACGGGCCAGCGATCAGGGCCAGGCTTGGCGTCGTTCCTCAGGAGGACACGCTCGACCTCGAGCTCACGGTGCGAGAGAACCTGCTGATCTACGGCCGCTACTTCGGGTTGCGCCGGGACGTGATCGCCGACCGTACCGCCAAGCTGCTCGACTTCGTTCAGCTCGGCGAGCGCGCTGACGACCAGGTCGAGCCCCTGTCCGGCGGCATGAAGCGACGTCTGACCATCGCGAGGTCGCTGATCAGCGAGCCTGAGATCCTGCTGCTCGACGAGCCGACGACCGGGCTCGACCCGCAAGCCAGGCACGTGGTGTGGGACCGGCTTTACCGCCTCAAGCAGCAAGGCGTCACGCTGGTGCTGACAACCCACTACATGGACGAGGCCGAGCAGTTGTGCGATCGCCTGGTCGTCATGGACGGCGGGAAGATCGCAGCGGAAGGTTCGCCGCGCGACCTGATCGCCAGGTACTCGACGCCCGAGGTGCTCGAACTGCGGTTCTCGCTCGATGTGCAGGAACAGGCGCCCGACAAACTGGCTGACGTTCCTGCCGCCAGGATCGAAGTGCTGGCCGACCGGATCTTGCTGTATGCCGACGATGGCGACGAGGCGCTCGCGGCTGTCAGGAGCCGTGGTCTGCAGCCGGCCACGTCGCTGGTCAGGCGCAGCACGCTTGAAGACGTGTTCCTCAGGTTGACCGGCCGTCGGCTGGAGGACTGATGGCCACCGTATCGGCAGGCCAGTCACGGGCGCTGGCCGTCAGGCAGCTGCGTTTCTGGCTGGTTAACTACCGCAGGACCTGGCAGGGCTCGATCTACTCGAGCGTGCTCAGCCCTGTCCTTTACCTCGGCGCGATGGGTCTCGGCCTCGGCAAGCTCGTCGATCAGCACGGCACCGTCAGCCTCGGCGGGGTTAGCTACCTGGCATTCCTGGCCCCAGGACTGCTGGCGGCCGGTGCTATGCAGACCGCGATAGGAGAGACCACCTACCCGATACTCGCGTCGACTAAGTGGCTCAAGACCTACCATGCGGCGATCGCCTCACCGCTGCGGCCGGTCGATCTTTTTCGCGGTCACCTGCTCTTCTGCGCAGCGCGGCTGGTCATGAACTCGACCGTGTTCCTGATCGTGATGGCCGCGTTCGGCGCGGTCAAGTCGGCGTGGGTAATCGCGAGCCTGCCCGCCGCGGTGCTGACCGGGCTGGCTTTCGCCGCTCCGATCGAGGCTTACGCGGTCACTCGCGACAAGGACGGTTCGTTCGCGCTGATGTTCAGGTTCGGCGTGATGCCGCTGTTCCTGTTCTCCGGCACGTTCTTCCCTGTGACTTCGCTGCCGGCGGTGGTCAGGCCGCTTGCCTACGTCACGCCGCTGTGGCACGGGGTCGCACTCTGCCGATCGCTCAGCCTGGGCACCGCCCAGCTGCTGCCATCTATCGGGCATGCCTGCTACCTGGCTGCCCTGATCGTGATCGGCGTCTACGTCGGGAGCCTGACCTACCGGCGGAAGCTCTATGCCTGACCGGAGGCCGGAATGTCTGAGCTAACGCGAGGCTTGCAGCTGCGGATACTGCCGCTTCCGCTGCTGCGTACCCGCAGGCTCGGCCTCGGGGGTGCTGGCAGCGGCTATCTGATCGAACGGCACGCTCGCGTGTACCGGCACGCCTGGGCCATGCTGGTCTCTGGCTTCTTCGAGCCGCTGTTCTACCTGCTGTCTATCGGTGTCGGACTTGGGAAGCTGGTCGGCTCGGTTACTGGACCTGGCGGGCACCTGGTTGACTTCCCTAGCTTCGTCGCTCCCGCGCTGCTGGCGTCATCGGCGATGAACGGCGCGTTGTACGACTCGACTTTCAACGTGTTCTTCCGGCTCAAGTACGCCAAGCTCTACGACTCCGCGCTGGCTACCCCGATGCGTGCCGACGAGATCGCGCTCGGCGAGATCGGCTGGGCGCTGATCAGGGGCGGTCTCTACGGGCTCGCGTTCATGGTCGTAATCGTGGCGCTCGGTCTGGCCCACTCGGTCTGGGCTGTGGCCGACGTCCCAGCCGCGCTGCTGATCGGCTTCGCGTTCGCCGGGACCGGGATGGCGGCGACGACGTTCATGAAGAGCTGGCAGCACTTCGAGTACGTGCTCTTGGCCACGCTGCCGATGTTCTTGTTCTCGACCACTTTCTATCCGCTCGGCGTCTACCCGCGCGGGCTGCAGATCGTCGTCGAAGCCACGCCCCTGTATCAGGGCGTGGAGTTGCTGCGCGGACTCACGCTCGGCGTGATAGAGCCTGGCCTGCTGTGGAGAGTGGCGTACCTGGCGCTCATGGGCGCCGTCGGGCTGTACGTCGCCGGTCGTCGGATCGCGCGTCTGCTGCTCAAGTAGCCCGACGTTGGAAGTGCCCCGCCGCCTCGAGCGGGCGGCGGGGCACTGGCTCGTGCTGGCTGGCCGGAAACGGGGGCTTCGGCCAGCCAGCCCTGCCCGGCGGT
>Ga0134126_10002062_pt1 | contig 25552 bp, 23 predicted proteins | sample KB31752_FD_96881 | JGI IMG/M metagenome (GOLD analysis project Ga0134126, IMG submission 96881) | Terrestrial soil microbial communities with excess Nitrogen fertilizer from Kellogg Biological Station, Michigan, USA - KB3-175-2 | ecosystem: Environmental > Terrestrial > Soil > Unclassified ... | reverse complement strand
GCGGAGAATCCGACATGCTGAGCGACATGTTTGCTCTCCCACAGAGCAAGCGTCGTCCCGGCCGAGTCGAAATCGGCGAAGCCATCGTTGCGCCGCCGAAGCCGAAAGCCAAGCTTCTCGTAGAATTGGATGGAGCGGTCCAGATCATGGACCAGCATGCATATGTCGGTGATGGGATGATCGAGCCCTAGCGCCAATTTCGTCTCTCCTGGCTGACAGATGGATGTGCGCGCGCTTCCGTTCACTTGACTGAAGGCGGCGGGGCGTCGCACCGCACGAATTCCTGTGCGTAAACGGCGACATTGCCTATGTGCACGCCTATGGCCGAGACCACGCGCTTCTCGTCACGCGCCATCACGGCCTCGAAGATCTCGCGATGCTCCTCGGCCACGGTCCTCGAATCCCGATGTTTTAGCCAGGCCATGGCGCGATAGCGTTGCGCCTTCATGAATATCTGCATTCTCATGGCCTTGAGCCAACGCAGCGGACACGCCTCGCTGATCGCGTCGTGAAAGGCCGCGTTGCGCTCTTCCCACTGTTTGTCGCCGCCGCGGCGCCCTTCAGCGATGTTCTGCTGCTCGGTGTAGGACAGTTGGTGGAAAGTCGCTATCACTTTGCTCTCCCACACTTCGTCGCCGTGAGCGAGCGCGAGCCGGGCAATGTCGGCTTCGAGCAGCTTGCGTGTCTCGGTGAGGTCATGCAGGTCGGCGAGAGACATCGGCGCGACCTGATATCCCCTGCGGCCTTCGAAAATGACGAATTGCTCGACCGCCAGACCCGCCAGCGCCTCCCGCAACGGACTCATGCTCAATCCGTAGCATTCTTGCAGCGCCCCCATGGTGAGTCGATCGCCCGGCTTGAAGACGCCCGCTATGATATCCGCGCGGATCGTCTCGGCGGCGATTTCGCTCAGCGTCTGCCGGGTTTCAATGCGGGTCGAACGAGGGATCGCAGGTTGACGCATGGGGCGTCTCCTCACCACGTCGCCAGCAATGCGCCAGTCATGACCGGGTCTCCGCCTCAATGTTCTATTGATATCTTATCACTCGCTGCTCGACGGCCGCCACAGCGAGAAAGATCGCGACGGCCAATGATGAAGACAGAATGATAGCTGCGTAAAGGAGATCTGATCGATAGTTGAAAGTGGATTGGATGATGACCGCGCCGAGCCCCTTGTTGGCGCCAATCCATTCTCCAACGATCGCCCCAACCACCGCCGTCGTTGACGAAATGCGAAGCGATGCGAACAGGTAAGGTAGCGAGCGCGGCGTCCGAAGCTTCCAGAAGATCTCGGCCGGACTCGCCGAAAGCACTTGCATCAACTCGCGCTCGCTGGCGCTCACCGCATCGAAGCCGCGCGTCATGTTAACCAGCGTCGGGAAAAAGCAGATGATCGACGCGATGATGATCTTTGGCAGGATTCCAATGCCGAAGATGAGAACGATAACGGGCGCGAGCGCCAGGATGGGGATCGTGTTGAGGAACAGCACGACCGGGAAATAAGCGCGCTCGATCGCCTTGTTATAGACGAAGACGATCGCCAGCAGGATGGCGGCCAGGTTACCAAAGACGAAGCCGGAGAGGCTCTCCACCATCGTCGGCAGCAGGTTCTCCCAAAGTAGCCGCGGATCGGCCGCCATTCGTTGAATGACCTGCCAAGGCGTCGGCATGATGTATCTCGGCACGCCCAGCCAAGGCAGCAGGAATTGCCACAGAACGACGAGCGAAGCCGCGCCACAGAGCGGCAACAGATAATGAGATAGGCGCGATGGCGCGTGGAGCGAGCCAGGTTTCAACACGTCCGCAGCACTGCCCGCAGATGCGCCATGCTATGAACGAAACCGGGGTCTTCCCGGATCGCCTCGCCGGCTTCAGCCTTGACGACGCGAAGATCCTCCAGTTCTCGCAGCCGGCCGGGATTGGCCGACAGCACCAGCACACGCTCGCCGAGATAGGCCGCTTCCATGATGCTGTGAGTGACGAAAAGGATCGTCATGCCCGTCGAGCGCCAGAGGCTCAGCAGTTCGTCGTTGAGGCGGTCGCGCGTGATCTCGTCGAGCGCACCGAAGGGTTCGTCCATGAGCAGGATGCGGGGACGCGACAGCAGCGCGCGGGCGATCGCCACGCGCTGGCGTTGGCCACCCGAAAGTTGGTGAGGAAAAGCGCTCTCGCGGCCGGCGAGCCCGACCATTTGTAGGAGTTCGGCTGCCGCGAGGCCGGCCCGCGGCTCGCGTCCAGCCCGGGCTCGTTTGCCGACTTCGTCCGGCAGGCGCAGGTTCTCCATGACCGTCCGCCAAGGCAGCAGCGTCGAGTCCTGGAACACGAAGGCAATATCGCGCCGACGCCGTGCGAGCCGAGGCGTCTCGCCAAAAATCTCCATCGTGCCGGCGGTCGGCTGCAACAAGTCGGCGACGACGCGCAGCAACGTGGACTTGCCGCAACCGGAAGGCCCTATGATCGTCAGGAACTCGCCTTCTGCGACCTCCAGGTCCAACCCCTTGAGCACGATGCTTGTCCCGGCCGCGCCTCGGTAGCCGACGTCGAGGTCGGCGGCGCGAATGGCGAGGGCGCCCGCCGCCGATGCTACGGGGGCGGCGCGCGATTCGAGACCTGCGGGCATCAGTATTTCGGGCGGTCGGCCGCCGTCAGCTCAAGGATCTTGGTGGTCGCCGATTGCTCCAAAACGGGTTTGGCGGCGCCCTTAAACATGCCGATCTGATTCATCAGATCAATCTCGTCGCCGATATCGGAGAGCTTGAAGGTTCCCCAACCATGCGCCGCCGTATTGGCGTCGAAAGTCAATTTAAGGACCAGCGGTATCGTCTGCTTTTCAACTTTCAGATCGAGATTGGGATAAGCCTTCACCGTGATCTCGACGGCCTCTTGAGGATGTTCGTGGGTATAGCCCCAGCCCTTGGCGACCGCCTTGAGGAACCGAGCCAGCAAGTCGCTGTTGTTCTCAAGCGCGGCGTCGGTGGCGAAATAGACGTTGCCGGGATCAATGATGCCGGCCGCGCTTTCCATCATGGTGATGCGATCGGGACCAATGACGGAGAGCGCCTGCGTGTTTGTGATCCATCCGGTCACGACGTCGAGTTGGTTGGTGGCCAGCGGCGTCATGTCGAAGCCCATAGTCGAGATATTCAGCTTCGAGGGGTCGAGCTTCGCCTTCGCGATGAGCGCATCGAGCGTAGCGCGTGCCGTCGGCTGGATGCCGATGCGCTTACCGTAGAGATCCTCGGGCTTGTGGACTGGCGCCCGCGGCAGCGAGAAGTAGGCAAAGGGCGCCTGTTGGTAGCCGGTGGCGAAAACGCGGACAGGCGCGCCGGCGGAACGCGCGAGCAGCAATTGCGACACGCCGGAGAACTGGCCGAGTTGGGCCTGCCCTGAAACGACGGGCGCGAGCGTCGCCGAGTTCGGGCCGCCGGGCGACATCTCAACGTCGATGCCCTGGTCCTTGAAATAGCCGTTGTGGACCGCCACGACGTCGCCGATCTGGCCGTTGCTCATAAGCCAATCGTATTGGATGACGGCCTTGGCCGTTGCGGCGCGCGCGCCCGCGGGCGTCAGCAAACTTATGCCGGGTCCGGCGGCAGCGACGCAAAGACCAATGCCGCCTTTCAGGAAGCTGCGGCGGTTCACCCCATTGGCCCAACCATTCTCTATCGCGCTCATTGCGTCACCTCTCCGAACCGTTTGCCGTCCAGCCACGAATAAAGCTCCCAGAGATGCTCATCCGGGTCCAAGAAATAGGCGCAGCGCGCGCGCCACGGATAGTCCTTCGGCGGCGACACAAAAGCGACGCCGCGCGCGACAAGCTGGTCATAGAGCGCGTCGACTTCGGTGGGCGCGCCGAGTTCGATTGCGGCAACCGCTTTGTGGACGCCGGGTCCGGATTTCCTGTTGCTTATGCCGATCGCGGCCGCAATGTGGTCGATCTCCCACAGCGCCAACGCCACATCCTTTGTGGTGAAATCGGCGAACCCTTCCGCCCGCGTGCGCAGCTTGAACCCCAGCTTCTCCTGGTAGAACGCCGCCGACCGCGTGATGTCCTCGACGAGAAAGCAAAAATCGGTAATCGCAGGCATTCCGAAGGGCATAGGAGATCTCTCGAAAACTTGCACCGATTTTCGAAAACGCTATCATACCGACTTATCGAGGTCCAGCGTAATCCCTATGAAACGAGTCGTTTGATGCTGAGCAGTTCACATTGGGGAATGTTCAAGCCGATCGTCGAAGCGGGACGAGTCGTCGGCGTGGAGCCATTTGCCCGAGACCCCAATCCGTCCCCATTGCTGAAGTCCATTCCGTCTTCGATAGGCCATAAAAGCCGGCTGCTGCGGCCGGCGGTTCGGCGCAGTTGGCTCGACGCCGGGCCGGGCGCCAATCCGGAGCGTCGTGGCCGTGACCGTTACGTCGAGGTCACATGGGATGAAGCGCTCGATCTCGTCGCCGGGGAACTGAAACGGGTGATCGCCACCCATGGCAACCAAGCCATTTACGGCGGCTCCTATGGATGGGCGAGCGCGGGTCGCTTCCACCACGCCAAATCGCAAATCCGACGCTTCCTCAACGCGATCGGCGGCTTCACGGATTCTGTCGATACCTATAGCAATGCGGCTGGCAGCGTCATCGTGCGGCGAGTTCTCGGCTCGCTACAAGCAATAGACGGGCCGGCGACGAGCTGGTCGAGCGTCGCCGCCCACGCAGGGCTCGTGGTGATGTTTGGCGGCATGCCTTTGCGCAACACCCAAATCACGGTCGGCGGCCTCGGCGAACACACAAGTCTGGCCGGACTGCGCGAAACGAAGGAAAGCGGCGCCGCCTTCGTCCACATCGGCCCCGTCCGCGACGACGCGCCGCAATTCCTGGAGGCGCAATGGTTGGCCGCACGTCCTGGTTCGGACACGGCGATCATGCTTGCGCTCATCCACACGCTCATCACCGAGGGTCTGCACGACCGGAAGTTTCTGGACAGCCATACGAGCGGATTCGATCGGTTCGCCAACTATGTGTTGGGAGCCACGGACTCAACCCCGAAGAGTGCGGAGTGGGCGAGCCGTCTCAGCGAGTTGCCGGCCGAGACGATCCGCGCTTTGGCGCGGCGCATGGCGGCGAACCGGACCTTTGTTATCGTCAACTGGTCGCTGCAACGCAGCGATCATGGAGAACAGCCGTTCTGGGTCGCCATCGCGCTGGCGGCTGCGCTTGGGCAGATCGGTCTGGCGGGCGGCGGGCTGGGCTTCGGCTATGGCAGCATGGAGGGTCTTGGCGGACAGAGGCGCGCCGCGCCACGTCCGACCTTTCCGACCCTTCGCAATTGCGTCGACAGTTTCATTCCCGTCGCTCGTGTCGCGGACATGCTGCTCCATCCGGGCGAGTCCTACCAGTATGACGGCCACGAGCTAATCTATCCCGACATCCGCCTTGTTTATTGGTGTGGCGGCAACCCATTTCATCACCATCAGGATCTCAACCGCCTAATCGCCGCATGGCGGCGGCCCGAGGCGATCGTGGTGCATGAGACTTGGTGGACGGCTACCGCCAGACACGCCGATGTCGTCCTGCCCGCGACGGCGCCGCTAGAGCGCAACGACATCGGCGCCAGTTCGCTCGACCGCTTCATGGTCGCCATGAAGCGGGCCGTCGAGCCGCCCGGCGAGGCGCGGAACGACTTCGACATCTTTGGCCGTCTCGCCGATCGGCTTGACGTTGGCCAGACATTCCACGAGGGCCGCGGAGAAATGGCGTTCCTTCGTTCGATGTACGAGCGTGCGCGCGAGCGTGCTCGGCATGCCGACATGAATTGGCCGCTGTTCGACGATTTTTGGAATCAAGGGTTCGTTGAGATTCCGCCCGCGCGCGACGCCCATATTCTCTTCGCCGACTTTCGCGAAGATCCCAGTCGCCACCGCCTTAACACTTCCTCCGGCCGCATCGAGATTTTCTCGCAGACCATTGACGGATTCGGATACGACGACTGCCCCGGTCATCCAACCTGGATCGAGCCGCGGGAATGGCTGGGCAGCGCTGCCGTCGAGCGGTTTCCACTACATCTTCTCTCCACGCAGCCAGCGACCCGACTGCATGGGCAGATGGATATGGGCGAGATCAGCCAAGCGAGCAAAGTTTCCGGCAGGGAGCCGATTCGGATCAACTTTGCGGACGCCGCTGTTCGCGACATCCGCGACGGCGACGTCGTTCGTGTCTTCAATAATCGAGGCGCGACACTGGCGGGGGCGGTGCTTACCGACGCGATCCGACCCGGCGTCGTTCAAATCGCGACCGGCGCCTGGTATGACCCGGAGACGCCGGGCGAGATCGGAAGTCTCGACAAGCATGGCAACCCGAACGTGCTGACGCCGGACCGGGGCGCCTCCCGGCTCTCGCAAGGCTCGTCGGCTCAGAGCGCGCTTGTCGAGGTGGAGAAATGGTCCGCCGCTCCGCCGCCGATCTCCGCCTTCGACCCGCCGATCGATGGCGGCGGCCGGTCTTGAGGCGCGGCGCATCTATCATTGCAGTCGCCTTTTCTTGAGATGGGCTTTGCACGCGCTAGCCTGATGAGCCATGCGCCAGGACGACCATGCGAGAATCGCGGCAGTGGGCGAGTCGGTCGAGTGGCGGCGGCGTTGACCTCGCTCGTCAAGCGCTGTCGAAGCCGGCGAGATCGTAATAGTTCGGAGAGCGCGCGGCCTTGAGTTGATAGGCGGCCGATCTCTCTTCGCGGTCCGCCGTTTCCGCCTTCAGGAGCTGCGACAGGATCGACCGGGCGGCTTCGAAGGTCGGCGAGCCCTGCTCGGTCAGCTCGCCGACGGCTGGGACCACGGCGTGCATTTTCAGTCTGCTCAGCTTGATGACGACGGCGCCGATCGCGCAAGTGATAGAAGACCGCCGCCGGCGGCCCCGTCGTTGCGGCCCTCGCGCTGCTCGATTTGCGAGGGCGCCGGCGCCCATCGTGTCGGACGAACCGATCAGGAAGCGGGCCTTGCCGGCGCACACGTCGCCGAACAGGCGCAGCTTGGCCTCGGATTTCTCGTAATCCTGCATGAAGGCGATTTAGCCCGCCTCACGCGGCAAAGAAGCCGCAAAGCGACGAGAATCCCGGCGGCGCTGAGCCGCTCCTCACAAATCTGCCCTTGCCATCGTCCTGCGGATCATCGTCGCCCATTCGTCCCACAGCGGTTCGACGAGTTCGTGTCCCATCCCCGGATAAACATGAACCTCCGAATTGGCGAGAACCCGCCCGAGATCGAAAGCGGCTGCGACGTCGAGATGACGGTCATCGCGGCCGTGAATGACGATCGCGGGCTGCTTCAGGCCGTCGACGCCGGACATACGATCCGGTATGCGCCCGAGAGCCGCCGCTTGCCGGGCGACGCCGTCCGGCGCATAGGCTCGTTCGAAGCTACGCGAGGCCCATTCGCGAACCCACGCCTCATCGAAGCGATAGGCGGCCGATTGCGAAACCCGCTCGCGCTCGACGAAGGCCTCGATCGCCTCGCCCCTGGAGCGATAGGCGAAGAGTTCGGCCGGGCCGGCGCTCTTTGGGCGCGGCTTGCGGTAGGGACCGAGGCCCGGCGCGGCGTAGAAGAGACAGAGCGAGCGGACCCGCTCGGGCCGCCGCACCGCCATGAGCTGCGCGATCATGCCGCCCATCGACTGACCCACGACATGCGCGCTATCCCATTCGAGCGCGTCCATCACGCCGAAGGCGTCGTCGGCCATGTCCTCCAGGGCATAGCCGCCGTCGAAATCGTGCGCGCCGCCAAATTTCTGAGAGAGGCCGACGTCGCGATTGTCGAACACCGCGACATGGACGCCGCGGTCGACGAACTTTCGCAGGAAACGCTCGCGCCAGCCGATCATCTGGACGCCGAACCCTTCAATGAATAGCGCCGGCGCGCCGTCGGGCGCGCCTCGCGTCTCAAAATAGATGCGTGCCTTGCCGGCCTGGGCGTAGGGCATGGAAACCGTCTCCGGGCATGGGACTTATCGGACGGATCGAGCGTCGGGGACCGCGCCGCCCGCGACAAGGCCGGCCACGCAGGTCAGCGAGCAGACCGCCGTAATGAGGGCGAGAGACGCGAGTTTGTGGGGCGCGTCGATCGCTTCGATCCGCAAGGGTAGAACGACGACCTGCAAACCCTTGAAGATGGCGTACATCGCGAGCGCGGGCGGCAGTAGCAGAAGCAGCAGTCGCCCGACCGGCGTTCGCGCCCGCGTCGCGTGCGTTATATCGCTCAACCCCGCCACTCCCAGCCATCACGCATGCTTGCCGATAATCGATCGCCACGCTTCGCGCTCGGCGCGCTTGGGATCGTTCGCGACACGCGAGGCGACGTCGAAGATCATCATGGGCCGGTCCGGCGAGACATAGGGCGGCCAGGAGGGGAGCGCGGCGGCGTTGGGGTCGCCGGTTCGGGCGAACGCGATCCACGCCGCTTGCATCGTCTTGGCGAGCGGCTCGGCGGCGGCAACGCCGCGACTGTAGGCTGTCGTCTCCAGCCGATCGAAGACGAAGGGATTTTCCGCTCCGTGGGTGGCGCGCGCCGAGGGATTGTCCGGGCGGGTCCAGCCGATCTGATAGACGTAGGTTCGATGGCCGGCAGCCGCGCGATGTTCGGCGAAGCGTACGGTCGGCATCCCGAAGGCCGAATCGCTCAGCACCGCCTCGGCGACGTCTTCCGCGGCGGCTTGCGGTCGGCGCCCCGCGTAGGCGTCGAAGAGGCGACCGCCGTCCTGGCCGAACATCTCGACCAGTTGGTCGCGCGTACGCGGCGCGCCGTGAAAAATGAAATCGGCTTCGTGGGCCGCGCAGCCGACGATCATCGGCACGGCGAGATCGGTCCCCTCGACGAGGGCCTCGGCCGGATCGACAGGCAGGATGTCGCCGTCCACCACCGGCCGCCAGGCCATTGGCCCGCCATCGGCGTTCTGCTGCGCTTCGATCAGCGCCTCCCTGGGCAGCGCGGCGAGCGCCGCGAGGTCGTCGCCGACGCCGAGGCGCGTCATCAGCGAAACGGACGCTTCATCGGCGACCGCGCGCGTCAAGGGCGCAAAGCGAAAGCCCTTGGCGAAAACGCCGGCCTGGCAAATGCCGCGATGGAACAGCCCGCGAGCCCGGGGCATCGAAAGCAAGGTCGCGGTCTTCATGGCGCCGCCGGATTCGCCGAACACGGTGACGGCGTTCGGATCGCCTCCGAACGCCTCGATGTTTTCGGCCACCCATTCGAGGGCGGCGATCACATCGAGCATGCCGAGGTTCGGGGTCACGAAACGATCGCCTGGCAGATCGCGGTAAAGATAGCCGAACGCGCCGAGACGATGATTGGGCGCCACGACCACCACATCGCCGCGCGCGCTCAGCCGCGAGGGCTCCTCGCGCGGGCGGGTCGGCGTGCCGGTCGCGAAGCCGCCGCCATGCAGCCACACCATCACAGGGCGCCTGGCGCCGCGCTCGGGAGACGGCGTCCAGACATTTAGAAACAGACCGTCCTCGGACATCGGCGTGTCATAGAACGCGCCGAACAGGAACCGATGATAGGCGCCGTCGCGAACCACTGAGGCGTCGGCGACCTGGGGCGTCATGGGCGCCCAGGTCTGCGCCTTGCGCACATCCGTCCAGCGCCGCGGAGGCCGGACGGGCTGGAAGCGCCCGGGGCCGTCTATGCGATCGGCGAACGGGACGCCCCGGAAGCGGGCGACGCCTTCGTTCCATTCGCCTTCGACCTTGCCGTGGGCGGTGCGGGCAACGGGGTTTGCAGTCATGATTCAGCTTTCACGCGTTCGAAAAGAGGATCGGCGGCGTTTCAGGAGATCGAGGCCGAAGCCGGGGCGCCATCACGCGCCGCCAGTTGAGCTTCGAGTTCTTCCATCTGCTCGCCGCCTGCCATCAGGTTCAGCACTTCGCTGTAGTTCTTTTCGTTCCGGCGGAACGACGCCGCCACCGCGCCATGGATCAGAACGACGAACTGGTCGCCGATCGCCATGGCGTGGCGGGCGTTGTGGGTGATGAAGACGATGGCGATGCCACGCTTCTGCGCCTCTTTGACCAGAATCAGAACCTTGGCGGCCTCTTTGACGCCAAGCGCGGATGTGGGTTCGTCGAGGATCAGCGCCTTCGCGCCGAAATACATCGCCTTGGCGATGGCGAGCACTTGCCGTTCGCCACCGGACATGGTGCCGACAAGCTGATCGCCGTCAGCGACGCGCGTGATGCCGAAGCTGCGGATCTGTTCCAGCGCGACCCGGTTGGCGAAGCGGGTGTCGAACCAACGGAACGGGCGGACGCCCTTCATCGGCTCTGAGCCCAGGAAGAAATTGCGTCCCACGCTCATCAAGGGGATGGTCCCAAGATCCTGGTGCACAGTGGCGATTCCCGCCGCTTTGGCGTCGCGCGGCGAGGCGAAGCGGGCCGGGCGACCTTCGAGGAGAAGGTCGCCGCGGGTTTGGGGATGAACTCCCGAAAGAATCTTGATGAGAGTCGACTTGCCCGCGCCGTTGTCGCCGAGCAAACAGAGAATCTCGCCGGCGCGGATTGCGCACGAGACATCGCGAAGCGCCTGCACGCCAGCGAACGCTTTGGAGACGTTTCGCATCTCGATCAGAGGCGCGGTCTGGGCCTGCATCGCATTCCTCCTATCGAACCGAGAGCGCCAGGCGCCGGAAATAACTGTTCGCCATCACCGCGCCCAGCAGTAGCGCGCCAAGAAACAGTTGAATCCAGTCGGTGTTCCAGCCGGTGTAGAAGATCCCGACGCTGATGACGCCGTAGATGACCGCGCCCAGGAAAATGCCGATGGCGGAGCCGTACCCGCCGCCGAGGAGAACGCCGCCAATCACCGCCACGATCGGCGCCTGAAAGACATATCCCTGCCCGTTGGCGGCGTTGCCGGAGTGGAACTCGATCGCCTGAATGACGCCGACGAGCGAGGCGGCGAGCGCCGTCGTCACGAAAAGCGTGATCTTGACGCGCGATGTCGGAACGCCCGAGGAGCGCGCCGCATTCAGATTGCCGCCGGTCGCGTAGATCCAGTTGCCGAACGCGGTCTTGCCGAGAACCCAGGACGCGAGGACCGTGATGACGAGCCACCAGAGGATCGAGATATTGGCCTGACCCAGACGTCCCGCAAATAGCGAGGTCGCGAGCGGCGACGCCGTCATCGAGACCGTCGTCGTGTTGGTAAGCATGCGCGATAGCCCCAGCGAAGCGCCGGACACGCCAAGCAAGGTCGCCAGGGTGACTATGAAAGAGGGAAGTCCGGTTCTTTCGACCATCAGGCCGTTGAGAAACCCGATCAGCGCGGAGCCCGCCAGGACGCAGGCGATCATGATCCAGATGTCGATGTGATACAGCCGTGTTCCGATGGCGAGAGCAATCGAACTCGCGCCCAGGGTGGCGCCGATCGAGAGATCGAACTCTCCGGCGATCAGCAGCAGGCCGACCGCCACGGCGATGATGCCAAGCTCCGCGGCGGAGTCGAGCCAGGCCGCCGTTCCGTCGAACGAGACGAAGTTCGTCTCTCGGGTCGCGATGGCGAAGACGACGTAGACCGCAATGGCGGCGAACAAGGCCCCCGCTTCGGGGCGATACAGCAGGCGTCGGAAACGGTTGGGTGGCGAAGGCGCGCGCGCCTCCCGAGCGGCGGAAGCCGAGACGTCGGTCATGTCATGAGCTCGCTGTAGGGAGATGCCGAAGACGGGTCGGACGCCTCGCGCCCGACCCGCGCCGATGCAGGCTATTGAGCGCCGCGGATACCGCCATATTTCTTATCGACCTCGATGATCCGGTCGATGTTGTCTTTCGTCACCACCAGCGGGCCGGTATGAATTTCGCCGATCGGATGGAGGCCATATTTGACGTACTGCGCCGCCACGACCACGCTGTAGAAGCCTTGCAGATAGGCCTGCTGGTCGACCAGAAAGGCGACGTCGCCGACTTTTTCCGCGGCGAGGCCGGCGCTCGAGAGATCGGTCGCGCCGATCGTCACCTTGCCCTTGAGGCCCTGCTCCCTGACGGCCTGCACCGCGATCGCGGTCTGGGTGGCGCCCAGCGTCAGGATGCCATTGATTTTCGGATCCGCCTGGAGCGCGCCTTTGATCGCCTGCAGATTGGCTTGCGGATTCTGCGCGTCCTGAGTCGAGATCGAAAGAACCTTCGCACCGCCGCCAATCTTCTTCAGGGCGTCCTCGTAGCCGGAGCAGCGCTGCTCGAGAGCCGGGTTGCCGGGGACATGATCGACGCAGAGGCCGAATTTGACGCCGTTCTTGACCGCCAATTCGCCGCTGGCGGCGCCCATCGCACGCGGGTCTTCGCCAATGTAGGTCAGCGCCCCGTCGCTCTTCCAGGACTGCTCGCCGCTGTTGTGAATGATGACCGCCGTGCCCTGCGCAACCGCGGCCTTGATGGCGGGATCCATCGCATCGGGAAAGAAGTCGCCGACGATCAGCGCGTCGGGGCGCCGCGAAGCCGACGCCTCCACGAGATGCACCAGGTCGGACTGCACATTGTCGAAGGTCGAGATGGTTGAATATTGGGCGTCGACCTTCATCGCCGCGGCCGCGTCGTCGAAGCCTTTTTTCACCGCGCTGAAGAACGGATCGGTCAGCGGGCCTGACACCATGATGATGACCGGCTTGTCTTGCGACGCCTGGACCGGGCCGAGGCCGAGGACCGCGACGCCGAGCGCTGCGGCGGCGAGCACACTTATCGAGCTGGTTATCTTCATGCTTTCCTCCCTGACATATGGCCTATTTCGGCCGATTGATTCTATGATGCGCCGTACCATCACCGACCAAATAGATGGACAGAATGGATTGAGTTAGTTCCAAGTGGAAGCTATATAGCGGGAATACGGCCGTCAAGGCGGCTCATGGGTGAATCTTGGAAAAAAAGCGGCGCGATATTTCGAACGGCGGCAAACCAGGGTCGGCGAACGCCGCGATTACCCAAACGCTGCGAGAGCGCGGCGCGCTCAGTCAGGCCGATCTGACGCGACTGACGGGCCTGGGCAAAGCGACCGTCTCGCGCGCCATCGCGGAGTTGCAAAAAGTCGGGCTGGTCATCGACGCGGGGCGCAGTCTGAGCCCCGCCGGCGGATCGAGCGGAAGGCCGGCAGCGGCGCTCACGCTCAATCCCGAAAGGGGGACCTGCGTAGGCATCCAATTGGGACCGCATTTGCTCCGCGCCGTTCTGGCGGACGTTTCGCATTCGGTGCTCGCCACGCGAGTCGAAAATCTCGCGCGAGACTATTCGCCCGAGCAGGCGCTCGACGCCGCGGACCGTCTGATCGACCAGTTGCAGCGCGACGCCGCATCGGATCCCGAGCGTCTGATTGCAGTCGGCATCGCTGTGCCGAGCCCCGTGCATCCCGTCACCGGGCGCGTCATCCGCTCGAGCGTAATCGGAACCTGGGGCGGGCTGCGCGTAAACGAAATGTTCGAGGAGCGGTTGAAGCGGCCCGTGTTCCTGGAAAACGAATCGTCTTGCGCGGCGCTCGCCGAACTGACCTGGGGGGCGGCGAAAGGCCTGTCGAACTTCGCTTATGTCAAGACCGAATTGGGCGTCGGCGGCGCCGTCGTCGTCAACGGAAAGCTACTGCGTGGCGTCTGCGGCGGCGCCGGCGAGTTCGGTCATCTGACCTATGACCCCAACGGGCCGCTTTGCCGGTGCGGCAATAGAGGTTGTTTCGAGGTGCATCTCTCGGACTGGGCGCTGCTGAAGCCCTTGGAGCCGATATACGGCGACGCCTTCACGATCCCGGACCTCATCGATCGCGCCATCGCCGGCGATAAGGGCTGTCGGCGCGTCATCGACGACGCCTCCGCGATGCTGGCCCGCTGTCTGGCGATGGCCTGCAATATCTTCAATCCTGAAGCGGTCGTCATTGCCGGAAGTCTGCTGCCCGCCGGCGATTTGCTCTTGAACCCGCTGCGCGAGCATTTCTCGCGGCATGTACTGATCCCGTTGGAGGAGAACGAGATGGGCCCGACCACTCGTTTGCTGACCGCCTCCTTGGGCAAGAACGCTTCGGCGCTCGGCGCCATGGGCCTCGCGCTTCGCCAGATCGGTGACGTCTAAGAACGAATCGCGATTGCGCCGCGAGGCGCGAGATCGGCTCCCCGCTATGAACAGGCAAGGACCCGAAATTCGTCGCAGCTTTGTGAGATCCTGCTTGGCTGGCCATCGTCCGGCGCGAATTGAAAAGCTCGGCGTCAGGTTGATTGGCGGCTTGCGCCAACCTCGGCTTTGAGTTCAGCGAACGCATGGCGCAGATGATCGGCGAGGGGCTCGGCGCCTGCGCGCTCGGCCCAGCGCTCGAAAGCGACCCGCAGCGCGCCGACGGCGGCCATCGCGACAAGCCGCAGCCGGTCGCGGCGCTCCGGCGCCGGCGACAGTTCGACCAGCGCCTCAAACACGGCTTGCTCCTGTTGTGCGTATTTGGCGTGCTTGCTGGCGTCGAGCCGCTCGGTCGAGGCGAGCAGCCGCTCGATGCGGATGTGATCTTCGGCCTGGAATTGACCCGCGAGCTGCAAAAAGGCGGCCAGAACGAGGTCGAGCGGCGCCCGGCCTGGGCGCTGCGCCAAAATAGCCACGCGCATGGCGTCGCCGAGGCCGGCTTTCCAGGCCAGGAGAATATCTTCCTTCTGTGCGAAGTAATGAAAGATCGTGCGCCGGGAAACGCCCGCCGCTGCTGCGATCTGGTCGAGCGTCGTCGCCTCGTAACCTTGGTCGAGGAACAGCTTCAGACCCACTTCCGTAAGGCGTTGGCGGGTCTGGCGACGCTTGCGGGCGCGCAATCCCTCCGTCTTTTCCGGCGGTTTCGACATGCGGCCTAAATAGCACGAATTGCACGCCTTGCAAATTTGCACGTAGTGTAATATGTGCTTGCAACCGCAAGAACGAGCGAGGTCGATATGGCGACGGCGACGGTCAACGGACGCACGGTCGAGCTTCCCGAAGACGACGACGCGTTGCTCGTCGATGTCTTGCGCGGACCTCTGGCGCTGACGGGGACCAAGCTGGTTTGCGGCGCCGGGGCCTGCGGCGCCTGCACGGTGCTCGTCGATGGCGAGGCGATTGTAAGCTGCCTTCTGCCCGCCAAGGCGGCGGCGGGGAAGGCGATTACCACCGTCGAAGGCATCGGCGGCGCGGATTTGCATGCCGTGCAGCGGGCCTTCATGGCGCTGGACGCCCTGCAATGCGGGTTCTGCACGCCCGGCTTCATTGTCGAAGCCAAGGCGTTCTACGATGTCTGGCGGGCGGAGAAGGGCGCGGCAGCGCCGACGCGAGAGGAAATCGGCGCCGCGTTCTCCGGCCACCTCTGCCGTTGCGGGGCCTACGAAAACATCGTTCGCGCCGTCGTCGAAGCCTGTGCCGGCGTCTACGACCGGCCGGGCGCCGAGCCGCCGCGCATCGAGGCGCGCGACAAGGTCACCGGCAAGGCGCGCTATACGTTCGACCTCAGCCACGAAGGCCAGCTCGAAGGCGCGATCCTTCGCTCGCCGCACGCCCGCGCGCGCGTCGTTGCGCTTGATCTGGAGCCCGCCAAGGCGCTGCCGGGCGTCAAGGCGGCGGTGTCGCTGCTCGACGCCTCGCAGTTGGTCGGCTTCGTCGGCGAGCCCGTCGCCGCCGTCGCGGCTGTGGATCGGGCAACCGCCGAGCGGGCGCTGGCGGCCATTGGCGTGCAGTATGAGGCGCTGGCGGCTGTGGTCGGACCAGATGCGGCGCAGCGGGCGGACGCCCCGGTGGCGTTTCCGCGCGGCAAGGGAATCAAATACAGCGCCGGCGAAGGCGGCGGCGCTCCGGCCTCCTGGCGCGGCAATCTGCGCGGGCCGGTGTCGGCCTTTTCTCTGCGCGCCGGCGCGGCCCGCAAGACGATCGCGGCGGCGCGCTTGGCAGGCGATCCGCTGCTGGTCGAGGGCGTGTTTCGCACCAGCGCGCAGCAACACAACGCGCTCGAACCCCATAACGCGATCGCGCGCTTCGAAGGCGAGGATCTCATCGTCGAGATCTCGACGCAGGCGGTGTCGGCGCTCGCGCATGAGATCGCCGCGCATTTCAAGCTCGCTCCGGCGCGCGTGCGCGTCGTCGCCGAGCATATCGGCGGCGGCTTCGGCAGCAAGGCGTCGCTCGGCATGGAGACCATCGCGGCGGTGACGCTCGCCAAGGCGGCTCACGCCCCGGTGCGCGTCGCCTATGCGCGTCACGAGGAGCTGTCGGTGGCGGGATACCGTCCGGCGGTGGAGATGAAGCTGGCGCTGCTGCCGACACGCGACGGCAAGCTCAAGGCGCTGTCGCTGACCGCCTATTCCGACGCCGGCGTCGCCACCAACAACACCGTCGCCGGCCTGGCGCGGCTGATCTATGCGGCGGAGGCGAAGGAACTCACCGATTACGACGTGGTCAGCAATCTGCCGCCGGGCTCGCCGTTTCGCGGGCCCGGCGGGCCGCCGATGGCGTTCGCGCTCGAACAGGGCGTCGACGAAGCGGCGCTGCGGCTTGGCGTCGATCCCCTCGCGCTGCGCAAGGTTTGGGACGACAACCCCTCACGCGCGCGGCTCTATGATTGGGCGATGGGCCTCGATGTGTGGAAGACGCGCCCGTCGATGCCCGGTCACGGCCGCTTTCGGCGCGGCGTCGGCGTGGCGGCGGCTTACTGGCTCTATCTGTGGCAGGCCGACACCAAAGTCGAGCTTGCGGTCGTCGGCGGGCGGCTGGTCGCCAGCGTCGCCACGCAAGACATCGGCACCGGAACGCGCACGGTCATCGCTGAGACGCTGGCGCGCGAGTTCGGGCTCGATGCGCACGAGATAGAGGTGCGGCTCGGCGATTCCAGACTGCCGAAGGGCCCCGGTTCCGGCGGCAGCCGCGTCACGGCGTCGATCGTGCCGGCGCTGCTTGCTGCATCCGAGAAGCTGAAAGCGCAAGCCGCGTTGCAGCCGGCGCCGGGCTCGAATGCCCCCTGGCGCGCATGGCTCGCGGCCGCGCCCGATCTCACCGTGACGACGGCAAGGCCGCCAGACGACAGGTCCAACATCTATGGCCGCGCGTCGCTGTTGCACGAGGCCGGGATGGTCGGGCGGCTGTTCGGCTGGATGCTGCGCTTCCGGCAGAAGCTGGTGGTGGGCGCCGGCGCGCCGAGTTCCGTGCAGGTCGTCGAGGTGGAGGTCGACACCTGGCTCGGGCGCGTGCACGTCAAGCGCGCCTGGTCGGGCATTTCGGTCGGCCGCCTCGCGTCTCCAGCGCTGGCGCGCAATCAGGCGATCGGCGCGTTCTACCAAAGCCTCGGCCACGCGCTTTACGAGGCGCGCGAGATCGATCCCGTCACCGGCCGCGTGCTGAGCGTCAATCTCGACGACTATCGCACGCCTGGCGTCGGCGATGCTCCGCCTGTCGAGGTGCATTTCGAGGAGGACGGCTTCGCCCATGTTCGCGGCGGCTCCGTCGGCATCGGCGAGGTCGCCGCCGTGCCGACGCCGGCGGCCATCGCCAATGCGGTGCGCAACGCGCTCGGCGTGCGGCCGCAGGAGATCCCCATCCGCCCCGACCGTTTGCTGGCGCTCGTTGCAGGAGACGCTCATGTCGCTGGTTGAAGCCGCTGCGGAATATCGGGCCGGCGGAACCGATCTCTCCGAGCGCCGCCGCAGCGGCGTGTCGCGCGGGCCGTTGGTCGACATCGCGGCGCCGGAGGCGCAAGGCGGGGTATGGCGGCAAGCGGACGGCGGCCTGCGCATCGGCGCGCTGACGACGATCGCCGCTGTGGCCGCGGACGCGGCTGTTGGTCAGGGCTATCCCGGGCTCGCCGCGGCGGCGGCGGGTTTGGCGACGCCGCAGATCCGTCGCGTCGCCACCGTGGGCGGCAATATCGCGCAGCGCAATCGCTGCTGGTACTTCCGCAACCCCGAGGTCGCGTGCCTGAAAAAAGGCGGCCAGGGTTGCCCGATGCGCGCCGGCAACGCCCTTTATGGGGTCGTGTTCGACCGCGCGCCATGCGCGGCCCCGCATCCTTCGACGCTCGCGGCCGCGTTGCTGGCTTGCGACGCGCGGCTCGACACCAACCGGCGGCGCGATCTGCCGATCGCCGAGGCGTTGGGCAATGGACAAGCGAGCGCGGCGGAAACGTCGCTTGGCGCAGGCGAACTGATCGAAGCCATCGCGCTCCCGGCGCCAGTCGCCGGCGAACGGGCCGCCTACAGGCGCGCCATCGGGCGCGCTCACTCGGAATGGCCGCTGGTTGAACTTGTCGTCAGCGCGACGCTGGAGGCCGGCGTCTTCGCGCGCATTCGCGTCGTCGCCGGCGGCGTTGCGCCGGTTCCCTTGCGGCTGGAGGCGGTCGAAGCGGCCGTGCTCGGCAGGCCCGCGAGCGCCGAGACTTTCGCCGCCGCCATGGCGGCGGCGACGAGCGGCGCCAATCCGCTTGCGCAAGCGCGCTACAAGCTCGCACTCCTTCAAGGCCTGGTGCGAGATCTCCTGGAGACGGTGGCGGCAAGTTGATAGGTCGATTGACGCCTATGGTCGATCCCGAAGGGCGACGAAGAACCCGCCAGCGTCGGAAATCCAGGGAAATGCAGATGCGCCCCGGCCGGCGCTACTGGTTCGAATCCGAAACTCGGCGCCCGGTCGCGGGTGGGCGGATTGCGGACTCCCCGCGCAATCCACCGACCTCGCCCTGAGGCGCGAAGCGAAGCGTAGCCTCGAAGGGCGTTCCAGCTAACGCCGCCGGTTGTGCGAGGCAGCGGTTGATTGCAGCAGAGGTCGGGCCAACGAGCGTCCTCCGAGGCCCCTTCGGGGCTCCTCAGGATGAGGGGGGGGTGGGTGGCGCCGACACGGCCCGCTCTTCCCCAACGCCCGCCAATCCGGGAATTCCTTGCACCCCTCGTCAGCAAGCATCGGAGCCGCCGCTCCGACCAACGGACCCCAGGTCGATCCGATGCCGCCGCCGCCCGATTACCGACGTCGCCCGACGCCCGCGCCCAATTCGCTGCGGCGCCAGGCGGCAGGCGAGACGCCGATCGAGCGTTTGAATTCCCGGCTAAAGTGATAGACGTCGCAAAAGCCGCATTTTTCCGCGATTCCGGCGAGCGGTTCGTTGTTGTGGATAATCAAGGATTGGGCTTGCATGAGGCGTTCGCGCAGCAGCCACTGACGCGGGCTGGTGCGCAAATGCTTGCGAAATAGCCGTCGCGTTTGTGACGCGCTGAGGTTCGTCACCGCGCTAAGTTCGTCGGCGCCCCAGGGTCGGTTCAAGTCCGCGTGCATAGCGGCCACGATCAGGGCGAGCGCGGCGGGCATGCCTGGCGCCGCCGACCCAGCCCGCGCTTGATCGATGATTGTGAGGAATTCGCTGGCGAGACAATTGAGGCGCAGATCGACGCCAAGTTGGCGGCCGCGCATGACTGAAAACAGTCGCTCGAACCACGACAATATGTTCGCGCCGTCGAGAATGGCGACGCGAGGCGTAGCGTTGCCAAAGAGCTTTTCCCGCACCGCCGCCGGATTCGGCCCGTCCAGTCGAAACCACAGCAACGTCCATGGCGCACGCGGGTCCGCGAGATGTGCGTGGGGCCACTCGTTGGCGATCCATACCAGTTGCCCCGGGCGCACCTCCAAGCGCTGTCCGAGCGTTTCGACAACGCCGGCGCCGGAAAGACAATAGAGGACATCCTGCCCGGCATGGCTGGCGCGCACGACCCTGTAGTCCGCCGCCGCCACGACCTTGCCGGCGCGCAAAATGCTGAACGCGCAATGCGTCCAACCGGCTTCGGGGACGTAATACAAGCTCTCAACGAAGGACGTCTCACCTAGCATGCGCGTTTTATACAAAAACGCGCCCCGTTTGTCCATTTTCTAAACAGGCTGGCGCGGATAGCTTCAATCCCACGCTAGGAGTTCAACGGAATCGACGTCCCGCCGTTTTTGCCGCCGCAGGCCAGCATCAGGCCGGACGCAAAGGCGAGCTGATTGGAATCGGGAAGAACGCTGATGATCGCGATGACCAAGGAAGAGGCGAGCCTATACGCTCGCGACGGATACATAATTCGCAAAGGTTTGCTCGACGTCGGAGAGGTGGGCTTGTTTCGCGACCGCGCGCGCCGACAACTCGAGCAGGAGAATAGCGCTGGCGGCGTGATGGCCAAGGGCGACAAGGAAGGCAAGAAGACCCTGCTGAAAATGTGGTTGACGGCGGAGGACGACCAATACGGGCTGCTCGCCCGCGACGAGCGGCTGGTCAATCTCGCCGAGGACGCGATCGGCAAGCCGATCTATCTCTACAGCCACAAGATGACTATGAAGCAGCCTAACGAAGGCGGCGCGTGGGAGTGGCATCAGGACTTCGGCTATTGGTACAATTACGGCTGCCTGGCGCCGGAAATGATGAGCATCTACGTCGCTCTCGATAAAGCCACGCGAGAAAACGGCTGTTTGCAGGTGCTCAAGGGCTCACATAAGCTCGGCCGTCTGAACCATGTCCGCGAGAACGATCAGACCAATGTCGAACAGGAACATCTCGAAGCGGCGTTGGAGCGCTTCGAACTCGTTTACGTGGAAATGGAGGCTGGAGACGCGCTCGTTTTTGACGGCAACCTGCTGCATCGTTCTGACGCGAACCGCTCGAACACGTATCGCTGGGGTTACATCTCCTCCTACAATGCGGTCGAGAATGCGCCTTTTAAGCGAGTGCGGGAGTATGGAAACTACCAAGAGTTGCGGAAAGCGCCCGCCGGCTCTTTCCGCATGGCGTCCTGAAACAAAATCAGGCGCCGCGCGTGACGCCTGGCGATCGAACGCCAGCGCTGCGGGCGTTCGTTGAAGAGACATCAAAGGGTGGGCAGCCCGGACGTTTGCGAAGCGTCCATTCTGCCGGGAGGACCTGATGGCCGGTACGGCCGCAACCAGCGCCCGCGCGCCAGTCATGGACCGGTTTACGCTCACGCGCCTCCTTCGGGCGCGGGAGGCGGGCGTGTTCATTGCGCTTCTGGCGCTGTGCGCATTTTTGTCGTTTGCGACCGACTGGTTCCTGACTTCGGTGAATCTTTTCAACGTCGGCCGCCAGATCTCTTTGCTCGGGATCATGTCGGTCGGCATGACGTTCGTATTGATCTCTGGCGAGGTCGATCTTTCCGTGGGTTCGACCTACGCCTTTTCCGGCCTTTCCACAGGCATGCTGATTACCGCAGGTTGGTCGCTGGCTCCGGCGCTGTTTGTGGGCGTCCTCACGGGAGCGGCGATCGGCCTCATCAACGGCGCCCTTTCCACATACGGCCGGCTGCCGTCCCTGATCGCGACGCTGGGCATGCTGAGCGTCGTGCGCGGGGCGGCGCTGATCTTGACCAATGGTCAGCCTGTGACGATCAATGTCCGCAACGGCGCGTCGCCCGCCGTGCTCGACATCTTTGAATATATGGGCCAGGGCTATCTCTTCGGGGTGGTCCCGATGCAGCTCGTTTTCTTTGTCATCATCGCAGCGCTCGCCTGGCTGGTGTTGTCATATACGAATTTCGGCTTTCGCGTGTTCGCCGTCGGCGGCAGCGCGAAGGCGGCGCGCGTGTCCGGCATTCACGTCAACACAGTCAAGATCTGGGCCTTCGTGCTGATGGGAATGCTCGCGGCATTCGCCGGCATCCTCAGCCTTGCTTTTCTGCCGAGCGGTCAGGCAGGGCGCACAGGGTTAGGTCTCGAACTCGACGTGATCGCCGCGACCATCGTCGGCGGTTCGTCGCTCTCCGGCGGCGAGGGCACAATCCTTGGCACCGTTCTCGGGGTGTTGATCATCGGCGTCATGCGGAACGGATTGGTGCTTATGGGCGTCTCGCCTTTTGTACAGGAATTGATGATCGGCCTTGTCATCATCATCGCCGTCGGCATCGACAAGTGGTCGACGCGCGGCGCCGGCTAGTGGGCAACAAAGATCAAAAAGGGAGGAATGAATATGAAACTTGGGCACATCATTGTGGCGGCGGCGCTGGCGCTGGCGCCATTGTCGGCGCAGGCGGCCTCAAAGCTCAACGATTTTTCGCTTGCGAGTCGCATCAAGGCGAAGATCGCCTCGGGCAAGCCGCTCGACATCTACGTCTCCTATCACGACGTCTCGAATGAATTCGCGCCGTTCATGAAGGCCGGCGTGCGAAAGGCGGCGACCGAGGACAAGGTGAACGCCCAGTTCATCGGGCCGGTGGGCGCAAACGCCGACGGCCAGATAAGCGAGATCGAAACTTTGATGGGCAAGATGGACGGCTTGGCGATATCGTCGGTTTCGAGCGACGCGCTTGCGCCGGTCATCGATCGGTTCCTGAAAGCCGGCATCCCGGTAGTGACCTTCAATACCGACAATCCAAACAGCAAGCGTCTCGCCTTCGCCGGGCAGGACCTCGTTCAATCGGGTCGCGAAGCCGGCAAGCTGATGGCGAAAGTGCTGGATGGCAAGGGCAAGGTGCTGATCACGACGATCGACGCGGCCGCGCAATGGTCGCTCGATCGCGAGAAAGGCGCACGCGAGGCGTTGAAGGCCTCCAGCGGCATCGAGATCGTCAATACGCTGAACACCGGGACCGATCCGCAGAAGATTTATTCCGCGATCGAAAACGCGATGCTCGCCAATCCGAGCATCACTGGCATATTGTCACTGGAATGCTGCTCGACGCCGGCGGCGGGAACATGGGTAGACCGCAACAAAGCGGCCAACCGAGTCAAGGTTGTCGGGTTCGACCTGCTCGATGAGACCGTCCAGCTTGTCCAGAAGGGTGATATCCAGGCCACGATCGATCAGGCCCCGGAAGCGCAAGGCTTCGCGGCCGTCGATCTCCTCGTCAAGTTCTTGAAGGGACAGACGATCGAAAATGTCGACACCGGCGTGAAAGTCTACACCAAAGACAACATCGGCGAAATCGTCAAAAAAGTCAAAAAATAAGGCACGGACATCTTCGCGTCTGACCACATGACAGATCAGATTATTCCCTACATTGTCGAGATCGCCGGGGTGGTGAAACGCTTCCCTGGCGTTCTCGCGCTCGACCGCATCTCTGTCGGCTTTCGCGCTGGCGAGGTGCATGCCGTGATCGGCGAGAACGGGGCCGGCAAGTCGACTCTGATGAACATTCTGGCCGGGGACCTGCAACCCAATGCCGGCGAAATTCGCATCGACGGCAAGGCGACGCGCTTCGCCTCGCCGCTCGATAGCCGCTTTGCCGGCATCGTCGTCGTCTATCAGGAACTGACGCTCTGCCCGACATTGAGCGTCGCCGAAAACATCATGATGTCGGACATCGCCGCGCGGCCCGTCGCCCGCTTTACGCCCCGCGCGAAGATGCGGCTTGAGGCGCGCGCGGCGCTAGCGCGGCTTGGCATTGACAAGCTCGATCCGGACGCCAAAGTCGGCCGGCTGACGATCGCCGAAATGCAATTGGTCGAGATCGCCCGCGCGCTGCGCCAACGTGCGCGCGTGCTCGTGCTCGATGAGCCCAATTCGTCGCTTTCCCGGCGAGAGAGCGAGCGGCTGTTCGAGATTGTCAAGCAATTGCGCGACGAGGGCGTGACCGTCATCTACGTCTCGCATCACCTGCGCGAGGTTCTCGATCTCGCCGACCGGATCACCATCATGCGCGATGGCCGCACGATCGAGACGCTCGATAATGACAATCTTGTCGAAGATCAATTGATCCGGGCTATGGTCGGGCGCGATCTCGACGTCGCCAAGCAACGGTCGCTGGAGCCAGCGAGGGATTTGGATAGCGGCGACGTCGTGCTGTCAGTCGAGGACCTGACGGCGCCGGGTGTCGTCGACATCAGCTTCAAGGTGCGGGCCGGAGAAATCCTCGGCGTCGGCGGCCTGCCAGATTCTGGCAAGGATAAACTCGGCGAGGCGCTTTTCGGCTTGCGCGACCGAAGCGGCCGCGTCGCCATCGACGGCGTCGAATTGCGCGCTTCCGATCCGCATGCGTCGATTCGAAGCGGCATGTCTTTCGTACCCGCCGATCGCCGCGGCGCCGGCGGTCTGCTCTCGATGAGCGTCGCCGACAACATCGTGGCCGCCTCGCTGTCTCGCTTTTCGCTCGCCGGTTTTCTCAGACGCGGCGCCATCAATCGCGAGGCGCGCGCCCAGGTCGCCCGCCTCGACGCCCGCATCGCCAGGCTCGGCCAGAAGCTCGGCACGTTGTCGGGGGGCAACCAGCAGAAGATCATTCTCGGACGCAGCCTCGTCACCAATCCGCGGGTCTTGATCTTGCACGAACCGACGCGCGGCATCGATGTCGGGGCCAAGGCGGAAATCTATGCGATCCTGCGCGGCATCGCCGGCGATGGCGTGGCGCTGATGATAATATCGTCGGAAATTTCCGAGTTGATCATGAACGCCGATCGCGTTCTCGTGATGCGCGACGGGCAGATTTCGGGCGATTTGGCGAGAGCCGGCATCAGCGAGGAAGCGATTTTGGCGCGCGCGATGGCGTCCTGAGCGAGGGATAATGACGAACCCGAAAATCACCGTCGTTGGAAGCTTCGCCGTCGGCCTGACAATGCGGGCGCCCAAAATGCCGATCTTCGGCGAGACCATTCTCGGCTCCGATTTCGATATGGGGCCGGGCGGCAAAGGCTCCAATCAAGCCGTCGCAGTCGCCCGGCTCGGCGCCCATTCGTCGCTGCTGGCGATTCTGGGCTCCGACAAGCTCGCCGGCATCGCCACCGACCTCTACGCCGCCGAAGGTGTGGACGCCTGCCTGGTCACGACGAGCGGCGAGCGCCCCACCGGCGTTGGCATCATCATTCTCAACGACAAAGGCGAGAACTTCATCATCCTCGATATGGGCGCCAACGAGTTGATGAACGTCGAGACCGTCGACGCCGGAGAACAGCGCATCGCCGAGAGCGACGTCGTGATGACGGTGTTGGAAGTGCCGATTCCGGCGGCGGCCCGCGCGATGGAACTCGGCCGCAAGCATGGCGCCAAGACGATTCTCAACCCGGCGCCGGCGCGGCGGCTGCCTGAGGCGATCTTCGCCTCGGTCGATTATCTGACGCCGAACGAGAGTGAGCTCCGCATCCTTTTGGGGCTGCCTGCCGATGAACCGCGCTCGTCGCGCGAGCTTGCGCAGGGCCTGCGCCGGAGGGGCGCATGCAATGTCATCGTGACGCTCGGGCGCAGCGGCGCGCTGATCCTCACTGACGAACTCGATCTCATGGTGCCGGCCGTGCCGGTGGAGGTCGTCGATACGACGGGCGCCGGCGACGCCTTCAATTCCGGTTTCGCGGTGGCGCTCGCGGAAGGCCGCGACATCGTCGACGCGGTTCGTTTCGGGGTCGTCTGCGGCGCGATGGCTTGCACGCGCCTCGGCGTCGTCCCAAGCCTGCCCGATCGCGCCAAGGCCGAGGCTCTCTACGCAGAAGCCATGAACACCGTATGGAAGGACAAGACGTGAACCGCAATCGACTACTTAACGCTGAGCTCTCGCATGCCATCGCCTCGATGGGCCACGGCGACCTGATGATCGTCTGTGACGCAGGCTTTCCGATTCCCTCGACCGCGTGGCGCATCGATCTCGCGATCGTTCCCGACGT
>Ga0134126_10002061_pt1 | contig 25553 bp, 22 predicted proteins | sample KB31752_FD_96881 | JGI IMG/M metagenome (GOLD analysis project Ga0134126, IMG submission 96881) | Terrestrial soil microbial communities with excess Nitrogen fertilizer from Kellogg Biological Station, Michigan, USA - KB3-175-2 | ecosystem: Environmental > Terrestrial > Soil > Unclassified ... | reverse complement strand
GTATTAATATAAAATAAAAACAAAATCCGGGCCATTTTGTGCGTGCGCACGGCAGAAACCAATGTATTAATATAAAATAAAAACAAAATCCGGGCCATTTTGTGCGTGCGCACGGCAGAAACCGATGTATTAATATAAAATAAAAACAAAATCCGGGCCATTGAAGTACTCGATTATAAAGTTTTATAACCTACATCTATCCGAGCAGTTTTACCTAGTATTTCCGACACAGCCGGGCCTTATCTACATGTTTTCCAACACAAGTAATTATTGCGGCTTTTAAAACTTAATGTTTCGTAATTTTACACTAACTTTAATTACAAACCCGGGGCTAAACTGTACCAGGTTTTACACCAATAAAAATTTTTTTGACTGAATCAATACCTTAAAATAAAAAACAAGCATTAGAGCCTATTTTAACCTGTTTACCTTTATAATTCCAAGTACACCGAAAATGTTATTGAACACTGCAATAACTAGACGTTCGGGTTATTTCACTATTTCAGAAATAACTTTATAAGCAGTTTTACATAGAAAAAAAACAGCCCCTCCAATAAACGTACCAAGAAAACTGCCGCCAATTATATATTTTCCGTGTTTAACGTGGTCTGCACGCGCGGCGACTTCTTCGTTAAGCAATTCATATTTTCTTGCCCTAAAATCACGCAGTTGCGTCGCGATTTCGTTACAATTCGCCACGGCCATTTGTTTTTCTTCTTCTTCTATCACATTTAAGTGTCTGCCAGGCCTTAAGTAACTTGTGTATATTGATTCAGCTGAATACAAATCATCTTCTAATAGCGAACTTGCATATTCGTTACCCACGAGCCTTTCGTTTAACGAATGCAATTTTCGTTTGAATAGTTGTTTCTCAACAATGTTAAGCAAAACCCCAGTAATATAAGGTATTAGGGCAAAACCGCCGTAATTGTCAGTAAAAAGCTCCAATTGTAAAAAAAAATCACCTAATACTTGCTCCATTATGTTTTGGGTAAAAATTCAAAGAAAATTTCCTTTAGTACTTTGTTATAAGATAACTGTAAACGGAAATTTTGTTTTTGGCGCGCGCCAAACTTTAATAGCATATTTTTGGCTTTTTCAGAAGAGCTTGGCATTGTTCTCCACTCACGGCTGCCATCAATCCCGTGATTTTTTAGCATATGGTACAAAGGCCTCAGCGTTTTTCGAACATCTTTTCTTGGGATTTGGAAACTAGATAGAAATTTTGCACGATTTTTGATCTCTTCGGCAGCTTGGATTGAAAGCTCTTGCCCTGGTTCTGCGGTATCAGTACTCATAGACTCGGCAACTTCCATGTTATCACTGTCACTGACAGAACTCCTTAAAGACTCCCACGTTGATTTAGCGTCATATTTAAAAAACTCTGATACCAGAGTAACTTTATCTGTGTTTGCTCCGAAAAACAACGAGGCTAATTTGAAAAAAATAAATAATTCGTGTTTAGGCACGTACATAAAAACGTCCCCCGAGTAGGGCACACCTGATAAAGGAAAATTACCTTGAATATCGTCTCTTCTAAAATCTTGGTCGAGTGACAGCTGAAAATTCTCCTTAAACATGCTTTGCAAAAGATCCCAGTATTTTTTAAGCCCTTCTTGTTTCTCAATCTCTAGCCAAGCCTCAAAAAAAGGTACTGCGGATAACCCAAAATTGTGCCTTCGTAACGCAGCCCTATGAACATAGCTTCGCGCTAAACAACGTAAAAATACAACGAAATCGCCGAAGGTTTCATTACTTGGTTTTGGAAGCCTAATCGGGTACGCTTTTAAATTTACTCGTCTGCTAGAACCAAAATATGCTTTTTCTTTAGACAAGGTAAAAAAAAGGGAAACAAAAGTATAAAAATTTTGGTTTGCCGCAAAAATTACAGTTTTTGCCTGGTCATATTCTTTTTCATTGAACGCTGAAGAAAAATCATACTCAAAGATAAAACGTCCTTTATACGAACTAAATATACTTTGTTCAAACCCTCTTTGGTCCAAATTATATAACCTGTCGCAAGCATCATAATAATTGTTGCATGCTTCGTTAAACGCGTTTACGGCATTTTCAACATTATTTTTATCGTCTAGCACAGTAACAAACTTTTTAAAAACATCAAAATCTAACAAGTCAATCTGGTCAACCAGATTTTTTGTTTCGACTTTATGAGCTAATGCTTTCTTAGCTTCAGGATCAATCTCAAATAAAACTTTATCTTGTTCGTCTTTACCAATCACCGACGCTTCGATTAATATGTTTCCAAAACTTAAATCAAGCTCTGGGTTATGGTTAAACAAATTTAACGAACAAAAAACATAGAATTTAGTTTCAGTGGACACGGATAATATTGCGGAATGTTTGAAAGCTTCAAAAACGTGTTTTGCGGTAACCTCGTCTGCAATACAAAAATCACACTCGATTGCGCTTACAGTGTTAACAAGATTTAAACTTCCACGCCTTGCAATCGCATCAGAGGGAACCGCATAAAAAGTACTATTGAAATTAAAAAAGTGTCCGACGAAGTCCTTATCTAACGTCCCTTCACTTCCAGGAGCATAGTACTCATGCCCAGTAAACTGCAAACCAGCAGGCCAAAAAACTGACGATAAGTCACAAAGATTTACAATAATTTCTTTACCGTTGAGCCCTATAGTAAACTTATCAACGGCAAGCCCACTTATAAACCCAGCATTTGTATAAACTGAACACAACTTTTCAATGGTTTTCGCCCCGTTTGCGAATAACTTTTCCAAGTTATTCTCGTCCGCTAAACCTACAGTTTTTTTTTGTTCTTGTTTAAGAATGTCCCAATGTTCGGTCAAGGATATTTTTAATCCCATTGAGTCGAAGCCAGGCTCCAACGCAAATATAAAAAACTTTAAATTAATTTTTTTATCAGACGTTAACATAGTTCACCGTAAAATAAAAAGGCATTTTGTTTACACTTCTCCCTCATTTTTGTACTGGATTAATTCACCTATTGATTCTATTTTAGGGCATTTGATTAAAATTACCTCGTTGACTCCAGCTTCAACTAAAAGTTTAGCTGTTGACGACGGCAATACAATGTTGTCGGATAAAATTAAAACCGCTACTTCTAAAGTATTTGAAAATTTTAATTCATGGTAGTTTGATAATAAATCACCAGTGCGTTCAATAAGTGTAAACGCGTTGATCATTTTTTGATCCATGCCTTTCTCAAATAATTCTGTTGTTATTTGCTCAGAGGTTTTGCTAGTATCGAGCGACATGGTTATTAACAATCTAAACGAAGGATGTTTTGCTTTAAAAAAAAAATCAATGAAATTTTCGTCTCCAAGACGTCTGCAAAGGTTTATGCTTACCTCTTTGGGTTTGCCCTGTAATTTAGGAATATAAAGTTTTTTAATATCACTGCCCAATTGTTTTAAAACAAATATCTGTTTTTCCCGAGAAAATTCCTGAATGTTTTTGTTAATTAAGTTTTCAGCACTATATTTTATACTTGATTTTGCTGAAAGAACATAAGCTAAATCGTCCACGTACTCCCTAAAAAGTCTGGTTTCAGCTGCATTAACCCAATCTTGGTGAGACACAAACATATCGAACCCCTGATCGTCTGCCCCGCCTAAATGGACTGGTTTCACTCCTGTATACGGAAATTTCTCGTACCATTTTAAAAACACGTTACTTGCGGCAAACGTTAAATTTAAAGGTTTTTTGTGCCCAAAAATACTAGAGTGTTTTTTCGCCGCCTCCCATATACTAGAAAGGTTATTTTTTTCTAGCAAATACGGCTGAACTTTTAAATAACTTTTATTCACCGCAATTTTCGCCGTAAGTGCACTATTTTTAAGAAATAAATTAGTATTATAGACTGACCTGTTTTGCTCCAAAGATATGTCGATAGACTTCCTTTCATTTAAAAGCTTTTTAAAAAGCATGTTAACTTTTGCAAAAGCGTCAGGGTCCCTACCGCCTGAAGATTTAGCCGTAACATATAGTCCAGAAATATACAAATAAACTTTAGACCACATATTGCTAAGCTTACCGGATAAAGCGGACATACGCCCTGGTGTTTCCAGACTAAGACTCGGTTTAAGCCCGGATTTTATGAACAAACATTTACATTTTGCAGACTTAGTAAAAACGTCAATTCCACTTAAGGTACCTGTTACACAACCAGGTTTTTTAGTTAACCCTAACATTTCTGCGTCATAAACCAAAAACTGATTCGAGGGGTTTTGACTATGCTCAGAAACCAGTTTTTTATGCATTGCGCCTCCATTTAATAAAGGCTCAATAACATCATCCATAGAATATAAGAAAGCCATTGACGGGATATAAAGGGCGATGACAATAAAAAGAGGGGCGATAGTCCAAATATCCTCGGTATTTCCAACAGGTTGTTTATCAAAAAATAAAACAGGTTTTATAGGTTTTTTTTCTTCGAAATATAAATAAACCGACCTAAGTAAGAACCAAACTACAACGACGAAAACCAATATAAGATACATAAGTACATAATTATGTAATGTTATTATACCTTCCATGACCGGCGTAGCCGGATTTTGGGCTTGAAACTGCCAAGAAAAAAGGCTATCGGTTGAATTTATTTTATTCATGCCGAATTTTTTTCAAGCTATGCCAAACCACATACATCAATAGACGTTTGAGGACCAGGCAATCATCATCAAGACCATAAACTCGGACAATTCCGTCGCCCATGGAAACAACCTTACCGGAATTATTTATTGTTCCTGCTTCCAATCTTTTAGTATTTTTTAATAGCTTAGCAAAAATGTTTAAAAAATTATCAAGTCCGCTCATATTTGGCTTAATCCCAAAATATTTTTTGTAAACGTTGCGTTTGGGGTTAAAAAAATACATGTTTGTCCGACGGCAACAAAAAGTTTTAATGTTATAAATACTATAAAAACTATTAACAATAAAAACATAATTTAATAAACATTCGAAAACAAAAAAACAAATTTTCAAGACCAAGGTCACCAAATTATTGGTTAGCGCGTGTTCTTGAAAAATTAACAAACGAACAATTGTTTTACTTTTATATATAACCCGAGGCATTAAAAAAACCGTGTTAAACGTACACGCTTTAAATGTAGCTAAATTTACATTTAATCTCAACACGGAACCGCTGCGCTAAAAACACTTGCACTAACCCAAACCACCGCAACCGCTGCAACCGAAATTACAGTAAACACCTTCCATGCTTTAAGCGGAAAAGTGTAATCTTTAGCATTAATCGCGGTGACCCTATCATTGGCAGCTTCCAGTTCACTTTGCATATTTTCAACAACTTCGTGCAACTCCCGATACCTAGTGGCAACCTCGGTGCCCCTTTCGAAATATCTTAACATCGTGTCCACAAACGCTTGTTCTGGGGCACCAACACGGTACTTGAGGCTAGCATCGTAAAAACCACGAAAAGTGGCCAACTGTTCCGCATTAGTGGTGTCTGTTATCGGTTTGCACTCACACATTTTTTGGTACCATCTCCACCACCCGCTGCCACGGTACACCGTCCAATCCGGCCCATAATAATAAGGTATCGTTTCGCCTTGTCTCCACCAATGCTCTTCTTCTAGTATAATCCATTCTGCTGGCTTATACACTTTTTGCATTTTCCATTCTAACATGGTTTGAAAAGCCGTGCTAATTTCATTCACAAGCAAACGATTTTGCCAAGACTCTTGAACAACTTGTAAATAAACCGGGCGAGTTTTAGCGATAAACTGTTGTGATTTCGCCAAAACAAAATGGTCGTACGCATACATAGCATAAAAAACTAAAACAAAAGCAAGCGAAAGTGTGAACGCAGCTATAACACAATAAGGGACAAATCTAAGCAAGCTCGTAAGTTTATCGCTACCGAATGTACCCGGCTTCGTAAAAACATACACGGCGGTTTCTTTAAAAACGCGAGCACAGCCAATCAATAATGCTAATATTTTAGTCAAATTTTCTATAAAACTTTTTTTTAATTTTGTTAACATGGTATTACCGTAAATAAACCCATTCGGGTAACTAAAAACAGTTGAAAAAAATTGCAAAGCAAACAGAATAAAAGGGGCCCCAGTAGTACAATAAACAACCCCAGGACTCCTGTTAAAACAAACCTAAAAATAGCGTGTTTGAACAGAACTGTTAATAATGAAGGGCGATGCAGGACCTGGGTCATCAATGAGCCAAAAACAAAACCTTCGCCAGCGCCGCGCCTAACGAGCCCTATAGTCGTTAAACCGGCTAAAATTAGTTTTGCAGTTATCACCACCATTGTTGCGTTAAGCCACTTTTAATTTCTGGAAAACTACATGTTGCATTTCTGTTGACCATACACCAAATTTTACAGCTAAATATGCTTCTCACTTATTCCACACCCCTAAACCATAAAATAAAACCTTAGCGGTACACCTTTACTAATAGTTTTACACTATGGCACTGCCCAACAACACCTCGAAAAAACAAGTATTTTCACCTCACCAAAACCATAACACTATGATAATTTATTTTGTTTAACCGACAATTACTAAAAATAAAACCTCGTTAAAGTAAAAAAACCGAACAAAAATTGCATTTGAAGCAAATAATAAGAAGCCTGAAACCCTGGTGCAAGGGCGGCTGATAGGGCTTGAACCTACAATCTCCGGCGCCACAGACCATCGCTTTGCGTTTAAGCTACAACCGCCCTATACACCAGGTCGGGGTAAAAGGACTTGAACCTCTAACCTTCAGTTCCCAAAACTGACGCCATACCATTAGGCTACACCCCGCCAAAGCAAATGCTTGGCGGGGTGCAATTAGATATGTTAGTATATACCCATGCCCTGAGGTGACAGCAGGATTCGAACCCACACGAGTTGCCTCTTCGGTTTTCAAGACCGACGCCTTGCCGTTCAGCCATGTCACCCCAGGGCAATGAGGGGAGCAGGATTCGAACCTACATTGCTCAATGCACCAGATTTACAGTCTGGCCCCTTCCCTTTTCAGGCATCCCCCCCCTCTGCACTACTTTTACAAGTAGTGCGCCTTAATGGAAGCCCAATTAATAAAATAGCAAACAGGCAGTTACCGCTCCCCGAGTTGGATTTGAACCAACAAGCTTGCGGTTAACAGCCGCACGCTTTGCCTTTAAGCTATCGGAGAAGCCGGTAAACTTAAAATTGTTCCCGGGCCGGCTGCTTCCAACAGGACTCGAACCTGTAAGAAGTAATTTTTGAAACTACCGTGGCTGCCGGTTTCACCATGGAAGCAACCGCGGTTTTGCCTTTGCTATCCTTAATTGAGTATACGAGCAACAGCCGATTAATCACAGCTAAATAGTGTTAAACACTACGTATAGCTGCGGTTTAGCCGGCTTCCCGAATACAATACGTCAAGGGAATCTACATTTTTGCACGGAAGACTTTGACTAAACAGTGGGGGGGATGACGCCGAAAGGGTTTGAACCTTCCTAAAACTGTATAAACAGATGGTTTATTATTAAACCGCAGCGTTACTGTGTTTTAAAGTCGGAATAACTCCGCATAACGTAATTTTACTGAATATTTAAAGTGAATCTGCATTATACCGCAAACCCATCTAGAAGGCACCGGAAGGACTTGAACCTTCACAAAAAAATGGGGCATGAGCCCAATGCTCTAACCATTAAGCTACAGTGCCAACTAGAGTAGGTTTGCGGTACATTAAATTATTTAATATCATTTAAAACATTCACTTCTTTATACCAGCAGTTATTTATCGTTACGCCCCCGGCAAAAATGTAGGCTTCTATAATAAGTATATCACAACGGAATCAAACCTACGAAGTAATCTTTTTGATAACAGTCCAGGTTACAATTATAATAGCTGCAACCGTGGCTGCTACAAAAATATACGGTTTGTAAATTTTCTCGAAATCCGCGTCACGTTGTTGTTTACGTTTACGCTCTTCGTCTGCTCTTCGCCGTTTTTCCTCCTTTTCCTCCTTTTCCCGTTTTTCTTTATCTGCTGGATCCTCAGGTACAGGCGGAGCTTTTGGTTTTGGTTTAACATAAAAACCACGATCATCCCTGCCACGCCTTGGAAACACAGCTGCCGCATTAGCAAATATAATCAAAGCAAGTAAAAAGAGAATTTCAAGAAAATTAAGCATTGCTGAGTTTAATAAACAAAAACGTTAAAAAACAAGTTACCATTATATAAATACAAACCGGGTTCAAAAAAATACACATGAAAACACCAAGAACTAAAATCAACGAGTTCACAAAATACAAAATATGAAATAAAATAAGAACAAGAATTAGTTTAAAAACTAATATTTTATAAAACATTTCTGGCATAAATGAGAATACAACTAAACATAAAACAAGAACAAAAGAAAATAATCTGTTTATAACAGAAGCAATTGAAAAAAAACTAGCATCGTAAACCAGTAATGTTTGGTTTTGCCTGGCTAGTTTAAATAAAATATTTTTGCAAAACTCTTTCATCACTCCGCCTTAACTTCCCAATCCGCAGATGCAAACAACTCGTTCAATGTACGTGGGTTTGAGTGATCCCGAACCCAGTCGCCAAAAACTTTTTGATCTGCCCCCACAACAACAATTGGCATAAACCCATGGTTTATACCACAAAGTTCACTGCATTGCCCGTAAAATACACCTTCGCGTTTAATAAAAACATCAACCTGGTTCAAACGGCCCGGTATTGCGTCAACTTTAACACCTAGGGATGGAACAGCCCAACTATGAATAACGTCCATCGAAGTTATTAAAAAGCGAACGTGTGAAGCGACCGGTAAAACTAACCTGTTATCGACTTCTAAAAGACGTAATCCTCCTTTTGGCAAATCAGATTCTTGGAGCATGTAACTATCAAACTTTATAGATGGGTTAACCCATGAAATACAATCCTTCATTTTTGCGTGATAGGTAATAAACTCGTAAAACCATAAGTAATCAATCGGCATTCTTTGTGTCAATTTATAATTATATATATTTCTAATATCAACGAATTTATTAATATGTCTGAAACTTTTAAAAGTTTTTTTAATTTTCAATAAAACGTATAATTTGGTATTTGCCATAATTTTTGTTTTAAGTATTTGCGAAGGCATATCGAAAATTCTCGGCTGCCCTTTAATTTCAAGGAATTTACCAAGCTTTCCGTTCACCATTGTAGAAATGAAAATATTTCTAAGATACCGTTTATGTTTATATTCTGGCACATAACCTTTAACTTTAAGATATATTTTTAAATGTTTGTCTAATGAAGCGTACGCTGGCAAAGTCCTATACACTTTAGCTGATGGAATTTTATAATGAAAATAATCAAACAGGCTGTCTCTTCTATGAGCATCTAACTCATAACTCCAGTACCATTGATGCCCTATTGCTTTAACGGTTAGCATAGGTTCAGTAACATCATCCATGGAATACAACAGAGAAAACGAAGGAATTGCGATTGCGATTAAAATAAAAGCAGGCGCAATGGTCCAAACTGTTTCGATGATTGGGTCATGGTTAAATTCCATAGGGTCGGGGTTACGCTCCTCATAAAATAAATATAAGCTTCTTCCTAAAAACCAAATAACAACAACAAAAACTAGAATTAAGTACATTAGAACGTAATTATGCAAATTAATTATACCCTCCATAACTGGGGTAGCCGGATTTTGGAAACCAAATTGCCAAGAAAAAGGAGTATCATTATAAATAATTTTATTCATTGACTTTAATAGTACTAACCTGTCCATCTGCAGGAATCTCAGGAACGTCCGCTGCAATATCTTCACTTTCAGTCACCTCTGCATACAAACGGGCTAACTCTAAATTAAACGGCCTCAGCATAACAAACTTATAAATAAGATCACAGACAATCAAAATAAATAAAACAGTCCCAAAAAAAGCAATAAACGCACCGACAGACGCTACTAAATTCCACTCGGCAAAAGCGTCTGGGTAATCTGGAATACGCCGTGGCATGCCCGCCAACCCTAAAAAATGCATAGGGAAAAAAGTTAAATTGACCCCAACAAAGGTTACCCAAAAGTGAACTTTTGCGTAAAAATCATTATACCGTTGTCCAGTTATTTTTTCAGCCCAATGATAAAAAGCGGCAAACATTGCGAAAACTGCTCCCATGGATAAAACATAATGAAAGTGGGCAACTACATAATATGTGTCGTGCAAAGCAACATCAATCGCTGCATTTGCCAATATTATACCCGTTAACCCCCCTATTGTAAATAATAAAATAAACCCTAAAGCAAACAACATTGCAGCTGTAAAACGAATAGACCCGCCCCACAAAGTGGCAATCCAGCTAAAAACTTTGATACCAGTAGGAATCGCAATTATCATGGTAGCCGCGGTAAAATAAGCTCGGGTGTCCACGTCTAATCCTACAGTATACATATGATGCGCCCAAACTATAAAACCTAAAAAACCAATTGAAACCATAGCGTAAACCATTCCGATATACCCAAACACTTTTTTACCACAGTTTGCAGATACAACATGACTGATCATACCAAAGCCAGGCAGTATTAAAATATACACTTCAGGGTGCCCAAAAAACCAAAATAAATGTTGAAACAACACAGGGTCTCCCCCTCCGGCCGGATCAAAAAATGTTGTGTTCAGGTTTCTATCTGTCAACAACATTGTGATCGCTCCAGCTAACACAGGCAAAGACAAAAGCAATAAAACCGCAGTAATAAAAATAGACCAAACAAACAAAGGCATATGGTGAAACGACATACCTGGAGCCCTCATATTTGCAATTGTACTTATAAAATTAATAGCGCCAAGTAATGAGGATGCGCCAGCCAGATGTAAACTAAAAATTGCCATATCAACAGCAGGGCCATCGTGGCCGTGTATACTACTTAAAGGCGGATAAAGAGTCCAGCCAGTACCAGGACCTTCAAAAACAAACGTTGATACAATAAGCAAGCAAACTGATGGAATTAGAAGCCAGAAGCTTGCGTTATTAAGCCTCGGGTACGCCATGTCTGGGGCGCCTAGCATTATCGGAACAAACCAATTCCCAAAACCACCGATCATAGCTGGCATAACAACAAAAAATACCATTAAAAGGCCATGCGCGGTTACAACAACATTATAAGTCTGATAATTAGAAAAAATTTGTGTGCCGGGATAACTTAGTTCGATTCGAATTAATATGGAATAAATAGACGCAATTACACCCATGATTATACTGAACCCTAAATAAAGAGTTCCAATTGTTTTATGGTTAGTCGTATAAACTATTTTTTTAAGGTATTTTTTAAATTGTAGAAAAAACCTATTTTGATTCAGTTTAGTCATCGTCGTCGCCAATTTCATTGTCGTAATCAATTAAAAAATGTTCGTCCTGTATAATATACGATTCAATAAGAGTCAAATCTTGAAGAGCTTCAAGTATAATTAGGTCGTCTTCCTCATCTTCCGTAAGTCCGGTGCGAACCGTTTCGCTAACCGGGGTAACTGTTTCAATTTCGAGTTGGGCTATCTTCTCAGCTACCTCGTTGCACGAGCAAATGATAGCAGATAACCTAAACCCATATAAATTAACCAAAAACGTTGGAAGTGAAGCCTTGTTTGCTCTTGATTGAATAAACCAACGAACTTTTTTTGCTTTATAAATCTCAGGTAAGAAAAAAGTAACAGAAAAAACGAATAAAACCACAAATATAAATAACAGCGTAATTGCCTGACTATAAAAAGTTAAGACGTCAAGTTGGGGCATTATTAAACAATTAAGAAAAATTCAGAGCAGAATGTATTAAACATATGCCCGATTGCGTCCATATCGTCCAACTTTAATTCTTTTTGCGTTTTAATTAAATGAAGCAGGTCACTTGCTTTAGTTCGGAAATAAGTTAAAGTAGCTTTTTCCAATTGGTCGAATGCCTTTAAAACTCCGTCTTTAGTAGAAGCATTATATACAACGTTATCAAAAAACCCGTTAATACCTAAATAAATTAAAACAATCTGTTCTTCAACTGGCAACGGTGAATACTGCGGTTGTTTAAGCAATTCTGTTAATACAGCCCCGCGTTTTAGCAAATTTTGTGTAGCCAAATCCAAATCAGCCCCAAATTGTGCAAATAAAGCAACCTCACGATATTGCGCTAGCTCTAGTTTCAAGGAACCGGCCACTTGCTTCATTGCTTTAATTTGCGCCGCTGACCCGACTCGACTAACAGACAACCCAACATTAATTGCCGGTCGAATGCCTTTATAAAACAACTCGTTTTCTAAAAAAATCTGCCCGTCTGTAATAGAAATAACATTCGTTGGTATATAGGCAGATAAGTCACCAGCCTGCGTCTCAACAATAGGTAAAGCAGTTAATGTGCCGGCGCCAAATTCTTTAGACATCTGGGCAGCTCTTTCTAAAAGTCTAGAATGAAGATAAAAAACATCGCCTGGGTAAGCTTCCCTTCCTGGAGGCCTTCTCAAAAGCAGCGACATTTGTCTATAAGCTGCAGCCTGTTTACTAAGATCATCGTAAATTATTAAAGCATGTCTCCCAGAATCCCTAAAATACTCACCCATACTACAAGCTGAGAACGGAGCAATATATTGTAAAGGAGCGGGGTCCGCAGCTGAAGCAGTTACAACGATCGTGTAGGCTAAAGAACCTCGGGTCTCTAAAATTTTAACTATTTGAGCAACAGTAGACTGCTTTTGCCCAATAGCCACGTAAACACAGTATACTGGTAGAACAGTCTCGGTAATTTGATTCAAAATAGTATCAACGACAATTGCCGTTTTTCCGGTCTGCCTGTCCCCAATAATCAGCTCACGTTGACCGCGTCCAATCGGTACTAAGCTATCTATAGCTTTAACGCCAGTTTGCAAAGGGATATGCACGGGTTGTCTAGCAATTATTCCCGGGGCTTTGATGTCTACTAATTTTCGGTCTTTCGCAACTACCTCTATACCTTCAATGGAAGACCCTAAACCATCTACCACCCGGCCTAAAAACGACTCACCAACTGGAACATCCAAAACTTGTCCGGTTCTTTGCACCGAATCCCCCGCAGATACTAAACGATCATTACCAAACACGGCTATTGCCACCAATTCCTTCTCAAGATTTAAAGCAACGCCTTTGACTGCAGAGGAAAACACCACAGTCTCTCCAGCGCAAACATCGTCAAGCCCATAAACTCGAGCGATTCCGTCACTCATGGAAACAACCTTACCGGAATCATTTATTGTTCCTGCATCTAACTCATCGGTATTATCTATCAGTCTATCAAACGTATGTAAAAAGTCTCCGAGCTCGTTCATATTTAATGTAAATCCAAAACATCCCTTATATAAATTGTGCAAAGAATTGAAAAAACATAAGCTTGTAGGACAGCCACAAAAAGCTCTAATATCAAAAATATTACTAGAATTGTTAACAACAAACACAAAAACAACACTAAAGTGGTTGAGGCAACCAAATGATTAACCAAAAGAACCAAGTTAGTGATGTCAATAGAAAATAAACAAACATTTGGTATAATAAGGCCAAAAGTTTGAAAATTATGTGAAAATACAGGAGTCGTTAAAAAGAAATCAGGCAGTTCAATAAACGCCCTAGATAACCAAGTATACCTAGAAACAACATATTGCGACTTCATACGTAATAAACAAATTTCAATATCACGAAAGGATGAAACTATATTATCAAACCAAGCCCCTAATTTAAGCGTCTCATAATCCGTTTGAGCCGCTTTATTAAAAGCAGTAACTACCAAAGACAAATACGTATGAAAATCAACAGGAGCTTGAAGTACCTCCTCTACACAGTAATTATTTTCGCAGTCGTTGATAAAAGGAGTCGAACACGCGTACACAAGGAAATCTTCGGCAATTTCAAGCGAATACGCCTGCATTATTATTGCAAAGGCATCGATTTGACAAATTTCCCCATAACATATAAAATTAGTTGAACCCACAGCAAAAAAAAACTTAACTGCACAACCATAGCTACTAAAAACAGGGCCTATCGACCAGAACGCCGCCATCGCAGAAAAAGAAGCGTATAGTACAAACCCGGCTAGTATTTTTAATAACACATGCCCTGCCGTTAAATTCGCAAAAAGCCGAATGGATAAACTAAAAGGCCGAGAAAAAAACGAAACTAATTCAATTGGAACCAATAACCAAGCTAGACCAACAGGAGCCCCTGCCGGGAAAAATAACTGGAAAAGATTAAGTTTATGCTTTATAACACCTATTATTAAAATGCCAGTAAAAGCCGAAAACGCAATAAAACAAACCGTAACTACTTGGGCCGTTAAAGCAAACCCATACGGAAAAAGACCGAATAAATTAAAAGCTAATATAGACGTAAAAATAAAAAAAATAACTGGAAAAAAGCAAGATCCCCTTAGCCCTAGGGTTTCGGTTACAAAAGAATAAACAAAATCATAAACCCCCTCGAACATCGCTTGTAAAGGGCTTGGAAGATATTTAGCACGCAACAAACTTATTGAAACAACAGCGATTATAAAAAAAGTAGATAAGAAGGAAAATAACACGTATGTGTTAAAAGGTAACCCGAAGGTATCAAAAAGTTTGAAAACGTATTTTATTGGAGATACTGTAAATTGTTCTAAAGGAGATATAAGCATAAAAGTTTAAAATCAACAATGCGCAAAAACCCGTGCGCTAACGAGATAAGTGGGGGCGTTTTTCCTAAGTTTATACCAGCCGCAGCTTCCGCTACGACCACCTTGTTACGACTTCGCCTCAGTCATCAACCACACTCTAACTAGTTCTACTATAGTCATTCGCACGTTGATTTAAATAAATCTGGCATAACTATAAAGGAAACCAGTTTAAAGGCGACCAACTACCATGGCGTGACGGGCAGTGTGTACCGGATTTGGGTGACTGTTCACCGCGACATGCTGATTCGCGATTACTAGCGATTCCTCCTTCATGTTCTCGAGTTACAGAGAACAATCGGGACTAAGATAACTTTTGCGGATTCCCTTATGCTCGCGCACTTGCCGATTGTAGTTACCATTGTAGCACATGAGTTGCCCAGTTCATCAGGGTCATACAGACTTGACGTCATCCCGACCTTCCTCCATTGCTTTAGCTATGGCAGTCCTTTTAGAGTTCTATTTTTAGCAACTAAAAGGGGGGGTTGCGCTCGTTAAGGATGTAGTCCACCGTTTTGCAACACGAACTTACGACAGCCATGCAACACCTGTTTCGACCGATAGTATACTAGATTACTGTATCTATCACGGTTTAGCACCGACGAAATGTCAAGAACTGGTAAGTTTCCGCGCGGACCATCGCATTAAACCACATGCTCCACCGCTCGTTCAAATCCCTGTCACTTCTTTTGGGTTTCAGCCTTGCGACCGTATTCCCCAGGCGGGGTGTTTTAAGCGTTTGCTGTTTTCGCAGAGTATTACTAGAGAAAAAATACCCAACGCTAACACCCATCATTGACAGCGTGGACTACCGGGGTCCCGAATCCCGTTTGCTCCCCACGCTTTCACACCTCAGCGTCAGTACTTAGCTGGTTTATTGCCTTCACCTTCGGTCGTCATCCTGATATCTGTGGATTTCATCTCTACACCAGGAGTTCGATAAACCTGTTTACAGTACTCAAGTTAAGTAAACAAATAACACACCAGGCCATTACCCTGGTCTTTACGTTAAGTTTTAAGTAACCGCCTACGTGTCCTGAACGCCCAGTCATGTTGAATAACACTCGCCCCCTCCGCGTTACCGCGGCTGCTGGCACGAAGTTCGCCGGGGCTTCTGGTACGAGTAACGTCATCATCCTCCTCGTACCGAAAGGTTTTACGACCAATTAAATCGATCATCACCTATTAGGCATTACTGGATCAGGCTTTCGCCCATTGTCCAAGATTCCCCACTGCTGCCTCCCGTAGGAGTCTGTTCCTTATTTCAGTTCCAGTGCGGTTGTGCGGCCTCTCAGCCCAACTAGAGATCATCGGCTTGGTGGGCCCTTACCCCGCCAACTACCTAAACCCGTGACAGCCGATCCAGTAGCGATTAATCTTTGGATATTCAGAATTTATGCTGAACTACTGGGCACGTTCAATCATTTTCTCGCCTTTTCGCCACTAAGCAAAAGCTTCGTTCGACTCGCATGTGTTTGAAGTATGCCTTTGAGCATTCATTCTGCACCAAGATAAAGTATATCTATAATTTTAATGGCTTCGCCAAATACTAACAACACCTACTACCCACACTTATTGCGCCAACGCACGGGTCCAACTGCTTTACTCAATACTTACAAACTACGACGTATTACAGCCCAAATAGCCGAAAAAATCGGTCCAAATATGGGCTTTAAAACATCTTTAAAAAAAACAGGCATTGCCAGAGAAACCACAGCAATCCACATAATTATAGCAACAACAACCCAAATGATTGAATGAAAAGCCAAATAATAGCTTTTACTCCTAATAAAATAAAAAAATAATGGAATCCAACCAAAAAGCAAAAAACGCACCGTTATGCCTATATTTTGCGCCATTTGTTTTATTAATTTCCTAGTCAACATGGTGAACCGCACGTTAAAAGCTCAGCAAGCCTTGGAATGCTAAATAAAAATTTTAAAAAAAATAAAAAAAAAGGCTGCGCGGCAATGCCGATAAACATATTACCGAAAATCCAAGGAAAGGCACGAAAAAACACAACGGTTCTTAAAGGCAACTTTGGTTTAAGTATTTCATTATTAATATAATCGTTAACCACCTCGTAAAATATTAAAAGTCTATACTCATACTCAAACACCGCGTATTGCCTAAATTCAGCGCGTTTTTGTTCGGACACCTTCTTAATAAATACCCCTTTTACAGGATCAGTTAAAAAAAAAACTACGACCCGAAAAACAGGCAGAAGAAGAAAAAATATTAAAAAACTAATATGAACCCCATACATACACAAAAATGAACAAAATAAGCCAAACTACGTCAACAAAATGCCAATACCAAGCAGCAGCCTCAAAACCTAAATGATGCCTAGGAGTAAAATGAAACGCCATATACCTGCAAAGGCAAACTGTAAGAAATAAAGTACCGATGATAACATGCAGCCCATGAAAACCCGTTGCTAAAAAAAACGTCGACGCATATATGCCATCCGATAAATTAAAAGGAGCGGCAATATACTCGCTAATTTGAAATAACGTAAAAACAAACGCAAGTATCACGGTAATAGCCAAGGCAGCAATAGTGTTTACCCTATTTTGAGCCTGCAATGAATAATGGGCAAACGTAACGGTCGCCCCTGAAGTTAACAAAATTAACGTGTTTAGCAAAGGAATAGCAAACGGGTTTAATACTACTAAACCTTTCGGCGGCCAAACACCCCCAATTTCAATAGATGGGGCTAAACTTGAATGAAAAAAAGCCCAAAAAAAAGAAACAAAAAACATGGCCTCGGACAAAATAAAAAGAGCTATGCCAAGTTTTAATCCGCGAACAACCTTAATAGTATGCAAACCCCTGAAAGTAGCTTCACGGATTACATCGCGCCACCAAAGAAGCATAACAAATATAAGGAAGAAAAGACCAAACAAAAAAATAAACAAACCACCTTTGAAAGAATGAAAAAACAATACTATCCCTAACGTCAAAACAAAAGAGGCAACCGAAATAAAAAAAGGCCAAGGACTAGGGTCTACTAAATGAAACGGGTGCATTTTAAAGCTTTTAGTTCCATCATACAAAAAAATCTCGTTTTGCCCGTTATTATTGTTCATTCTCGTTTTCCTCTTCGCTCAGCTCTTCCTCAAAAACTTCCTCTTCAGTGTCATCAATAGAGTTTAAAGTTTCATCAATTTCATTAAGTAAATATTTAACATCATTGATAACACCGATTTCCGCAACAACGTTAAACTGTAAATTTGCAAACTCTAGTTGTTCAGTAATTTGTTCCTCAAATTTAAGGGCAGCATTATTATACCCAATTTCAGCAAAACACTCTGGCAGTTCCTCCGCAAGAAGTACACTAAGCGAAACAAATTCATTTAAAAAAGAAGCAAATAGAGCAGCATCTTTTAAAGCCTCGGCGTAATAAGCGCGCGCCATGGTTTTCTGAGCTACTAGTGCCTTAAAAGCAATAATTTGTTTTTCGGCAGCGTAGTCCCACAAAAAATCGTATACAAATTGTATACAAAAAACAGCGAACCCAAAGACAAGAAAAGACAGCAATATTTCTTCGTTAATAAATATAAATGCATTTGCAATAAGGCAAATAGCAAATAACAAAAAAAAATACATTAAAAAGCAAATAGAATTAAAAAGGCCATCATTAAGGCAAACAACCCCATTGCTTCCGTTAATGCAAACCCAAGAATAGCGTGCCCAAACAGAACTTTTGATAATGACGGGTTGCGCGCAACTGAAGTCATCAGTGAACCAAATACAATACCGATCCCTACACCTGATCCGGCAAGCCCTATAGTTGCTAGACCGGCCCCGATTAGTTTTGCTGCTGCTACTGACATTATCACATTAAATCAACTTGATTTACAGAAACCCACGCAGCAAACTACTAGGTAATTAGTACAGGCTAGCTTTTATCACTAAATTCACACACCCTGCCTATCACGGAATAGTTTATTCCGTACTACTCAAACCATAAGGTAGAATTCCCAGCTTTATGTCTTCGCCAGTTATTCCATTCGTGCGTGGCTGCCCGACAATGCCTTGAAAAAGCCAACCGGTAGACTATAGGCACGCCCTCTTCAATCCTCTCGTACTAGAATATGATCCCTAAGTTTGAACTCAGACACCAGATAGGAACCGAACTGTCTCACGACGTTCTAAACCCAACTCACGTATCTCTTTAATCGGCGAACAGCCGAACCCTTGGAACCCCCTGCAGCTCCAGGATGAGATGAGTCGACATCGAGGTGCCAAACGGTCCCGTAGATGAGGTCTCTCGAGAACCATTAGCCTGTTATCCCCGGCGTACCTTTTATCCGTTGAGCGACAGTTTTCCCGCAAAATACTGTCGGGTCACTATAGCCGACTTTCGTCTCTGTTTGATTTGTCAATCTTACAGTTAAGCAAGTATAACTATTACGCTCTTTGACCGCTATCCATACGATCAGAACTTACCTTTTGCACACCTCCGTTACTATTTAGGAGGCGACCGCCCCAGTCAAACTGTCAACCATAATGTGTCCTGCTTTTTAACGTGCAGTTAACCATAGCCTCACATACGAGCGGTATCTCAATCTTGCTTTCGCTCCCGCTTATACTGAACATATACAAAACATATGGTAAATTAAAGCTACAGTAAAGGTGCACGGGGTCTTTCCGTCTCGGTGCCTGTAGACCGCATCTTAACGGTCACGTCAATTTCACGGAAATGATGCTGGAGACAGTGGGGAAGTCGTTATACCATTCATGCAGGCCGGAAGTTACCCGGCAAGGAATTTCGCTACCTTAGGACCGTTAGAGTTACAGCCGCCGTTTACCGAGGGTTACATTCCAGGCAAATACCTTTCTTTTACTCCTGCGGCACCGGGCAGGCATCAGTACCTATACTAAATGTTTCCATCTTGCAGATACCTGTGTTTTTAGTAAACAGTCGCTACCCCTGTTCTTATTTTACTCGCCCGAAGGCAAGTGCTTTCTCTCCCGAAGTTACAAAGCCAATTTGCCGAGTTCCTTCAACATCATTAGTTCCTAAGCCTTAGTATTTTCTACTAACTTACCAGTGTCGGTTTAAGTACGGTTACATTTGTAAAATATTTCCAGCGGCTTACCGTTGTTACCAAGCATTTTCTAAACTCAATAATAATGGTTGAAACCTGTCAGTTTACAACATCTCATCAGGTTAAGCTTAAGCTGCACCCTTAGAGTCCGCTTTACTCTGTGCACCAAGTAAATTTACACAGAAAACCTCAAGTTTTCGGCCGTCATAGACTTAACGTTACTCATATCGATATGCTTACTTCCAATACCTCCGCGTACAGTTTCCGGTACGTTTCGTCAGCCTATAGAACATTCTGCTACCAAAATTAAATTCTTAGCTTCGGCAAACAATTTAAGTTCCTTTACATTAAGTCGAGCTTTTTTTTTTTTTCGGTGAGCTATCACGCTTTCTTTAAAGGGAAGCTGCTTCTAGGCCAACCTACCAACAATTTTAAAAAAAAACCCTTATCACTTAATTGTTTTTTAAGAGCCTTAGCTGAAGATCTGGGCTGTTTCCCTCTCGAACTAAGATCTTAGCACCGTAGTTCTGCCTGTTGTACATTTTTAATTGTAATTTTAAGTTTAAAAAAATTCAGTAAGGTGTTACCCCCCCAATATTTAACAAGAGCTTTACCTACAATAAAAATTGCCAACGCCCTACCTAAATAGATTTCGCAGAAAACCAGCTATCTCCAAGTTTGATTAGCCTTTCACCCCTAATCACCGATCATCCCAATCTTTTGCCACAGACACGAGTTCAACCCTCCCCCCCCGGTGTAAGCAGGAGGTTCAGTTTGCCGATGATTAGATCACTTGGTTTCGGGTCTAAAACAGTTAACTAAAACAGTTTCCTTACGCCTCCGCTAAATAGCTTAAGCTTGCTAACTACCTTAACTCACCGACCCATTATACAAAAGGTACGCCGGCACATCTAAAAAAATTAGATTGGCTTCGACTGTTACTATAGTGTTCGAGTTCATTTTACACGCTTTTTTTACTAAAATAAAAGTAAATACACCCGTTCCCTCGCGGTACTATTCTCTATCGGTCGCTTTCTTATATTTAGGGTTAGAAGGCGGTTCTCCTATCTTCGGAAAAGTTATAACCAAACCTACTTGCCTTCAAAAGAATGTACGGGACTTAAAACCCTCTTTGTTCCATTCACAACCCCTGTTCCGAGTTCGCTCACCACTACTTCCGGAATCTCTATTGATTTGTATTCCTTTAGCTACTAAGATGTTTCAGTTCGCCAAGTTTAACACAAATTACTAGTTGTTTCCAACTGGAAAGTAACAAATCATTGTTGGCTGGTCTACTTGTTACGTTTCGTCTATTGACGTCCAAACAGAAAGCGCCAAGGTATCCGTCAAACACTATTCTGAGTTTGCTATACTAAGATTTCTAAATTTGCCTTTAAAAATTAAATATAAATTAAAAAAGAAAGAAATTAAGCGCAAGCAAGGCGCATAAGTTTGAACAGAAAAGATTAAATACATGATTATTAGAGTAATCTTTAAAAAAACTAAGTAAACCAAAAAAAAAGTGCAGCCCTGCGTTAAGCAGAAAAAAAGTGCAGAAAAAAAAAGAATAATAAAAAGTAAAAGGGTCCTGTAAAAATAAAAATAAAAACATTGAAACAAAGTATAAACGAGGATACGCCTCAAACACCATTTTTTTCGTAATCAACTAAATTTATAGCCTCAAGTTTTGACAAAACCGGCAAACAAAATAAAAAAAACGCAAAATAAAAAAAAGTGCAAGTTTGACCGATAACAACGTAAGGTGGTTCTACGGGGTTACCTCCAATCCATCCCAGTAAAAAACAAACTATGGCGAAAAAAAAGGTAAACTGGCGATAAACTGGCCTAAAAGTAGAGGCTGGAACCAAAAAATCCCCTAAATATTTTATAAAATAAAAAACAAGGAAAGAAAAAAACATCAGCATAATCCCTGCGGCTTTGTTCGGAACAGAACGTAGAATGGCATAAAAAGGCAAAAAATACCATTCTGGGACAATGTGAGATGGGGTAACTAATGGATTCGCAGGAATATAGTTATCTGGATGCCCTAACAAGTTAGGGGTAAAAGCTACTATATATATAAAAACAAACAAAAACCATAAAAACCCAAGAGCATCTTTAACAACAAAATATGGAAAAAACGAAACATGCAAAAAACCGTCTTGTTTTTCTAAATTTGCCTTTTTAAAATAACCTTTAACACTAACGGGATTACCGTGACCAGAATCATGCAATGAAAGTAAATGCAAAAATACTAAAAATATTAAAATAAAAGGAAGGAAAAAATGCAGACTAAAAAATCTATTTAAGGTTGCATTATTAACCGAAAACCCCCCCCACAACCAAGCAACGACGGTGTTGCCAATAAAAGGAATAACGGAAAAAAAATTCGTAATAACGGTCGCCCCCCATAAACTCATCTGTCCCCAGGGTAATACGTACCCTAAAAAGGCGGTGGCCATCATTACGATATATATTGTAACACCAATAAGCCACGTCTCGTGGCCACCGGCAAAAAATAAACCGTAATAAAGTGCACGAAACATATGAGTGTAAACTGCAACAAAAAAAAACGCCGCGCCGTTTGCGTGTATATACCGCATGGCCCAGCCATAACTAACATCCCGCATTATATGCTCGATGCTTAAAAAAGCATAGTCTATGTGCGGAACGTAATGCATAGCTAAAAAAACCCCACTCCCCACCTGTACGGCCAGCATAAGCCCAGAAATTGAACCTAGATTCCAATAATACGAAATATTTGAGGGCGTAGCGTGGTCGACCACTAAGTCATTAATAAACGACATTACGCGATTTTTTTTTAAAAAAGTCATTCTGTATACCAGGGGCTTAAAAAATCAAAAAACCTGTATTCTTGTGTTAATTCAACCTCTTCTGAAACCACTCTTCCGATTGCCGCGTCGTACCTAACTTCAAAATATCCTGACAACGGAAAATCTTTGCGGAGAGGGAATCCCTGAAAACCATAATCAGTCAAAATCCTTCTCAGGTCCGCGTGTCCCGTAAACATTAGCCCGTACATATCAAAAATTTCGCGTTCTACCCACAGGCAAGCTGCCGAAAATTTAGAAAAAGAGTCGGCGTTGTCTTCCAAAAATATACCTAAAAAATAAAGGTGTGCTTTTAACTTGTCCCCGAAAGCCCTTCCTATTGTTTCTAGGCGAAAACGCATAGAAGATGAAGCGCAATCAGTAACCGCCCGGTCAAGTATATAATTTACATTGTTATGCAAACACAAAAATGTAAACAACTTAGCACTAAGCGAGTGGCTTCCGCTTAAAAAAGCATCGCCACTGTAGTTACAAAGTCTCAGAACAAAAAATGGAACACATTTATAAACCTCAAATAAAAATTTATCTTGGTCTGTTACGTTAAAAAAATTCGCAGTGTTTTTAGCCATTAAATAAAATAAGCAATAAAGGGTGTCGTATCATACCTAGAGTAGTAGAAGCCCCCATAAATCAGCATCATGGAGCCATAAAAATTAAACACCACTCCGGGCAACCAAGGATATAAAGCATAAATAAACGCTAACTGGTTGGCAGTAAAATGCCGCACAACACTGTACTCGTCGTCTTTGCAATAATAATTAATAAAAACAAACATCGTTACAAAAATAATAACGATGCATTTAATGTTAAAAGCAATAACCGGAAGCAACAGCAGAAAAAAAGTACCGCCGACAAACATAAGCAAATAATTATATAAAAAACCGGTTTGCAAATGTTTAGGATACGCTGAAAATAAAAATACACTTTTTTCAGCAAAATTTGGAATATATTTTTCAAAGAAACCTTTTTCTAAAATTTCAATACACAGGTCAAAAGAATTTTTAAAAATTTTAAAAGCTAAAAAAAAAACCTGTGTTGAATCAAAAAACAATTTTTTGGCTATGTAAATATACACTGTTCTAAATTTGCCGATTAATTCAAAAACACTGTTATAAAAAAAAACGAAACACACTAATGTAAAAAAAAATGAAGCTAAAACAGCCAATAACACCCATGTTTTAATACAATATGTTTTGAGCTCGACGTCAAACGCGACGGCGCCAAAAGTTGTAGAAAAGTTGTGAAAAAAACCCTCGGACCAAAAAAAATAAAACATGTCGGAAAAAAAAATCGGAAGAAACAAAGTACAAAAAATTAAAAAAAATAAAACAAGTGAGATCGTTACTGACTCGGGGCTCAAAGAACGATAAGCACCTTTTGGTAACCGTGATTCTGACAAAAACACAAGGTACAGCATGCGTGTTGAGTACGCAGCAGTAAACAAAGCCGCCAATAAAATTAAAAAAAACTCCATTTTAAATGTTGAAGAAACCATGAAATAAGCTGTTTCAATTATAGGGTCTTTTGAGTACCATCCAGCAAAAAAAGGAATACCCAGAAGCGCCGCACTCCCTACAACTGAAGCACAATAAGTTAAAGGGGCTGAAAACACCAACCCCCCCATACGTCTAATGTCTTGGTTATCCATAACAGAGTGGATAACCGAACCACTAGTTAGAAATAAAAGCGCTTTAAAAAAAGCATGGTTAAATAAATGAAAAAACGACATAGAGTACGCGGCAAACCCTATCGCAACGAACATATAGCCTAGTTGGCTGCAAGTGGAGTATGCGATAATTTTTTTAATGTCGTTTTGAAACAAACCCACTAAACTAGCAAAGACAGCTGTAATGGCCCCCACAAAAACCACAAACGTCGAAGCTAACGGAGAAAGTGAGAAAACAAACGAAAGCTTGATTAACAAAAAGACTCCGGCCGCAACCATTGTTGCAGCGTGTATCAACGCAGAAACTGGCGTAGGCCCTTCCATTGCATCCGGAAGCCAAGTGTGTAAAAAAATCTGTGCGGATTTACTCATAGCGCCGGCAAAAAAGAGCATTGACAAACACGTCGCTAAATTAAACGATGTGTTGGCAATACACACATTTAAAGTATAAAAAAATCCGATTAATTGTTCTAGTTCCAAAAAAGACAATGTGTAAAATACAGTTGTAGTGGTGGTTAAACCGAGAATAAAAAACATATCCCCAACCCGATTTACAATAAACGCTTTAATAGACGAGGTGTTCGCTTGTGTACGTGTAAACCAAAAGCTTATTAGTAGGTACGAGCACAAACCCACACCTTCCCACCCAATGAATAATTGTATTAAATTACTAGAAGTTATAAGCAAATACATAAAAAACGTAAATAATGAGAGATAAGCCATAAACCTAGCTAAATGTGGGTCATATTTCATGTAGGCCGCTGAATATATTTGAACGCAAAGCGAAACGAGCGCCACTACAAACAACATAAACACAACTGTAGTATCAAAATAAAAAACGTGACGTAGGTCGATAGGGGCTATAGTCGCAAATTTAAGCAATTCGATTTCGCCTAATGATCTATTCACGGTTATCTCGTAAAATAAAAAACTAGCGAGTATAAATGAAAACAAAGAACAAAAAAGTGCAACAAAGACCGCTCCTACACCCCCTACTAATCGGCCAAAGATTAGTATTGCTAGGGAAGCGATTAAGGGGAACATTACAACAGATAAAAACACGGTATTATATAAAAGTCTATTTTTTGGCCTGCCTAGAAATGGATTCGAACCATTGCTCAGGGATTTTCAGTCCCCTGCTCTGCCTACTGAGCTACCCAGGCTGCTTACCGAATTATATATATACTTGTATTATATATATATACTTGTATTATATATATATTACCATTATATACACATTTGTATTATATATATATACTTGTATTATATATATATTACCATTATATACACATTTGTATTATATATATATACTTGTATTATAT
>Ga0134126_10002060_pt1 | contig 25560 bp, 25 predicted proteins | sample KB31752_FD_96881 | JGI IMG/M metagenome (GOLD analysis project Ga0134126, IMG submission 96881) | Terrestrial soil microbial communities with excess Nitrogen fertilizer from Kellogg Biological Station, Michigan, USA - KB3-175-2 | ecosystem: Environmental > Terrestrial > Soil > Unclassified ... | reverse complement strand
GAAGAAGGTCGACGGATTCGTCTGCCTCGACTCCGCATCCGGCAAGATGGTCTCTGACGCCATCAAGCGCGCCAACGCGACTGACCGCTTGCTCGTCGCCTGGGACGTGAACCAGGACACCCTTGACGCCATCAAGGCCGGCACCATCACCGCGACCGTCGCCCAAAAACCCTACACCATGGGCTTCGTCGGACTCAAAGCGCTTGACGAAATCTTTCACAATCCGCCCAAGACCCTCAACAAGGACTTCAGCGTCGACTCGTTCTCGAATTACCCCGTGTTCGTCGACACCGGCACGTCGCTGGTCAACAAAGACAATGTCGACCTCTACATTGCCTCCGCCGCCCAGGGCAGCACCAAGTAGACCGTCACCCGGTGACAGGGTACAGGGTACAACGCAGCGCAACGCAATCAGAAAGGCTCCGGCATCACGCCGGAGCCTTCTTCATTCGATACTGCCCCCTACCGCTACCTAATCCCTAATGCCTGATCCCTAATCCCTAAGCCTGTTCCCTGTTCCCTGTTCCCTACCTCGGCACCACCTCAAACTGCTCGATTGCCACCCGGGGCCCCACCCGTTGATGTCCGGAATCCGGCAGCATCATCACCGAAATCTCGTCGAACGCACGCACCTTGGTCGCAGCCGGGATCGCAAACACCAGGGTCCCCGCGCCATTCCCCGCGCCCGCGCCTGGAATCGGCTGCTCGCCCAGATAAACGGCCGCCCCTTCCTTCGCGGATGATTTCTTCAGCCACACAGCCAGCACGATGCTCCCCGGCTCGGTCTCGCGATTCTCAACCTCCACGCGTATCTCCCGGCAGCGCGCGACAGCAATCGGAGAGCGCAGGTACTGGTGCGCCTGCATCATGATGGGAAGCGAATTGGCAGACGCAATATGCACATCGAGCGGTGTTCCCGTTGCGCGGTGCGCCAGCGGCCCGGGCCGCACGTCCGGCGGTTGCAAATACCAGTACTCGCCATTGAAACGAATCACCACCGGTTGCTTCGTTCCCGGAGCAAGCAGCGGCGCCGGCTGCACAGGCGCCACAATCTCCTTCTTCGGCGGATAGGGCCACAGCACAACGCTTTCGTATCCACTCCCGGAATGCGCCGAGCTTTTCTCGTCCTTCTTGGGCCGGGCATGGTCGCCCGCAGACGCTGCTCCTTCCAGGCCCACCCCATTCACTTCGGCCAGCCGATTGCGATGCGCCACGCCATCAAGAAGAGCCCAGAACGTCACCAGGATCGCGGGTAGCGCCAGCGCCGCCACGCGTAGCCCTGCGCGCCCAAACTCCCTGCGCGGCCGCAGCCTCCCTCTCCGCGAAACCGTCGCCTTCACCACGAACATGGTGGACGCCAAAGCCAGCATCGCCCCGGCCATCACATTCGATTCCTCTGCGATTGCCCACCCCGCTCCATATAGGCACAGCGCAATCACAAACCCGTATGGCTCGGCGGGACTGCGATAGAGCGACTCGGCAAATAGAGACCGTTCCGCCGGCGCCGTTTGCTCGCCCTCCGCTGGCGACAGCGCCGGCAAAATCCTCCGCAACTCCCACACGAGAAGGAACGCCGCAACCATCGCGACCCCGGCGCCAAACGCCGAGTCCTGCTCGAAAAACAGAGTCATTGCCGGAACCCACATCCACCCTACCGCGCACACCAGCGCAAACAGTGAGAACGGAAGCGGCGGTTCGTTGCGGATAGAATGCCGAGGAAAATGCCAGTACACATACGTGCCCATCCAGCCCGCCAATGACCCAATCACGACAAAACGCACCGCTCGCATTGCCAGGCTTCCCAGCGTCGGGTGATGATTCTGCGGCAGCTGGCACATCACAACCCCCGCAATCAGCGCGTTCACCAGTCCCGCCGTCACAAGGAGCAGCGCCGTGCGGTGCGCCGCCGCCGCATCGTGCAACGGCATTTCCTCTGGCGTGCCCTCGGCCTCCCTCTCCGCGGCGTCGATTCCCTGCGAGCGCCATTCCACCGTCACCGCGGGAGCGACGGCCAGCACCGGCGTCAGCCTCCACATCGACCACAGCAGCGTGACCAGATAGGGCACACGAAGCACATCCGCCCGCACTCCCAGATCGACAATCTCGCCCAGTGGCTGCAGTAAACGCCACTCCACTCCGATCCCAGGCCAAACGAACAAATTTGCCAGCACATAGGTGGCGAAGTACGTAGGCAGGAAAACAGCGGCTGCAACGGCAAACGCTCTCTTCAGCTTCCTGGCATGCACAGCGAAGACGGTCTTCCGGTGCATTCCGGCGAACGCCAGCATACCCGTCCAGATAAACACCAGGTTCAGCACCAGCCACGCCGCCACCGATGCCGGCCACGCCACGTCGCGATTCTGGATGCGCTCTACGATCGCCGTCCATGCCGGGGCCAGCATCGACCAAAGCAGCGCAAATACGATCAGCGCCGTCCGATCGCCCAGGTATTTCATCCAGCCCACCGCCACCGCAGCCAGCGACTGCCGCCAGTACCACCCGTTCGTGCGGCCGGTCTGGAACGCCTCCTCCAGATCACCGGCCAGCGCCTGATCGCGCCGCCCCGGAATGCAGTGCTCCAGCATCCATGAAGCAATCGGCGGCGGCTCCATCCGGCTCATAGGCGTTCCAGTCTGGGGTCAGGCAGCGTTTGCCACAGCCGCGTGAGAACACGGCGCGTCTCCTGCACCTGGTGCAGGCCTTCTTCTGTTATGCGGAAATATCGCTTGGCCTTGCCGCCCCGTTCCGGCGTGGGATCGCCCAGGCTCGACACCACCAGGCCCTTGCCCTCTAACCGTTCCAGCGAGGCGTACACGCTTCCCACCGACACCTCGCGTCCGCGCAGCTTCTCCAGTTCGCGCGCGATGGGCACCCCGTATGCCTCATCCCCCAGGTGATTCACAGCAAGCAGCAAGATCAGTTCGAGTTCTCCGAGGTAGTCGCGGTTCGCCATTAATTCAACAATAGCGAAGAAAAATCCGCCCCGCAACCAAATTTCAGTGGAACTGTTTTGAATCAGCCCGCAAACCTGCTCTCGGAAATTGCTATCCAGTAACGCAAGATCGGGTTTTTCAGAGGTTCTGTAACAAGGGCACGGCGTCAGCCGGGCCGATACGCCACTCTTTCCATCGACACGGGCTTCAGCCCCGCTCAACCTCGCGGCCAGAATCCCGCGCTTCACCCCAATGCAAAAGCCCGCCTCGTCGAGAGGCGGGCTCGTCGCACAGTTCCGTCGATCTTTAGTTCACCTTGCCAACCCCGGTCGCGTTCTCCTGCTTGGCCAGCCGCACATGCGCACCTTCCAGCTTGTGCTGCACCTTGGCCATGTCTCCAGGCTCCTGATCGATTGACGGCGTCTTCTGGTACTGCGTCAGCGACAGCTCCCATTGCGCCGCCGCCTGACGAATCCGCCCTGTCTTCTCATAAAGATCGCCCATGTGGTCGTGAACCGTCGGGTCGGTCTGATCGCGGTCCACCGCCGAGCGCAGGTTCTCCTCCGCCAGCTCGTACTCGCCCATCTTGAAATACACCCAGCCCAGCGAATCAAGATACGCCCCGTTGATCGGCTCCGCATCGACCGCCTTGCGAATCAGCTTCAGCGCCTCCTGCAGCCGCACGCCCTTATCCGCAAACATGTATCCCATGTAGTTCAGCGTCATCGCATTGTCGGGATCGATGTCCAGCACCTGCCGGAAGAACCCTTCCGCCTGCTCCATGTGTTTCTGCCGGTCGGCCAGTTGCCCCTTCAGGAACAGCAGGTAGAGCTTGTCTTCCTTCTTGGTTGTCAACGGCGTGGCCTTGGCCAGCGCCTCGTCCGCCTCTTTGAAGCGGCGCAGCCTGGTATAGATATTGCCCAGCGCCAACCAGACCTGCCGGTCGTCGCCGTCGTTGTTGTCCAGCAAGCTCTTGGCCATGTTCAGGCCCTCGTCCGTCTTGCCCTCATCCACCAGTTCGCCCGCGAGCATCAACTTCATTTCGCGGTCTTTCGGATTTGCCGCCACCGCTTGCCGCGAAACCTCCGCCGCCTTGTCGAACATTCGCGCATCGTTGTAAGTGTCCACCTCGAGCTGGTAGCCGCGCGACGCTTGGTCGCCGCCCATGTCAATCAGCTTCTGGTACGTCGCAATCGCCTGCTCCACCTTATTCTGCTCGTGATAGACCGCACCCAATCGCTGCAGGAAAATCCCACGGTTGTTCTTCTCCTCCGACGTATAGGCGCCGTTAGCGTGCGACGTCTGGTCCACCATCGCGCTGTACGTCGAAGCCGCCTCGCCATACCGGCCAAGGATGTCGAGCAACATGCCTTCGCTGTAGCCAGCCTCCAAATTCTCCGGATCCTTCTTGCGCGCCTTGTGGATCGTGGTCAGCGCTTCCTCATACTTGCCCTGCCGCTGCTCGATGTCCGCAATCTTCACCAGCGGCGCCGCATCTTCGGTGTCAGCCTGCGCCAGTTCCTTATACGTCTTCAGCGCTTCGTCGTATTGGCTGTCGTTCATCAGCGCCTGCCCCAGCGCGGTCATCGTGGGCACGTCGCCCGGCTGCAGGTCGGCCGCGCGCTTGTAAGCCGCAATGGCATCCTTCGGCTTCTTCAACTGGTCGTAGGTCGCGCCCAGCGTAAACTCCATGCGCGCCGTACGATCGTTCTCCGGCACGTCCTCGATCACCTTCGCCGCCTGCGCAAGGTCGTTGTTCTCCTGGTAGACCCGCGCCAGGTTGAGCACAACTTCCTCTGATTCCGGCTCGATCTCCTGCGCCACCTTGAATTGCTGCTCCGCCTTCGCCCCCTGGTGCTTCACCGTGTACAACTGCCCCAGGATCATGTGATCTTCCACGCTGCGCGGCTGCAGATCAACGATCTTCTCAAACTCGCTAATCGCCTGGTCCAGCGTGTTGCCCGATGGCGAGGAGGACGACACCGAATTCTGCTGCTCGCCCAGCTGCCGCAGATAAATCCGTCCCAGCAGCTTGTGCGCGTCAACATCGTTCGGATGATTCTTCAGCACCTCGCGCTCGGTGCTCTCCGCATCCTTTGAGCGGCCCGTCCTGAAGTACAAATCCGCCAGTCCGTCATACAGAGCCGCCGACGCGGGATCGGCATTGATGGCAGCCTTGTACTCTTCAATCGCATGCTGCACAAACTCCGGCCGGCCGGAGTTCACCGCCTGCTCTTCGTACATGTCCGCCAGCGCCGCATGATAGTACGCAGACGCCCGATTCGGCTTCTGGCCGCTATCGGTCGCCGTAGCCGCCTGCGCGCCAGCCGGAGCGGTAGCCTGAGCGCTGGAAGGCGCCTGTTTCGCCGGATTTGCCGTAGCGGGCGTTTGCGTGGCTGGCTGCTGCGCGGCGCTCATTGCCGGTAGCGCCAATGCGGCCAGTGACAACCAGAGTAGGGGCAGGCGATGTTCGCTTCTCATCTTCACGTGTGGGGATCCTTGCGTTTGCCCCGGGCCGGGGCGTGCTCCTGGCGAAAGGCAAAAAACTAGCGCTCGGCGATTGCTGCTGCTGCAACTCACCTTCTTTAGAGACGATTTTACGCGCCATTTGGTTCGTTCGTGCTCTGAAAGCTCCTGAAATTCGCGGCTTGCGCTTCCATCCGGCTGCTGCCGCCCGTGACCCGGAACGCCGCCCGAACTCCCCATCAGTGCCGGAAGTGCCGGATTCCCGTGAATACCATCGCGAGTCCCAGCTTGTCGGCCGCTGCAATCACGTCCTGGTCCTTGACGCTGCCGCCCGGCTGAATCACCGCCGTCGCTCCCGCCGCCGCTACCGCTTCCAAGCCATCGGGAAACGGGAAGTAAGCGTCCGACGCCGCGACCGTGCCGGCCAATGGCAGCACTGCCTTCATCGCTCCAAACTTCGCCGCATCCACGCGGCTCATCTGCCCCGCGCCAATGCCGATCGTCTGTCCATCGCGGGCGTACACAACTGCGTTCGACTTGACGTGCTTGCAGACGCGCCACGCAAAGATCAGGCTGCGTAGTTCCTCCGCTGTCGGCGGCCGCCACGTAACCACCTTCAGCTCCGACTCGTTGATGCGCGCCGTGTCTGCATCCTGCATCAACATCCCGCCGGAAACCTGCTTCACGACCGGACGCGCCGGAGCCGCATGAATCTCGACCAGCCGCAGGTTCTTCTTGCGCGCAAACGCCTCCCGCGCCTCGGCCGTAAACGACGGAGCCGCAATGGCTTCCACGAAGAGCTTCGCAATCTCCTCGGCTGCCGCGCCGTCCACGGGCTGGTTGGTCCCGATCACCCCTCCGAATGCCGAGAGGGGGTCGCAGTCCAGGGCCTTCCGATACGCCTCCAGCACCGTCGCGCCGGTTGCCGCGCCGCACGGATTCGTATGCTTGATGATGGCAACCGCCGGCAAATCAGCCTCGCTCGGCTTCAGTTCCTGCGCCAGGTCCCAGCAGGCATCCAGATCCACCAGGTTGTTGTAGCTCAATTCCTTGCCCTGTAACTGCTTCGCTCCGGCAACGCCCCGGCCCGAGCCGTCCGCGTAGAGCGCCGCCTTCTGATGCGGATTTTCGCCGTAGCGCAGCGATTGGGCCAGGTTCAGGTTGATGCGCAGCGTAGTTGGGAAGTCTTCCGCTTTCTGCTGAATGGGCTCCGCTGGCTGAGGCGCTTCGCCAATCGTGTCGAGGGTGTTCGCGATCGCCGTATCGTAAGCTGCCGTGGTGGCAAATGCCTGCTTCGCCAGACGCCATCGAGTCTCCCGCGACAGCGCTCCCTGGTTCGCTCCAAGTTCCTCCACCAGTGAGGCATAGTCGGCCACCCGTGTCACAATGGCCACATCTTCAAAATTCTTCGCGGCCGATCGGACCATCGAAGGACCGCCGATATCGATGTTTTCAATCAGATGACCGAAGGCAACGCCCGCCTGGGCCGCCGTCTTCTCAAACGCATAGAGATTCACCACAACCATGTCAATCGGTTCGATGGAGTGCTCTGCGACAGCGGCTTCATGTTCGGCGTTGCCGCGGATGTAGAGTAGTCCGCCATGCACCTTCGGATGGAGCGTCTTGACGCGCCCGTCGAGCATCTCTGGGAACCCGGTTAAATCGCTGATGTCCCTGACACTGAGGCCAGCTTCGCGAAGCGCGCGCGCGGTGCCGCCAGTGGAAATCAGTTCCACGCCAAAGCCCGCCAGGGCCCGGGCAAAATCCACCAGTCCCGTCTTGTCGGTCACGCTCAGCAGCGCACGCCGTATCTTCTTCTCCCCGCTCACCTAATCTCCTTTTGAGGCACGCCGTTTTGCCGCGGCAGGCGGATGCGGGCGGGCCATAAACCAGACTACAGGATGGCGGCGCGGGAATCGGATACAGTTGAAGTCATGGGAAGCAATCCCCCACCGCCATCTCACGGGCGGGACTACTCGGGCTGGACGCCGCAAGGCGGACCCGCTCCTGAGATTCTGCCGCCCGCAGGGCACGTGCCCCCGCCGCAGCAGGCCCACTACGGAATTCCGCCTGCGCCGCCTCCACGGCGGCAGCGCAGCCGCTGGGCGCTGGCGCCGGCCACGCACGCCCTCGTTGCCATCAATTGCGCGGTCTACCTGCTCATGGTGCTCCAGGGTGTGAGCCCGTTCGCGCCCAGCTCCGACGCCCTCATGCGCTGGGGCGCCGACAACGCCGGCAGCGTCCTTGTCAACGGAGAATGGTGGCGAATCGTCACCGCCATGTTCGTTCACGGCGGCATCCTGCACCTGGGCCTCAACATGTGGTGCCTCTGGAACCTGGGATTGCTTGCTGAACCGCTGATGGGCTGGTTCGGCGTCTCTGCCGTTTTCCTGCTCACGGGCGCGGCCGGAAACCTGCTCTCCACCTTCTTCAACTGGAAGAATTTCGCGCATAACCTGCCCTTCGTCCCAATGGCGAGCCAGGCTTTTCCGGCGGGCGTGGGCGCATCGGGCGCGGTCTTCGGCATTGCCGGCGCGCTGATCGTGCTGCTCAAGTCCCCGCGCCTGCCTGTGCCTCCGGTGGAACTGAAGAAGATCCGCCGTTCCGTCATCTATTTCGCGGCCATCAACCTGTTCATCGGACTGGGAATCAACGTGGGCGCGAGCCGCACCGGAGTCATGATCGACAACTGGGCGCACATTGGCGGATGCGCTTCCGGCCTCCTGTTCGCCGCTCCCATGGTGCCTCGCATCGGCTGGCCGCGCAAAACATTCGATTTCCGTCTCCGCGTAGCCGTAGGCCTCGTCACCGGAATCCTGGTGCTGTTCGGCTTCTTCCTCACGCAGTTGGGACGATAGGCGCCGCACCCGGAGCCCGAGTCATCCGCGAAACTCGGTCCGCACCACCTCGAAACTTGTCATCCTGAGCGCAGCGAAGGACCCGATTCTGCAGGTGGCCGGTCAAGGGTCGCGCGATGAGCGGCGCGGCCTTTTTGTATCACACTTTGTATATACAAAGTGTGTATCACCCGACCGGGGGGGGGGGCGGGGTGATTTCTCTGATTTGCAGCCGGCGAGTATCTTAATCGCCGGATTTGTTGGCTGTGAGTGGCGATCGGTTCAAGAGACACCATTCCTCACGGATCGAGTGTGCGCCGAAACGGCGGGTGAGTCTGTGTCGGCTGTCACAGGTGGTGAGACGGGGAAATAGGAGGTTGCGGGTGGCATCCGTAGAGCGTGGCCGCCTGCTTCTCGCGATAAGACTGCGACGAACGACGTGGCCTCGGGTTGTCAGGGTGGCCTTGCCGCGATCTGAACGCAACGCCCGTCCGGGCTGGGTAAGCGTTCGCGTTATCGCGAGAACGCCACCAGCGCAACCGCAGCGGCGCTCATCACAGCCGCGCATGCCCATCCCAGCACTTTCATGGCCGGCGAATTGACCCGGTTCCCCATCACCTTGCGGTCACCCGTGAGCAGAACCACCATGATCACCAGCGGCGGAGCCAGCAGGCCATTGAGAATGGCGGACCAGAACAGCATCTTCACCGCGTTGAAGCCGGCAAAATCAAATGCGAGTCCCACCACAATGGAAACGGCGATCACCGCATAGAACTTTACCGCGAGCCGAGGCTTGAGGTTGAGAGAAGCCTGTTTCCACTTCGCGCCCTCGGCGATGGCGTAGGCGCAAGAGCCCGCCAGCACCGGAACCGCGAGCATTCCGGTTCCGATGATTCCAAGAGTGAACAGCCAGTAAGCACCCTGGCCGGCCAGAGGACGCAGCGCCTCGGCAGCCTGCTTCGCTGTTTCCACATGGTTCTGTCCGTGAGCGTGGAGCGTCGCGCCAGTCGTCAGAATGAGGAAGTACATCACGACGTTGGACAACAGCATGCCGGTGACGACATCTCTCTTCGCCACGAGGAGTTCCTTGTTGGTGGCGCCTCTTCTCTGGGCAACGGTCTTTCTCCCCAGGTCGCGCTCTTCCTCAACCTCCTGTGCCGCCTGCCAGAAGAACAGGTAGGGTGAGATGGTGGTTCCCAGAATCCCTACCAGCACTGAGATATAAGCTTTGCTCCATTCGAGGTGAGGGATAAATGTCGCGCGCAGAACGTCGCCCCAGTTGGGACGGGACAAGATTGCCGCGGCAATGTAGGCGAACAGAACCAGCGTCAGCCACTTGAAAACCTTCGCCATCAACCGGTACGACGTCCATAGCAGGAGCGCCAGGATGACAGCAGCGAGAAACACCGTCCAGAAATAGGCGGTTATCCCGGTCATCATCTGCACCGCCTCCGCCATGCCCCCGAGATCGGCGCCAATATTGAACACGTTGGCCACAAGGACTAATCCGCAGGCGAGCCATAGAACCCAGCGGGAATAGCGGGCACGAAGGGCGCTGGCCAATCCGCCGCCTGTGACCATGGCAAGACGCGCGCACATCAGTTGCACCGCGGCCATCAGAGGGAACGACAGCAGCGCGGTCCAAAGCGTGGCGTATCCATACGACGCGCCTGCCACCGAGTACGTCGAAATCCCGGATGGGTCATCGTCCGCTGCACCGGTGACTAGGCCGGGCCCGAGATTGGCGAGAAAGTCGGACAGGCGAACCGATTGGCTTGAGGTGGCAGATCGTTTTCGCTTGTTCTCACGCGGCCTGGTCGGCAAAAGTGTCCCTCATGAACGGCCGCACCTGTGCATGCGCCGGCGTGCAGAAGCGCGGCGGTGTGGAACGATCCATAAGATTCGATGCCCTTTATTCAGCAGAGGTAAACATGACGTACGTACTCTGCAAGGTTCCTCTAACCGCACAGGCGCACTCAGCCAGGCGCCGCACGCACCGCCTGGCTGAGTCAACCGCCTTCACGCGGAAACCGGTTCCCCAAATGTCTACGCCGTGTGATGGCGCTGGGAATTCGCCTACTGCTCGGTCAGTTCGATCACCTGGATCGCGTATCCGGGCATGGTGTGGTGAAGGCGCGATACCTCGATCGGAATCGTGCTATCCACCGGCGTAATCGCCCTGGGCTGGTTGATGGAGTTCGTTGCCTGCGTGCTCTTCGCGCTCAGGTTGATGAGCCTTGCCGTCGACGCAAGCTTTGCGCCGGTAAAGTCAATGTTGACCACCTGCGGCGTGGAATCGGCGTTCACCAGCTTGAGATAGAGCTTCTTCTTCGCTGAGTCCGCCGTGATCGAGTAGAAGAACCGCGGCCCCGCTCCTTCTGCCTTCGATGCCAGCGTGTGATCGCCCACATGCGAGGCGAACATGGCCTGCGCATAGTATGCCGGCGAGCCATAACTCGAGGCCGCGTCGTACCCGATGAGGTCTGTCTCCCACTGCATTCCGCCGGGATTCACGTTGACCAGCAGCGGCGCGTACGACGACATGACGATGAGGTCGCTGTTGCGCTCGAGGCCCGTCATCCAGGCGGCATCGCCCAGCGCGGCGCCCATGTTCGGCGTGGGTGTGCCCTCGCGCGTGGCCCACTCGCCTACGAAAATCTTGGGGCCGGAGCGATCGGCGCGATCGTAGCGGCCGCCCTCCCACTTGCGGGGCGTGGCTGATTCTTCGCGGCTGGGATCGTAGTGCGCAGCTTCCTTGAAGTTCTCTGCAGCGCGCACGTAGTAGTGTTCGTCGAGCACGTCCGGCTTGGCACTCTTCACGGGCGCCGTCGCAATGAGCTTGAGATCGGGATACTTTGCCCGGATCGCCTTGTCGAACTGCGCATAGCGCTGCTCATAACTGCCCGAGCGGTCAAACCATTCTTCGTTGCCAATCTCCACATAAGTGAGCTTGAACGGCTCGGGATGGCCGTCCTTGGCGCGCTCCGCGCCCCACTTTGTATCTGTGGACCCGGACACGTATTCAATTTCGTCGAGAGCGTCCTGGACATACGGCTCCAGGTCGGCCCCGGGGTTCACATGCTGGCCTCGCAGCGAGTAGCCGGCATACACGGCGAGCACCGGCTGCATCTTCAGGTCTTCGCACCAGTCCAGAAATTCCAGCAGGCCCATGTCGTCCGTCGACCAATACCCCCACGGACTCTCGTGTCCCGGACGGTCCACCATGGGACCGATCGTCTTCTTCCAGTCGAAGCGGTCGGCAATCGTGTTGCCTTCGACGTAGTTGCCGCCGGGGAAGCGCAGGAATTGCGGATGCATGGCGGCGAGCTTTTCCATCAGGTCTGCGCGGAAGCCGTGCGGACGATTGTGATACGTCGGCGGAAAGAGCGACACAAGCTGCAGCCACAGCGTCCCGGCGTGTCCCACCGAAATCACGAGATGATTCTCGGCGCTCGCCTGGATGGCCCCGGTCTTCAGCGTAAACGTGTACTGCTTCCAATCCGTGCCGACGCCATTCACGCTCGCCGAGGCAACAGCGATCCCGCTCTGGTTGCCAACCAGGGCAACGGTCACCGGGCCCATATCGGCATCGCTCGCCTTGGCGTAGAACGAGCCCTTGTACTCCGTGTTCGGGTGAAGTCCATAACCCCACCAGCCGGTGTTAATCACGCCGGCCTGGTCGTGCGCATCGGCCTGCTTCACTTCGAGCTTGAGGCTCGACTTGATCGCCTCGCTGGGCCCGGTCGTGTGGTCGTCGCTCATGGCAGCGCCGGAGTTTCCCTTCTCCACCAGGTACCAGTTGTGAATGCCGCTCCAATCCCCGCGGAAGGTGCGGTTGCTCACCATGTCTGCGTAGAGGCCGCCCTCATAGGAGTAGTTGATCTCTTCGGTCATCAGGCCGTAGAGCGTCGGGCTCACTGGGGTCGTGGGCTGGTCGGCATGGATGGTGAGGGCGACCGGCCCCTGCTGAGCTGCCGCAAGCGAGGCAGCGGCCAGGGTGGCGGCGACGACTACGGAGCAGGCAAATGAGTGCGTAAACGCTTTCTGGCGCATCGATTCTTTATCCCCTTTAACAGTCGGACGAAGTATATCGCATTCACGAGTGCCATCCCGCCAGGCCCGCAGCTTGCCCGGCAGGGACGACTCTTTCCGAACTATCTGCGCCTGCGCTCCAGCACTCGCCCCCAATTGACAACAGCGCGCGCCTGGAACTGCATCGCCGGATCGGTGTTCAGAGTGAGTTCCTGCGCGGCGAGTTCCACCTGCCCGTTGCGGAATGGAACAATCATGCCCTGCTCGAGGCCCAGGGTCTGTTCGCCGGCCGTGACCTCGTGCTGGAATCCGGCGAAGAATGCATAGCCGCGCTGGCCGACAGCTCGCGTGTAATCGAAAGCGCCAACATAGTCGGTGCGGGGATTGCCTGCCGAAACCCCAACCGCTCCGGTCAGGCTGAACTCGGCGACGAGCTGATTGTTGCCGCGAGTGTACTGCGGCAGGGCGACCGCGCCCGCACGACCGCCCTGGATGCCGCGGATGAACGCCGTTCCCCACGGCGCCAGCGTGAGCACCAGGCCGTTATGGTCGAGCACCTTGCTGCGGATGGCGAAGTCGAGCCGGTTGCCAAAGTGCGTGATGCGCCGCGGGCCCGGCGCCTCGGAGTCAAGCACATTGGCCAGCACGCTGGCATCGCCATGCAGCCACGAGGGCGCGACGGTAATCACGGCGGGAGCGTAGCGGCCGTCCTCGAGCGAGAGAAATCCGAGCTCGGTTTCAACACACCCCGCGCAGATCGGCGGGCTGAAGGCGAACGACACTCCGAAGTCGGAAACAGCAGCATTGAGCGGCTGCGACGATGTGGCCGGCTGCGCATGGCACCCGGCTCCAGCCGCTGCAAGCAGCAGCGCGAGCGCCGCGCACACCATGCGACAGAGGCGCGCTTTACGCACTGTAGTTGGCCACCACGCGGGCAACTCTCCCCGAGGGAGCAAACTCCATGAACTCGCCGGTGTGCGTGCCGTTCTGATTCGTGTAGTAAAGCAGAACGCTGCGCACACCGCAGAGCACGTCCTTTAACTCGAAGCGAAGGCCGGGATAAGCCTGCAATCCCTTTTGAAAATACGCGCCCAGGCCTTCCTTGCCACGGATCGTGCCATCAGCCAGGCCGAGCAGCCGGGCCGCTGTTGGAGACGTAAGCTCCACAGCATTGTCGTAATGGCTGAGAATGCGCTCGAGATCGTGCGAGTTCCACGCCTCGATCCACTCGTGGGCAAACTGCTTCGCTTCGTCTGCGGTCAATGCGCTGCGCTCCGTTCCGTTGGACTGATTGCCAAGACTCTGGAATCCAGAATACCCGACCGAAATTGCGCGCTGAAGTTTCTGTGCGCGTCAGCCCGCGCTGGGGTAAGCTACCCTGCAGGTCCGGGGTACCAGGCCCATGAACCGCCCTGCGCGGATTGTCGTAACCCTTCTCCTCCATGGCATCGCTGCCGGCCTTCTCGCCGCGGCAATCTTCCTGTTTCTGCTGGGAGGACTGCTGATCAATGCCATCACCGGCGTGAGTCGAACCATTGCGGAAGTCGAGGGGCTGGTTTTATCAGGAGCATCCGGCGCGCTGTCCTATTTCGCGCGAAAAGCCGCACTGCGGATTTCTTCAAAAGTCGAAGCCGACGAAGTTCAGAAGATCCAGCCCCCGCCCACCACCTCGTCGCCGTCGTAGAAGACGGCGGACTGGCCCGGCGTGATAGCCCGCTGCGGCTGGTCGAACGTGGCGTGCACATTGCCGTCTTGCGCCGGTTCCAGCGTCGCCCACGCAGGCTCGTGGCGATGCCGGATCTTGATCTTCACGCGCATTGGGGTCGTCAGCACCGGAATGCTGATCCAGTTGACGCGATTGGCACGCAGTGTGCTCGTGGCGAGATCCTCATCGGCACCCACTATCACGCGATGGCTCGCCGGATCGATCTGCAGAACGTAGAGCGGGTTTGGCGAAGACACGCCGAGCCCCTTGCGCTGTCCCACGGTAAAGCTTGAGATGCTGTCGTGGCGGCCCAGCACGCGCCCGTCGGGCGTCACCAGCTCACCTGCCGTGTCGGGCATCTCGCGCCCCTGCTCTTCGAGATAGGCGGTGAGGAATTGCTTGTAGTCGCCGCCCGGGATAAAGCAGATCTCTTGGGAGTCAGGCTTTTCGGCGAACGCCAGGCCGTGCTCGCGAGCGACGGTGCGCACCTCGGGCTTTGTCATGCGGCCGAGCGGAAAGAGCGTGTGCGCAAGCTGCTCCTGCGTCAGCCCAAAAAGAAAGTAAGTCTGGTCCTTCGCCAGATCCGCCGGCCGCTTCAGGATCCACCGCTTCCGCTCGGCATCGTACTCGTTCACCGCGTAGTGCCCCGTAGCGATGCGGCTGGCGCCGATCGAACGCGCTGTCTTGAGGAGCTGGTCGAACTTGAGGTGGTTGTTGCACAGCGAACACGGAATAGGCGTGCGGCCGGCGAGATACTCGTCGACAAACGGCCTCACCACATCCGCCTCGAAGCGCTCTTCCTGGTTCACCACGTAATAGGGAATGCCCAGGTGCTCGGCTACGCGGCGCGCGTCGTAGACATCATCGAGCGAGCAGCACCGCCCCGCCTTCGGCGCATCGGGAATACCGTGCTTGCCCGCCAGACGCGTCTGATCCCAGAGCTGCAACGTCAGCCCGACGACCGAAACTCCACCCGCACCGGAGGTGCCGCCGAGCTGGCGAGCGAGGATCGCCGCCACCGTAGATGAGTCAACCCCTCCGGACATGGCTACGGCGATGGTGTCGGTCTGCATAGTGGTCAGTGTTCAGCGCTCGGCGCTCAGCGAGCCCGCAGCGTCCAGTCTCTATTTTCGCATCGATTCGATTTCGAGGTGGCAATCCAGCGCAATTCTGGAATCCTGGGCTGACGAACGTCACAGAAATGTATACAGTAGATCCGTGAAGACATCGGAGTTCGTGCGATGGCTGAAGGCGCGGGGAGTTCAGTTTCAGAGGTTCGGCAAGGGATCGCACGTCAAGGTCTCACTCAATGAAAAGTCGTCGGTAATTCCAATGCACCCCAGCAAAGAGATCGCCAAAGGCACCGTCGAGAGCATCAAGAAGGATCTCGGCCTGAAATAGGAAAGGAGCCCGGCATGTTGGCATATCCGGTAGACCTCAAGAAGGACGGCAAATGGCTCACTGTATCATTCCCCGACATTCCGGAAGGGAAGAGCAACGGGATCGGCATCGAAGACGCTCTCGCTATGGCGGCGGATGCCCTTGAGGCTGCGATCAGCTTCTACTTTGATCGTAACCAGGCCGTGCCCCCGCCTTCGAAGCCGAAAGCCGGACAGCATTCCGTTGCCTTGCCTCTGAGCGTATCCGCCAAGATTCTGCTTTGGAACGAAATGATCCGTCAGAACGTAAAGCCCGCCGAGTTGGCGCGCCGGATGGGAATCTCCCGGCAGGCCGCCCAGCGCTTGACCGACATCCGGCACGCAACGAAGATCGACACCATCGCGGAGGCGATGGCTGCGCTGGGGAACGGGGTGCGGCTGGTGGTTAAGACTGTAGCAGCGGCATGAACCGCCAACGAAAATCCGAGTTCCTGATCGCGTTGAGCGTGTTCATAGCGCTTTGGACCGCACGGTCGGCGTTGTCGCAATGTACGAACCAGATCACGCTCATACCCCTTCAACGGCTGAAGGCGGCAAGCGGAGCTCGTGATTTTGTGCGCTTCAAATACGTCCTCACTACTTCAGACTCCCTCCTCATTCGATCTCACGAGGACAGGGAGACTTCGATCGGGCCATACGATTCGGGTTTTGAGATAGACCGGGACGGAAAGGCATTGCGGAACGTCGCTCTGCGAGAGCTGCCCGAGTTTCGACGCGAGGAACCGGAGTATTCAGAATCCTTTACCGCGCTTGCGATCACGCGTGCGTGCGCGAACGGGAGCCCAATGTATTTCGTCACTTTGCAGTACATGGGCGACTTGACCAGTCCAGCCCTCATTTTCGTACTCGTCCCCTCCGCTCAACAGTACGAGATTACGAACCTGCCGATGATCTCTGGCGGAATCGTGGATATTTCGAGAGCCGACCCGCGTCACATAAGAACCTGGGACAATCTCCACGAAGGAAATTGTGAAGCTTGCCAAACTGCGTATGAGATCACGGATTATGAAGTTCGAGGCGCTAAGCCCATCCGGGTTCGGACGCACAGGACAAAGCCCCTGTATCGGTCAGGCCAGTTCGACGACCGGAGAAGGATCCGATTCGTTCCGTGATCAGATCTCATTCGCACGGATCAGCCGAGCGTGCCGGTTTCGAGGGGGCGAGACGGCGATCATTCCGGAGAGCGCGGCCGCTCCGCTTCCGTCTATTGCGCTCTCGACTTCTGTCCACGGTTTTTGAAGAATACTCCCATGGCTGTTCCAAAGCCCGCACCGAGCGCCGCGCCGACGGAAATATTGTGCATTGCCACACCGATCGCGACCCCAACCGCCACTCCAAGTGCCGCTCCTACACCCATGTTTTTCATCACTATCCCTCCTGGCCCATCTTCCTATCTATCTTGCATCTGGGAACCTTATCCCAGCGTACCCGCTTCCACCGGCGAAACCGCCCGCAGCCGCTCCACCGCATCCGGCACCACTTTCAACACGTAATCCACATCTGCATCCGTCACGGTCTTCAGCATGCTGAACCGCAGGCTCGCCCGCGCTCGCGTCTTGTCCAGCCCCATCGCCATCAACACGTGGCTCGGCTCGGTCGCCCCAGAGTGACACGCCGATCCGCCGCTCACCGCCACGCCCTTCAGGTCGAGCGCAATCACCCGCGCCTCGCCCTCCAGGTGCTCGAACCAGATATTCGTCGTGTTCGCGGCGCGCGGCACACTTCCACCGTTCACACCGGTTCCAGGCAGGCGCAGAATCTCGCGCTCCAACCGGTCCCGCAACCCGGCAACTCGGTCCATGGTCCCGTCTTCCAGGCTCTTCATGGCCAGCTCGGCCGCCTTTCCCATGCCCACAATGCCGGCCACGTTTTCGGTCCCTGCTCGGCGGCGCCGCTCATGGCTTCCGCCCACCAGCAGCGACTCCACCGGAGTGCCGCGCCGCACGAACATAGCGCCCACACCCTTCGGCGCGTGCATCTTGTGCCCGCTGATCGAGAGCAGATGGCAGCCGATCCTGCGCACGTCGATGCCCACCTTACCCGCCGCCTGTACCGCGTCAATATGGAAAAATGCGCCCGCACCCGCGGCGATCTTGGAAATCTCGTCCACCGGCTGAATCACACCGGTCTCGTTGTTCGCCAGCATCACGCTGATGAGCCGCGTATTCGGCCGCAGCGCCGCCCGAACGTCTTCCGGCGCAATCAGCCCATTCGCTTGCGGTGCAACCTGCGAGACTTCCACCCCGCGCTCCGCCATCCGGTTCCCGGCCTGCAACACTGCGGAATGCTCAATCGATGTGGTAATGAAGTGGTCGCCCGGGCGCAGCAGTCCGAAGATGGCGGTGTTGTCGCCCTCGGTGCCGCCGGAGTTGAACACCACCTCGGCCTCATGGCAGTTGAAGAATTCCGCCAGCCTTTCCCGCGCCTCGTCCACGCCGCGACGGGCCTGCTGTCCGTGCAGGTGAATCGACGAGGCATTTCCAAAGTGCTCCATCCAATAAGGACGCATCGCCTCCACCACCTCGGGCAGCAGAGGCGTAGTGGCGTTGGCGTCCATATAGACGCGCCTCGATAGCGGATTTGCGCTCGCAGTGCTCATATCGAAAGGTTAACAGGGCTCTGAATCTGGAAATGTGTCCGCCGCCACAGCCACCCGGCGAAACCAAAATTCGGGCCGTCCTGCAGCACCCGGATGCCGGTTCGTTCCTGGCCCTGTTGCATCGCTGCCGCGGTCTGCTAGAGTGCCTTCACGCAGCCCAGGTCCCCGGATTGGCTCGACCGGCCGCGCCTGACCTGGAACCCTCAAGTTGTCAGGTGCCCGGCAGCGTTTCGGCGAGACTCCTGCGGGAGGAAAGCTCATGCACCTGTCCATGCGGACGCTCCACGGCGTCCTCTCTGTCTGTCTTCTGGCGTCACTTCCCGGCCTCGCCTCAGCCCAGGCGGCGGAGAAGCCGGCCAAGCCCGCCGTTGGAACCATGCAGCCCCCGGCTCAGATCTATGGCAAGCTGCTCACGAATATGGAAAAGGAGTTTGTCGACCTGGCAGACGCCATGCCCGAGGATAAGTACGGCTTCGTGCCTACCCAGGGCAACTTCGAGAAGGTGCGCTCATTCGGCGACCAGGTAAAGCACGTGGCCGAGGCCAACTGGTACTTCTGGGGATCGTCCACCATGAGCGACGACGAACTAAAGGCCAAAGGCGACGCCATCTTGAAACTCACCACCAAGGCGGAGATCATGCAGGCCCTGAAGGACTCATTTGCCGAAGCTCACAAAGCTGTTGATGGCATTTCGGCCGAGAACGCCTTCAAGACCACCGCCCACGGGACCCCCGCCGGCATGACGGCATTCGGGTTGGCGCACATGATGGACCACTACGGACAGATGGTGGTGTATCTGCGGATGAACGGGATCGTCCCGCCGGCCAGCCGCGGCGGAAACATGTAAACGCCTTCGGCCTGTTGTCCGGGGGCCCGCAATGCTGCAGCGCCTCGCCCCGCCGGCGATCCACTGCTCGAGCGCCCGTCGCGCCCGAGATTATGAAGTGGCCCGCGTCGGCGGTTCCCCTGGGTGCTTCCGTTCGCTTTGTTCTGGATGGGAACCAGCGTGCCGGTCGGGTCTTTCGTCGCCGCGGTAAAGCACACGCGGGGCGAGCCAGGTTGGAGAACTCCAATGCCGACACAGTGATGTTCGTGCTGAGCTGCGCGAAGCTCATCTACACTGCGCCGTCCGAACCGCCGGAGAACGATGGAACAGGCCGTTTGCGTGCTACCAAGCCGCCGGTTATGAGACGCTGCCCACGTTGGTGACGATCATCCGGCCGTCGGGCAAGTTCGCCGCCTGAAGGCCGGCCGACATCTTGCTGTTTACGTCTGCGCTGATCTGAGTGACCCAGGTGGCTGCTGCTTTTTCTAAGTCCGAGTCGATGATCAACATAGTGCTCCTTCCGTTCTAGTACCTCGAGACCACACCGACGGTGCTCCGCGAGCATGCCCGAGGAGTAAGCTTTTCCTAAAACCAAAGGACGGGGCCTGAACCAATGAACATTGCGCGCGGTCTGAACACATTACTAACCCGGGGCGCGCTCGCTTCCGCACGCCTGAAAAATCCGTGGTACCGGCTCATTTTTAAGCAATTCGGAAAGCGCAGCGTGCTCAGGAAGCCCCTTCTCATTTCGCACCCTGAATACATCAGCGTTGGTAATTCCGTCCTGATTCGTGACCACGCCAGGCTCGAAGTTGTGCTTGACGGATCCGGAAGGATTCCAGTCATGAGCTTCGGTGACGGCACTTCGATTGAACAGAACTGCCACATTGTCACCCATTGCCGGCTTCAGATCGGTCGCAATGTCACCATCGCACCAAATGTCGCAATCGTGGATACGACCCACCCCTATGAAGGACTCAAAGACGGCCTATCGGCATGCACTCAGCTCGACACCACCGAGTCGTTTATCGAGATAGGCGAAGGAGCGTTCCTCGGTGCTGGATGCGTCGTCCTGCCGAACGTTCGAATTGGCCGCAACGCCGTGATTGGGGCGAACTCTGTAGTGCGCTCCAGCGTGCCTGACTATTGCGTTGCGGTCGGATGCCCGGCGCGCGTTGTGAAGTCCCACGCGCCGGCGGCAACAAGCCAGTGTGACTAGAGCTCAGAATTGCGCGTTCAAAGTGATGTCAGTCATGCACGGCGATGCAATTTGCCGTTCCGGAGGTCAGCTCGCCAGCACGATCTGCCCCGCCGAGACACAGGCCACGCCGGAGTGGCAGGAGGTATATAGCAACCTGAAACAGCGCTACGTCGGGAGCGGATGGTCAGTTTTCGTCGTCCGCTTCCCCGCCAGAAATACCAAAATTGGAATATTCGGGCGCGTCTTCCGGATATTGGAGGCGCACAATCGACCTTCTATAGATCCAGGTTGCCGCCAATCCGCCCGCCAGGATGGATGCGGCGGCGACCGCGGTCATCTTGATCCAGCGGGGAACTCTCCTCGAACCATGTTCGCGAACTTCGTATTCTGATGATTCCAATGGTTTTATTTCATCCTGTGCGTTCAAGGCGGCCTCGCCACTCAGACTTTCAGCCATTGGACGCGCACGGCATGGCAGGGTCGCAGAAAGAAATCCACATAAAATTTCGATTTTTGTATTTGCAATAAGCTGCATCTATTGTATTGTGTAAGTATTCCGGGAACGAGGGTGGTCGTTCCACCGCCCTCAGCCCCGGAAGTAGTTTGCGTCACTGGCCTCCCGGCACGAACAGCACAAAGTTCGTGCCGTCTTTTTTTGCCCGGATCGCGCTTCCACAACTCCACACCCGCTCCCATCCCCGGCCGCCTCTCGTCTACAATTTATCCAGAGGGCTTCGTCGATGAAAACCTTCCTCAATCGCCGCCTACTGCTCGGGCTCGTCGTTGCCGCCTTTACGCTGGCCAGCTACGCGCAGTTTTCGAATCCCTCGGACGACGTCCCGGCCTATCACCCCTCGGCTCCGCTGAAGGTCAGCGCGTTGCCGGCCATCCTGGCGGGTAGCAAGCTGACAGGCGACAACTTCCGCTACCCATGGCAGGTGCATGTGTACCAGCAGGCCGCGAAGGTGGGGAATGTGCTCTACCAGGTCCCCTGCAACTGCCGTTGCGACCGCGCCCTGGGCCACACCAGCCTGCGGAGCTGCTTCGAGGGCCTGCACGGCACTGAGTGCTCCACCTGTGCCAAGGAGGGCTTCTATGCCTACCAGCAGACAAAGATGGGCAGGACCCCCGCAGAGATCCGCGCCGGTATCGCACGGCACGACTACGAATCGATCGATCTCGAAAAGCAGTGATCTCCGCGCGCACGTTTAGAACGGCCGCGCTGGTTGCGGCCCTCAGCCTGGGTATCTCAGTTTTGGGACACGAACTCTTCTACCTGCCATGGCTGCGGCCGATCGTGGCCAAGGGCGAAGGCTCGCTTCAGAATACGTCGGCTGAAGGGCTGGACCGTGAAATTCGCGGGTCGTTACCACTCGGCTCCTCGCGGAGCGCCGTGGAAACGCTGCTCCGCGCACGGCAGATACCTTACGAATACGTTTCGCCGCAGCAAATCGAGGCTCTCGCCCGCGATCTGAAGGGAAGCTCGCGCGGCCGCACCGCCCTCTCGCTGCGGTTTGATTTTGATGACCGCGATCTACTGCGGAGCATTCAGTCGCACGTCATCCGTACCCCGGTAAGCAAATAATCGTAGAATAGGGAAGCAGCATGGCCCACCGGCCCGGCTCGCACCTTCCGGCCTTCCTGAATCATCTAAAAGAAAGGCCGATATTTTCCGGCTCTCCAACGACAGATTTTCATCGTTGGGTGGAAACACTGGGGGCGTCACGGTTTCGACGGGATCGATTGCGGCACAGGAGGCATGTCGGGGTGTGGGCACCCGTAATCGCTCGCAAAACAAAAGTTGCCAACGATAATCTGGCACTTGCTGCTTAATTAACTAAGCAGCCGTCCCTCGCGGTTTTGCCTATGGGCTGCGAACCGGACGTCATTCAGTAGGCTGGTGGCTGCGGCTCGGTCCGTGTTGCAGTCATAAGATCATCGGACTAGCTTTCGGCGCATCTTGTCCGTTCTGAGTGCCGGAGGCGAAAACATGCGGAACCGGACAAAGCATGAACGCTCCTGGCTGACAGCGATTTCGGACGCGGGTTCGACTCCCGCCGCCTCCACCAATAACTTGTTTGATATGTGCTATTTACAGCGCATTTTTCTTCGTGTACCTAATACGTACTTTTGGACGCTTTCACTTGGTCATCCAACAACGGCGGGTGGAGCACGATCCGTATCCCAAAAGTTTTCGCGTATGCCTCGCCCACGATTGCTGAGCTTGGGTAGGTAACGGACAGTTGAGCGGGACCGTCCCAAGCCACCGTAGTTTGGCCAATGGCCACGTCTCTGATCTCGACAACCTGCGTGTACTCGTATCCGGGGTTCGGATTTCCCGTGCTCAAGTAGACGAGGTAATACTGGTACGGTCGCTCGCTGCCTGCTCCACACGCCCGGTGGAAACTTTTGATGGTGTGCTTGCCATCAGGTGAAGTGATGATTTTCAGCTCAGCATCATCGCAATTCGCGCCGGAGAAGTGCCGAAACGGGTATGACAGAGCGTACAGCGCCAACCAAGCAAGGCCCGCAAAAATGGAAAGTCCTCCAATGATCTCAAGGAGAAGGTGAACCCACCTGGCTGGCCTAGTCATGAGGCGAGAATAGCGATGTGAGGAAGCTTTGAAAAGTGCCCTCGTTTCTTCGTGTACTCCACACGTACTTGGAAACGGCGTTTCGAGCGGTTTCTGCGTTTGTGGCGCCGTTGAAAACTCAATAACTTATTTGTTTTCAGTACGACGCTTCAACCCGACTCCCGCCGCCTCCACCAATTCCACGTACTTATTATCTTTGGCTTAAAGGACCTGCTCGCAAATCTGCTGCTGGCGGGTCGCGCGGCTAGCGCGCCAGGTGTCGAGGCATGGGCGCGCGCGCGATGTCGAAGGTGGAGAATCGCATATGGCGCCCGGTGATCTCCGTGCGCAGTTCAAACCAGAGCTCGTTGGGAATCTTGAGAAAGACTTCAACCACGGCGGGATCGAACTGCGTCCCCGAGCATCGCAGGATTTCTTCGCGTGCCACATCGAAGCTGCGCGACTTGCGGTACGGGCGATCGCTGGTAATGGCGTCCAGCGCGTCGGCTACCGCGAAGATCCGCGCGCCAATGGGAATTTCTGCGCCAATCAGGCCGCTGGGATACCCTGTGCCGTCAAACTTCTCCTGGTGCGAGAAGACGATTTCGGCGGCCTCGCTGAGGAACGGAATCTTGCGCAGGATGTGATAGCCGCGCGTGCAGTGTTCGCGCATAACCTCCTGCTCGTCCTCTGTGAGCGCGCCGGGCTTGCGCAGGATCTCATCGGGAATGGCCATCTTGCCGATGTCGTGCAGGAAGGCGCCGCGGGCGATGACTTTGATCTCCGCCGGTTTGACGCCCATGGCCCGCGCCAGAGCGATGGTGTACGCGGTCACGCGCTTGGAGTGGCCTTCGGTCTCGGAATCCTTCAGATCGAGGGCATCGCCCAGCGCCTCCAGCGTGATGTCGTAGGAGTGCTCCAGATCCTGCATCGCCTGCTGCAGCAGCTCTGTACGGGCCTGCACCACCTGTTCCAGGCTCAACTGGTAATTCTGGTTTTCCTCGAGGGCCTGCCGATACTCGAGCGCCCGGCCTACCGTGGCGACAAGATGTTCGCGCTCGAACGGTTTCAACAGGTAGTCGTAGGCCCCGCGGCGCATCGAATCAATGGCCACACTGATGTCGTGAATGGCGGAAACCATGACCACCGGAATGTTTGGATAGTTCGCACGGACGCGTTCCAGCAATGCGATGCCGTTGCCGTCCTGCATGACGATGTCGGTGAGCACCAGGTCGACCGGCTGGCGTTCGAGGGTTTCACAAGCTTCTCGGCCGCTTCCCGCCAGTTGCACATGATAGCCCTGGCGTTCGAGCGTGGCGCCGATCATCGAACGTACGGGTGTCTCGTCGTCAACCACCAGAATCTTATGCACCCGGGGCACGCTGATCGCGGCGCTGCCCTCGGCGTCGGCTGTGCTGAGGCCGCCTTCCAGCGGGGCCGCATGTGCAAGTTCCAGATTCAAGCCAACCTCTCCCGGTTTGCTGTGGCGCGTGGGCTCATCCAGAGGACCAGCCATTTCGCAGGCAGCACTGTCTTCGCAGGCTGATCGGACCCCTCGCACTTCGTGCGGGACTCCGCCGGCCCCGCTCCGAATTGGATTTGACACATCGTCATGCAGTGGATTTACCGCAGTCAGACAGGCCGACCCGGTGGCGATACCTGCCGCAGTTTGCAAGCGGCGTTGTAAAAACGAAGGTAACACGTTGACAGCAAAACAAAATACCACCTTCGTGCAGTTACGCTGGTCCACCTCGGTTGCGCCGCGTACTCTGCAGATTCCACTGTTCCATCCTCCTCAATCCTGGTTGCGCTGGCGCGCCCGACGCGCCGTTGCCCAGCCCTGCTTGGTGATCTGCCGCGCACGGCCCACCGCGAGCGCACCGCTTGGCACATCCCTCGTGATGCAGGAGCCCGCACCCACATACGCGCCATCGTCCAGCTTGACCGGCGCCACGAGGGTGGAGTCGCTGCCCACAAAGACGCCGTTCCCAATAATGGTCCGGTTCTTGTTTACCCCGTCGTAGTTGCACGTGATGACGCCGGCGCCAATGTTCGTCCCATCGCCCACCTCAGAGTCTCCCAGGTAGGCCAGGTGATTGGCCTTTGCGCCCTTGCCGAGCCGCGTTTTTTTCGTTTCCACGAAGTTGCCCACATGCGCCTCTTCGCCGATCTCGCTTCCCGGACGCAAATGCGCGAAGGGGCCGATCTTCGCTCCCGCCGCAACCGTGCTCTCGCTCAAAATGCAGCTCTGCCGGATGAGCACATTATCCGCGATGGTGCAGTCTTCCACAACCGAAAATGAGCGGATGTGACAGCCTGATCCCACTCTGGTATTGCCCAGCAACTGCACGAACGGTTCGATCACCGAACCCGCTGCCACTTCCACTTCGGGATCGATCACGCAGGTGTCGCCGCGCCACACGGTCACGCCCGACTCCATGAGCCGGCGCACCGCCGCCGATTGCGCCGCAACCTGGCGCGCCACCTTCTCCGCGATGCTACCCGCCCCCTTGGCTTCCAGAGCCATGGGCGGCTCTACCCCTTCGTCGTTGTTCACTGCTTCTCCTCCGCGCCAGGCCCCGGCCCGGGCCCTTGTCCTCGCTGCGGCATGCCGGGAATGGTGATGTCGATCGTTTTGGGCGCGCCCAGGCCCAGCGCTTCGAGGCCCGGCTTGATCTCCGGCCCGTTGCCCACCACCAGGACCGCCATCTGGTCGGGATGGATGTACTTCTTCGCCGCTGCCTTCAGATCCGCCACGGTGACGGTCTTTAGAGCGGCTTCGTACTTTTCCAGGTAATCGGCCGGGTAGCCGTAGAACTCCAGCCGCATCCGCTCCGACAGCACCTTGTCCGGCGTGTCATAGCGGAAGAGGAACGAGTTGAGGATATCGTCCTTGGCGCGCTTGAGCTCCGCATCCGTAAACGGCTGCGTATTGAGTCCTTCGATCTG
>Ga0134126_10002059_pt1 | contig 25561 bp, 24 predicted proteins | sample KB31752_FD_96881 | JGI IMG/M metagenome (GOLD analysis project Ga0134126, IMG submission 96881) | Terrestrial soil microbial communities with excess Nitrogen fertilizer from Kellogg Biological Station, Michigan, USA - KB3-175-2 | ecosystem: Environmental > Terrestrial > Soil > Unclassified ... | reverse complement strand
TCATGACAAGCTGGTCCTGAACGAACAGATCAGCGTCATTGGCTATATGACCGAAGCGGATAAGGGCTCAAAGATCATTACCAAAGGAGGCAATACGTTCGATATTACTGCGCAAGGATGGAATGCCTTTGCCTCCAAATGAGCTTAATGCATGAACCGGATCCGAATTCTACTATATAGTCTTTGTTTGCTTCTTGCCGCCTGTTCGACGGAAAAGAATTTCCGCCCGGATCGGAAGTACCCCGTCGCAAAGCTGCAAAAGGATTACCGCATCTTCCGGCATGTGCTGGAGGCCTGGCATCCCAGCTTGTATTGGTATACACCCAAAGACAGCATGGACCGGTATTTCGATCAGGGCTATGCCGATATCACCGACTCGATGACGGAACCACAATTCCGAACAGTCCTCAGCCATGTTATCGCGCAAATAGATTGCGGTCACACTTCCATTCGTTACTCCAAAGCCTACGCGCATTACCTTGATACGGCCCGGCTTCCACAGTTTCCGCTGATCCTGAAATTCTGGCGCGATACCATGGTGGTCATCCTGGACCTGAACCGCCATGATACCGTGCTGCGCCGGGGTACCCAGATCCTTTCGATCAACGGCAGGACGGCGCGCCAAATCACCGACACGCTTTTTCCCTATATTGTCACCGATGGATATAGTCCCATTGGAAAATACCAGTACCTGAGCACGGGCTTGCATTTCAGCAGCTGGTATGCCGCCTTATACGGTTACACCGATTCCTTCGATATCCGTTATGCCGACGCTGCGGGCGGGGTACACGAGACGTCTGTCCCTCTATATAACCCAAAGGCCGACACCGTGCATAAGAGTCTCGGGAAGGTTTTGCAACCGGGAACAGCCCAACGAGGCCCCGGCCCGGCGCAACGGGTACGGCATCGCAGTAAACGGAGCCGGCGACGGGCCGAGCTGCTTTTCAACCGCGATCTGCACATGGACTCGGCTACCGCTACGGCTTTTATGACGCTCAATACTTTCGAGCACGGCTATCATCTGCGGGGATTTTTCCGGCATACCTTTCATGAGCTACAGGATAAACACATAAAAGATCTCGTGATCGATGTCCGTTCTAACGGCGGCGGCGACGCCTCGCTCTCCACGCTGCTGACCCGTTACCTGATCGACAAAAAATTCAAGCTTGCGGATTCGCTGTATACCATCCGCCGCAGCAGCCGCTATGACCGCTATATCAACAATGGCCGGATCTATAGCGTGCTCACGTGGTTCGCAACCAGAAAACACAAGGATGGATTCTATCATTTTGGTCATTTCGAGCGGCACTATTTCGAGCCTTTCACGAAGGACCATTTTGACGGACACATCTATATCCTCACAGGCGGCAACTCTTTTTCGGCAACCTGCTTGTTCGCGGGCGCCCTCAAAGGTCAGTCGAATGTTACCCTGGTGGGAGAGGAGACGGGTGGTGCCTATTACGGGAATACGGCCTGGATGATTCCCGATGTGACGCTGCCGGAAACAAAGATCCGTTTCCGGCTGCCGCGGTTCCACTTAGTGATCGACCGCAACAGGATAAAAGACGGCAGGGGCGTCCTTCCCGACGTTCCCGCTCTGCCCAGCGTGAAGGCTATAAGTAAAGGTGTCGATTTTAAAATGGCCCGGGCGAAGGAGCTGATCAGCCCTCCCCTTCGACAATCACCTGCAACAGATTCAGCTGCTCGTCCAGCACCACAAGATCGGCACTAGCCCCGGGCTGGATCACTCCCCATTGGTTCTGTCCACCGATCACGGTCGCGGGATAAAGCGAGGCCATCCGCAGCGCCTCGGGCAATGGGAAGCCGGCCTTCTCGACTCCGTTGCGTACCGCCTGGAGCATCGTCAACGCGGAACCGCTCAGCGTGCCGTCGGGCAGCGTATACCGGTCGCCTTTGAAGACATGTATATATTCGCCGTAAGAGACTTCGGTTACAGCGTCAGTGATAAAGAACAGCCGGTCCTGCATGATCTTTTTGCTGATCCGTACCGAGGCGAAATCGACATGCACGCCGTCGCAAACGATGCTGCCCCGAACGTCATTATGATCGTACACCGCACCTACGACTCCCGGCTGACGCCCCTGTAGGGGGGACATGGCGTTGAACAAATGAGTCGCGGCGGGTATCCCAAGATAAAATCCATCGATGGCTTGTTCATAGGTGGCGTTGCTGTGGCCGGCGGAAACGACGATGCCATTGCGCATCAATAGCTCGATACATGCGGGGTCAGATTGTTCTGGCGCCAGCGTCATCATCTTGAAGATATCCTTTCCTTTATGCAGGAGGAGTTCGATCTCTTCGATCGTAGGCTTCTTGATGAATTTCTCGATGTGCGCGCCTTTCTTGACAGGGTTGATATAGGGCCCTTCGAGATGCACCCCCAGCAGGCCTTTTCCGCCGTTGGTGCGGTATTCCCGCGCCACCTCCAACCCGCGGACGAATTTCTCGATCGAGTTGGTGGCCAGCGTGATCATAAATTGCGTGCAGCCGCCGGCGAGGCAATATTCGTATACGGCATCGAGCGACTCGGTGGTCAGCTCCGACGAAAACATCTTGCCGTTGCCGCCATAGATCTGCAGATCCAGGAAGGCCGGAGCCAGCATATATCCTGGCAGCTCCCGCACCCGGTAACCCGCCGGTACGGCATTTACCGGAACGATGTCTACAATGGTTCCTTCTCTTACCAATACGGCTTTGCCGGTCTGGATCTCATGACCCGTAAAGATCTCTCGTGTGATGAATGCTGCCTGTGACATAGTTTATTAAGATTCTATAGAAAAATAGTCGGCATCCCGCCAAAAAGGAAACCGCTGTCTCACTTTGGTGAGGTCGTCTTTTTGGAGGGTAAGCGTAAATGTCTCGTCCCGGGCGCCGCCATGATACAGGGTCTCGCCCAGAGGATCGATGATCATGGAATCGCCGCTATGATAAATGTCGTGGCCGTCGTTGCCGATCCGGTTGACCCCGGCGACATAACACTGGTTTTCGATGGCTCGCGCCTGCAGCAGTGTCTTCCAGGCATGCGACCGCCGCTCCGGCCAGTTAGCCACATAAAGCAACAGGTCGTATTCGAGGGCGGGGGCGGTCTGCGGGTTCTGCGCTGCCTGCGCTGCCTGCGGGGTCTGGCGGGTCTGGCGGCTCCATACCGGAAACCGCAGATCATAGCAAACCATCAAAAGCACCCGCCAGCCCTTTACCGACGCCACCAGCCGTTTTGTGCCTGCGGTATACTGCTGATCCTCCCCGGCATAGGCAAACCGGTGGCGCTTGTCGTAATAGCCAAATTGACCGTTTGGCAGCATCCAAATGAGCCGATTATAATAATGCTTGTTCTCTTCGATGATGACGCTGCCCGTGAGAATGATCTTTTTCCGCGCGGCGATGTCCGCCATCCAGCGCAGGGTGGGTCCCTCCATCGTCTCGGCCAGCCGCTCCGGCTGCATGCTGAAACCCGTGCTGAACATCTCGGGCAGGATCACGAGCTCCGTAGGCTCCTTTAGCGCTTCGATCCTGGCTTCGAAATGTTGGAGATTAGCCGTCTTGTCTTCCCATTCCAGGTTCGTTTGGATCGTCGTGATCGTAAGTGAGGGCATAATTATTAGAATAATGACTTTTGATGCACGTGGTCACTTTTATCCTTTAATCGAAACATATGTGGCTTTTTTGTTTTGATGACCTCTACCTGTGAAAGACCCTTCAATACTTTGTTAAGTTGCTGACTGGTCAAATTCAACTGTAATCTATCCAATATCTCTTGCGCTGTTACAGGTCTTCCATTTAAAATTGCCAGTATTCTCTCCTCTAATGGTACCGCTGGCGCCGGCATATAGATGGATTCCGGCTCGCTTACGACCAGGGATTCTTCGTAAATTTCCTTACCATCGAAATTGACGGCTATCGCGCCTTTTTCGATTAATATCGCATTGGCATTTTGCTCGTGTAAATCGGATTGACGCACAAAAATCCTTCTTTTTTTCCTCAATCCATCGATTACTCCCGCCCACGTTCCTCCTTTTTCGCTTGACTCGGCAACGTATATATCATTTGCCAAACCATAGATGATCGGATTTCTGGCCATTGCGAGCTCCTTCTGCCAGGGCGCCTTGGGCGAAAAAGTACTTAAAACCAGCACCTTTCCCCCGACAACCTGCTTATAGTATTCCCTGAAACCTGTCGAGAAGGTCATTATCCCCTGTGGCAGGACAATGATGCTTTGCCCGCCTGCCCCGACAGCCGAATTTAAGGCCTGCCTATCCACTCCTTTGGCAAATCCGCTGACGACGACTTTATTGTGTTTCGCCGCCATTCTGGCGATATTGTCGGTAAACCGCAGCGATACGTCCGCCGCTTCTCTTGATCCGACAATGGCAATCGAATCCTCTTTCAATAGTTGCTTATTCCCTTTAACGTAGAGGATAACCGGGCAATGTGACGCTTTTAAATTCAATTTAAGTGTCGGCGAATAATCAGGAGCGTTTAGGGGAATGATCTCGTATCCTTCGTTCAAAAGCGTCTCGGCTAAGAAAGCATTCCCAGCCACCTGTTCTCCCGCCTTTTCAAGATCGGCAATATCGCTGTCGTCCAAACCATAAACATTTCTCCATGCCGCTTTTTCAAGATGAAAGAAATCCTGTATAGAGCATTTCTGCTCATGGAAAAATTTTACAACGATCGAATTGATCTTCGCTGCCCCCCACCCGGGAATATGCGCTAACGAGATCCAATATGGTATTTCGTTTTTTTCCATTTTTTTCATTCTTTTACCGCCCCCGGGCAAGGTCGCCACCCACGGTTTTTGCAATGACAATGGGTGTTACATTTGCCGCCCCTAATTTACTAAATAATTTACCGATTTCTTTAACTGTTGCACCGCTGTCAAAGATGTCATCAAAAAGTAAAATGCGTTTTCCGGTCACCTCAGCCGGCGCTGAATAGGCAAAAGCCCCCGAAATATTATCCCGCTTACTAACGCTACTTTCAAATATCTTTTGCTCGTCCGTCTCCCTTGTCTTGATCAAACTATGGGAAATTGGGATTTTCAAATTTTCTGAAAGTTGAAGCGCAAAATTTTTTACTAAAGGCCCCGATTTGGTTGGTGGAACATAGACAAGCAGATCAAACTTCTCCCGGCCGAATCTTTTGCGAAAGGCCTTTAGAGTAAGTTTTAATAAATAGTCCGGAAAGTCACCACCGTCCTCGTATTTGCTGCGGTGTATGACTCTGCCCACGGTGGAGACCCCATAATAGGAGGCCACGACACCGTTTTTGCTTTGATCCTTTGAGTCCACTATCAATTCGGGAAAGAAATTTTCCCTGAATTCCTGTATCTTACTTTGCCATTCCGGAGTCAGTCGGCTCGTAAATTTGGGCAACCCGGTATTGTCGCAGTTCGTAAAATTTTGGCGAGTGACGTCCCCCAGGAAATTACAGAGATATTTCATCCGGGAAGTCTGTCTATCTACATACCCGACCATGCTTTCGAGATCGTCATATTTCGCCGATCTCAACGCCTCGAAACTTCCGCTATCCAACGGCGGAGCACCGAAAACATATTCATGTCTTTTTGTCGATCCGCTTTTTACTTCACGAATGATCCCCTGTTCGAGAAGATCTGCCTTGATCACCCGGAAATGTGTGCGTTTAATATTAGCCTTTTTTAAGATCTCATTCTCCGACAGCAGTTCATTTCTTACACATTCGATCACCCGCTCGTACCTGGAAAGAGCCGGTTTGGCGGATTCGATAAATGCCTCTGGCAGATCCCTGTCGCCGGGACCGTAAAAAAGTATGACCCTGGCCAGCTTTCCATCTCTCCCCGCCCTGCCAATCTCCTGATAATAATGAACCGGCGATTGAGGGATCTGCGTATGGATGATGAATCTTATATCCGGCTTGTCGATTCCCATTCCAAGTGCATTCGTCGAAACAATGATCTTCCACCGGTTAGTCATCAATCCCTTTTCCACTTCGATCCTGGAAGCGGGGTCGAGCCCAGCATGGTAATCGACGCTGCTAATGCCGGTATATTCAAGCCATCGCGAATAGGTCTCCGCCTCACTTCTCGTCCCGGTATATAAGATCCCCGTGCCTTCCAACTCATCATAATGTTGCGCCAGCCACGCCATTTTCTCCTCTTGCGAGTTCACCCTGACCACATACAGGTTGAAATTGTCTCTCACCAGATTCCCTCTTATCACCGTGAGCCTGGCGCCCATCTGTTCCACTATATCTTTTTGGACTCGTTCTGTTGCCGTTGCCGTGGTCGCGAGGACCGGAAGGTCTTTCGGCAATAACTTTACAAGGCTAATGATCATTCGAAAAGCGGTCTAAAGTCATGTCCCCACGTAGAAATGCAGTGCGCTTCGTCAACCACAACCATTGAAAGCTTCATCTGACGCACTTTTTCCAGCCATTCTCTATTCTCCTGTCTTTCGGGAGCTATATAAAGGATTTTCAACTTACCGTCTATAGCCCGTTGCAAAAAATCGGTATTGACCTCCGGCGATTGCTCGCTGTTGATGCATTCCGCGGCAATACCAAGAGATTTAAGTTTTATTACCTGATCGCGCATTAATGCGATCAAAGGAGAAAAAATAACCGTTACTCCTTCAAATATAACAGCAGGAAATTGATAACACAGGGACTTGCCGAATCCAGTCTTCTCGATCAATAAAATTCTTTCTCCTTCGAGTATCCGCTTGATCGTCGCCCATTGATCATCGTAAAAGGCCTTGAAACCAAAGATCTGTTTGAGTCGTTTCTCCGCTACGGTACGCTGCATAGAAAGAGGTTTCCTTAAAGTTACCCCCCTTTCCGCAGATCGATTTTTAAAATCTTAGACCCCGATAACGCATTAAATAAAATTGTCATTTGGCCTTTCTGCTACTGCTTTTATCAAGTCGTTTTCATAACCTTTTTGTTGCAGGAATATTTGCAGCTTTTGTTTTCGCGTCAGGACATTTCCTTCTTCCTTTAACGACTCCCATTTCTGCTCGGCCAACCGGGCCAGCGTCCGGCGATATTCTTCTTCGTCGATAGCCGCCAGTGCTTTTTTTATGCAATAGTCCGAAACATGTTTTTGTTTGAGCTGATAGCGGATGCGCACTTTGCCCCATTGCTTTAACCGGAAATGTCCGCCGGCATATTGGACGGCGAACCGCTCCTCGTTGAGATAGCCTTCCTCGATGAGGGTCGCCAGGGCCGCCTCCACCTGCGGCTTCCGCAAGCCAAAAGAATACAGCTTTTCCTGCACCTCGCTATGACAGCGCTCCTGGTAACCGCAGTAATGCCGGGCCTTTTGTAACGCCTGTTCCGGTGACAATGCCTGTTTTTTCCACATAATCGATTGGTAGCCGCGAATTTACCGAATTAGTCACAGGAAATGCACAATTGGTCCGCCTAGACGAACGGCCGCTCATAAGCTATTGGCTATTACCGAAAAATCGTTAGTTTCGCCACAAAGTATACATTCCATGAAGTTTATCGTTTCCTCCTCGGCATTATTGAAGCAATTGCAACAGATTAGCGGTGTGATCAATGCGAATACCGTATTGCCTATCCTGGAGGACTTTTTGTTCGAAGTGGAAAGGAACAAACTAACTGTCGTTGCCACCGATTTGGAAACCGTCATGAAAGTGCACCTCGATATCGAAGCCAAGGATACCGGCAAGGTGTGCATCCCCGCCAAGATCCTCATCGACTCCCTGAAAAATATTCCGGACCAACCCCTGACCTTCAACATCGACAAACATTTCGCCGTCGAGCTCACCAGCGACAACGGTAAGTATAAGGTCATGGGCGAGAATCCCGATAACTTCCCCAAAGAACCCGCCAGCGATGAGACGACTTCTTTCAAGATGACCTCGTCCGCCCTCGTCACCGCGATCAACAAGACCTTGTTCGCTGTGAGCAACGATGATCTTCGGCCGGCGATGACGGGTGTATATTTTGAAATGGACAAAAAAGGTCTGCAGTTCGTCGCTACCGATGCGCATCGCCTCGTTAGGTTCAAGCGCAAGGATGTCTCCTGTCCCAAAAGTGATTCGCTCATCGTTCCCAAAAAGCCGTTGAATCTGCTGAAATCGGCGCTTCCCATGAACGAAGACGAGATCACCATCAGCTACAACAGCAACCACCTCTTCGTTAGCCATGGCACCACCCAGATGAGCTGTCGGCTGATCGACGCCCGCTTCCCCGATTATAAAGTGGTGATCCCCGCCGACAATCCTTATAAATTGGTCGTCGGCCGTAACGATTTCCAGTCTGCACTTCGTCGTGTCAGCATCTTCAGTAATAAGAGCACCAACCAGGTCGTCCTCAACATCCAGGGCAGCGAGCTGCAATTGACCGCCCAGGACGTGGACTTCTCTTTCGAAGGTAACGAAAGGATGAAGTGCCAATACGACGGAGAAGACCTGGCGATCGCATTCAATGCCCGTTTCCTCATCGAAATGCTGGCTTCCGCCGATAGCGATGAAGTTCGCATGGAGCTTTCCACGCCAACCAAGGCCGGTATCATCAAGCCGCTGGAAGAGGACGACAACGAAGAAGTGCTGATGCTGGTGATGCCCCTGATGCTGAACAGTTAATTATGTGATACACTATTTCCAACATATTCCCTCCTGGCAACGGTCCATGATCCTTGTAGGAGGGCTTGTGTTTTTTTGGGCATTAGAGGGCCTTATCCCGCTGACGCGATTCAAACGAAGCTGGCGGCACCATGCCGGGCTAAATCTTTTTTTTACCCTGACGACCATCATCGTCAACATCCTTTTCGCCACGCTGATCATCCGCACAGCCAACTATTGTACGCAGCATCATTTCGGGCTGCTTTATATCCTTGATCTACCCATTTGGTTGTTCATCCTTGCGGGTCTGCTGATCCTCGATCTCACCTCAGCCTGGCTGATCCACTTGCTGCATCATAAGATCCGATGGCTTTGGCAGTTTCATCTGATCCATCATAGCGATACCTGGGTGGATACTACTACCGCCAATCGTCATCATCCCGGTGAAAGTGTTTTCCGAGCCACCTTTACCCTACTTGCCGTGGCGGTGGCGGGCTCGCCGGCATGGATGGTGTTATTGTACCAGGCTGTGTCGGTATTGTTCTCACAGTTCAACCATGCCAACATCTCGTTGCCAAAGTGGCTCGATAATACATTGGCGTGGGTGATCGTATCCCCCGATATGCACAAGGTGCACCATCATTACCGGCGTCCATTCACCGACTCCAATTATGGCAATATCTTTTCCTGCTGGGATCGTTTGTTTGGAACATTCAATTTTGTAAAAGACACGGCAAGTCTGCACTATGGTATCGACACCCATCCCACTGAAGAAGAGAACAACAACATGCGTGCGCTGCTGAACATGCCGTTCCGGCCCTACCGGCCGCCGACAGATGCGTCCGCCGCTACGGCCGCCGATCGCTCCGCTATTTAAAATGCAGTATTTTCGCAAAAAAAATATCACATGCGCACTATCGCCATGATCCCTGCCCGCTATGCCGCCACCCGTTTTCCCGCTAAATTGATGCAGTGGCTCGGGGACAAGACGGTGATCCGGCATACCTACGATAATACCAGGGCTACAGGATTGTTCGACGAGGTGCTGGTTGTCACGGACAGCGAGATCATCTACAAGGAGATCACCGAACACGGCGGCAAGGCAAAGATGAGTGTCCGCACGCATGAAAGCGGCAGCGACCGTATCGCGGAGGCCGTCGCGGATATCGACGTGGATATCGTCGTCAACGTTCAGGGTGACGAGCCTTTTGTCCGAAAGGAGCCGCTCGCGTTGCTGCTGGAGGTGTTCAAAGGCGAGGCGGGTAAACAGGTGCAGGTAGGCTCGCTGGTGCAGGTGCTGAAAGACCGGAAACAGATCGACGACCCCAATTATGTGAAGGTCGCTTTGGATAAGAATAACAATGCCCTTTTCTTTAGCCGCAGCGTGATCCCCTATCCGCGTGATCCTGCTGCCCATCCGGTATATTACGAACATATAGGGGTATACGCTTTTCGTAAACAGGCGCTGCTGCAGTTCACAGCCTGGCCCGTGAGTCCGCTCGAAGCAGTAGAGAAGGTGGAGTGTCTGCGTTACCTGGAGAACGGCGTGCCTATGCGGATGGTCGTGACCACTTATATGGGTATCGAGATCGACACTCCGGAGGATCTGGAACGTGCGGCCCGGTTGCTCTGATGACCGGCAACAGCTGCTCTGATGACCATCGACCTTTGCGGGATTTTGCCGATCCCGTTTCACAACCTGCAAGGGCCTGCCGGCGGCCCCATCGAGGCCTGTCCTTCGGACGAGCCGGCGAAAACTTTTGCATTCTGCTAAAAAGTGGAATGCTTACCTTGGCCGGCAAAGAACTATCTGCAACATGAATCAACCATTATGGGGACTTGATCTTGGAGGGACGAAGATCGAGGGTGTGATCCTGGAGTCGATTGCCAATCCCACCCCGGTCGTCCGGACCCGCGTAGACACGGAAGCAGCAAAAGGATACGAACATATCATCGGCCAGATCGCAAAGCTGGTAGCCAATATGGAAAACCAAAGCGGTCTGAAGCCGAAGGCTCTCGGCATCGGCACCCCGGGTGTGTTGGACCCTACCTTGCAGGTAATGAAGAATGCCAATACCACGGTCCTCAACGGCAAACCCCTCAAAAAAGATCTCGAAAAGGCGCTGGGTCTGAAGATCGAGCTGGCCAATGACGCGAATTGTTTTGCCCTCGCGGAAACTCATTGGGGTATCGTCCACAAGAGTGCACCGGAGGCGCGAATGGTCTTTGGTATCATCATGGGCACGGGAGTAGGCGGCGGCATCGTCATGGACGGGAAGATCTGGAACGGACGTCATGGCATCGGCGGCGAGTGGGGTCATAATTTTCTCGATGAATCGGGAGGTCCCTGTTACTGCGGTAAAACAGGCTGCGTCGAGACCGTTATCTCCGGTCCCGCCACCGAACGTTATTATAAAAGTATCGCCGGCGAACAGCTCAGGTTAAAAGACATCGTCGCGCGCTACCAGGCCGGCACCGATCCTGCCGCAACCAAGACCGTGGAACGGCTCTGTCATTTTTTTGGTAAGGCGGTATCCGTCATCACCAATCTCCTGGACCCCGATGTAATTGTTGTCGGCGGCGGTGTCGGCAACATCGATGCGCTTTATAGTCAGGGCCTCCGGTCCCTGGGTGAGTTCATCTTCAATAACGGCGTCGAGGTACCGCTGCTCAAGCCCAGTTTGGGCGATAGTGCGGGAGTCTTCGGAGCTGCGGCGTTGGTGGTAGAATAATCGTGCTTTCGCGGGGACTGTAGGTATGGCTACTACGACCATTCCGCCGGCTTTCTTAAGATGAATCCGTCTTTTTTGACGACGTTTTCGGGGAATTGGGCGTCTTTTAGTCGTTCTTTCCCAATGACGATGCTCCCTTTCGCTGCACGTTGAATATTTACATTGTGTCTGTTTGGCGGGAAGGCTATAAAAACACGTTTCTCGTTAAAAACCCGGTGAATGGCGTTGATCGGCGGGGAATAGTAGCCCCGGACCTAGGCCTTCCTCGTGAAGGCTTTTCTTTTTAGTGCAATCCTAAGATTATCAAACCTTTCAAGATCATGGAAAAGTAGGTTCTGATGTTAGGCGGACAAAATACGGACAGATCATGGTCAGCCGCTTCAAGCCGCCTGTGCTTCCGCCTTCGGCGGCTGCGGGTCCAATGTCAGGGAAAAGCCTCCGGCTTTTCCGGATTCCCTTAACTTTGCGGCTCAATTCTGATATGTTATGAGCGTGAACAAGTTTCGCAATTTCAAAATGGTTGGGTATGTCATCTATGGCCGCGGAAGCTTCAACCAGCTGGACGAGATCCTGGCCCCGCACCGAAAAGGCGACGCACCCATGGTTTTTCTTCTCGACCACTATTTTGAAAATAAACCCCTTGCCAAACGCATCCCTCTTCGCGGCAGGGACAAGCTGATCTTCGCCGATGTCAGCTACGAACCCAAGACCTCTTATGTCGACAAACTCGCCGCAGGCCTCAAAGCCGAATATGGTACCGTGAGCGGGGTCATCGGCATCGGCGGCGGCTCCGCCATGGATCTGGCCAAAGCCGTCAGCCTTATGATGACCAACCCCGGCTCTTCCGCCGACTACCAGGGATGGGACCTCGTTAAGCTCCCTGGTGTCTATAAGGTGGGTGTCCCCACCCTCAGCGGCACCGGTGCGGAGGTATCCCGCACGACCGTCCTCACGGGGCCTACCAAAAAGCTGGGGATGAATTCTGACTTTACCCCCTTCGACCAGATCGTCCTCGACCCCGAGCTCACCGCCGACGCCCCTGTAAACCAACGCTTTTATACCGGCATGGACTGCTATATCCACTGTATCGAAAGTCTCACCGGGACTTATCTCAATGAATTCAGCAAGTCCTATGGCGAAAAAGCCCTTCAGCTCTGCCAGGAAGTCTATGTCAAAAAAGACCATTGGGACGCGGACAGCGACGACAAGCTGATGATGGCATCTTATGCCGGCGGCATGAGCATCGCCTATTCCCAGGTAGGGGTCGCCCATGCCGTAAGTTATGGTCTGGCCTATCTCCTTGGCACCAAACACGGTATCGGCAACTGCATCGTCTTCGACCACCTCGAAGAGTTCTACCCCGAAGGGGTTCGTGAATTCAAGAAGATGGTGGAAAAAAATAAGATCGATATCCCCCAGCATATCACAAAAGGGCTTACCGATGAACAATTCAATACGATGATCGACGTTTCATTGGTGATGAAGCCTCTCTGGGAGAACGCGTTGGGGAAAGGATGGGAAAAGATCATGACGCGCAACCGGCTCCGGGCTTTATACGAAAAACTGTAAAATGACACGAAGCGTCACTAATATCTTCGCGGGTATCCTGGCTATCCTGCTGGCTGCGGGTGTAGCCTGCAAAAAGACCCATCCCGCGAAACCGCTCGTGCTGATGCCGCTCCAGGCCCTGCTCAATACCGACACGACGCTCACCCTTTATCACCGGATGATCCTGCGCGCTAATGACCTGGCCTTTCTCAATGACTCACCGAAGGTCTTTTTGTTTCTTCGGAACGCGGTTCTCATGAATGCCGGCTATAACGGCACGGCTATCGACTCCATGAGCTCGGAGCTCGCGGACCGCATCGTGCGTTACAATTTTCTCCCCTCCGGTCTCAATACCGACAGTTCCGGTTATACGCCGAATCCCACCGAGCTGGGCGTACCCCTTTATGTTATGAAGACCGGCAACAATGAACTGTTCTTCAACGGCAGCGTCACTGCACTCAACCAGGCGAACCCGGTGGGTCAGGCATACGTGTATTATCTCGACTCCCTCGTGCCGCCTGCTGCCGACTCGATCTCCGAAATAATCCAGTACGACAGCACCCTCACCTATATGGGCGAAGTGCTAACCCGGACTAATCTCTACGACTCCATCCTCCTCAACGGCAGATATACCTTACTCGCCCCTAGCAATACGGCATTCCAAAATGCAGGCTGGGACAGCCTCGGCGCTATCGACTCCGCCGGCATCGACACCCTCCTGCAGCTGGCCATGAACCAGATAGTCAAAGGGTCCTATTTCACCAATATGTTCCCCCCGACCCTCACTACTCTTTATGGCGGAGGTGTCACCGTGAGTATAGTCAACGGATTTTTGCAGTTTTCCACGAGCGGGAACACGACCCCCGTCAACTGGCTCTCGGGTAACCAGGTTGCGGGCCCCACGCTAATCCTGCACCACACCGATGGTATCCTGACGCCCGGGCCCTGAGTTTGCACCGTGTTCGTCCACGGCCCATGGCCCTGAGTTCACACCGCGTCACCCCCGCTCCACGGTCCCAATTTCACATTAAATTAATGTAAGGTTCTTCCCGCGGGATTATTATTTTTGACAATGCTCAATTTCAATGATATCAAGAACCTGCTTCAGCACAACAGGATCACGGATTTTGCTAAGCTAAACAAATTGACGCCCCGCGACATCGCGGACTTCGCCAACCGGCACACGCAGGGCGCAACCAAGCTGTTCCAGAACCTGGATCCAAAACATGCCGCCAAGGCGTTCAAGTTCCTCCGTCAGAAAAAGCAGGAAGATATCATCAAGACCCTCCCTGAGGAAAAGGCTGCCGAGATCCTCAACGCCATGCAACCCGATGACCGCACCGCCTTTCTCGAAGAGCTGCCGGGTAACTACATCAAAGAGCTGCTGAAGATCCTGGGGCCCGAGAACCGCGCCGAGACCCTCAAGCTGCTGGGTTATGAAGAAGGTTCCGTGGGTCGCCTGATGACTCCGGACTATGTCGCGATAAAAGAAAATGAGACCTGTAAGGACGTCCTCACGGTCATCCGCCAGCGCGGACAGGCCGCCGAAACCCTCAACTGGCTTTTCGTTATAGACGACAAAGGGGTTTTGATCGACGATATCAATATCAAGGATTTCCTCGTCGTCGACCCCGACACGATGGTGGCCCAGATCATGGATCGTCAATTTCTCGCGCTCAATGTCAACGACGTCCAAAAGGACGTCATCAATATCTTCCGCAACCACAGCCGCTACGCGCTCCCCGTCACCGATGACAACGGCGTGCTGCTGGGTATCGTGACACTCGACGATGTGCTCCGGCTGGCGGAAACCGAAGGGACCAGGGAGATCCAAAAGATCGGTGGTTCCGAAGCCCTCGATGAACCTTATACCACCATCTCTTTTGGCCGACTGATAAAAAAACGCGCCGGCTGGCTTATCATCCTCTTCCTCGGGGAGATGCTCACGGCCACTGCCATGGGCCATTTCGAGGACGAGATCAGCAAAGCCGTGGTCCTCGCGCTCTTCGTCCCACTGATCATCTCCAGCGGTGGTAACTCGGGCAGCCAGGCTTCATCCATTATCATCCGTGCCATGGCCATCGGTGAGATCGGGTGGCGCGACGCCTGGCGCGTGGTACGCAAGGAATTCTCATCGGGTTTGGTACTGGGTTTAATCCTCGGCATCGTTGGTTTCCTCCGCATCTTCATCTGGCAGCAGTTTCATCTTTACGACTATGGTGTACATTGGGTTAAAGTAGCCGCCACGGTATTCTTTTCGCTCATCGGCGTGGTGTTGTGGGGGACGCTCTCCGGAAGTATGCTGCCACTGGTGCTGAAAAAGCTGGGCGCCGATCCTGCCGCGTCTTCCGCGCCGTTCGTAGCTACGCTGGTCGACGTCACCGGTCTGGTGATCTACTTTACCGTGGCCTTCATCATTATGAGGGGAACACTGCTCTAAGCGGCCGCCGGACAAGCGGCCGAGTTTGCCGCCACGATCCACACCGCCGGGAAGAATAACTTATTTTTTCTTATATACGGGCACGTTGCTGCACGCTTCCCCATACATAATGCTCTTAACGACGGGTCTTAACCGGCGGGCAATTTCGAGATAGGCGAACCCGTCGACTTGCAGATCGCCACATCCTTTGACCACAACTCTTTTATCGGCAAATGTGCTGGTATCGATGGCGCGTAGATTGGCAAGGAAGGCTTCGCGGAGCGCAGTGACACGGTCGCCCAGGACAATATCTTTTACATAGGGCTGGGCTGCGACGGCTATCAGCATATAGGCCCAGGAAGGGATGATGGCATCGGCGGTGCACACTACTGCAAGGATCTTTTCCTGGTAGGTGGACCAGTCGATGGCCTGAAGCGCGGCGCGAAATTCTTTTTCCTTCAGGATCATCTCCATAAACAGCAGTGGTTTCACATCGAATACCACGATCTCATTGCGGGGATAGTATTCCTCGAGGTCCAGCGTTTCCAGTCCGCTCTGTGCTACTTTATTGATGATCTCTTCGCTCACGGGGCAAAGTTACGACAAATCTAATGACGGCCATTCGGGCTTGTGGCCGTTGGCCGTAAAAGGAAACCCCCTCATGGGAGGGGGTTTTCGTATGGCGGAATATCCTTTTTTAGTAGAATTTAGCGCGGTAGTCTTTCACCGTCGCCAGCTTTTGCAGCGACTGCGTAATGCCATAGGTTACCATGCTACGCATTTGCTGCTCCATCATAAACCGTTGCTGCGTTACATCGGCATTCGGATTGGACATGGCGCTGACATTATCCACCTTGATGAAGTAGACACCCGAATTACCCGGGATACCCGGAGAGATTGGCTTACCAACCAGGCTCTTGTCGAAAGATGCGCCAACGACCTTGCCTTCCTGACCCGAAGTAGCGCTAAGCGTGCTCCGGACAAACAACACGCTATCGGCATGCTGTACCGGCGAACCGGCTGCCGTAGCGGCTGCATCCAGCGACGCGGGGTTGCCAATTTTCTTGATGATCTCTTCTGCCTTTTTCTTGTTCCGGAGGATCGGCTCGATTTGGTTCCTGGCCTTGGCCGGGCTCATCGTTCCTTCCTTATTGATCTCCGTGAGAAGCGCCACTACATATTTGTCGCCCACGGGGAAGGGTTCGGAAACATTCCCGAGCGTAGCGTCGTAAGCCCAGCGAACCAGCTGCCGGTTGGCCCCCAGTCCGGGGATATTGGTCTCGGTGGGTGTGATATCCGGACCCAGCAATTTTTGAAGATGGTATTTCGCTACGTCGTCGTCGAAGGCCTTGGCGTCACGGCTTTCTCCGGCGAACTGGCTGGCAAGACCGGAGGCGTTCTGATCCGTCTCGGGGCTCGTCTCGATCTTCTTGCTGATGTAGGCGATCTTATAGGCCGGCTCGAAATTCTTCTGATCGAGAATTTCTATATAGTGGTAACCAATCGCTGTTTTGACGATCTTTTTTTCACCTTTTTTCCCGTTGAAACAAAAATCGGAGAATTCCTTGATCATCGCGTCATTAGTGAAATATCCGAGATCGCCACCTTTCGTTTTGCTGCCACCGTCGTCAGACACTTTCAGGGCTACGCTATCCCAGTTCCCTCCATGTTCCATAACATTGGCTATGCTGTCGATCAATTTTTTTGCAACGCTGTCTTCGCGAACCGGTTGATGTGTCTGGGGGTTGATCGTAGCCACAAGAATATGCCGGGCCCGGACGGAATCAGGGAGGGTCTTTTCATCGATCACCTTGGCGATCACATAATTTCCGGCGTCCAGATAGGGACCGTACACTCCACCTTTGGGTTCGGCGAGAATGGAGTCCTTGAAAGGTACCTGGATGCGGCTCTTACCGATATAGCCGTCGAAATACGGTGACTCGGTACCCATGCGGCCCAGATAGCCTTCGACATCATTAGTCGAAGCAAACTCTTTCTTCATACTGTCGAGCTGTTGACGCAGCTTCAGGCTGTCGCCCGAACTTGGGGAAGCGTCGAAGGTCACGTAGGCGATGCTCCGGCTTTCTTCCTGCTTGAAGCGATCTTTATGCGCGTCGATATACTCCTGGATCTCTGCGTCGGAGATCTTCACGGAGCTGTCCGGGACAGTAAAATAAGGGGTATTGACATAGGAGACCGAGGCCAGCTGACTGTTGTCGGCATTCATTTTTTCGATCATCCATTTGGGAACATAGGCGCTGTTCGTAAGCAAGGCGGTGTATTTTTCGCGCAGCCGCATTTTGATGAGCTGAGGCAGCGATTCTTCGAAAAACCGCCGGGCAGCTTCATACTGTCTGTTGTCGGCGTTCTTCTTCGGACCTGCCTTATAGATATTACGGAGTTGGTTGATTTGTGCCGCAGCAGCCTGCGAATCGAAGATGCCGGTCTTGGGATCGGTAAAGGCCTGCTTTACATCCTGGATCGCATTTGGACCCACCAGCATATCGTTGACCTCCCGGTCGCTGACATCCAACCCGAGATCAGCATAGTCGCTGCTGAGTACGGCGTCTTCGATCATTTGTTTCCATACGTTGTCACGGATGTTCTGCATCATCGCGTCGTTTGTCGGATAACCCCGCTGTTTGTACTGGTCTTCCTGAAGATTGACCTGCTCATCAAAAGCTGTATATTCGATCTTCTGACCGTTGATCTCTCCGACTACTGTGTCGTGGCCGCCGAAAAATCTGCTGCTCCTGGCGTCCATGAGGAGAAAGCCGACAAGACTCAACGCAATCAAACCAGAGACTAACCAAACTGCTTTTTCGCGTATTTGCTGAATAATTGACATAATTCTATGGCCCGCATTTACTTTTCTTCGGGGGATGGCAAAAATAGGATATTTAGGAACATGAACAAATTGTGGAAAAGGGTGTTAAGTCGGCTTCTATGCTGGGTTTTAAATACTTTTGCGCCGGCGAATTTCCGAATGCCGCGGTTCGTGAAACAATGAGTGTGAAACTGTAATCAACAGGGAGTTATGAATAACGTCCAATTTCAGTGGATAACCGGGCAAAAGGATCGCCGGTTTTGGGGGATAGAAAGACCAGAAGTTTATTTGGAACGTATTGGGGTCACTTTTTAGTGTACAATCCCCTGGTTATTCCACAGGATCGCACACCCCGGGTCCAAAATAGTTTTCCGGGTCCTTTTTCCCTCCACCGAAGTGGAAAACGCAGAGAAACATCGATCCAAAGCGGATTATAGATTGTTAAGTAATTGTGGAATAGTGTGAATAAACCATTATTTTTTGATTTTCAAGCGATCGGAAAAATATCTTATCCACGAATCCACAGGTATAGTAATAGTAGTTTATTTAATTAAAAATAGATAATATTAAATACTATGGCAGATATCAACATAGAAACAGCGAGGCAGAAAATGACGACAAAAGGATTTTTAGATATAGCCGTTTCGCCGGAGCTGGATCTGTTCCTGGAGATAGAACGTTTGAAGAAGGAAAAAAATGCGGTCGTTCTCGCACATTATTACCAGGAAGCCGATATCCAGGACGTCGCAGACTTTCTCGGGGATAGTTTGGCGCTGGCGCAACAGGCGGCGAAGACCAAGGCCGACCTCATTGTTTTCGCCGGCGTGCATTTTATGGCGGAGACCGCCAAGATCCTGAACCCGGACAAAAAGGTGGTGTTGCCGGATCTGAAGGCGGGCTGCTCGCTTGCAGATTCCGCACCGGGTTATCTTTTTAAAGTATTTAAGGAAAAATACCCCGACCACCTGGTTATCTCCTATATCAATTGTTCGGCGGAGGTGAAGGCGCTTAGCGATATCATCTGTACGTCTTCGAATGCTGAAAAGATCATCGAAAGTGTTCCGAAGGACAGGCCGATAATTTTCGCACCGGACAGGAACCTGGGGGCTTATCTGATGAAAAAGACCGGGAGGAATATGGTCCTTTGGGATGGCGCCTGCATGGTCCACGAGATCTTTAGCCTGGAAAAGATCACCAAGCTTAAAGTCCGTCATCCAAATGCCAAAGTGATCGCGCACCCGGAATGTGAGGACCCGATCCTGCGCCAGGCAGATTTTATCGGTTCGACCACCGGACTGCTGAATTATACGAAGAAGGATAGCGCTATGGAATACATCGTTGCCACCGAGACCGGGATCCTTCACCAGATGCAGTTATCCTCCCCACAGAAGACGTTTATCCCTGCTCCCCCGACCAACAACTGCGCGTGTAACGATTGCCCGCATATGAAGCTTAATACGCTCGAGAAGCTATATCTATGTATGGAATACGAGCAGCCGGAACTGATCATGGATCATGATCTGATGATTGCGGCGCGCAAACCCATCGAACGGATGCTCGAGATTAGTGCGAGATATGGATTATAGATAAGTTTAATATCAGCGTCCCATAAATACCATCAGGATTTGAACATCACTGGGGTTAACTCCGCTGATGCGGCTTGCCTGGCCCAGAGTTCTGGGTTTGATCTTTTTGAATTTTTGCAGTGCTTCGTTGGAAAGGGATCCAACGCGATCGTAGTTGAAGTTCTCCGGGATCAGCAGGTCTTCGAGTTGTGACATCCGCTTTACGAGTTCTTTTTCTTTTTCGATGTAGACGTCGTACTTGATTTGGATCTCGGCTTCTTCGAGGATATCGTTGGTGAAGTCTTTGAGCTCATCATGTAGTCGGGGTATGGCGATGGTCATGGAGGGGAGATCGATGCCCGGGCGTAGAAGGACCTGTTGGGCCTTTTGTTTTTGGGTCAGTGGAGCGCTGTTCTTTTCCAGAAGATAGTTCGCGGTTTCGGCTGGCTCCAGCGAGAATTGTTCGAGGGTTTTCTTGATCTTTTCTACGCCTTCTTTTTTTCGCAGCGTTTTTTCCATTCTTTGCTGGCCTGCGAGTCCGAGGCGATAGCTCATTTCGGTGAGCCTTAGGTCGGCGTTATCCTGACGAAGCAGGGTTCTGAATTCTGCCCGCGAAGTAAACATGCGATAGGGTTCTTCGGTGCCCTTGCTGATCAGATCGTCGATGAGCACACCGATATATGCTTCGCTTCTTTTGAGTATCACGGGTTCCAGTGAACGGGTCTTTTGATGTGCGTTGATGCCGGCCATCAATCCCTGGCAGGCGGCTTCTTCATAACCGGTGGTGCCGTTGATCTGACCGGCGAAGAAGAGATTTCCGAGGCCTTTTGTTTCGAGCGAATGATAAAGTTGGGTGGGTGGGAAATAATCGTATTCGATCGCATAGCCGGGGCGGAAGATCTTCACGTTCTCAAAACCGGGGACCTGCAGGAGAGCCTGGGATTGGACCTCTTCGGGAAGGGATGTCGAGAAGCCATTCACATAGATCTCGATGGTATTCCAACCTTCCGGTTCGATGAAGAGCTGGTGTCTGTCTCTTTCCGCGAAACGATTGATCTTATCTTCAATGCTTGGACAATACCTTGGTCCTACTCCTTCGATCCGTCCGGTATACATCGGGCTTCGGTCGAAGCCTGTTTTGAGGATATCGTGGACGGTCTGATTGGTGTAGGTGATCCAGCAGCTTCTTTGTTGGGCGGGTTTGGGAACGTCGAGGTAGGAGAAACCAACTATGTTTTCATCACCTTTTTGTTCTTCCATTTTGGTGTAGTCTAGACTCCGTCCGTCTATCCGCGGCGGAGTTCCCGTTTTGAGCCGATCGCTTTCGAATCCTAGGGAGACGAGTTGTTCGGTGATTCCTGTTGCTGCTTTCTCTGCTACCCTTCCGCCACCGAAACGCTTCTCACCAATATGAATCACACCATTAAGAAAGGTCCCGCTGGTTACGACCACGGCCTTGGCTGTAATGGTATGGCCGAGACCGGTGACTACTCCGCATACCTTGTTATTCTTAACTACCAGGGAGCTAACCATGTCTTGGTAGAAGTCGACATTTGGGGTTTGTTCGAGCATCTCCCGCCAGGTGGCAGCGAAAAGCATCCGGTCGTTCTGTGCCCGGGGACTCCACATAGCGGGCCCTTTGCTACGGTTGAGCATCCGGAACTGGATCATGCTTTTATCGGTAACAATCCCTGAATAGCCGCCCATGGCATCTATTTCCCGAACGATTTGGCCCTTTGCGATGCCGCCCATGGCCGGGTTGCAACTCATTTGGGCGATTGTCTGCATGTTCATGGTAACCAAGAGGACCTTCGAGCCGAGATTGGCGGCGGCGGCAGCGGCTTCGCAACCGGCGTGTCCGGCTCCTACCACAATGACATCATATTCTTGAAACATGGTGCGAAGTTACACTGGGAATATCTTAAATGAAAAAACGTTCCACGGGGAACGTTTTGAATCGGGTTTATTTTTGACATTCGATGTTTCCACGTGGAACACTCGGAAAGGGAAATCAGACTATGCCGTATAGTGTTAAATATTTTTCTTCCATTTGCCGCATTTCCTTCTCCTGGGCGGCCGTTTTGTCCCTATATCCACATAAATGGAGGGCGCCATGGAAGATGACCCGCTGCATCTCCTTCCTTAAGGAACTCCCAAATTCGCGTGCATTCTCCCTGACGCGATCAACACTTATATAGATTTCAGCGTTTATTGGTTGGCCCTTTTCCGAAAGATCAAAGGTTATAATGTCTGTGTAATAGTCGTGGTTGAGATATTGCCGATTGATCTCCAATAAATAGTCGTCCGAGCAAAAGATATACTGCAATTCGCCGAGGGTTTTCCCCTCCTTTTTAAAGAGCGTGGCCAGGAACTTCTTAAGGCGGTTCCTGTCCCGGAGGTCCAAGGGTTCGAGAAAATTGAATTGAATGGTGGGAATAGTCATAATTTTACCACTTGAGATGCTGCCTGTATCTCAAGCACCCAAAGTAAGGATAAAATGAAGAGATTATCAGAGTTAGAGCCAGGAACCGTTGCCAGGATACATTCTTTTGAAAATAATGACCTCTTTCTCAAGCTCATGGAAATGGGTTGTGTACCCGGGGAACTCATCAGGGTAGAGCAAATTGCCCCCCTGGGTGACCCCATTTCGATCACGGTAGCAGGCTATAACCTTAGTCTACGTTTAGATGAGGCGGACAACATCTTCATGGAGGAGGGTGGCAAATGAAGGTCGGACTCTATTTCGGATCGTTTAACCCGATCCATCACGGTCATTTATTGATTGCCTCTTACGTCTTGAACCATACCGAATTGAAACAGGTATGGTTTGTCGTTTCACCCCAGAATCCCCTGAAGCCTGCAGCCTCCCTGCTGAATGAATATCACCGGCTGTATTTGGTCCAACTCGCGGTAGAGGGCGAGAATAACTTGAAGGCCTCGGATATCGAATTCAAGCTGCCAAGACCCTCTTATACGATCGACACCCTCACCTATCTCCAGGAGAAATATCCCAATCACGAGTTTTCCGTCATTATGGGAAGCGATAGCTTTCAGAACCTACCACGGTGGAAGAATAGCGAATGGCTGCTTCAGCATTACCCGATCTATATCTATACCCGTCCCGGTTATGAAAATCTGCCGGATTATCCTGGCGCCAAGGCGATCCACCGATTGAATGCTCCTTTCCTACCCATCTCTTCGACCGACATCCGCAAAAATATCAAGGAGGGAAAGTCGATTCGTTATCTCGTCCCCGAAAGCGTCCGCGAGGAGATCGAACAGAATAGATATTATTCGTAGCTCCGGGGCCGAACCATCGGGGCGGGCAGCCGCGAATGGCCGGCCAATCCGACACGCGGACGATTAGACTAATCCGGGTTGGTCCTTCTTCGGTAGTGACGCTACCACCAATCTATAGGAATCATCGATCATCTGCCGGATGATCTTCACGGGAATGCTTCCATTGGCGGTGATCGTATTCCAAAGCCTCTTATTCATATGATATCCGGGCTGCACCGCGGCATATTGCTCGCGCCATTCGATAGCCTGCTCCGGATCGCATTTGACATTGAATTCAAGCACCGGCTGGTCGAGCCGCGCTAGAAGGAATACCTTCCCCTTGACCTTAAAGACAATGACACTCTCGCCAAAAGGAAAGCCCTCTTCTACTGCTTTCTTTGCCAGACAATAGTCGCGTAAAGATTCAATATCCATAACTACAATTTACGTCTTGGAATGGACATATTTTAACCTGCGGTAGTAACCGAATAATGTATATTGCGCGGGTGACCGTCTTATTCCGCCATATCGCATTTCTAAGAGCAGTAGTCCTTTATAGCCTCACTGCTTTTGGCGGACCCCAGGGACATTTTGGAATGATGATGAAGACCTTTGTGCACCGGCGGAAAGATATCACCGAGGAAGAGCTTATGGATTATAGCGCCTTCTGCCAGTTACTTCCCGGGGCCTCTTCTACCCAGACCCTGACCCTTATCGGCTACAAACGCGGTGGCGTTGTCCTCGCCATGTTGACGCTGATCATCTGGACTCTGCCGGCGTGTTTTCTGATGGCCCTGTTCTCTTTCTTTCCTATGCGAACCACGGCCTTGTTTCGCTTCGTCGGTCCGATGACCATCGGCTACCTGATTTTTGCAGCCCAACAGGCCTTTAGGGTATCCATTCATAATACCATCACGCGCGTGATCCTGGTGATCAGCTCCCTCGCGACTTTTCTTTGGTTTAAATGGCCCTGGATCGTGCCCATTCTGCTGGTGCTTGGCGGCTTTGTGACGAACTTAAGCAGCCGGCGTATTCCCCAGGTGGAGGTGTTGCCCAAAAAGATAAAATGGGGAAATATCTGGCTCTTCGCCATAATCTTTATCCTGGCCGGTGCGAGCTCGGAATTGGCGCGGAAGAACAACTGGCCCAATCGCCGTCCATTGAACCTCTTCGAGAATACCTATCGTTTCGGTTCACTGGTCTTTGGCGGGGGGAACGTACTCATGCCCATGATGTACGAGCAGTATGTGGCGCGGCCGGAATCACAGAAGCTCATCCAACGCAACCCGAATATCATCAAGATGAACCGTGAGGACTTTTATTCGGGCTGGGGCATGGTCCGCGCTATCCCCGGACCTGTATTCTCCGTCGCTTCGTATATCGGTGGTATTGCGATGAAAGATAAGGGTTCCGGAATGCAGATCCTCGGATGTTTCATCGCCGCGACAGGCATCTTCTTGCCCAGCGCGTTGCTGGTGCTTTTCTTCTTCCCCATTTGGTATAACCTGAAAAAGTATGCAACGGTCTATCGCGCCCTGGAAGGGATCAACTCCGTGGTAGTGGGCGTCATGGTAGCTGCAGCCTTGTATATGATGAATGACTCTAAGTGGACCGGCTGGTCCGATGTCGTTCTCAACCTGCTGGTGATCGGTGTGACGTGGACCCTGCTGAATTATACGAAACTTCCCTCCCCCGTGATCGTGATGATCTGGCTTGCCCTTGGCTGGGGATTTATTTTTATTTAAATCCCGGCTGCTTCGGCATTTCCAGCTCCCGACCCTCCACCCGAAGGCTTGGGTTTCCGCTGATGGTGGTGATGTCCGCCATGACCCTTTTGTCCGTCACGCCGTTGCTGGTTACCGTCACTTCGCTGCGGTCCGTTGCCATGATGCTGTTGACCATTACCGCCGTTTTGCTGGCCGCGCGATCCCCCGCCCCCACCGCCATGGCGTTGACCGCCGCCGGGGCGACGATGCCGTGACTTCGATCTGGTGCGCGGACTATAGTCGGGCGCCGGCCCGAATTGCTCGGGAACTGCAGTCTTGTTCACCGGTGAACCCAACAACTCTTCAATGCCGCTAAACTTATTCTGCTCTTTTTCGCTGATGAATGTATAGGCAACCCCATCGGTCTCCGCACGTGCGGTCCGGCCGATGCGGTGAATATAATCTTCGCCATCGTTAGGGACGTCATAGTTGATGACCATCTCGATGTTGTCGATGTCTATGCCGCGCGATAGGATATCTGTAGCTACCAGGATCGGCAACCGCTGACTCCGGAACTCCAGCAACACCTGCTCACGCTCCGCCTGCTCCAGATCGCTATGAATTTCCTTGACATTGAATTTCGATCGCCGCAGCTCTGCTGTTAACTGCTTGACATTGTGCTTTTTAGAACAAAAGATCAGGGTGCTCTTCAGGTTTGTGGTCTTTAACAACCATTTTACCAATGGGATCTTTTGCGGCTCATAGACAACGAAGGCCCCTTGCACGATTTTGGCAGGAGGTTTGGATATGGCAATATTGATCTCCTCCGGTTCATGAAGGATCTTGCGGGCCAAATCCCGGATCTTCGTGGGCATTGTCGCAGAAAACAGCAAATTT